>Ga0172379_10008714_pt1 | contig 12694 bp, 17 predicted proteins | sample GrowelOW334metaG_FD_119756 | JGI IMG/M metagenome (GOLD analysis project Ga0172379, IMG submission 119756) | Groundwater microbial communities from an aquifer near a municipal landfill in Southern Ontario, Canada - Groundwater well OW334 metaG | ecosystem: Environmental > Aquatic > Deep... | reverse complement strand
TTTAATGTATATCTTTGCACCGCATTAAAATAAGGTGCCATAGCTCAGTTGGTAGAGCAACGGACTGAAAATCCGTGTGTCCCTAGTTCGATTCTTGGTGGCACCACGAAAGGGTAAAGAGCATTCTTTACCCTTTCCTTTTTTGTTATCTTTGCCGACCTGAATCTTTTGTATGGAATATACCTCAATGACATTACCCAACGGGATCCGGCTGATTCATGCCTCAGTCGACTCACCCGTTGCACACTGCGGAGTGGTCATCAACACCGGCTCGAGGGACGAAAAGCCCGAGGAGCAGGGGATGGCACATTTCATTGAGCATACCATCTTCAAGGGTACCGTCAAAAGAAAAGCCTACCACATCATCAGCCGACTGGAGGACGTTGGGGGGGAGATGAACGCCTATACTTCTAAGGAGGAGACGGCCATTCATGCCTCGTTTCTTTGCGAGTATTATGAACGTACCGTCGAACTGTTCAGCGACATCCTGATTGATAGTACATTTCCCGAGAAGGAGTTGAAAAAAGAGCAGGAGGTCATTGTCGACGAGATCAATTCCTACAACGATACCCCTTCGGAACTTATTTTCGATGAGTTTGAAGAGATGATTTACAAAGGTCATCCAATGGGCAGGAATATCCTCGGTACCCCGGATCTTGTCAGGAGCTTTCAGGCTTCAGACATCCGCCACTTCATGGCTGAAAATTACCACACCGACCAGATGGTGATCTGTTCGGTAGGTAATATACCCGCGAAAAAATTCTTTCACTTGGCTCAGCGCTATTTTGAAAGGCTAAAAGCCAATTTGCGCACTGAAAACCGCAATCGATTCACTACCTACCGGCCAATACAGAAAACCGTCGAAAAGGGGACCTTTCAGGCGCATTGTATTTTGGGAGGGGAGGCATTCGATGTGTACCATCCCGACCGTTTGCCATTGGTCCTGTTGAACAGCATTTTGGGCGGACAGTCCGGAAATTCAAGGTTAAACCTGAGTCTTCGCGAGCGCAACGGCATTGCCTACAACCTCGAATCATCCTACACGGCATACACCGATACCGGTACCCTGACCATCTATTTTGGCACCGATCCGGAGAACCTCGAAAGGGCGCTCAACCTGATCGATAGGGAGATCAGGCTCCTCCGGGACAAAGCACTGGGAGAGCTTCAGCTGAGCAAATCGAGGAAGCAGTTGATCGGTCAGCTGGCCATGTCGCAGGAAAACCATGAAGACCTGATGCTGGCCATCGGCAAAAGTATGCTGGTTTTCAACAAAGTCGAGAGTTTACAGGATATCTACAAAAGGATCAGTGAAATTACCGCCCCGCAACTGCTGGATGTTGCCAACCGGATTTTGAATCCCGAAAATCTGTCGGGATTGATTTACAAATGATGAAGATCGATCAGCAACTCGAAAATTATATCCTCGCGCACACCGTCGACGAGGATCCGGTACTGAAAAGGCTCTATCGCGAGACCTACCTTAAGCTTGTAAACGGACGGATGTGTTCCGGCCACCTGCAGGGAAGTCTCCTGACCTTTTTCAGCAAGATGATCGCTCCCAAACGAATACTTGAAATCGGCACCTATACCGGATATTCGGCCATTTGTCTGGCAAAAGGACTGCCTAACGGTGGAATGCTCCACACCATAGAGATCAACGATGAGCTGGAGCAGTTTGCCGCCCGCTATTTTGAGGAGACAGGGTTGAGGGACCGAATCGTCCAGCACATTGGCGACGCCACCGATATTCTTCCGCACCTGAACGAAAAATTCGAGCTGGCCTTCCTGGATGCCGATAAGCGGCAATATCTAACTCATTATGAGATGATTTTGCCGAAAATAATCCCGGGCGGTTTGATCATTGCCGACAACACCCTCTGGGGTGGCAAAGTGATAGGCAAAATCTCCCGGAACGATGAGCAAACCCTTGCCATCCTGGCCTTCAACGATTTCATCAAAACCGATCCCCGCGTGGAAGCTACCATTCTACCGGTGCGTGATGGGATGACGCTGATATACAAAAAATAGGCCAAAAAAATTTCATTTATCCAATGATTTTTTCAAAATGAAGAAAGCCCTTTTGAGGGATTGTAATATTATGTTTATTTTTGATAGGTATACAAGACCAGAGAGTACGGCTACCTGAGTTATTATCAGTGGGATGTATTGTTTTTGGTTAGGCTGCAATACATTAGCGGTAATTCTATTTTTTGAAAAAACCAGGCATTTTATAATCACTAAATAATAACAAACATGAAAAGTGCATATTCTATTTGGGAATTCTTGAAAAGTTTGTTTAGCAATCACTGGCTCATAATTATTCTATTAATAGTTTTATTTATTATGGGTTTTATTTTATTCAAGAGCAAAGCTCAGCGTTTTGTTGATACCAGAATTAAACTTTCACCACATGATTTTATTAATATTGTTATTGCAGTATTTGGAGTCATATTAATTTGGGGTCAACTGCAAAATACTGATAGACAAATAAATCTTATAGGAGAACAATTAGAACAGCAAAAACTTATCAATTCTGCGAGCCAATTTAGAGATGGTATAGATTTACTAAAATCAAATAATGATGCGTTAGTTGTTGGCGGTATAATTTTACTCGACGACCTTGCTCATAACTTCCCCGATAAGTATGCAAAAAATATTTTCGAAGTTTTTTGTGGGTATTTGCGTGTGGACACTAGAGAAAATTGGGACAAATATATTCTGAATAATAAATCTAAATACAATACTGATAGCCTTTTACTTGCTAATTACTATTTCCCAAATAAATATCAAACAATTATTAATAGAGTATTTAGAGACACAAACTCATTTTACAGAAAATCCATGGTAAAGAATTCTTAATTGATTTAAATGGAGTTTATCTTAAAAAAGCTGATTTATCGAAAACTGATTTTGAAGGGGCTGATTTAGAAAATTCGAGCATGCAATGGTCAATTCTTAATGAAGCGAATTTAAAGAACGCAAAACTGAGATATGCGAACATTAAAGAAGTAACCCTATTCTACGCTATATTGGTTAAGAGTGATTTGTCTGGGGCACAATTACAAGGATCATATTTTTTGTGCACAAATATGCAAGGTTCAAACTTACAAGGGACTTCGCTTGAAACCTCTTTTATTATTGATACGCACTTGGAAGGTGCATTTCTTGCTACGGCTCATCTAGAGGGTTCTTATTTACTTGATGTACATTTGGAGGGTGCAAACTTATGGCGCACTCATTTAGAAGGAGCAATTCTATTCAATCTATATTTACAAGGAGCTACTGCCAATTTTCAAAGTATTGACGATTCTTTTTTAAAAGCCGAAGATATGAGTGGAGGTTATTCTCCAATAGTATTTTTCCAGGGAGGAGGTGAACATTCAATTAGTAATGATGTTTTGATGAATTACAATGCTGGCCACAAGTTAATTATATTAAAATCGCTTACCGGAAAACCTAGTTTCATTAAAGAAAGTAAAGATGGAGCTTTACTTATGGCTGGTCGTACAGAAAACGAAATAAGTGCCATTAGGAAACGCTTAGAAATAGAACAAGTTGACACTAATGAATGGAAAAAAAGTTCTATACACTTTGGGGAACTCACAGAAAAGAGAATAATTGAGATACAAGCTAATCTAGCAAAAATACATGTAGATACAGCAAATCAAAACAATATAATTTTCTTTATAAGAGATCGGAATAAGTCAGAACATAACTTAAGAGAGCAACTTATTAAAGGTGGAGGTATACTTACCATTGAGAATGCACAAATAATAATAAACAGAGTAAATAAACAATTAGGCAATGAATAATTTAACATGAATTACCGCTAAAAATGAGGAGTTCCCCCGCTGGGGCGAAGTGTCTCCTGAAGTAAATGGACGAATTTAGTAATAAAGAACGTTCTTTTACATGCTGTATAAAAGATGAAGGGGTTTCTGAAAGTGAATGATCCTTCGTTGGCGGTTTACAGGAGTAGCCAACAAACCCGCAATAGTGGGATTTTTTAATAATGATATCTACATTGGGCAATGTATAAAATATCATCGTCAACTTTGTAAACAAGCCGGTGTTCCCCGGTAATCCTTCTGGACCAAAACCCGGAAAAGTTTTGTTTCAATGCTTCAGGTTTTCCCGATCCGGTGTAAGGGGTACGCTGGCACTCTTTAATCAAGGAATTTATCTTTTGAAATACTTTACGGTCGGAATCAATCCAAAATTGATAATCATCCCAGGCCGATTTATCCCAAAGAATATCCATAGCAATTACTCAATAATGGAATGCTTTAATAAATTGTGCTTCTCGTTAATGTTTTCAATGGACGCTTCAAGACGCTGCCGGTTGGCTTTGCTCCGGTTCAGATGATAAGTTTCCTGAAGGGAATTGTATTCATCCAAAGGCATCATGACAATACTTTTCCCTTTGGGCCGGTGAACAACCAGTAACTCATCATCATTGGAAACCGCATCGAGACTGGTTTTTAAATTTTGCCTTAATTCTGAATAGTTAACGGCTCTCATGATTTTATCCTTTTAATTAGGTACAAAATTACGTACTTTTATCGATATTTCCAAATCTTTCAAGAGCCTTTTTCAGTACGCACATACAATTGCCCCCAAAGAATACATTTGCGCAGCAGCAATTCTCCGTGAATGAGCCGGACATACAAGTTCCATAATCCCGGTGGCCTCTATTTTGTAACTTTTGCCCTACAAGGCCGGGAGGTTGTTTTTGCAGAAAGGGCACAGATTTGCAAATCCGCGTCAGCGGGGGGAATGAACCTTCGTTGGCGGTTTACAGGAGTAGCCAACAAACCCCCGCTGGCATTGGCTTTGGGCCTGCAAGAATTCGGCCAGCATAGGTGGCTGGGTATTGCGGATTTTAATTATACTGATTCAGTAAAACAACAACAACCAGGCTAACAGCCTGGTTGTTGTTGTTTTAAATTACTTATGCTGCGGGTTTTATTTTGTCAATGATCACATAAGCCAGATCAAATCCTTCCAAAATAATCCTTGAATCTTTTGATCCATCGTAATAGCCAAAAAGGTGAAGAGAATTATAAGCTTCTGTAACATAATTCAACAATTTTTTATCAAACCTGGAAACAGCTTCCTTATAAAAATCAATATCTTTTCTCCCCTTTTTCTTTTCGATGCCTTGTAGCAGGAGGTAACCGTCGAGAGCCAGTAATACAGCATTGTATGCCGTTCCACAGGCTGTTTTTACATATTTTTTGTCGATATAAAACCGATCCTCTTTACCGGCCTTTTGTAAGGTTTCCCTGGCATTCTCCATGTAACGAATTGCTTCGTTGTAATAGGTTTTCCTGATCCGGTTTTGTTCTTCAATGACCATTTTACTTCTTTTTCCAAAGTTAAGGTATTTTGAATAAAAACAGAAATGGAAAGTCATTTTTATTGAAATTGTTGGAAAAATTGTATTTTGCAACTCGATTGTAAGTACCTATATTTGTACGTAATTAATAACGCAAAAAAAATTGAAATTATGATTGCAGCAAATTTTTCTGAGTTTAGGACTCAATTGAAGAAATACCTTGATCGTGTTGAGGACAATAATGAGACCCTGATTGTCAAAAGAAAGACCGGTAAAGGGACAGTCATGATATCGCTGGATGAATACAACTCGATCATGGAGACTGTTCATTTATTAAGTTCCAAAACCAATGTGGATAGATTGTATGAATCGATTCATCAAATGAAAGAGGGCCAGACTGTTATACGTGATTTGATTGAAGAATGAAACGGATTGTATTTTCTAAAAATGGCTGGGAAGATTATCTTTCATGGCAAAAAGAAGATAAGAAGATGCTCAGAAAGATTAATGAGTTGATAAAGGATATCCAGAGGACTCCTTTTGAAGGGATAGGTAAACCAGAAGCTTTAAAATTTGATTTGGCCGGGTTTTGGTCGCGTCGGATTGATTTGGAACACAGATTGGTGTATCAATATCGCGATGAAGTAATATTAATTTATAGCTGTAGATTTCATTACGGGAGATAAATCCGCGCCAGCAGGCGGGAAATCTGGCGATCGATAGGAAACAGACAGAAACTAATGGTACAAAAGAAAAACATATTGGCAATTATTGGAAGTGCAAGTTCAAATTCCGCAAATCTAAAGCTTGTTGAAAAAATTGCAAGTATGACCGAACAGGATTTTAATTTGAGCATTTTTGAAGACTTAAAAATGCTTCCGCATTTTGATCCGGAACTTTCAGCCGACAATCCTCCAAAACCAATTCTAGAATTTAGAAATGCAATCGAGAAATCGGACGGAATAATAATTTGCACTCCAGAATATGTTTTTAGCATCCCAAGTGGACTGAAAAACGCCATTGAATGGTCTATTTCGACAACAATATTTACAGACAAACCGACAGGATTAATTACTGCTTCCGCAAGTGGACAGAAAGGGCACGAAGAATTGCAGTTGATAATGAAGACTGCAATGGCGAAATTCACTGACGAAACAACTTTGCTGATTCAAGGGATAAAAGGGAAATTTGACACGAAAGGAAATTTAAACGACAATGAGACTTTTAAACGGCTAATCGGGTTTATTAATCATTTTAAAAAATTATTAAACAATAACTGACGACTAAAAACAACCAACAGTCAACATTGATTGGGAAAGATCGGCGCTGACCCCTTGCTTATTCCATTGGTGATGGCGACGAAGTTTTTTATATCATCATTCCAGATAGCAGGGAAAATGATGTTAGGATGCAACTTTCCAGACTATCAATTAGAAATATCAAAGTCCCAATTAACTATATTTTGTTTTCAGACTTGCGACAACATTGCGACACACTTTGCAAGTTTGGCGACAGTCATCATATTCTTGAAAAAATTGCAAAGACAGCTAATTAGATATTTATATCATGACAAAGATTTTTGTTGATCGAATAAGCAATGATTTAAAAGAAAGCCAAATAAATTGGAAAGTTGCATTTTTATTGATACCCATTGCCTTTTTTACCTATTTCTTTCACGAATTTGGACATTGGGTCTTTGGAGAAATTTCGGGAAATGATATGACAATCAGTTTAAATAACTCTGCTCCTAAAAGCGGGTATTTCATAAACAATTCCAGCGCTCTTTGGTCAGCTATAGGGGGACCGGCCTTTACAATACTGCAATCTTTTATTTTCTTGTTGGTTGTTCAAAGGACCCAATCAAAATATGCTTATTCTGTATTGTTTTTTGGTGTCTTCTCACGTTTCTTCTCAATTTTTTTTGGCGGATTTAGCCTACAGGACGAAGCAAGGATATCATCCATGTTGGGCGTCAATGCGTATTTAACAGCAGTGATTGTACTGCTGATATTATTATTGATTTTATTGCGAAGCAACCTTGTGATGAAATTGGATCTGAAAGCGGTTGGATATTTTACAACCATTTGTACTTTGGCAAATCTTTTGGTAATTGGGGTAAATCATTTGATGAAGTAAAACAAAACAAAAATTGGAATGAATTGGCAACCCGAAATTCTTGAAAGCGATCTATTAAAAATTATACCACTCACTGAAGCTGATTTTGACAACCTGTTTAAAGTAGCTTCTGATCCATTAATTTGGGAACAACACCCGGCAAACGACAGATACCAATTGGAAGTATTTAAACCCTATTTTGATGGGGCAATATCCGGGAAGAGTGCCTTTAAAATTATTGACAAATCTAAAAATCAAATTATTGGATCAACACGTTATTACGATTATTCTCCTGAAAATTCAAGTATTGCAATAGGGTTTACATTTTTGGCAAAAGAGTATTGGGGAGGCACATATAATAAATCAGCAAAAAAGCTGTTGATAGATTACGCTTTTCAGTTTGTGGACAACATCTATTTCCATATTGGTATTACGAATTTTCGTTCCCAAATTGCGATAAAGAAAATTGGGGCGATAAAAATAAATGATGTTAATTTTGAAAATAACGGACAGTCATTGCCGCATTTTGAATACTTAATCCAAAAGCAAAACTGGATAAGTGAATAAATGGATTGAACTGCCAACCTAGAATATTTAACTATTTATAAATCAATTCAAATGCAATTATATTCTACCCTTCAAGATATCCGCCAGCTATTGAAAGACAGTATTGATGAAAGTAGACTGACTTCCGAAAAGAAATTTTTTAAAGAGGAGATTAAATTATATGGTGTAGATACGGCAACTGTTGGCAAGATTGGAAAGCACTTTTTTATTCCTGTAAAAGTTTTTCCCAAAAAGGATATTTTTGAATTGTGCGAGGAACTGTGGAAGTCGGGGTTTATAGAAGAGGCCTTAATAGCGTGCAACTATTCATTTTATCTTTCAACAAAATATGAACCCTCTGATTTTGTAATTTTTGAAGGATGGATTAACAATTATGTAACCAATTGGGCTACATGTGATACACTATGTAACCATACGGTCGGGGCATTCGTGGAAATGTACCCCGATTATATAGCAGAGCTGAAGAGATGGGCAAAATCTCCGAATCGGTGGATGAGACGTGCTTCAGCAGTCTCGTTAATAGTTCCGGCGAAAAAAGGGTTATTTCTTGCCCACATATTTGAAATTGCGGATATTTTACTCCTTGATAAAGATGACCTGGTTCAGAAGGGTTATGGTTGGATGTTAAAGGTTGCCAGTGCGGCACATCTGGAGAGCGTTTATGATTACATAATCTCACGAAAAGCAGTTATGCCCCGCACGGCTTTACGCTATGCTATAGAGAAAATGCCTTCCGACATGAAAGCGGACGCGATGAAAAAATAGACAAGGATAGTGGCACAGATTGTCCTGATCAGCCCGCTAAAATGTCCACTTTACACCCCTGTCCAATTCATTTAAGGCAATACATTTGTTGCATACAATTCACTTTCCGAATACCCTTCGGGATAAAAACATGAAAAAAATGAGAACCTTAGATTTTACTACCACTCTGTTGGTGGACCAGACTCCGAAAGAGGCATTCAATAGCATTAACCGCGTCACAAAATGGTGGACAGAAAATTTGGAAGGGAGTTCGCAAAAACTGGATGATGAATTTGCCGTTCGTTTTGGCGATGTCCATTTTTCAAGACAAAAACTGGTCGAGGTTATTCCCGATAAAAAGGTAGTATGGCTTGTGACTGACAGTATACTTAATTTCGTTAAAGACAAAAGCGAATGGACTGGTACAAAAATCAGTTTCGAAATCTCTGAAAAGGATAACAAAACGCAAATTTGTTTCACGCACCTGGGTTTAGTTCCTGAATATGAGTGTTTTGACGCCTGTTCTAATGCTTGGGACGAATATATTCAACAAAGTTTACTAAGCTTGATCACGACTGGCAAAGGCCATCCTACCCATAAAGAAGGTCAGGTCTAGGATCCCAACTGAAGTGTTAACAGAAGCTGGTATTGGTTCAGCGATTTGTTTGGAATTTCGTTGTAGAATCAGCATCTTCGCTAAGGAGAAACCTTAGGTGGCAGGTGCATAAAACTTGAAACACGCAAATACAATCAAATTGATAAATAGCAAATTAAAAATGAGTAAGCATGGCAACGATTTTAAAATCCGACCAGAGGAATTTCCAGGAAGAAGCTGGTAAAATTGATAATTTCCGCTTATCCACTGATTTATCAAGAAAGAAAAGCGGAATAACCCCCCAAAATCTAAATTTTGACATGAGATTGTTACATCCCGGACAATTCTCCGCCCCGTATCATTTTCACAGAAATGCCGAAGAATTATTTATGGTGGTGTCAGGGTCGATGACCTTGAGATCTCCGGACGGACTGGAAATTGTTACCAGCGGGGATATTATCTTTTTTGAAATGGGGGAATCCGGTTCGCACCAGTTTTTTAATCACGGGACAGAACCTTGTACCTATCTGGATATAAGAACTTTTGTCGGATATGATGTGTGTGAATTTCCTGATTCCGGTAAAATGTTATTGGTGCCTTCGTATGAATTATTCAATAAAGGGGCAAAGTCTGGTTATTTTGAAGGGGAGGAGAATATTTTGGAAAAATGGAGACAATTGAAAGATGGTAAGAGGCCTTAGTCCAGCATTTCCCAAATTCCCTGCCATTCCGTCCGAAACGATCGGTTCTGCATTAGCATCATTCAACCGCGGACGGCTCATCAGTCATCGTCCCCAACCCGGGGTGCCGCTCCTACGTCGCTTTACCCCGGGCTATTAACATGTAACCCCTCCGGGGTATGATTTGCGGAGGCTCATCATGGTGGTCGGGGAATTTGGAACTGTGCCACTGCCAGTTTCTGCATTTTTGCATTTTCCACTTCGACCCTTCCGCTCTTCGACTTCGCTCGGGGGACCGAAATGCTTGTTATCACATAATTCCTGTAAGCAACTGCGGACGGCCTATCGGTCATTATCCCCAACCCTGGGTGCCGCTCCTTCGTCGCTTTATCCCTTGCAATTGACATTTAACACCTCTGGGGTATGATTTTCGAAGTCTCACTGCAGTGGTCAAGAATTTTAGGATTGCGCAACTGCCAATTTTCACATTTTCAAATTTCCTAATTTTCACATTTTCAAATTATCCTTCTTTTTCTCCTCAAAATCCCGTAACTTATAGTTTCTGATAATGAGGTGAATATGAAGGAAGATTTTCTCCATTTTCTATGGAAAAACAGGCTATTCGAACCTGAAAAACCTGTCACGGCCGATGGCGAACCCATCGAGATTGTTTCAGTCGGCAGGCACAACATCCATGCAGGTCCGGATTTTTTCGATGCCCGTATCCGGATTGGAAAAACACTTTGGGCCGGCAATGTGGAGATCCATCTAAAGGCGTCCGACTGGAACCGGCATGGTCATCACACTGATCCGCTTTACCGGAATACCATTTTGCATGTGGTGGCGGAGAACGATGGTGTTGTCTACAACAATGCCGGGGCCTCCATCCCGACGCTGCAAATAGGTTGGCCTTTGTGGGTCGAATACAACTACAAGGCCCTGATGCAGCAGCACGATTGGGTCAATTGCGCCTCCCAGTTGAATAAAATTGACCCATTTCGAATCCGCTTTTTTCTGAATGGATTGGCCATCGAACGACTGCAACAAAAGATCGGCGCAATAGAAAAATTGTTGGAAGGATCGAAGGGAGACTGGAGTGAGACCTTTTATCTTTTCCTGGCCAGAAGCTTTGGTTTCAGGCAAAACGGCGATCCTTTTGAGATGCTGGCTCGATCCCTGCCGCTGTCTGTTCTTCAAAAACATCACGACCAACTCTTTCAGATGGAGGCCCTTTTGTTCGGACAGGCCGGGTTGCTTGGTGATTTGTTGTACGAGGAAGAGCATCCGGTCGCTTTGCGCAGGGAGCATGAATTCCTCGCCTCGAAATACGGACTCAAGCCAATCCCCGGCCACCTCTGGAAATTCATGCGCATGCACCCATTGAATTTCCCCACCATCAGGTTGGCCCAGTTCGCCGGATTGCTAAAAAGTTTTGGCGCACTTTTCCCAACGGTCATCCGAATGGAAACGGTCGATGATTATCGCTCCCTTTTCAGGACTGAGACTTCAGGGTACTGGGACAGTCACTACACCTTTCTGAAAACCTCCTCTTACCAAAAGAAAGAGATGGGGGAGGAGTCATTTCAATTGATCCTGGTCAATGTGCTGGTGCCTTTTCTTTTCCTGTATGGCGAGCGAAACAACAAACAAGAGCTAAAAGAGCGTGCTTTGAAGATATTGGAAGAACTGCCCCCCGAAAACAACACCATTCTCCGTCATTGGGAATCAGCCGGCATCTCTTCTTTTAATGCCCTCGAGTCGCAGGCGCTAATCCATCTGCACCACGAGTATTGCGAGCCAAAGCGATGTCTGGAGTGCAGTATTGGGCAGAAGTTGATAACACATAGTGCCTAAAGTATTTAAAGTGCCTAGAGTGCCTAAAGTTAAAGGAGTGGAATTGAACATTAAAATTATATATTATGGATAACAAAGAATTTAGCAGACAATTGGAGGTTCGGACTAAGAAATTTGCAATCAGCATTATTAAAATGTCCGGGAAATTGCCGGAAACGGTGGAAGGGAGAGTTGTTAGAAATCAGGCAACAAAGTCAGGAACAAGTATTGGAGCAAATTACAGAGAAGCCAACAGATCCAGGAGTAAAGCCGATTTCATTAACAAAATTTTGATTTGTGAAAGTGAAGCAAGTGATACGCTTTATTGGCTTGAAATTATCACAGATTTGGAATGGAGTACTGCTGATAACATGCAAAAAAATAGTTTCTGAAGCTACAGAAATCCTGGCAATTTTTACATCTATCGACAAGAACTTCAAAAGGAACACCTAATAGCAAATAAGAGAAAATTTGATCACAATGGCTATTAAAGCTTTTATTTGCTACATGACAATCTGCTTTTTGCCACAAGCTGAAGTACTTTAGGCACTCTAGGCACTTTAAATACTTTAGGCACTTTCTCTTGCAAATAAAAGATTAAAAGCCACTTGCAAGTGTTGTGATTATTCCTTAATTTTGTCCCCAATTAATACCGAACCGTCGTGATCGAACACGAATCCTGCGGAGCGGTCATTGTATCACTGATAAAACAATTGGTTATGTATTTGAATCCTGAGATTAAAAAGACATTTTTCGAGAAGTATGGCAAGAGCGCTACCGACACCGGTACCTCAGAAGGACAAATAGCCCTTTTCTCAC
>Ga0172379_10008713_pt1 | contig 12695 bp, 10 predicted proteins | sample GrowelOW334metaG_FD_119756 | JGI IMG/M metagenome (GOLD analysis project Ga0172379, IMG submission 119756) | Groundwater microbial communities from an aquifer near a municipal landfill in Southern Ontario, Canada - Groundwater well OW334 metaG | ecosystem: Environmental > Aquatic > Deep... | reverse complement strand
CTCTTCGTGGACGAAGTCCATCGCTGGAACAAGAGCCAGCAGGACGCCCTCCTGCCCTGGGTCGAAAACGGCACGGTCGTTCTGATTGGCGCTACCACCGAAAATCCTTTCTTCGAGGTCAATAGGGCCCTGGTTTCCCGCTCTCGGGTCTTCCTCCTTAGAAACCTCGCGGATGAGGACCTGGCGACAATAGCCGCCATGACGATCGCCGATAAGGAACGCGGCTATGGCCAATACTCCGTCACCTTCGAGGAAGGAGCCCTCGCCCACCTGGTCCATACCGCCGATGGCGACGCCCGCAGTCTCCTCAACGCCCTCGAACTCGCCATAGAGACATCGGTCGAGGCATGGCCGCCCGAGCCAGGCGCTTCCATCGAGGTAAGCCTCGACACGGCCGAGGAAAGCATCCAGAAAAGGGTCGTCCTGTACGACAAGGATGGCGATTACCACTACGACGCGATCAGCGCCTTCATCAAGAGCCTGCGCGGCTCCGATCCGGACGCGGCTCTCTATTGGCTCGCCCGCATGGTCTACGCGGGGGAAGACCCCTCGTTCATATTCAGGCGCATGTTCATCTCCGCGGCCGAGGATGTGGGGCTTGCCGATCCCGGCGCGGTTCAGGTTGTATCTTCTTGTGCACAGGCATTCGACAGGATCGGCATGCCCGAAGGCCAATATCACCTGAGCCTCGCGGCGCTCTACCTCGCCACCTGCCCCAAATCCAATTCCACGATGGGCTATTTCGACGCTCTCAAGGCCGTGGAGGAGGAAGGAGCCGAAGTGCCCGACCATCTCAAGGATGCCAACAGGGATTCCGTCGGCTTCGGCCACGGCGAAGGCTATAAATACCCTCACGCTTACAAGGACCATTGGGTCGCTCAGCAATATCTGCCCGAATCATTGAAGCGCAGCGTGTTTTACTTCCCCGGCGCGATGGGCTTCGAAGGAAAGCGGAAAGCCGACGTGCTCGAACGCAGGGAAGCCCAGCTCTCCCTGCTCGCCGACGATCTCGTCGAGGGCGCGGGCTTGAAAAAGGCGGGGCTTTCGGTGTGGTCCAAGGAAGGCGAGCGAAGAAGCAAATGGATTTCGAGGGCGGAGGGAGCCGCATCGCTGAGATTGCGCCTCGCCAGGAACCGGCTTTTCGATATTCTCGCCTGCGGCCGATCCGAATCCATCCTCGTCCTCGACCCGCGGAAGGGCTTCTACGCGCTCGAGGCCAGCCGTAGGGCGCCCGAAGGCACGATAGCCACCCTTTTGGAAAGCGAGGAAGCCAAAACACAGGTCGAGAGGCTAACCGCCGATCTTCCCGAATTGTCGCGTCCGCGGACTGCCCTTCCCTCCATCCCTCCCCAGGGCTGGGTAGAGCGGGAGTTCGGATTTTCGCGATTCGACCGCGTCCTGCTCTGCGAGCCCCTTGGACGCCATGAGCCCACCTTCGATTATTGGGCATACGCGGAATCGGCCTTGCGGTCTTCAATCGACGCAGGCGCCGCGAAAGCGCGACCGCTTCCCAGCATCGCCTTTTTCGATATCCTCCCTCTCAGATCCAGCTGCCTCTCTGAAATGTTGAGGATGAATATTCCCGATTTGGATGGGAAGACCTCGGAAATTCTCGATATGCTGCATGATTTTGAGACAAGGCGCGGCGGGGGTCCCGGGGCGGCGGGGGATGCGGCCGGCGAAACCGAGGGAAGGGCCGGCGAAATCTATGCCCACCATCTTTCGAACGCGGGAATGGACAAAAAGCCCCAAACTCGCATCGAGCGCCTTTCCTATGAACGGTCATTTACGCCAGCCGATGTCGAGGCCTGGCTATCGGAGGAAGGCGATTACGGAAAAGCCCTGCGCGCGTCGATCCCCGGGGAAACGCTGATCAGCCTGAAAGAAGTGCTGCGGGGAAAGGCCGGAACCGTGCGTTGGCCCCTCTTCGTCTCCATCGCGACCCTCTGACTCAAGCATCGGAAGCGATGGTCGACTCGATGTCGTCGAGCATCATCCGCATAAAAGAGCGCGAATCCCTGTCTATGAAGGCGGATTCCCCCCTCATGAAGGCGGGGAAGAATACCTCGGACAGATTCTGCCAACTTTGTTCCTCCGCGCCCGGCACGATGGGAAAAAATCGCGCGCCCACGGATTGGGCCGCCTGCCACGCCATGCCGGTAGTGCCGATGACGAGGATGGGATCGGCATCATAGCCATTCTTGAGGGCTGTCCGCAGATAGGCGGCGAAATTCCCCCGCTCCGCGCCCGCGATCCGAAGGAAACTGTCCCCCAATCCCGCCATTTCCCACTGGTTGAGCGCCACCGCCTCGGGCAGGCTGCTGTGAACCAGAATTTCCGCTCGGGGAGCGAGGGTTTTTAGGTCGCGGAGAAATTCGCGGGCCGAACCGAACTCGGGGGGATAGCCTTCAGCGTCGAGAAGAGCGTTGGACATGGACATCCAATCCAGGATGAGACGCTCGGGACTGCCTGAGGGAGAAGCGGCGAAGCCAAGGGGATCCCGCGAGGGATTCGCGAGATAAAGGTCCAGAACCCGGATTACGGCCGCCCTGCGTATGGAAGGCGAATTCCTATTAAGGAGGCGCAGCGCCGAAAGCAGAATGAGGAGGGGGTCCTGCCCTCTCAGCTTTGACCCGAGAGCCAAGGCGCGCCATAGGCTCGCGCAGGTCGAGGGATCGGAACCCCAGGAAAAACAGCCCGCGAAAGCGGGAAGATAGCCGTTCTCATGCTTCCGGGCAAGGCTGTCGAAGACGGCGCCCTCGGATTCCACGACGATCAGGATCTTTTTGGACAAAGGCTCGCCGGGATTGGCCGGCTTCCTGTCTTCCGCGGTTTCTACCTTGAGGCGATTCCTTGTTGCCGATACGCGCGCCCGCTTTCTGGCGACGCTCCGCTCGGCTGGCAAATTGTCGAGAATGTGTACACCTCTCAAGAGACCGCTCCCATGAGCCAAGTATCGGCAACGCCCCCGCCCTACTTGATACGCCAGGTCCGGAATAAGAAGAAAGTTGCGCCACTGGATCGGGCTTGGGTATTGACCATGGCCAGCCCGAAACTCCATGCTTGGCCCATGGCGACTCCCCATTTTTCCACTTCGGACGAGGTTTTCGAATACTTGCTGGGCTATGTCAATGTAGAGAAGGGACAGGCGACGGTATTTAAGCTGGACAGGATGCAGTACCTGGCGGAGCGGCTCGGCGATCCGCACAAGGGACGACTCACGATCCACGTGGCGGGGTCGAAGGGCAAGGGCTCGGTTTCCACGATGTCCGCGAACATCCTTTCGGCCGCCGGCCTCAAGGTGGGGCTCTACACCTCCCCCCACCTCCTGCGCTGGAAGGAGCGCATCTCTTTTCCGGACAAGGAGATCTCCGAAGAAGTCCTCATTTCGGCGATGGAAGAGATCCTCCCGCTGGTCGAGGGCAAGAAGGCCGCCGACTTCCCCGGCGATGAAATGCCGACGTATTTCGAACTGACCACTCTCGTGGCTTTTTGCGCCTTCAGGGCTTTGGGATGCGATGCCCAAGTCATAGAGACGGGTTTGGGGGGCAGACTGGATTCGACGAATATCGTTGACCCTGATGTGTCGGTCATCACGCCTATCGAACTCGAGCATACGCAGTTTCTCGGCGATACGATAGCGAAGATCGCTTTCGAGAAGGCGGGGATCATGAAGCCGCATCGGCCGGCCTGCGTCTCGCGCCAAAAAGAAGAAGCCATGCGAGTCTTCGAAGCCAAGGCAGCCGAGATGGGAAGCCGCCTTTTCAGGCTGGGAATCGATATCGACGCGGCGGACGTTCGGGTCGACGCGAGCGGGACTTCATGCGGCATTGTGGGGCTGGGCGTTTCCCAGGCCGCGCTCGCCCCTCTTCTTCCCTCGGGGCGGCTTGAGGTCGCTTGCCCGATGATTGGAGCCATTCAAGCCCAGAACATGGCGCTTTCCGCGATGGCCGCCGCCTGCGCCTTGCCATCCCTCACGGCCACCGAGATCGTCGAGGGTTTGGCGCGCTCCCATCTGCCGGCGCGCTTCGAACTGGCCTCGCGGGAACCCGCCATCGTGCTGGACGGAGCCCATACCCCTGAATCCGCGCGACTCACGCTGGATACGATGCGAACCCTGTTCCCTGGCCCCAAAGTGCTTCTCTTCGCCTGCGCCTACGACAAGCGCCACGCCGAGATGGCGAAAATTCTCGCGCCTCATTTCGACGCGATCATCGTGACGAAACCAGGCAGTTTCAAGGTGAGCGACCCTGAATCGGTGTTCGCGAGCTTTGCCGCGCTGCGGCCGGATTCGAGGCTCGAGGAAGACACTCGGGCCGCCATCATCCATGCGATCGCCGAGGCTAGAAGCCGGGAAGCCGCCCTCCTCGTCACCGGATCCTTCTACCTTTGCTCGGAGGCGAAAAGCTTCCTCAAAGAAGCGAAAGAAGGCTCTGGATCACGCCGATGATCGCTCCCAGGATACCTCCAAGTACGGTTATCCAGGTGAGTTCGTCGTTGACCACATGGAGTATGATCCGTTCGACGTCCGCCATGTCCAGGCCATTGATCTTCTCAACGACCATGGACTGAATATCCAGGGCTTCGACCAGGCGCTCGGCCTGGGATGACAAGGCCGAGGCGACGCCGTTCGCGATAAGGCCGGCGATTTTGCGCTTCTCGCCATCGCCCAAAGCCAGCGCCTCGCCAATGGTCTTGCCTTCCAGGCGCTCGGCGTAAGAGGCGACGAAATCCCCCAAAGCGTTCGAAAGCAAAGCTGATCCTTGTCCTTGGTCAATGGCGTCGGCCCCGGGAATGGCTGAAAGGCTGCCGGAGAGGCCCGCTGCGAGACTTTCTGGCAATCCGGGAAGGATCTCGCCAAGCGGCTTTTTAGCTATGGAAAGGTATCGCCGCTCGATGTTTTCCGCGAACTCGGCTTTCTCATACTGGAGCTCCCGGAAGAACGTTCCGAGGGCGGCTTTCAGTTCCGCCGCCGGGAAAACGCCGGCGATGGGTGAGCCAGAATCGGCGATTCTGGGCGTTCGCGCGTACAAGAGCACCGATTCAACGATCCTGTCGGCGGCCTGCGGGTTGCGGAGCAGACGCATTAAAGAGGCCGAAACGTCGCTTATGGTTTCGGGCATCGTATCGGCAAGGGTTTTCTCATAATTGGCCGCGGTGACGATCAGCCGCTGCAGGGGGCCAAGCCGGCCTATCGCCCTCCTCACCATCTCCATGGCAAGGATATTGAGTTCAGCCCTCATCGGCTCGCTCTCCAGAATCCGTTCCATGACGGGTAGAAGGCTCGAATACAAGGATCGAGTTCCCACCTCGAGGAGGGGGGAGAGGGCGCGCGCTGAAACCAGGGGGCCGGAATCGGGAGAAGCGTCGATCAGCCTGTCCACAAAGGCGCCTACCATGACCTGCTTGGATTCTTCGCCCCACTCTTCGGCGAAACGTTCGGCCAAGGCGCGCAGACGCGCTGGAGGCAGCAGGGAGCCGAGGGGAATAGTGCCGGCGGCGACGACGGCGTGGCTGGCCGCCTCCGCGAGGGCCGTCCTGAATTCGCCCGAGCGCAGGACCGCGGTGAAAGAAGCGGCCACAAGGCTCCCCGCTTCGCTCGAGGCGAAGCTTGGGGGCGAGGCGGAAGCGGCGGCGCCAGAACCCGCGATACTGGCCTCGCTGAAGCGGCGGCCGGCCGTACCCCCGGCCAAACCCTTGAGCATGGCCGCGGCTTCATTCCCCAGGAACTCGTCGATGACAATATAAATGGATTGCTCGATCTTCGCCTTGAGCGCTGGTTCCACGAGGCGCGACCTGAAGACTTCGGCGGTAAGCAGCTCGCGAGAAACGGTCTCGCCAACGCTGTCAGTCAGGCGAAGCCTCTCCCGAGGCAAGATGCCGGGGGTGAAAGGCAGCTTCATTTTTCCGATATAGATGGGCTTGAGTGGCCTGAAAAGCATTTTTATGGCCAGCCAGTTCGTGAAATAGCCGATGATCGCCCCTATGAGAGGCGGGATTATCCATGTCTTAAAAAATTCCATCTGCCTTCCTTGGATTCTATTCTTGCTGAAGAGAGGCGGCCCGCGCCTGTTCCTCCGACGAAAAGACGCTTAGATCGGCTGAGTGAATCCATCCCTGGATAGGGCCATCGCTGTACTCGTACCAAAAACCGCCGAGATCCTGGCCTTCAGGATCGATCTTGCGCGCCAAACAGCGGAACACCATTCCTTTTCGGGCGATGGCCAGCTCAGGGGATCGGCTATCGGGCATTTTTTTTATTTGGGCATAGGCGGAGGTCACGATAGCCCAACCCAGCTCGGAATCGATCTGGGGATCGGCGGGCAGCTTCAGGAATCGCGAATAGCCCTTGGAACAGCCTGCCATGAGGGTAAAAACGGCCAGCGCGACTATGAGCAGCAGCGCGGATAGGCGTTTTCCGCCTCTTCGGCCTTGTAGGGAGGCACAAGAATTGTTAAACATTCGCAACCTGGTTTGAGTTTACTATTTTTTGCAGTAAAGTAGAAGGAGCGTATGAAACAATCCAGTAGAGTGGCGGCGATGTTTTTCGCCATCTTCCTTCTCCGCGCTGGTTTCGCGGCCACGATAGGCGCGGCGCCAATCATTCAGGCTGAAGCTCAGGCGGGGCCACTCTTCTCGCTCACGAGCCTCCCTGGCATGACCGCCGCCATCCAATCGGGATGGGACGTGAAGTTCTCCCTCTCGCTTGAATCCCGCGATGTTTTTGCCCCGATGGGCGACGCTACCGGCGGCGAACCATCAGGCATGCCGACCTTCTCCGGGCGTTTGGAGGCTGATCTGTTCGCGCTCGGCCAATCGCCGATCCAAGCCGATGGAAGCCTTTACAGGGCATGGCAGGGCCTGGGCTTAAGTCTCCTTGGGGGGATCCGCAGCGCCGCTTTTCGCCTTCCTTTAGCGGGAGTTCCCGCCTCGGCCCGGCTCGAGGCAGGAGGAGGATTGCGCGCGACGAAATATACCGGCACCGGCCTTGTGTCGGCCTACCCGGCCATCGTGGGCCAGGCCGGTCTGGACATCCAAGTCTCCTGCAAGGTAGCGCTGGGAATCAGCATTCCCCTGGAGTTCGCGTGGAAATCGGGGGGCACCGCCTTCATGTTCGGCATCGGCGCCGCCCTGCGCTACCGGTGACGGGGCCGGCCAAAGGATCTAGCCATGAAGACACTGAAAAGCGAACTTGCCCTCGCTGCGATTTTCTTCTCCTTCGCCTTTCTCCTCGCGTCCTGTTCGCTCGGATCGGCTTTGATAACGGCGACGAGAAAGGCGCTGCTAATCGGCATCGCCGATTACCCTGGCGCTAGCAACGATCTCACCTATCCAGCGGTCGACGCCGAATCGATGCAGACTTTGCTCCATTCCCAAGGATGGGAGACCGAGACGCTGACGGATACCCAGGCCACGAAAGCTGGCATACAGACCGCGATCCACGATTTCCTCGGGAGCGTCCCCACCAATGGCACGGCCTTGATCTACTATTCCGGCCATGGGACGGTGAGCGATTCTGACGCCGCGGATTATCAATACTATAATGGCACCCTGAGCACCTATAGCGGCGACATCGGCGACGCGTGGCTCGTGCCCTATGATTTCGACACGAGCGCCTGGACGGGAGGGATCTCGGCCTCGGATTTGTCGACCTGGTTCGACGCCGATCTTCTGACGAAAAACGTGATCGTGATCGCTGACTCCTGCTTTTCGGGAGGCCTCGTCCCGAGTTCCGACTCGGTCGACACGATAGGCCAGGAATACGCTGTCGATTCGAGCGGTTCGGTGTATTCTTCCCCCCTCGCCGCCCTCGGCAGTTTCGGCGATCTTTTGGCGGCCAACGCGGCGGCCAAGGGGATCCTGTCGCCCGTGGTCATTTCCGCCGCCGGTTCGAGAGAATCGTCCTACGACGGAACCTCAAGCATGGGTCATGGCGTGTTCACCTATTATCTGCTGGAATCGGCCACCAAGGGCGACGCGAACGGGGATGGCTATGTCACCTGCACCGAAGCGTACAGCTACGCGGCGAAGGCGGTGAACTGGGCATGGAACAATTCGATTGGCAGCAGCATGGAATTTTATCCCCACATCTCGGGGGGCTTGCGCGACCTGGCCCTTTTCAAGCTCTAGGCCACGCTATCGAGGGAATCGCGGCTCAGAGATTGACGAAATCCGATTTATCGCCGGCGAACTCGGCGAAGTAATAGACGATGACGCCGGAGGAACGCACGCGGATCTCGGCCATGCCGTTCTTGGCGAGCTTGTCCAGTTCCCTGCGCGCCTCGTCGACCGAGATATCGCTCTCGATGGCCACTTCGCCGGGGGTCACCAGGCCGCCATTTTGCCTCGCCACGCGCAGGATCGTTTTTTCAGGCGAATCCGCCTTGCGGTAGGACAAGCCGGAAGCCTGGCCATATCGGTCGTTCATCGCGGCCGTTCCGAGCGCGAGGGCCGCTTCAGCGTCGTACCTGAGATTGGATTCGCGCACCTGGCGCGGCATGGTGAAGAGATCGTAAATGCCGCCGATGCCGGCAAGGCCTCCGGTGAAGAGCCACACGAAGCCCGATCCGGATTTTCCGAGATAGAAACGGTGCAGGCCGAGCGCCCCGAAGCCGGAGATGGCCCACAGCGCGTAGGCGACCGCAAGACTGTATTTCAAAGCATTCCTCGCTCGATTATGTACGCAGAATGATATGCGTCTATAGTACCACATTGGCCGAAGGATCGACAACATGGCGGGGCTGAAACCTTGGTCCCGCATATAGATTTTATGGAGCGATCAGGATATCATGCATAAAATTTGCGTACGCGAATGGAGATACCCATGATTCCAACCGTCAAGGAGCTTTTGTCGTCGAAACTCGAGGGGCAAGCCGTCACCGGGAAGGGATGGGTGCGCACGAAAAGGCAGACCAGGTCGGCCGTTTTCGTCGAGATAAACGATGGTTCCTGCATGGCCAACATACAGTGCGTCTTCGATCAGGAAAAAGTGGCCGAGCCCGCTCTCGCCGCCGAATTCGAGAAGACGACGACAGGGGCGAGCGTCAGCGTGGAAGGCGTTCTCATCGCTTCCCCCGGCTCGGGCCAGAAGCTTGAAGTGAAGGCCAATTCCCTGCGCGTCATCGGCGAGGCCCCGGCCGAGGCCTACCCTCTCCAGAAGAAAGCCCATTCCCTCGAATTCCTTCGGGAAATCGCCCACCTAAGGCCCCGCACCAACACCTTCGGCGCCGTGGCCCGCGTCCGGAACAGGATGGCATTCGCGGTGCATCAGTTCTTCCAGGAACGCGGCTTCAATTATGTTCATACGCCCCTTATCACCGCTTCGGACGCCGAGGGGGCGGGCGCCATGTTCCAGGTGACGACCCTTGACCTCGCGCGCATCGCTGCGGGCGGGGCTGTCGACTATGACAAAGACTTCTTCGGAAAGCCGGCCTACCTCACCGTATCCGGCCAGCTCAACGTCGAAACCTATTGCCAGGCCATGAATCGCGTCTATACCTTCGGACCGACCTTCAGGGCAGAAAACTCCAACACCACCAGGCACCTTTCCGAGTTCTGGATGATCGAGCCTGAGATCGCCTTCGCGGAACTCGAGGACGACATCGCCCTCGCCAAGGACTTCATACTCTATCTCGTCAAGACCGCCCTTTCCGATTGCGCCGACGATCTGGCCTTTTTCGACGCCAGGATCCAGCCCGGCCTCATCGACAGCCTCGGCAAGGTCGCTAAAGGCTCCTTCTCGCGCATGACCTACACGGAGGCGGTTGCCGAACTCCTCAAGCACAAGGGCGTTTTCGAGTTCGAACCCTACTGGGGCTGTGACCTCCAAAGCGAACACGAGAAATTCCTCACCGAAAAAGTGGTCGGCGGCCCCCTGGTCGTGACCGACTACCCGAGGGAAATCAAGGCCTTCTACATGAAGCAGAACGACGATGGCAAAACGGTGGCGGCGATGGACGTCCTCGTGCCCCGTTTCGGGGAGATCATCGGCGGGTCTGAGCGCGAATGGCGCCTCGATCTGCTCGAGAAGCGGATCTCCGAAGTCGGGCTCAATAAAGACAGCTACAAGTGGTACCTCGACCTTCGACGTTTCGGCTCGACTCCCCACGCGGGTTTCGGGCTCGGATTCGAGCGGCTTCTCCTCTATGTCACCGGCATGACCAACATCAGGGATGTCATTCCTTTCCCGAGAGCGCCCCGGCAAGCCGATTTCTGAAAGAGCGCGAGCATCCACATGAGAAACCTTACCGCCATGCCTGCGAAGCCAGACTCAACGACAGCGCCCGTCGCGCACCGCGGCGCGGCGAAGGCTCTTGGAGCCTTCGCCGCGCTCCTCTTCTTCCTCGCTCCGACAGCGGGGCTTTTTGCCCAAACCAGCCAAAGCCAGGCAGGCGGCGGCGCCGCGATTGCCCCCGCGCCCACGGTGAACGCCCGTTCCGCCGTTCTCATCGACGCCGCGACGGGAACCCTGCTCTACGCGAAAAACCCCGATCTTGCGCTGCCACCCGCGAGCCTTACGAAGCTCATCACCCTTCACATCGTCTACGAGGAAATCGCCGCGGGAAGGCTTTCCCCCGACGAGCTTGTGGAGATCGATCCAAGGGATTGCTCGCCAATCATACCCTACGGCTCATCGATCATGTATCTCCACCCGAAAATGAAAGTCTCCATCCGGGACCTCATGCTGGGAGCCGCCGTGGTTTCCGGCAACGACGCGGCCTACGCGCTCGCGCGACGGATTTCCGGCTCCAACGAAGCTTTCGCTGCGCGCATGAACAAGACGGTTCAGGATATGGGATTCGACGGTCTCGTATTCGTCGAGCCCTCGGGCCTCTCGGAGCGAAATCTCGTGTCGGCGAGGCAGTTCGCCCTATTCTGCAAGAAGTATATCGAACTGCATCCCCAAGCTCTGAAAGAGCTCCACTCGGTCAAGTCCATCGAGTTTCCCCGGGCGGAACACGCAGCCCCTGGTTTCGTGCCCGAGGGCAGGATCATCCAGTACAACCGCAATCCCCTCATTTTCAGCTACGATGGGGCCGATGGACTCAAGACAGGCTATATCATAGAAGTAGGGTTCAACATGGCCGCCACCGCCGAAAGGAATGGCACCCGCTATATCGCCGTCACGCTCGGCGGAACGGGATCCTCCTACGCCGGGGGCGGACGTCAGCGAACCCAGGACACGACGCGCCTTCTCGACTGGGCCTTCGCCAATTTCGAGACGGCGAGCATCGATCCGGGCCCGATTCCCGGGCCGAGAGTCTGGTTCGGCAAGCAAAGGAAGGCCGAGCTCATCCCCGCTTCGAGAAATGCCGTCACGGTTCCCCGCGCCCAGGCCGATAAGTTGAACATGCGGATCGAGGTTCCCCCCTACGTGAACGCTCCCATCGAAAAGGGCAAGCGGCTGGGTAGGTTGGTGTATTCCCTGGGCGGGAAGGATGTGTCGGCGATCGATTTGATGGCTTCCGCCGACATCCCCAAGGGCAATATTTTCAGGCGGATATGGGATGGGATTCTGCGCTTCGTGACGAATATCTTCGGCAAAGCCTAGGGTGAAATGCTGAGGTTCCCGCCCTCGTATCGGGCGAAACCTTCCCGCGCCAGGGCTTCGGCGCATTTTTCGATGTTTTCGCGGGAGAAGGGAAGACTCGCGTAGAGTTCATCGATTCCAAGGCTTTTTTTCTCAACGAGACTTTTCAGCACGGCGCCCCTCACACGCCTGAACGACGTGGCGAAGGGCGTTTGCTTTTTATAGGCTGCGCCGCGCGCTGAATGGTTGCCTTCGACGCGTTTCAATTCGGAGCCGTAATCCATGAGAGCGGTGTACCAGCGCCGCGGCGCGGCCTCGTCAACGACTTCCGCCGCGATTTTCTCGAGGGATTTGTCAGGGATTCCTTCCTCATCGGGGAAGAAATGCTTGAGCAGGACCGTGCGTATGTTGGTTTCAAGAAACACGGTCGGCTTGTCGAAGGCGAAGGCGAGGATGGCGCGGGAGGTGTAAATGCCTATGCCTGGCAGCTCCCGCAAGGCGATTTCATCCTTGGGAACTTCCCCGCCGAGGCGTTCGGCCAGCGACTGACAGGCGCGGTGCAGGGCGAGGGCCCGGCGATTGTAGCCAAGGCCGCTCCAGAGCCTGAGGACCTCGGCGGCGGGGGCTTCAGCGAGGCGCGCCGGGGTCGGGAACCGTTCCATCCACGCGATGAACTTGGGGACGACGCGGGGCACTTGCGTCTGCTGAAGCATGAATTCGGAGACCATGATCGCGTAGGGGTCGGCCGTCCGCCTCCAGGGCAGATCGCGCCAACATTCCGAGGCTCTTCCATAGACAAGGTCCCGGAACGCCTTTACCTCGATGTCGTTCATTGGAAGTCGGCCGCCGATCGCGAGTCGCTTTTCAAGAATAGATATGCACGAATTCGTGGAGGAGTTCTTCGGCCTTGATCTTGCATCCGCCGCAAACCGTGCCGATCTTGGTGGCTTCCTGAAGCTGGTGCCAGTCCCTCGCTCCGGCTTTCACCGCCGTCTCGATGTCCTTGTCGGTGATATTGAGGCAGGTGCAAATGACGACGGCGTCCTCTCCCTTGAATTCTCCCGCCCGGCCCTTCTTTTCCAGGTACTGGTCGATGGCGGCGCGAAGGGCTTTATCGCCCAGCACCGAGCAATGGATTTTGTTCTCGGGGAGTCCGCCCAGCTTG
>Ga0172379_10008712_pt1 | contig 12695 bp, 8 predicted proteins | sample GrowelOW334metaG_FD_119756 | JGI IMG/M metagenome (GOLD analysis project Ga0172379, IMG submission 119756) | Groundwater microbial communities from an aquifer near a municipal landfill in Southern Ontario, Canada - Groundwater well OW334 metaG | ecosystem: Environmental > Aquatic > Deep... | reverse complement strand
TTAGACCTCGGCGTTCTTCCAATTGGACTTTGATCAATCATAATAATCTTGTTGATATAGTGCGCGCCAACAATTTCACTGTGCTTGCCAGGGCGATCCAATGTTCGCATAATGTCACGCGCCAAAGATTTATACAGCACATCTTCGACCAGGGTTGATTTTCCAGAGCCAGAAACTCCCGTCACGCAAGTCAAAACTTTCAAAGGAAATTCTACTGTGACGTTTTTGAGATTATGCTCACGCGCTCCGCGCACAATAATAGATTTTTTGTTTTTCATACTCCGCCGAGAAGTTGGGATTTCAATGGATAATTCTTTTCGAAGATACTTAGCCGTAAGTGATTTTTTATTCTTCAAAACTTCCTGCGGTGTTCCAGAAGCGATAATTTCTCCGCCGTGACGCCCCGCTCCTGGACCAATATCCACCAAGTAATCGGCTGCTAACATTGTTTCTTCGTCATGTTCAACCACAATCAAAGTATTGCCAACATCGCGCAGTCGCAAAAGTGTTTCCAAAAGTTTAGTGTTATCTCTAGCATGAAGCCCGACTGATGGTTCATCTAGAATATAGAGTACGCCAACTAATTGCGAACCAATTTGCGAAGCCAAACGAATTCTCTGCGCTTCTCCACCCGCCAAAGTTGCCGCGCTTCGTCCCAGTGTCAGATATCCCAGTCCTACATTTTCCAAAAAACTCAAACGATTTTTAATTTCGGTGAGAATTCTGCCTGCAATCAATTCTTCTTTTTGACTAAATTTCAATTCCTTGAAAAATTTCAACGCTTCAAAAATACTCACCGAAGAAATTTCTGAAATATTTTTGTTATGCACTGTCACCAAAAGAACTTCTTTTTTATATCTTACACCAAGACACTCCGAGCAAGGATTTTGCGACATATATTTTTCCGTGTCTGCACGCACCGCATCTGATTGCGTTTTCTTATATTTATCTTGCAAATAGCCAACCGCTCCGCGCCAATTCATATTATATTTCCAAACCGCCCCTGTTTTTGAGCGTAGTGTCACTGGGATCTGCTCGGCATTTTCTTCTGAAATCATATCTTTCGCATCTTTGTCTCCAAAGAGCAAGATATTAAAATCTTCTTCCGACAAATCTCGCAAGCGCGTATTTTCTGAGATATGAAAATGATTTGTCACAGCGCGAAGGATTGTTCCTTGCCAATTATTTTTCTTATAACTCCACGGCATAATTGCCCCTTCAGCAATAGTCTTGTTTTTATCCGGTGCCACAAGTTGTGGATCGATTTCTTTTTTTGTCCCTAATCCTTCACAAGCTGGGCAAGCCCCATAGGGGCTATTGAAAGAAAACAATCGCGGTTCCAGTTCCGGAAATTCAATTTCATGAATCGGACAAGCCAAATTTTGATTGAAAACCATTTCATTAACCTTTGACTTTTGACCTTTGACTTTTGACCTTATTTTAACTAGTCCTTCTGACAATTTCAATGCTTTTTCTACTCCTTCAAAAATCCGCGAAATATTTTTGTCCGAAATTTCAACTTCATCCACCAAAATATCAATGCTATGCTTTTTATATTTTTCCAGTTTCATCTGCTCTTTTATCTTGGCATTAAGTTCAATTTTTTTTCCATTGACATAGGCAAAAGAATATCCACGTCGAAACATCTCTGAGAGCATAGTGCCGTATTCCCCTTTTCTTTGCCTGACAACTGGCGAAAGAATTTCAATTTGGCATTCTCCGCACATATCAATTACCCTATCCACAATTTCATCTACCGAAAGCCTAGTGATTTCTCGATTACACTCCGGACAATGAGGAATTCCAATTTTAGCATAAAGCAACCGCAGATAATCCTGAATTTCCGTCACTGTGCCCACAGTGGAGCGTGGATTATGCGAAGCCGCTTTTTGATCAATCGAAATGGCCGGTGAAAGGCCTTCAATATAATCGACATCCGGCTTGTCCATTTGACCCAAAAACTGCCGAGCATAAGAAGACAAACTTTCCAAATAGCGCCTTTGACCTTCCGCAAAAATTGTGTCAAAAGCCAGCGTGCTCTTGCCAGAACCGCTAATGCCCGTGAAAACTATGAATTTATTTCTCGGAAGCTTAAGATCAATATTTTTTAAATTATGTTCTCTTGCTCCTTTAATAATAATCTCGTCTTGCATATTTTTTATAATTTTATCTTATTCGTACATTCGTACAGATTCGTAATTCGTAAGGGACACAAAAACCTTCCCCCTTTTGAGGTACTTAATATTAATTTTTATCTTTCAATCATATTACACTTTAGCGCGAATATATGTTTCAATCAAGCTTTATAAACTAACGTACTTTACTGGCAAAACTTTCTTGAAAATTCCGGCAATTAGGATTGAATCGGATGAGTGAATGAAAATTGGTTGATGAATGGTGTTGGTAGATTTTGGAAAAAGTCCGATAATATCTGAGCTAACTTTCTTGTACCTTTTGATTGTCGCCATACCGTTTATCACGGCTACTACAATTTTTCCTTCCAAATCTTCTCCGTTAGAATATTCATATTTTTCAAAAATAGCATAATCACCATCATTAATTCCATCTTTATCCATTGAATCCCCAAGAGTCTTCACTGCAAAAAGTTGAGCACTATCCGCTCCGCGAAAAAGCGCTTTGGAAATTTGCAAAAATCCATCGACATTGTCCTGGGCATAGGCCAAAGCTTCACCACAAGAAGCCAAGCCATAAACTGGAATGGAAAAAATATTTTTTAGATTGGCAAAACTTTCATTTTCCACTAAATATACTTTTCTATCTTTGTCTCTTTTAATCAAATCTTTTTTCTCCAGAGCTTCTATCACCTGCATCACCGATTTCAAACTGTCTCGCACACCTTGCGCTTCCAAATATTTATGCAATTTATAGCTAGTTGGATTTTCCCCGCGTTGTTCAATTAGCTCGCGGATGCTTTCTAAGATACTTTGTTGTTTGGCTGTTAGTGTTGGCATAAAATTATGTGATGCTAATCAACTAATAAAAGCTAATCCGCTAATTGCTAATAAATTAATATTATTCGCAATTCGCATCATTCGCATATATTTGTAGATTCGCATCGTTTATTATTTATTACAGTGATATTCTAGCACTTATCAAATATCACTGCAAGCCCCCCCCTGTGGATAACTTTACCTGCCAGATTTGCTTATTTTATTAAATAGCCCCAACTAAGAATTAGGTTTATTTAACTCAAGCAGTTGAGGATAAATAACAAAATAGGCAAATCAGGCAGGTACAAAAAATCCCCCATTTTACTGAGGGATTTCGTTTTTTATTCTTCGCGTTTATGCTTCGTTTCTTTCGTGTTTTAATTGCAACTTCCGCCTTGTGTTGTAGCTGTGCTAGTGCTAAGAGTCTTGGCACATTCAGCTGGTGCAGTGTTGAAAGCCGCACAGATAGCTTGTTTATAGCTTTCCGAATCAGCGTATTTATAAACTGCCTTAGTTGAAACACCGTTGATCAGCATCGTTGGTGAACCACTCGCCTGTGCATCAGCAGAAATTTTTTCGTCCGCTTTCATAAGAGTTGCTCCTTCTGATTTTACACAAGTAGCAATCTTAGTTGAGTTTAGTCCAACACTCTTGGCGCCCGCTTCCCAACAAGCTCCATCACTTCCACAATTCTTGTTCACATAAGCGACAAAACTCACCCACTTATCCTTGCCGAAATATTTCAAAACACATGCCTCTCTTTCGTTTTGTACCACTTCTTTTTCTCCGTGCAAAGAATTGATTGTGTCTCCATTGGAACTCACGATATAGTGGAAATTGAAATCAACTTTGTTTTTGAGTAAATTATAGACTGATTGCAAAGTGTCTTCCGCTTTGTTGCCATAAGGACAAAAACTCATCACAAATAAATCAACTTTTGGTTTGTCAGTTTTTGGCACTTCTTTTTCTGGCTCAGCTGTTTTTTTCTTTTCTTCTGCGATGGTTTTTTTAGTTTCTTCTATGTCCATCGGAGCGCTTGGAAAGAATTTTTTTCCGTCCAATGAAAGGTAGGAATCAATTTCTTGTTTCTGATCTCCTTCACCAATTTTTACTTTCACCTTAAACATTCCATTTTCTTTGACCACTTCGGCTATTTCTGCTTTTGTTCCTTCTTGCATCAAATTGTTGTTGATAAAATCTTCTACTTGCGCCTTAGCCGATTTTTGGGTCAGATTGTTTTTCTTCCACACTTTTTCATAATAGCCCACCCCAGCAATAAGGATAATCAAAACGATCACTCCAATCACTTGTGGCAAAAATTTCTTGTATTTTTCGCAACCACACTTTCCCTTTTCACAGCAATCCGCTGTTTCTGCTGTTTCAGGTTCTTTTTTTTCTGTTTCCATTTCCATATTTTTTTAATAGTTAACTTATTATTGTTCCTATATTATAAATAATCCCCCAATTTAACGCAAGCAGTCGATTTTTTTGGTTTTTTAGGAAATAAATAAGGGAGCGTGACAAATGATTGTCAGCTCCCCACACAGATACGCATTGGATTTTTTCTCCTTTCTTCAATTTCTTCCTACGAAACGGTTTTTAAATTTTTCAATATCAGAATCATCCCCTTTTAATACGATAATAACTTCACCAGTTTTTTCTTCTGGAACTGATCGTAAAAAAAGTGGGTCTCCTATTCTAGGCAAAATTCTGGTATCTGGAAGTCTCTTCCCGGTTTCATCAAACACAGAATCTGGACAATATATATTATGGTTCAATATAAAATTATCCACTTCACCAGAATTAAAATACCTCGCAGGAACTCTCATCGGCTCCCCTACGTGCCAGCACATAATTTTCACCTTTTTCCTTTCTAAAGAATTAAAGAACAAAAAAATCATGCCGAAAGACATGATCACCAATAAAATTTTTGTATTTATTTGATAAATAAATCAAAAACATACTATTCAAATTTATTTTTTATTTCCCCCGAACATCTGCCTATACTTCTATTTTATTCTTTCTTTGAAAACTTGCAAACTAAAGTTATCCACACCCGCCCGCAACGCTTCGCGTAGCGATGCGGGCGGGGCCCGTTATCTTATCTGTAATTTCCTAAGTTCCCCTATCTCATCCCGAATAATGGCGGCTTTTTCAAATTCCAGGTTTCTCGCAGAATCTTTCATTTCTTTTTCACGCTGTTTAATATAGCCAGCGATGTCTTCCAAGTTTTCCAAATTAATAAATTCTTTGGGAATTTCCGATTTAATTTCGTGATCGACAATGGATTCAATTTTCTTTTGAATAGTTTTGGGCGTGATGTGATGTTTTTTATTATACGCTGTTTGCAATTTTCTTCGCCGATTAGTTTCGTCGATGGCGCGTTTCATTGAGCCGGTTAGATTGTCGGCGTAGAGAATAACTTTCCCTCGCACATTTCGCGCGGCGCGACCAATTGTTTGAATAAGCGAAGTTTCACTGCGCAAAAACCCTTCTTTGTCCGCGTCAAAAATCGCCACGAGCGACACTTCCGGCAAATCCAAACCTTCTCGAAGAAGATTGACACCAACAAGAACATCAATGTCACCTCGACGAAGTTTTTCTAAAATTCTAATGCGATCAAGTGTATCCACCCCGCTGTGCAGATATTCCGATTTAATTTGCGATTCTTTCAAAAATTCTGCCAAATCTTCCGCTTGTTTTTTGGTCAGAGCCGTGATAAGCACTCGCTCTTTGCGCGCCACTATCTTTTCAATCTCACCCATCACATCTTTCACTTGCCCCCGCGCGGATTTGATTTCAATCTCCGGATCAATTAGTCCTGTTGGACGGATAATTTGTTCGGCTATGTCTTTGGAATTTTCTTGCTCATATTTCCCCGGCGTCGCCGAAGTAAAAATAATTTGATTGATTTTTTTTTCAAATTCTTGAAATTTCAGCGGTCGATTGTCGTAGGCGCTCGGAAGTCTAAAGCCATTTTCCACTAGTGATGTTTTTCTGGAATAATCTCCGCTAAACATTCCGCCTAGTTGTGGAATGGTCACATGCGATTCATCTACCACCAAAAGAAAATCCTTTGGAAAATAATCCATCAGAGTATATGGCGCTTCGCCGGCACGCCGTCCGGAAAGATAGCGTGAATAATTTTCAATGCCGTTGCAATATCCAATTTCTTTCATCATTTCAATGTCTTGCCTAGTTCGACGTGACAATCTTTCAGCTTCTAGAAGTTTCCCATTCTTTTTTAGATATTTTAAACGTTCTTCCAATTCTTTTTGAATTTCCTCTAGCGATTCTTCCATCACGGGCTCCGGCACCACAAAATGTTTAGCTGGATAAATGACAGCTCGTTCCAATTTTCCCAATTCTTCGCCGGTTAGAAAATCATATTCAGAAATTTTTCTGATGGAATTATCTTCTAAAATTATTCGCGTAATCACTTCTCGTCCTGGGGTGATTACTTCCAAAGTGTTGCCCGTGAGACGAAATTTTCCTCTTGCCAAAATATCCGACCTGACATATTGCATATCAATTAATTTTCGGATTATTTCATCCCTACTAGATAGAGAAGCAAAATTTTGCGTCTCTACGGGCGCACCCACCACCAATTCCAAAGTTATATCCCGATAATATTCCGGACTCCCCAATCCATAGATACAAGAAACTGACGCGCAAATAATTACGTCAGGTCGAGAAAGCAAGGCCGCTGTGGCGGCATGACGCAAGCGATCGATTTCATCATTGATCTGCGATTCTTTTTCAATATAGGTATCGCTCGAAGCAATGTAGGCTTCCGGTTGATAATAATCATAGTAACTGACAAAATATTCCACTGCATTTTTCGGAAAAAAAGTGCGAAACTCCTGTGCCAACTGCGCCGCCAAAGTTTTATTGGGGGCAATGACCAAGGTCGGTCTTTGCACTTTTTCAATCACATTGGCAATAGTAAAAGTCTTCCCCGACCCCGTCACACCCAAAAGCGTCTGGAACTTTTTCCCAGTTTCTAATCCCGCCACTAATTTACTAATTGCCTGTGGCTGATCCCCTTCGGGTTTGAATTTTGAATTAATCTTAAATTTCATAACTCTATCTTCCCTCAATTTCAAAATTTTGTCTAATTTATGATTATCCGCTATAATTAAACTGTTATGAAAAAGACTAAAGGGGAAAAACGGGAAAAGAAGAAAAAGCCGAAAATGCGAGTTTCCGGTAAAAGTGTGTTTAAAATAAAGGAAATTAAAGACAGAGGTTAAAAAATTCGTAGATTCCTGCCTACCGGCAGGCAGGCGCATGCATTCGCATATTCGCATCGCGACATTGACTAATAATTTAACTTTTGCTATCATAATATGAAGTTAGTTGCCAAATTAATAATCAGAATCCTAGCTAACAGCGCCGCTATTTGGGTGGCCAGCTATTTTATCGACGGTTTTTCCTTTAGTGGAAATTCCCGTGATTGGATTTTGGCAGGACTAGTTTTGGCCATTCTGAATTCATTAGTTCGACCAATTCTAAAGCTCCTGACCTGTCCCGTAATTATTCTCACTCTCGGACTCTTCTCGGTTTTCATAAACATTTTCGTTTTGTTTTTAGCCGAAAGAATCCTGCCTAATCTCAGAATCGATGGGCTGTGGCCAGCGTTTTGGGGCGTAATCGTAATTAGTCTCGTAAATTATATAATCCTATCAATTTTTGATAATAAAGAATAATAATATGTTAAGAATCATAAACATTTCAGAGATAGTTGTTTCCGTACTGCTCATAATCTCCATTCTTTTGCAAAATCGCGGAGCGGGACTGGGCGGAACATTTGGTGGAAGTTTTGGCGGTTATCATACTAAAAGAGGTTTTGAAAAATTTTTAATGGCTTTCTCTGTAATACTATCGTGCCTATTTATCGTTCTCGCCCTCTTAAATCTAATTGTGGCGAAATAATAATATTTAACTTAAAGTAAAATATATTAGTAACTTTACGGATAGAAAAAATAAATGGCCAAAAATGTCGCAGTGGCCAAAAATAGTGAAAATCTTGAGTTTCAAAGAAAAACTCCTTTTTTATTCTCTTTTGCTTCTTTTTATTGGCTCAGTCGTAAGTTCAGGAATTATTTTTTATTATTCCCAAACTAAACCTATTCCGACTTATGGCGGAGAATATATTGAAGGTATTGTTGGCCAACCACTCTACATCAATCCTCTTCTCTCTCCTTCCAATGAAACTGACGCCGATTTGGTGCAATTAGTGTATTCTTCTCTTTTTAAATATGACGGAACAGGAAAAGCTGTGCCAGACTTGGCAGAAAATTATGATTTAAGCGAAGATAAGCTGACCTACACCGTCCACCTTCGAAAAAATGTCCGCTGGCATGACAATGAGCCGTTCAATGCTGATGATGTAATTTTCACAATTAACCTAATTTCCAATCCTGCCTACAAAAGTCCTTTACGTGGCAGTTGGCAAGGCATTGAGACAAATCTCATTGACGATTCAACTATTGAATTTAAAATAAAAACTCCTTATGTTGGATTTCTAAATGATCTTACTTTTGGAATTTTGCCCAAACATCTTTGGGAATCAACTGCGCCGGAAAATTTCAGTTTGAGTTCTTTGAATCTAAAACCAATCGGCACCGGACCATACAAATATAGCGCTATTCAAAAAGATTCCAATGACAATATTCTTTCCTATAAACTCATCTCCAATCCGGACTATTTCACCTCTCGACCTTTCATTTCCAAGATGACTTTCAATTTCTATCTTGATGAAGAATCAGCCGTAGATGCCTTGAATCGCAAAGAAATTATGGGCATCAGCGTTGTATCTTCAGAAAATCTCAAAAACATAAAGAATCAAAAAACGGTGGCTATTCACAAAGCTGAAATTCCGCGCTATTTCGCCATCTTTTTCAATCAAACTAAAAGTGTTCCGCTAGCCAACGATGAAGTGCGAGAAGCACTAAGTTATGCCACCGATCGGCGTGAAATCGTAGAAAAAGTCCTAGGCGGTGAAGGCAAGGAAGTTTATTCCCCCTTTCTTTCCTATATGATTGGCTATTCGACCGATGCCAATGAGCCAAGCTTTGACGCAGAAAAAGCCAACAAAATTCTAGATGACAAAGGCTGGAAAAGAGAAGATGATGGAATAAGAAAAAAAGATGACGCTCGATTGGAAATTAATTTAGTCACCACTGATTGGGAGGAACTCACAAAGACCGCAGAAATTTTGAAAGCACAATGGGAAAAAGCTGGCATCAAAGTCAACATCACTCCGTTCACAATTTCTGATATTCAAGAAAATTATATCCGACCACGCGAATACGAAGCCTTGCTTTTTGGCCAAGTTATCGGCGCTGATCCTGACCCCTACTATTTCTGGCATTCCGATAACAAAAAAGACCCAGGACTCAATCTTTCTCTTTTTGGTAATAGCGATTCAGATAAACTAATTGACGAAGGAAGAGAAGAATTTAACCCAGAAAAAAGAGCCGAGAAATATATTGATTTTCAAAAAATTATTGCCAAAGAAATTCCCGCTATTTTCCTCTATAGCCCGAATTATATCTATCCAGTTAATGGGCGTGTCCAAGGCACAAACATCCAAACTCTCATCTCCCCTTCCAACCGCTTCAGTGAAGCTAATTCGTGGTTCATTAAAACAAAAAGAGTAAAAAAGTAATTTATAAACCTTACGAATTACGAATTCTTACGAATGTACTAATGTGAGTTAAAAATAATTTTTATATTTTATTAAATTATTCGTATTTCGTACATTCGTATTGATTCGTAATTCGTAAGGAGAAACAAAAAATTTATGAATATTGATTTTGGCTTCGTGCCTAAGCACTATGCTTCTCGAGAGCATGAAAAAATGAAAGATGTCCTAATGGATCCTAGTGGGGTTGGACCAGCTATCCACTATTATATGATTCGTGGTGGGGTGGACCAGAAAAATATTACTGTTTGGGAACCAGGAACCGTTTCGGGAGAATACATCAAAACTTACGGTCACTATCATGTCGGCCAATTGGATGAAAATTATAACATTCTTTTTGGTGAGGGCATTGCCCTTTTGCAAAAATTATCCATAGACGAAAATGGTGAAATGATGGCTGACCGAGTAGAAGAATTCCAAGCGATTATTACTAAACCAGGAGACAAAATATATATGGCGCCGGGATATGGCCATCTTCTAGTCAATACTGGCTCAACTTATTTTGTCACACTGGACGACAGCCCAGTGGATTTTGAGGAACGCGACCCAGCTAGTTTTCCAGGACACGCCGACTACAAACTCGTCCAACAAATGCGAGGCTTCGCCTACTATGTTATTGAACATAATGGCAAACCAGCTCTTAAAAGAAATCCTAACTACACAGAAATTCTCAAAGAAGATTTAGGTGGATTGGAAGTTGTTGAATAATTAGAAGAATTATAAATATTTCTTGTCTTTATTTTTCTTAAGCTCATCAACTATTTTTTTCACATCTTGTGCTCTGTTTTTTGGACAAATCAACAGAGCATCGTCAGTGTCGACAACTAGAATATTATCCAAACCGATAACAGCAATCAGTTTATTTTTGTTGCCTTTGATAAAAGAATTTTTGGTGTCCACTGCTATTGCATTGCCATCGATATAATTTTTTTTCTCTTCAGAGAGAAATTCATCGATCACTCCCCAAGTTCCCATATCTGTCCATTCGAAAGGATTGATGATGATATAGCTTTGATTGAAAATATGCTTGGTCACATCTTCAGTTGTTCCCGCTTCCATTTTTGAATAAATTTTTTCTATCTCCTGCGCTTCTTTTTGTTTTCCCAAAACAGCTTTGATTTTCATAAGACTCTTATGCCACTCCGGTTTATATTTCTTATAAGCTTCCAGCATCAAATCCGGATACCAGCAATAATGATTGGAATGAGTGGCAATTCTAAAATCACCAATTAGTTTTCTCGTTTCTTCCACAGTGCCAAGACGAGGCACAAACTTTTCAATTTTGAAAATATCCGCCTTTTTTTGACTTTTGAGAATTTCTCCCAGCATAAGGTAATCAATACCCATATCCGGATAGAGTGCTTTTTGTCCTCCTGTCACTAGCTTCTTTTCCTTTTTCACTAGATCTTCGGCTATTTTGGTCATTTCAATGAATTTCACATCGGGTTTTCGCAAACAATCTGCTTGAACAATCATAAATGGTTCTTTGGGATATTTGTGAGCCACTTTGACAATTGCCAATCCCACAGCCGGACCGGTGTTTATAGCAATGTCAGGTTCTACGATAATATTTTCTAATGGAATCTCCGGCGCATCCTCCACTACATATTTCACATATCTTCTTTTAGTCGCCACAAAAATATCTTGCGCCCCATATTTCTTAAGAAGCGATTCGACATTTTGCCGAAAAAGAGTAGTGTCGCCGATAATCGGCTGGAATTGTTTAGGTTTGTCTTCTCGGCTCATTGGCCAAAGTTTAGTCCCCTGCCCTCCGGCGAAAATTATAAATTTCATAAAAAATATTTAATAATTATTTTATACCTTCCTATTATACCAAACCAAGAAAAATATGCCAGACTCGAAACTGAAAAAAGCCTAATCTAAGCCAAAATAGAAGCTTTTGGCAAAATTCCGCTTGACAAAAATCTAGTTTAGAGTATAATAGTATGATAATATAAACTTGCTTTAGAATTTCTTTTCTATATTTCTTGATAACTTGCATCCTAAAACTTTTAACGAGAAAATATTTTTCAGCCTTTTTTTAGATTTCTAAAACTTTATTTTATCATATTAAGACTTACGTATTTTCCTGAAAATCTATTTACATAGCCAGTGCAATGGCAGGATTGCAACTACGTAACTTCTATCTATAATCTTAGTTTTGTTTTTTTGTAATTTCAGCGAACAATAGATTTGAAGGGAAATGCGTAAGTCATTATTTTATCATTTTAATCATTAATTAATTAAGCTCATTTTAAAATGAGCAAACTATTTGAACTTTATGTTTAACAAATCATTTGGCCAAACAACTTCTGTTGTGAAACCAAAACAAACCGTCGCGAGACCGAAAACTTTCGCGACAAAAAAAACAACTCCGCAAAGGAGTTTCGCCCAAAACGGCCTAAAAATAATTCCTCTCGGAGGACAAGAAGAGGTCGGGCGTAATATGACTCTTTTTGAATATGGCCAAGATATAATCATCTTGGACATGGGACTGCAATTTCCTGAGGAAGATATGCCGGGAATCGACTATATCATTCCTAATATCAGCTATCTCAAAGGCAAAGAAAAAAGAATTCGAGGCGTAATTTTGAGTCATGGTCATCTTGACCATATCGGCGCCGCTCCGATTTTACTTCGCAATCTTGGCTATCCAACAATTATCGGGCGTGACATGACTCTTGCGATGGTTAAAAAGAAATTGGAGGACTTTGAAAAAGGATCCGCCCAAAATCTCAAAACTATTCGCGTCAAAGCTATCACGGACAAAATTCGCTTAGGCAGTTTCGAAATTGAATTTTTCGATGTGGAACATTCAATTATGGACGCCGTCGGAGTAATCATTAAAACTCCAGATGGCACTGTCATTCACCCGGGGGACTGGACGATGGAAAAAAGCACCGAGGGAAAAAGTCTCGTCACATATCAACATTTGTCCCGCCTCCCTAGCCCAAGAATTTTGATGCTAGAAAGTCTTGGCGCCATCGTCAAAAATCCTAGCCGAACCACCGAAGAAGAAATGTATTTCAATTTAG
>Ga0172379_10008711_pt1 | contig 12696 bp, 10 predicted proteins | sample GrowelOW334metaG_FD_119756 | JGI IMG/M metagenome (GOLD analysis project Ga0172379, IMG submission 119756) | Groundwater microbial communities from an aquifer near a municipal landfill in Southern Ontario, Canada - Groundwater well OW334 metaG | ecosystem: Environmental > Aquatic > Deep... | reverse complement strand
CTTTCCCTGGCCGTCAGCCCGCGCAAGATCGAAGAAAACGTGAAAACTCTCCGGAGATCCGGCGAGGTGCCCGGCATTATCTACGGCAATAAAGTCAAAAACCAGACGATCAAATGTCAGCAAAAGGCGTTGCATTCGGCTTTCGTTAAAGCCGGAGAAAACCAACTCATCACCGTGGAAGTGGATGGGAAAAAGATCCCCTGCCTGATCCATGCCGTCAGCTTCGAGCCGGTTACGGACTCCTATGAACACGTGGACTTCTACGCCGTAGACATGACCAAGAAGGTCACGACCCGCGTTCCGATCATCGTCGAAGGCGAATCCCCGGCGGTCAAAACCCAGGGCGGCGTTCTGGTTACCGTCCATGACGAGCTTGAGGTGAGTTGTCTGCCAACCGATATCCCGGAACATTTCATAGTAAATATCAGCAAGCTTGAGAATTTCCATGACTCCATCACCGTGGCGCAGCTCAAAGTGCCGGGCGGTGTCATCATCAAGACCGCACCGGATACCGTCATCGTCACGGTCCAAGAGCCGCGTAAAGAAGAAGTCATAGAAGCCCCAGTCGCAGCCGTCGAAGGTGCGGTCACGGCCGAAGGTGAAGCTGCCGCTCCCGGAGCCGAAGGCGCCGTTCCTGCCGCTGCTGCAGGCGCTCCCGGCACACCGGCCAAAGGCAAAACCGACGACAAGGCTCCCGCCAAAGGAAAAGATAAAAAGTAGGGCTTGGGGTTTGGGTTAGGGGTTTGGAGATTGGTTTTATTTGACGATGAATATTTGGCACCAAAGGGGGGCCTGCCGCCGCACGGGGGCCGGCGGACTGCGCGCGGCGGAGCCGCGCCGTGGGATCGGCGGCAGAGCGTTTTTCTTTGCTTCTTTCTTTTGTCGCCACTGACAAAAGAAAGAAGGATTTGCTCGGACAAAGAAAAGAACAATTATCGCTTGTCTGTTATTCAAATCTCTCTTTCAGTTTCCGCCTCTCCTTCCTGAAAGCCCTGACTTTTGCTTTTCCGGTATGAACTTCCTTATACCACTTGATCTGCTCCTCCAGCTTTCCGACGCAACTGTCCAGAGCATCCAACACATCCGGTTTTCGTGACTCCGAACGCAACACCTTCTTCGGAAGAGTTATCGTAACAATCACCTTGAACCGGTCAAACGCCTTCTTGGTATCCCGCCGGAACGCCTCAACCCGGATGGATGAGCTTTCATCCTTCAAAAAACGGCAATAAGTGGCCAGCCGGCCGACTTTTTTGGCAAGCAGGAGGAGTTCCTGATCGTTATAGGAAACGCCCTTCTCGAAGTGTTCGACGTGCATGGATTTGGGGGATGAAATTACGGCAATTCTAGCAGATCCCAAAGCGGCCGGGATACCTTCAAAAAACCCGGAAAATAAGGTATAATTATCTGAAACATATAAATTTCCATGGATCTCTCCACACTTTCAGCAAAAGTGCAGGCCAGCCGTCTGCTCAGCGCGGCGGAAAAAACCTATTGGCTGGAAAACCTGCCGCGGATGAATGGGCAGCAGCTTCAGAAATTGGAATCGATCCTCGCCGAAGCCGAAAACCTTCCCTGGAATGAGGAGATGCAAAACTACCTTTCCATCGCGGCAAAAGCCCAGACCGCCTTCGCCTAAAACCAATTCCTCCCAAATTTATGTCCTTTCAACCGCTATCTCCCGATAAGCCAAGAGACGCACAGGAGCAGCAATCCAAGAAACCGACACCCGAACAACTTGCTGATTTGAAAAACCAAATTGCCAATAATCAGATCGAAAAAGTGGTTGATACTTTTTTCACGATTGCCAGTAATGCCAAAGGCGAAATACCAAAAGAATTCGCTTTTGCCTTAGTTGATATCCTTTCTCCTCAGGAGAAAAACCAGCTAATCTCTTTCCTCAGCAATAAGCCAAATAATCCGAAAGCGGTGGCTCTGAAAAAATCCCTGGATGAGCTTCGAACTGAAGTCAGCGGACAAAAACCGTTGGAAGGCATTGCCCAAAATATGGGACAAGCGGCCGGTAAAATCGTCGAATTCATCGACAAAGGAATCGAACGGCTGGGAGTCGGAGACCAACTGAACAAACTCGCGGCGCAATATAATATTAAAATTGATGCGAATAAAAATATCGGGATGCTCCGGGACATGCTCATCGGAACCGCTGCAAAATTCGTCGAAAACCTGGCCATGGCTCTAAAGAGTTTCAGCCCGGATGCCACCGGAGGAATTTTAAACACTTCGCTTGAGCTGCGGCTGCTCAGCAAGGCAGAAGCCAAGCGGAAAGCCTATAGAGTCGCTTACACCGAATGGATGAAAAATCCCGCCGGCGAGCCGCCAAGCGACGCGCAGGCAGCCAATTATTATGCCGCCTGGGAAAAAGCCCCGGCCAGCAGCAAACCGTCTTACGAACAATTCGTAAGCGCCCCGACCCAACCGCAGACCCCAGCTCCTGAAACAGTGCAAGCCAAACCCACAGAAACGAAACCGGCCGAGGCTGTTGCCGAGAAAGTTGAAGGAAGTTCCAAAAAAATCGAGCTGGAAGGCGGCAAATGGATAACTTTCACGAAAGAAAAAGATAAAGCAATCGTTGAAACCGACAAAGGCAAACGCCAGATCAAGTTTAACGGCCAGGTGCCGGAGGTTGCAGTAATCAAGCCTTCCGGCACGGAAAAAGGGAGACTCGAAGTCAAAGCCAACGGCCAAACCGCGAAATTCGATTTATTGGCCATGCATAAGTCTCTCGTCGACAATCCCAGCGTCCCCGAGATCATCGAAGGGAACATAAAAATCAACCTCGAACCTGTCTAAACTATGAATCCTCCAGAACAGCCATCTTCGGCACCACCGACTCTCCCGCCAAATCCAACCGTATCTGAATGGGCAAGACTTGCGGAAAATGACCCTGCAAAACTCAAGGACGCGATCAAAGGTGCAACTCTGGACGATCTGGACCAGCTGGCCAAAAAAATACTCGAAAAACATCAGCTCCAGATCAATAATAACGTGCGCGAAGCGATTGCCGAACGAAAAAGAAATTTGGAAGCAGACAAGAGCATCGACACAAGTCTCGAAACGCTCGAGAGCCGGCTTTATCTGGCTCAACTACTCGAAATACGGTCCCCGGCAAAAGAGGAGCCTTCAACGCTGGACAGTATGGTCGCCGGATCGCTCCGATGGGTCGGTGAAAAAACTAAGGATTTGTGGGGCATGAAAGCTTTATCGGAAGGCCTGCGAAACCTGAAGGGCAGGGATCTCGAACGATCGTTTTACAATTTTCTCGCTTTCTTCGGAAAGATGGGACAAGCGATACCGGGGGTCTCGTACCTTCCGATCGGACTGGTTCTAAAGTACGGCGAGAGGCGTGTGGTGGAAATGGATATTCAGGACACGATCAATGAGAAGCGTTTTGCTGGAGAGAAAATCACCTTCGCCGGGATCTCCTCGGCTGAATGGGACCGATGGAGCGCTTTAAATGCGGAAAAAACCAGAACCGGCCAGCCGATCCAAACACTTCCCGAACTCACAAAAACTTACATCGACAGTCTCCGGAGAGAGAACTATCTGCAAAGCAAACTGGCTGAACCGCTGAATCTCTCGTTCGCAGCCATCATCGACCAGAAAGGCCGCGAGACTGTGGTAAAGAGCCTGGAAAACGACCGGAAAAAGCAGGATATGGCCGCCGCATGGAAACCGGCGCAAGTCGAAACCCTTACCTTCGACAAAAATACCGCTTCTGCCGTGAAACAAGGCGAAAAATGGAAGATCACCGTTCCCGAGGACCAGCTTGACGAAAACGGTACTCCGAAAAACGCCACCTCTGCCAAAACGCTTAATGAAGCAATCCAGCAACTGACTCAGGCAAAAGAAATAACCGTTGCCGACGAATCCGCCAATTGCACTTTCAATCTAATCAAAAAGAGTGCCTCAATTCCCAGGGGTGCTGAAATTACTTTGGCTCACAATCTTATTCTTAAAGACATTCATAAAGACCGGATCAGGGAAGTTGAACTAGAAGGTAAAGGAGGCAAGTTGCCGACCAGACCGCTGACTGCACAATTGGAAAACGGTAAATTCTTGATAGGGTCCAACTCAGATTGGGCTGCCGCAGTACCGGCACTTTCCAGCTTCATCGGCCTGGACAGCGCCAATAACGGCGATTTATTCGAATATTCCACCAGCGGCGGCTGGAAGGCAAAACCAAGTACAACTCCCGTAAGACCGACATAGCCAAATTCCCAATCATTTTATGGTAAACATCGAAGCAGAACCTGCCAAACTGGCGGAACCGGCCCCCGCAGAAAAATCGGCCGCGAAAGCCGTGGAAAAAACGGAACCGGCAGCGGCCACACCGCCCGCTGAAGCTCCGCAAACAGCGGAGATAACAAACGCGACAAAAGCCAAACTTCTCGAAGCCAAAGGAAAACTTGCGCACGAAGCTACGGACGGTTTCGGCCCGGATGCGGCCCGAAGACTCGGCGATGCCATCATTTCCAATGATCCCAAAACAGTGATACAGGTCCTGGGAGATATCCGCAATGCCCACGAAGCAGCGAAACTCTCACATGAACTACATGCTGAATTGGACCAGCTTCAGGGCGAATTGGAGGGACCATATTCAGGTAAACCGATAAGAAAAGTTGAGGAAGGTGCTTCCTGGATCTGGAACCAGGCGCCGCGGTGGCTCAGGAATTCATTAGTAACTGCCGGGACCGGACTCGCCGGCTGGAAAGCCGTCCAGTTGACCTGGAAGATACTGAAAGGGTTAGGAAATGGCACACTGGAAGTACTTAAATGGCTTAAGAATCTGCCAGTGACAATCTTCAAGAGCATTTGGAAACCTGTCGCTGCACTGGGAATCGGCGCCGGCGGAATGTACTGGTGGGCCAAATCGAAAGAAGACAAGGAGAAGACAAATGCATAGCCTTGTCTGGACTTGATGCCAACCGAGGTAGGACAATGGCTTCGTGCTTTTGTCGTACTCGCAGCTTCAGACTTACCGCCGCTGCCCCAAGCAGTATGAGTACGCTTTCGTGAAAAAAACCCCGCGGCCGATATCGCCGGGGGAAAGCTTCGGCAGCAGCGTCCACAATGCACTGAAACGGTTTGGTGCGCTGGAACTTGAGCAAAAAAGGAAGGACGGGAAGAAACCGCCGGCCGGACAACTTTCGCTGCTTTCCGGAAATGAGGAGCCTCAGTCCGGACCCGCTCTGAGCCTCACGACACTTTTAACCGGCTGGCGCGAGTGTTTCATCGCCGAGGGTTACGCTTCCCGGGCCGAAATGGATGCCCGTTTGCTGCAGGGTGAGGAACTGCTGCGCCAGTTTTACGACTGGTGGTCCCGGGAGGAACGGACCGTCCTGGCGGTGGAAACCGGCTTCAAACTCACGGTTCCCGCAACCAACGGCACATTCACGCTCTCCGGCCGCATCGATCGCGCCGAACGGACAAAGACCGGAATCCGGATCATCGACTATAAAACATCCGAACCGCAGACCCAGGCCCAAACCGACACCGATCTCCAGCTTTCTTTGTACGCCCTGGCCGCACTGGATAAATGGGGGGAAGCGCCGGAAGAATTGATTCTCCTGTTTCTCGGTGAAAACGGCATCACCGAACGTAAAACCCAACGCAACGCCGGCCAGCGCAAAGACTCCCTGGCGGCGATCCGGAACATTCATGAACATGTCGAAAGCCTGGATTTCCGGCCGACCCCCAGTGTCGCGACCTGCCGCGGTTGTCCGTTCCGCTATATCTGCGGAGCAAGAGCGGTGTGAGAGAAAAACCGCAGATTTATTTCGGTAAATGCTTTTTCGGGCTGTAATTTTCCTGCCCCCGGAGAACTTTCATCGATTCATTGAGCTCCGGCATAAACCTCTTAAGTAAGGGCAAAAGCGGCTCCTTTACAAAATTTCCTTCGATAGCGACCATGATTTTTCGGGTCGGCGCCGGAATATGTTCCCTTAGTATCGAAAGAAACTTCGTCGGCGCCGAAATAAAAACCTCCTTTATCCCCTGCTCGCGGATTATCTGCGCCATGCGTTTCGAAATTACGTTAGCGAAATTACGCATCCGGTTTTTTTCGGCAGGATTCAAGTCACCGACTCCGCTGATCATCCCGCCCTTTCCCATCGCTGCCGGAGAGCGCATCTCGCCCTGGCTGTCGGTGAACTTTTCTTCCTTTGACTCCAATATTTCTTTCTCTACCAGAGTATGACCGCCGACATCCACGAACTTACACTGATGTGAATCGCAGATAACGAGCAGCGTCGGTTTCGTGATCTCGGGCATTGCATCGGGGAGACGAACAGGGCGGGGCATATCAGAGTGAGAAACGTGAAATAATTGGGATAGTGCGATCCTGCACGTCCCATCCAGAATTGACAATTGACAATGTACAATTGACAATTGAAAGCACGCTCAGGCCGGAGCATCGTTCATTATCAATTTTCCATTATTAATTGTTCATTCGCCCCGGCATGCCGGGACACGTGGCCCCATCGTCTAGTGGCCTAGGACACAAGGTTCTCATCCTTGAAACCGGGGTTCGATTCCCCGTGGGGCTGCCAACCACAAACCCATACGCACGGAACGTCTAATGTAAGCCACAAAAGCGGGCTCGCATGATTGCAGAGTATTGTCACTCCAAAATGGCCATGTTCAGCCGTTCCCCGCGTCCATTGAACGAAATACCAATTTCGATTCTCCGCTGGTTGCTGGTACCTTCAGCACTAATAATACGAAGGGCTCTCCAATTCAATTGAATTCCTTCAGCGCAAACGCTAGATTGATCATTCATGATCGAATTATCCATTTTCATTCTTGGATTCATTCTTGCATCCGGCTTCTTTTCAATGATCGATGCTGCGATTCTCAGTGTAACTCCGGCGGAAGTAGAAGTGATGATCGCAAAGCAGCGATGGGGTGCCGTCACACTGAAGAAGCTCCTCAGGCACACCACACACGCGATTATCGTCATCGTCGTTTTCACGAATATTACGAATATCCTCGGACCAATTTTAGCCGGGAGAAAAGCTGAAGCCGTCTTCGGGAGCAGCGCCATCGGAATCATTACCGCTTTTTTGACGTTCGCAACGATCATCTTTTCGGAGATCATCCCGAAAGCCATTGGTGCTCACCAGGCACCACGCATCAGCAGAATGATTGCCCCTCCGCTGCAAGTACTTGTTTTCCTCTTGTTCCCGATTGTCTATCTTCTGGAAAAACTGGTTCGTCTCTTCAAATCCGGAAAAAGGAAAGTCGGTACGGAGGAGCAAATTCGCGCTCTTGCTAACTTGGGTGGCAGAGCCGGACATATCGATGCGGATGAGCGTGAATTGATCCACAGAACATTCGTTCTCAATGATCGTACGACTGCCGAAGTAATGACACCGGCATCCATGATTATCGCTTGCCGGCATGACACAACGATCCGCCGTGCTGCGAAGATGGTCTTCACTCACAGCTACTCACGATTTCCGGTCATAGGAGATTCATCGAATGATGTGCGGGGATACGTTCTCAGTCGGGACATATTGGAAATGCTTGCGCTTGGGAAAGAGCACGCAACGGTGCTCGAAATTCTGCGCGACATCCCCATGGTAAACAGCGAGATGCGTTGCGATGATCTCCTGCACTTTCTGAGAAAAAACATGGCGCAGATTGCAATCGTCAGGGATGGTAATTCGATGGTGGGGCTTGTGACGCTCGAGGACACGCTGGAAGAATTGGTTGGAAACATCTTGGATGAGAATGACAATACAGGGAGATAGAAAAGGATGAGAAATCTGAGTTCCGAAAAGATGACACAGGCCATTCATGAGTCAATGGTCTGGTTACTGTGTCGCCACTGGCTGAATCAGATCGGGGGTATTCAGCACGCCATCCCCGCACGAGGCGTAAAAGTTTCGAATTGCCTCAACGATGGGCTGCCACATTGTAAAAACCGCCAAATATTGCTATAATAATTATTACGCAAAATAAACATCATGCCTCTCCAGGATATGGATCAGAGACGAATTCGAATCAGTGCAGTCCTCCTCGTCGTTGTTGCTATTGGCTGTGTGTTGATCGTGCGACATGGGAGATGGTACAAGACAGAGTTCATCCCTCCCACCAATCTCGCGAGGTTGGCCACAGTGTTGCCGTCCAGCACACCTCCGAACTATTACCTCTCCGCCAAAAACATTCACAACCTCAACGACGGTTCCTATGCGCCGTCGGTGGACGCAGCTGGACACCATGAGCTCTGGATCCAGCCGAGCGCCGTCACGTGGGTGACGTCGGGGAATGCCAATATCGTTATCATGTTCGATCTTGGCAGTGTCCAGCCGATTGAAGGCGTATCCATGTCCACGGCTGCCGGCAGCAGCGGCGTGTACTGGCCCAAGCAGATCTGGCTCTACGTGCGCGATACCGAGACCGAACCCTGGATGCAGGTAGGGAACATTGTCGACCCATCGGTGCTTCCGCCTTACGGAATATACAGTGATTTCAGCATCGCCGCGCACGGATTGCACGCGAGTGGAAAACAGGTGGCGCTCGTCATCGTGCCTGGGGGTGTCTCGTCGTCCAAGTTCGTCACGACCGACGAGGTCGAGATCTACCAGGGCACAGAGCTTCTGCATGGAGCGGCCCGGGGGGCACAATCCATCAATGCAACAACTGCGAAGACGGGGATACAGATCAATGATCTGAAAAATAATGGCGCTCTGCCGCTCCTCACGAGCGTCGGCCCCTGCGCTCATCCGCCTGCGGGTAGCAGATTCCTGCTCCCGCGGGCGCCGGATCTACAGGGGTGGCTGTATTCTGCCGTTCCCACGTACGGAGCGGCGGTGACGAGCGACCTAGCTCCTCCCATTCCCGAGCCGTTCGTGGTCACGGGCATCGAGAACGACTGCAGCCCCGTGAGCCTGACCGGGAACCAAGTGGACGCCTTCTGGCAGCGGCTGGCCAGTCGTGTTACGAACTGGGGAATCGCTACCGCCACGTCCGCTCCGAACCCCTGGTCGTATCCGCTCCTCAGTCGGTACTACTTCGGTGCCTATCCGAATGATAGAGCGGCTACTGGCAACAACACAGAGTCCGTGAGCGGTATGCTCGGTCAACCGGTGCTGTTCTCCCCGCCACTGCCCGGAACCGATGCTCAAGGCCGTACGATTCAGCTGGCCAAAACCATCAGGGCCCCCGATGTTGAGTGCCAACCCGTGATGCGCAGCTGGGTGCCGAATTTAGAACAGCACTGCTCTGACCCCGGTGACTCAACGACGTGTGAGATTTGGCTTCAGCAGGGTTCGCAATACATCTATAGTTCCAGGTATTACCCTCGCTTCATCCCCACAGATGCCGACCTCCTACTCCAGTCCTACCTCCTTACGAGAGGGAGCAGCCAGGGCGATAAGCAGGGTCAACTGCTCAACAACGCTCTGAACTTCATGCTCTATGTCCAATACCAGCCTGGGGCGGACACGCAGGTGACAAACAGGTTCGTGACCGACTGGTACGCGCCTTCCGCCGCAAAGCCGACTAGCATGTCAGATACCGATTTCGCATTATGGGAGCAGAAAGCGCAGTCGTGGTTGGGGGGATTCGACGACCAATTCGACTGGGAGTGGACTGACCATTACAATACGGGGTACACGTGGTCGCTCCACGAAACTGATCATCACATGGCGGCAGCGTATGCGTACAACCTGGCGGAGGGATATGAAACGATGGGTGTGCAGTCTTATCTTGATGCGGCTGATGCGTTCCTCAAATACCAGATCCCGCGCTACGGGTATCACTCCGGCATTTGGGGTGGCCGACGATATTACTGGACCGAATACAACCCCACCGGGCTCACATCCGTCTCGGGCATCAACTGTGCAGATCCGGCACTCGATTGGACGAACCCCGCCAATATCAGCGCTTGTGTGGCACTCACGGGAGATGCCGTCGATAACGTGCAATCGCTCGTGGCGCGCACAGCGGCAATAATCGGATACAACAAGAGGAATAAAGCGTACCTGGAGTTCGCACGCGGGCTGCTCTGGTACATCGCCCGCGAGTATGCGGCTGACGGTCGTTTATATTATTATGGCAGTGAATCGAACCGAAACTTCACGAGCAGGACGAATGGATATGAGCTCGTGGCGCTCAACGATGCCATCGATGCGCTTTCATACCTCGTGAAGGCCGGATGGATCGGCAGGGAAGATCCTCTGTTCATCATCCTCACCCGCGCGTATGCGTCCTATGCGTACAGCGACTACTGGCTCTGGGAGTGTGAAGCGCAGCCGGGAATTTGCACGTATCCCGCAGATCCACGGAGCGGCCTCGGCAAGCAGTTCACCGATAACAAAGTCATACGCGCGTGGAGCCTGCCAGGCGAGTCTCTAAATACGCCCATCCCGTTTCCCACAATTCATACGTATCTCCAGCTGACCTCCGAGCGGGACCCCGCCCGTTCCGCAGGGAACTACCGCTTCTCCTTCACAAATTCGCTGCTCTCCACCCTGCTCGCATCTGGCTTGGGAACAACTGTCAAGATCGAGAGACTCAGTCCGGTCAACAGCGGCGATGCCGCCACTCTGAAAAAAACGTCTGTACATGAGTGGGTTCTCGCGGGCTACGCATCACCCGACATTGATCTAACGGACATTCTATGGCAGGTTCCCACACCGGGCGCACTTTACGATGTGTCCTTCTCCTGGCCTTATTCTCAATGGCGCGACTTGTCTACCAATCCAAACTTGAACACTTGGGTCACCTCACAGACTTCCACTATCCGCTACTGCGACACTGCAAGCGGCGACTGCGTGGATAAGCCGGCACTGAATCTCTCTCGAGACGGTGCTATCAATGCGATCACTGCAAAGCAAGCGGATAACGACGGATTCGTTGATTACCTGACGCAGTCACTGTTCAATCGCAAACCGCTGCCGGAAGTTTCGTTCGGTACCGAATGTAGCGCTCCGTAGAGGCTCTCCAGTGGAACTGATCATTGCAGCAAATAGCCATGACCCTGAACCACTCAATCATTGTCTTAATCACTGAGTTCGTAACCCGCATACTTCGGGCTGCCAATATCAATCCAGAACAGCCGATGTTTGATTCTTGGGGATATGCAGTGTGAACGTTGTGCCGACATTTTCTTTGGAAACGAAGGAAATCCTGCCATTCAGCATCTGCGCCAATTCATGGACGAGATGCAAGCCCAGCCCCGTCCCGTTCGGAACCTTCTCGATGACATTCGTCGCGCGGAAAAACTTCGTGAAGAGGCGTGGTTGCTGATCGGCGGGGATGCCCATGCCCGTATCCTGTACAGAGAAACTCATGGCATTCCTCTCGTCGCTCATTGCAAGGGTGATTGTGCCGCCACTCGGCGTGTACTTGATGGCATTGGAGAGGAGATTGGCAAGAATCTCGTGCAAAATCGCTGCATCGCCGAGGAACGACAGGTTTCGTTCTTTGGGGAACACGAGCTGCTGCCTCTTGGCCTCCGCCTGCATGCGAAACTCGGCCTCGAGTTTTCTCAGGAGCTCCTGTACCTCAATAAGCTTGCTGCTCACGAGGACCCTGCCCTCCTGGATACGTGAGAGCGCAAGGATGATATCCATGGTCTCCTGCATCTGCGTCGCGGTCTTCTGAAGCTTGGCGATGAACTCATGCTGCGCATCCGTGAGCCCCTTCTCTTCCTGAAAGAGCTCGAGACCAAGGTGGAAAGACGTGATGGGGCTCTGCAGCTGATGGGAGACGATAGAGATGAATTCCGTCTTCGCGCGCTCCGCCCGCAGCCGGAAAGTGATGTCGATCTCGTGTCCCACGAAGTACTTCACAACGCCCTTCTCGGCCACGGGAAAAACGCGTAACTCGGCGTTGTACTCCGTCCCGTCCTTCCGGCGGTTCGTGATTGCGTCCGTCTGGTACTGGGTGTTCTTGAGGATCGCGTCCCACATCTGCGCGTACATCGCCGGAGGCGTCTTGCCGCTCTGCGCAATCCGCGGATTCTTGCCGATCGCTTCTTCCTTCCGAAACCCCGTCAGCTTCTCCCAGGCGGGATTGACATAGATAATCGCCGGTTCCGTCGTGGTGATGATGGTGGCGATGCTGGAGGATTCCACGGCCTCCATAAAGACACGTGGGTCGTGTTCCGTTTGTTGCACGTTCGCATGACCCTGCCGCCCCGTTACTTTCCAACCTGTGTTGCCGAAGTTTGCATCCGCTGTATTCATCGATGGAAGGGGGTGGAGACGCCGTCTTCTTTGCGGAGGGGTACGAGTTACAGCATATCAAGAAGTTGGTTTCTCTGGAACGACGTGATCAGAACTTCATACCAGTGGATCATGGCATCAAAGACGACTGTTTCAGGAAGTCTTCGGGCTGCCACTTGTTTCAGCTTTTGCTGCACTCAAGCCTCGCTCGTGGCCTTGATTTTCATACCTTTTTGAACTCAAGAAACATCAATTGCACGGTTCCTCCCACGGCCGTATGCACTTGCTCTTGGAAGCACACCATAAATAACCGCCATCAGGCACGCAGCCGTGAGGATCCGTGCTGCTGCACTGTGTTCCGTTCCAGTTCGATCCCGGAGGACACTGCGGGTAAACGGAGCTGGCGGAAGATGACAGCGGGGGGCAGGCTTCCTCCCACGACCGTAGGCACTTGTTCTTGGAAGCGCACCATGAGTAACCGCCGTCAGGCACACAACCATGTGCG
>Ga0172379_10008710_pt1 | contig 12697 bp, 12 predicted proteins | sample GrowelOW334metaG_FD_119756 | JGI IMG/M metagenome (GOLD analysis project Ga0172379, IMG submission 119756) | Groundwater microbial communities from an aquifer near a municipal landfill in Southern Ontario, Canada - Groundwater well OW334 metaG | ecosystem: Environmental > Aquatic > Deep... | reverse complement strand
GATCCTTTCCTCGCTTCACGCGAAATACAAAGAGACCGAAAAAACAAATTTTGATGACGGATTAAAGATAGATTTTCCTGCATCATGGGTTCATCTTCGCAAATCAAACACTGAACCGATCATCCGCATCATTGCCGAGGCGGCAACACGGGACGAAGCCGCAGCGCTGGTTGATCGATTCAAGAAAGAAATTGTCGGTTAAGAACATGATACTCTGCAGAGTGAGCGGTTCCGTTGTTTCCACACAGAAAAATCCAACCCTGCTGGAGCATAAATTGTTGATTGTGCAGCCGATCGACACCGCGGGAAATCATATCGGAAAGGATATCATCGCCGTCGATACGGCCGATGCCGGCGTCGGCGATACGGTGTTGATCATTCAGGAAGGGGCGGGTGCGCAGCAGCTATTAAAAAGAAAGGATATCCCCGTTCACACCGTGATCGTTGCGGTCGTGGATGGGATCGATCTTCCATCACAGTAGAACATGTCATCGAACGTCAACATCCATGATCTTCTGCGGCTTGCGTTGGTTCCGGGGATCGGTTCGAACCGTCTCCGGAATTTAGTCTCTCATTTTCAAACCCCTCACAACGCATTGCACGCATCCGCGAAAGACCTTTCCCGTGTGGAAGGGATCGATAAAAAACTTGCTTCATTCATTGCTCATCACACGACGGATGACCATTTCATCGACGACCAGCTGTCACGGATCAATAAAGTCAACGGAAGGATCGTCACATTCTGGGATGAACACTATCCCGAGTTATTGAAAAAGATCTATGATCCACCGGCACTGCTGTTCGTCCGCGGATCGATTCAGCGTGAGGATCGGTTCGCCATTGCCATTGTCGGCACACGGCAGCCCACTCCGTACGGAAAACTTCAGACGGAACGGTTTGCCCACGATCTGTGCGAGAAAGGGATCACCATCGTCAGCGGCCTCGCACGGGGCATCGATACCGCGGCCCATACCTCCGCGCTCAAATACGGCGGAAGGACTATTGCCGTGATCGGCAGCAGTATCGATCATATTTATCCGGCCGAGAATAAAAAATTGGCGGACCAGATCGAAGAAACAGGCAACGGGGCGGTTGTCTCTGAATTTTTCATGGACACAAAACCGGATCCGGGAAATTTTCCCAGGCGGAACAGGATTATCAGCGGAATGTCTCTGGGTACGCTGATCGTCGAATCTGATGAAGGGGGCGGGGCAATGATCACCGGAACGACGACGATCGATCAGAACCGTGAGCTGTTTTGCCTTCCCGGAAATATCGGGGAGAAAAAGAGCAGCGGAACGAACAAACTCATCAAACGAGGGGAAGCAAAACTTGTTCAATCTGTTGACGATATCCTTGACGAACTCGAAACATTCCTTCAGCCGATTCTTCACAGGGCAAAAAAAGCAGATGTGATTCCCTCCCTGACGATTTTTGAACAGAAAATTTTCGACATCCTTACGGACCTTCCGATGCATATCGATGTAATCTCCGAAAAAACGGGGTTCTCCCCTTCCGATACACTCGTCACACTGCTGGGACTTGAATTCAAATCACTGATCAACCAGCAGCCGGGAAAATATTTCGTCCGCCGGTAGCCGTTCATCGCCGAATATCCTTTCCCCTTCCGCAAAAAAATTGTATTTTACTTATGAAATGATTTCAATTGACGACATCTCTGTTCACGAATCGGTCCCTGCAACGAAATTTGCATGCGATATTCTCGCCTGTAAAGGGGCATGCTGCACATTCCCCGGCGGTCGCGGCGCGCCGCTTCGTGATGATGAAGTTGCTGAAATAGAGCTTGCTTTGCCGGTTGTTGAAGCGCTGCTTCCGGAAGCACACCGCGATGCGATCAGGCAAAACGGATTGATCGACGGTGGAAAGGGGAGCTATGCCACTCAGTGCGTTGACGGCAAGGCATGTGTTTTCGTCTACTACGATGCCGGAATAGCAAAATGTTCGATTGAAAAGGCGTTTTTCGAAGGCAGGCTCCAATTCCGGAAACCGCTGTCATGCCACCTGTTCCCCATTCGAACGAATGAGACTAAGGATGAAATTCACTTCGAATATTTCAGCGAATGCGCCCCGGCGCTCTCCAAAGGTGCAAAAGAAAACATACCGGTCCATGAATTTACCGGCGAAGCGCTCATTCGAGCGTTCGGCACACAGTGGAATGAAAAATTGAAACGAAAGATTTCAAAGGAATTATTGATATAACCATGCTGCATCTATCCCAACAGCTCCGAATGCTTCAAAAGCTGACGCCGCAACAGATCCAGTATCTGAAGCTGCTTCAACTGCCCACCCTTGCGCTGGAACAGATGATCAAAACCGAGCTCGAAATCAATCCGATGCTGGAAGAAGGCGCTGAAGATGAAACAGATGTTCAGCAGCAAGCCGACGAATTGACCGGAACCCCTGAAGAGAATGAAATTGTCACGGACAAAAAGAACGAAGAATTCTCGTTCGAAGATTTTTTGAGCGACGACGAGACCTTCTCCAGGAAGAGCGAATCGTCGAATAATAACAGCGACGAAGAACAGGATGAGATGCCCATTGCGGCAACGACTCCGCTGGCTGAGAAACTGATGGACCAGCTCCAGCTTGCCGAGGTAACCGAGATGGGAATGCTGGTGGCTGAGGAAATCATCGGCAATATCGATGAGGACGGATATTTGCACCGCGATCTCGATGCGATCGTCAACGACATCAATCTTTCCCACAAACTGCATTTAAACACCGCACAGGTTGAAGAAATTTTGAAGATCATCCAGCGGCTCGATCCGCCGGGGATCGGATCCCGGACTCTGCAGGAATGTCTTCTGGTTCAGCTCGATTTTGTGAAAGGACATGAAGACCTTATCAGTGCGGCAAGGAAACTTCTTGCGGATCATTTTGAGCTCTTCACAAAGAAGCATTACGAGATGATCGTCAAGGTGATGAACATCTCTCTTGACGATGTGAAAAAAGTGCTGGACCTGATTTCTCATCTCAATCCAAAACCGGGCGAAGGGACCATCAGCACTGCTGAGAATTATCTCACGCCGGATTTCATCGTCACAAAGGATGAAGATGATTTTATCATCCAGCTGAATGACAGGAATGTTCCTCCCCTCCGCATCAACCGGAATTACAAAGACCTGATGTCGCGCCGGAACAAGAATGTCGGCACGGATACGAAACAATTCTTAAAACAGAAATTCGATGCGGCAAAATGGTTCATTGCATCCATCTATCAGCGCCGCGAAACGATGTTGAAAGTGATGCACTCCATCGTCGATAAACAGCGCGATTTTTTCGATACCGGCGAGGGGCTGAAACCGCTCATCTACAAGGATATTGCCGAAATTATCAGGATGGATATCTCCACCATCAGCAGGGTGGTGAACGGAAAATATGTTCAAACGGATTTCGGCGTTTTTGAACTCCGTCATTTCTTCAGCGAAGGGATCAGCACCCAAAGCGGTGAAGATGTCTCCAATAAAGAGGTCAAAGAGCGCATTAAAGAAATTCTCGTTTTGGAAGATAAATCCAAGCCGCTGAGCGACGAAGAAATCGCAACGATCTTGAAGGAGAAGGGATTCAACATTGCCCGGCGTACGGTTGCCAAATACCGCGAATCAATGATGATTCCTGTTGCCCGCCTTCGCCGCACAATTTAATCCGGACGGTATTATGAAAACAGAAACCATACGCTCCACAACGATCATCGGCCTTACCCGTAACGGAAAATCGGCTATCGGCAGCGACGGACAGGTAACGCTCGGCAGCACGGTGATGAAACACCACACGAAAAAAGTTCATGCGCTGTACAACGGCTCCGTCCTTGTCGGCTTTGCAGGCGCTTCGGCGGATGCGTTTGCGCTGATGGAACGGTTCGAAGAAAAACTACAAATGTATCAGGGCAATGTTGAACGGTCGGCCATCGCGCTCGCAAAAGACTGGCGGACCGACAAATATCTTCGAAAACTTGAAGCGATGATCGGAGTGTTGTCGAAAGATAATACGTACGTCATCTCCGGAACTGGCGATGTTGTCGTTCCGGATGACGGGATCATTGCGATCGGCTCGGGAGGAAGTTATGCATTGGCTGCTGCGCGGATGCTCGTAAAACACACCGACATGCCGGCAAAACAGATCGTCGAAGAAAGTTTGAATGCCGCCGCGGATATTTGCATTTATACGAACACGCATCTTTCCATCCTGGAATTGTAGCATACATTTTTAGGTTTATTCGATCTACCTCGGACGCTTATGACAAAACAAGCCACAGAAAATACGGCTCTCTCCCACGAACTGACGCCGACTCAAATTGTTCAGGAGCTCGATAAATATATCATCGGCCAGAATGATGCGAAGAAATCCGTCGCCATAGCCCTCAGAAACAGGTGGCGGCGCCTCCAGGTCGGCGATTTTATCCGCGAAGATATTATGCCGAACAATATTATCCTCATCGGACCGACCGGGGTGGGAAAAACGGAAATTGCCCGCCGTCTCGCGAAATTGGCGGGTGCTCCTTTCATCAAGGTTGAAGCGTCCAAATTTACGGAGGTCGGATACGTCGGGCGTGATGTTGAATCGATCATTCGCGATCTGACCGAACTTGCCGTCGTCATGGTCCGTTCCGAAAAGACGGCATCGGTTGAAGCAAAGGCAAAAGAACAGGCGGACGAACGCATTCTCGATATTCTTATCCCGTCCGTCAAACCTGCCCCGGGGTTTTCCGAAAATACTCCGTCTGCGGAAACCGATCTTAACGAAAAGACACGCGAGCGGTTCCGGGAAAAGATTAAGAACGGCGAAATGGATGAGCGAATGGTCGAGATCGATACCGTATCGGATCAGATGCCTTCCATGCAGGTTCTCGGCCCGATCAATCTTGACGATATGGGGATGAACATTCAGGAGATGCTGGGAGGAATGCTTCCGAAAAAATCAAAAAAGAGGAAGGTCAGTGTTGCCGAGGCAAAGATCATCCTGACACAGGAAGAGGCACAGAAGCTCATTGACCACGATGCCGTCATTAAGGAAGCCTCGCAGCGGGTCCAAAATTCGGGGATCGTCTTTCTGGATGAAGTGGACAAGATCGCCGGAAACCGGGGAGGAAACTCTGCCGGACCGGATGTTTCCCGCGAAGGAGTGCAGCGCGACCTTCTTCCGATCGTCGAAGGATCGACCGTAACGACGAAGTACGGACCGATCAAGACAGACCATATTTTATTTATTGCTTCGGGGGCGTTTCATGTGGCAAAACCCTCCGATCTCATTCCGGAATTGCAGGGACGCTTCCCGATCCGGGTGGAATTGAAGAGTCTCACCGAAGAGGATTTCATTAAAATTCTGACTCTCCCGCAAAATGCACTGCTCAAACAATATACGGCTCTGTTAAGGACTGAAGGGATCGATATTTCTTTCTCGGATGATGCGATCAAAACAATTGCACGGATCGCCACCCAGGTGAACGAAGAGGTGGAAAATATCGGCGCCCGGCGCCTTCACACGATTATGACATCGCTGCTTGACGATATCCTGTTCAACTCACCGGATCATATTTCCGAAAAACTCATCGTCATTTCTCAGGAAAAAGTGGAACAGAAACTCTCTTCCATTGCAAAGAATAAAGACCTTAATAGGTACATCCTGTAATATCAGACTCGATATTCAACGAAAAAGCCCGGCATTGCTGTCGGGCTTTTTCGTTGGCAGGCAATCTTATTTTTTTTGTTTACTTCTGCCCCTGTGCGGCTTCGCTGCCGCCGATCGAATTGTCAGTACCGGGCAGGGGGCCTTCCGGATCACTTTTTCGGCAACACTTCCGAGTACGGCATGGTGGATTCCGGTTCTGCCGTGTGTGTTCATGACGATCATATCAACCGACTGTTTCTCCGCAAAAGCAATGATCTCCTGTGAAGGATTTCCTTCTGTCAGTTCGGCATTTACTTTCATCGCGAATTTTTTTTCGGATACTTCGACAAATTTCGCCAATGCCTGTTCTTCCCGCTTCATAATTTCTTCGCGAAACTTGTCGAACGTCAGATCAACCGTATGATATGCGACGGTGGGAAGATTGTCTACGCAGTACAGGAGCGTGATCGCCGCATGTTCTTTATGCGCAAGCCATACGGCATATTCCATTGCAGAACGCGATTCTTCCGAAAGATCGGTTGTCACCAGTATGGTTGAAATTTTCTTCATGAATGCGCTTTCTCCGAAATTCGCATTATCGGCGTTCCCCGGAATGGTTGATCTTCTCCAGATCGGAGATCGATCTGTTGACACGGGAGTACAATTCCATCAATTTCGTCCGGACTTTCCCGTAGTCCAGCGGATAGTTCGGATGTTCCTCGTAAAATTTCAGGACCTTCTCGACTTCGAGGGAAAGTGCGCTGATAACTTTTTGCTCATCAATGATCGATTCGAGATCGGTTTGGGTTGATTTCATGATGCTATATGCCTTTTTTATTTCCAAATCGTCGATCCACTTCCTGCTGTAATTCAGCCCTGAAATTCGGATGGGCAATACTGATGAGGGCTTGCGCACGCTCACGTAAATTTTTCCCGAACAACGACGCTACACCGTATTCTGTAACCACATAATGAACATCTCCACGGGTCGTGACAACACCGGCACCCTGCTGCAGGAACGGAACAATCCTCGAGATGGTCCCTCCTTTTGCCGTAGAAGGCAACGCAATGATTGCTTTCCCTCCTTTTGAAGCCGATGCTCCGCGGACAAAATCTAACTGCCCGCCGAAACCGCTGTAGATCAACGGTCCGACAGAATCTGCACACACCTGGCCGGTGATATCGATTTCAATCGCTGAATTGATCGAGACCATCTTGTCGTTCTGCGCAACGTTAAAGGGATTGTTCGTATAATCGCACGGCAGAAATTCAAACATAGGATTATCGTCCACAAAATCATACAATCGCCGTGTTCCCAGCACGAATGTTGCAACCGCTTTTTTAGGATGAAATTTTTTCTGACAATTTGTGACGATCCCTTTTTCAATGGCGAGCAGCACTCCGTCGGATACCATTTCGGTATGGATCCCCAGGTCCTTTTTCCCTTCCAGTTCGGAGAGCACGGCATTGGGGATCCCGCCGATCCCGAGCTGCAGCGTCGACCCGTCTTCGATCAGCGGTGCGATGTGCTGTGCAATCCGGTGTTCAATATCGGTAAACTCGGGGATGTCGAGTTCGATCAACGGTTCGGTATGTTCAACGATGTGATCGACTTCGGAGATGTGGATAAAGGTATCTCCGTGCGTTCTCGGCATCGATTTATTCACCTGCACGATAATCGTTTTCCCGTAATCCACCATCACTTTCGAAACGGCAATTTCGACTCCAAGACTCATATACCCGTACTCATCGGGAGGCGAGACCATAACGTACACTACATCCATTTTCTTGACGCCGGAAGAAATAATTGCTGCAATTTCAGAAAGGAACACGGGAATGTAGTCCGCTCTCCCTTTCATGATTGCATCCCGTTCCGCTTGTCCCACAAAGAATGCGGCATGATGAATATGTCCCGTCATGCTTTCTCCGGCGAACGGGTCTTCACCCAGCAGCAGCAAATGGTAAATAGAAACGTCGGTCAGTTCTTCTTTCCGCTCTGCAAGCGCCCGCAAAAATGCGGCGGGAGATGCCGCGTTGCCGCTGACAAAGACGTTATCACTGGAATGAACCAGCAACGCGGCCCGGTCCATTGGAATAACTTTTGATTGATAATCCTGCGAAAAATGCTTCGAATGAAATGTTTGACTCTGTCTTTTCTTTATAGCATTCATAATCATCAGTTATTTGTTCGGATCAGTCAGTTTAAATGAAAATTTTATAGCGACCCACACCTTCACCGGTCCGGTGTTCATGTAGGCGGGGGTAAATTGATATTTCATTGCGGCGGCAACTGCAACGTCATTGAACAATCCCCCCGATTCTTCTTTGACGATCACCGCTTTCTGAGGTTTCCCTTTTTTATCGATCAGAATATTTACCCAGACCGTCCCTTCGATGCCGGCACGCCGGGCAATCTCGGGAAATTCAGGTTTCACCGATCGGACAATCTGCGGCGATTTTTCAACCGGAATAAAATCATTCATTCCGGGTTCATCGTCAATTTTCGTATCGTCGGAGATCTGAATACTTCCGCCGCTTCCTCCTGTTGCATCCGATTCGATGATCGGACTGCTGACGGAACTCATCTCCGTCTGTGTGGCAATGGTCTGTTCCGGATTGATCTCTGCATCCGGGACGGGGATCGGTGTTCCAAAACTCGGTCTGCTCATCTTCGCCACTCCGACAACGGGAGCGGACAGAGAATTTGTGATTGACGGAGGAGGTCCAAGATCGCTGTACTTCATAATGCGAACCTTCACCACCGGCGCCTCATCCTCGCCGCTATTGAGGTACTCTACGGCATAGTAGGTACCGACAAGGATAAAATGGATAAGAGCTGAAATAGCTAATGCTTTTTCAAGATTCCTGTAAACTGCTTTTCGTAAATCCCGGTGCTCACCTTCGACAGAAAATGCTGAAACAGGAATTATCGCGTTCGAGTTTCTGTGCGAGAAACTTGGTAGATGAAATCCACCTGCCTTAAAAGAAATAGGATGTGCCATAATTTCACTCCTTTCTTTTACTGCATTGATAAAAAAAGCAAAGAGTGTGCCGTTAGAAAACTATATTTTTTGACGGAATTGGTAGTTTTTCATTTTTTGACTTCTGTTTTTTAAGAAAATGGACGGTTTATTCTCATTCGTGCAAAATAAAAAAGCCCAATTGAACAATTGGGCTTTTTTAAAAATCTATCCATTTACATTCAGTAGCCGGAATCCATCTCCCATTTTTCAGGTGATCTCCAAAGCTGCGATAATAACATATCCCGTATCAGAAGAAATTCTTTCGGAAGTCTGTCATAGAGTTTGATAAACAGCTCTTCGTGTGAAAGAATTTCTTTCTTCCATAATTCTCGATCGACCGACATGAGTTCATAAAATTGATCCTGTGAGATATCATGCCATCCTGTCCAATCCATATCTTCATAGCGCGGCATCCATCCTAACGGACTCTCAATGGCAAAGGCGTTGCCGTGAACACGATCCACGATCCATTTTAAAACCCGCATGTTCTCTCCGAAACCGGGCCAGAGAAAATTTCCGTCATTGTCTTTTCGAAACCAATTGACGTTGAATATTCTCGGCGGGTTGTAGATCTCCCGGCCGATTTGCAGCCAATGATTGAAGTAGTCAGCCATGTGATATCCGCAGAACGGCAGCATCGCCATCGGATCACGACGCACTTCTCCGGTTGCCCCCGCGGCCGCCGCCGTTGTCTCCGATCCCATCGTAGCAGCATTGTACACTCCAAAATTCCAATTCAATGCCTGAGTAATTAACGGAGCCGTATTGCTTCTCCGTCCGCCAAAAATAAATGCGCTGATCGGAACTCCGGACGGATTTTCCCAGTCCTTGTCGATGGAAGGACATTGATACGCCGGCGCCGTAAATCGCGCATTGGGGTGCGCAGCTTTTCTTCCTGATTCCGGTGTCCACGCCTTCCCCTGCCAGTCGACAAGCTGTGCCGGAACGGCTTTCGTCATTCCCTCCCACCAGACATCGCCGTCGGGGGTCATTGCCACATTGGTAAAAATAGTATTTTTTTCGATCGTTGCCATTGCGTTCGGATTTGTTGTAACAGATGTTCCAGGGGCAACTCCAAAATATCCTGCTTCAGGATTGATGGCATATAATTTACCGTCGGCGCCCGGTTTAATCCACGCAATATCATCTCCGACCGTTGTTACTTTCCAGCCGTTGAATGCTTTGGGAGGAATGAGCATGGCGAAATTTGTTTTACCGCAGGCACTCGGGAATGCGGCGCCAACATAGGTCTTCTGCCCTTGCGGAGATTCGACTCCGAGAATCAACATATGTTCGGCAAGCCATCCTTCGTCCCGCGCCATTACCGAAGCGATCCGCAGGGCAAAGCATTTTTTCCCGAGCAGGGCGTTCCCGCCGTACCCGCTCCCGTATGACCATATACTGCGCTCTTCAGGGAAGTGTACGATATATTTTTGATCTTTATTGCAGGGCCACGCAACATCTTTCATCCCTTTTTCGAGCGGGAATCCGACAGAGTGGACCGCAGGAACAAATTCACCTGTCTCGCCCAGTACGTCATAGACCTGTTTCCCCATCCTTGTCATGATTCTCATATTCACGACGACGTATGGTGAATCGGTCAGTTCAATACCGATATGGGAGATCGGGGATCCAAGCGGACCCATGCTGAAAGGAATCACATACATCGTCCTTCCCTTCATGCTTCCGTCGAACAATGCATTCATTGTCTGTTTCATCTCTTTCGGCGAAACCCAATTATTCGTGGGACCGGCATCCATTCTTCTCTTGCTGCAGATAAATGTCCTGTCTTCAACGCGCGCAACATCCGACGGATCGGATAACGCAAGGTAGCTGTTCGGACGTTTTTCGGGATTCAATTTTTTGAATGTCCCGGAACGGACCATGTGCTCGCATAAATCATCGTATTCTTTTTGCGAACCGTCGCACCAATAGATCGTATCCGGCTTGGTAAGTTCGGCAATTTCTTTGACCCAGTGTTTGAGTCGTTCGTGCGTAACGTAGGAGGGGTAATCCATTATTATCGTTTCCTTTTTGATCATCGGAATAGTGCCGAATACATACAGCAAATGTTTTCTTTTATTTATTTTTCAACGGGATATGTAATTCTTCCATCTTTCTGTAGAGGGTCGAAAGGCTGAGGCCGAGTTCCGTCGCGACCTTTTCTTTATCTGCCTGCGCATCCCGCAGTTTTGATTCTATGTACTGCCGTTCAAAATTTCGAACGGCGTCTTTCAGCGTCAATGTCTCCGTCGGCGACGAGGGCGAAGAAGCATCGACAAGACGCTGAATATCGTCCGGAAAGTGGACAACATCGATATATTCGGTGTCACAGAAGATCATCGCCCGTTCAACGACATTCTGCAGTTCACGCACCTGGCCTTTCCATTGGTGACGGACCAATGCATTCATCGCCTGATTGGTGATTCCCTTGATGTTCTTTCCCATCTCTTTGCGAAGATCGGAGATAAAATTGTTCACCAGCAGAGGTATGTCATCGATCCGTTCCTTCAATTCGGGAAGATGGATCTCAACCACATTGAGCCGGTAGTACAGATCTTCGCGGAACCGGCCTTTGGCGATCTCTTCTTTTAAGTTTCGATTGGTGGCGGCGATAATCCTCACATCGATCGCAATTGCGTCGTTGCTCCCCACAGGATAGATCTCCCGTTGTTCGAGTGCACGCAGTAATTTTACCTGCATCTGGAACGGCATTTCGCTGATCTCGTCGAGCAGGAGCGTTCCGTTATGCGCTACCTTGAACACACCGTCCTTGTCGCTGACGGCGCCGGTGAACGAACCTTTTTTATGACCGAATAGCTCGCTCTCGAAGAGTGTTTCAACAATGGCTCCGCAGTTGACAGCGACAAACCGCTTATTCTTCCTATTGCTGTGGAAATGGATCGCGCGTGCCACGAGTTCTTTCCCCGTTCCGCTGGATCCTGAAATGAGCACCGTTCCGTCGCTCGTCGATACCTTTTGGATCGTTGAGAACACCTTTTGCATCGCTTCGCTTTTTCCGATGATATTGTGGAAATCGTATTTCCGGTTGACCTCCTGGCGAAGCAGCGCGTTTTCCAGGACAACATTGCGGTGTTCGAATAGCTTCTTGACCCGGAACAGCAGGTCGTCGAACTCGATCGGTTTGAGCAGGTAATCATATGCTCCCTTGCGGAGCGCACCGACCGCCGTCTCGACGGACGCATAGGCCGTAATGATGATAAAGAATGTTTGGGGAGACCGGAGGGCGACCTTTTCCAGCAGCTCGACACCCCGCATCATCGGCATTTCAATATCGCTGATGATAAGATCGTACGACGTGTTCGTGACCTTGTCAAATGCGATTTCGCCGTTTTCCGCTTTGTCGACGGTGTATCCCTCTTTTTCCAAAATCATTGCGATCGATTCGCGAATGATCTCTTCATCATCCACCACGAGTATTTTTTCAGCCATTGTGTACACCTTTCATCGGTAATGATACAACAAATTTAGTTCCCTGTCCTAATTCGCTTTCAACGTGAATATCGCCGCCGAAATTTTTAACGATTCCCAGACTGACCCAGAGCCCCAGCCCCGTTCCTCTCCCCGCCTCTTTCGTGGTAAAGAACGGATCGAAGATTTTCGAAAGCTGATGTTCCGCAATACCGCTCCCGGTATCTTCCATGATAATATCGACGGTCTCTCTGTTCTTGACTGTCGTGATGGAAATTGTTGCCGGAGTTTCTTCGCACGCATCGACCGCGTTCATTAATATATTTAAGAAGACCTGTACCAATTGATCGGAGACGACCGATACCTGCGGAAGCTCTTCCTCAAGGCTGATCTTAAATGTTATGTTCTTTACTTTTTTCCCGTATTGAACGATATTCAACGCTTCTTTTACCACATTGTTGATATTCACATCTTTTTCGATGTGGGGGGAGGGCCGGGAAAAATCGACAAGCTCCCGGATAATTTTTGTGATCCGATTGATCTGATTTTTTACAAGCTCAAGTTTATCTTTGATAAACTCATCGTTTGTCGAACGTTGCAGGATCTGGACAAGT
>Ga0172379_10008709_pt1 | contig 12698 bp, 12 predicted proteins | sample GrowelOW334metaG_FD_119756 | JGI IMG/M metagenome (GOLD analysis project Ga0172379, IMG submission 119756) | Groundwater microbial communities from an aquifer near a municipal landfill in Southern Ontario, Canada - Groundwater well OW334 metaG | ecosystem: Environmental > Aquatic > Deep... | reverse complement strand
CCCTTGAAAAGGCAATAAGAAAATGAGTATCCATCCATTAGCCGGAAAACCAGCTCCTGCCGACGTTCTAATTGACGTGAAAAAATTGGAAAAAGCCTATTTTGATAATAAGCCAGACTTCGCAGAGCCCAGTCAAAGAGTAATTTTTGGAACCAGTGGCCATCGCGGCACATCAACTAACGGCACTTTCACTGAAGCCCATATTCTTGCCATCACCCAAGCAGTCTGTGATTACCGCAAGGCCCAGGGCACAGACGGCCCAGTTTTGTTTGGCAAAGATACTCACGCCCTGTCAGGCCTAGTACAAGCCACCGCCTTAGAAGTTTTAGCAGCTAACGATATGGAAGTAATGATCGCCGAAAACGACGGCATTACCGCTGTGCCAGTCATTTCTAGGGCAGTGCTCAACTACAACCGTGGCCGCAAAGAACACCTGGCCGACGCCCTCATCTCAACACCTTCACACAATCCACCAGCCGACGGTGGCTTCAAATACAATCCACCAAATGGCGGCCCAGCTGATACTGACGTCACCACCTGGATTCAAAACCGCGCTAATGATTTGCTCAAAAATGGCAATAAAGAAGTCAAACGGGTGCCTTACGAAAAGGCAATCAATGCGGCAACAACACACACTACCGATTTCATCACACCTTATGTGCGCGATCTGGCCCAAGTAATTGATATGCAGGCAATTACCAATGCCAAACTCAAACTTGGTGTTGACCCTCTGGGCGGAGCTTCAGTAGTGCTCTGGGAGCCAATCAATGCCATGTATAACATCGACATTGAAATCGTCAACAAAAAAATTGATCCACAGTTTGCTTTCATGCCACTAGATCATGACGGCAAGATTCGCATGGATTGCTCTAGCAAATTTGCCATGGCTAATTTGGTCAAACTGAAAGACCAGTTTCAAGTTGCTTTCGGCAACGATCCAGATGCTGATAGACACGGCATTGTCACTCCATCAGCAGGTCTAATGGACCCTAATCACTATTTGGCTGTGGCCATAAATTATTTACTCACCCATAGACCAGATTGGCCCATTAACGCTGCCGTGGGTAAGACACTAGTAAGCAGCTCAATGATTGATCGGGTCGTCAAAGACCTCAAGCGAGTTTTATGCGAAGTGCCGGTCGGCTTTAAATGGTTCTCGGCAGGTCTGTTTGCCAGCACATTTTGTTTTGGTGGCGAAGAAAGTGCTGGAGCAACTTTCTTGCAGAAAGATGGAGCACCCTGGACAACCGATAAAGATGGGCCAGCAATGGCACTTTTGGCAGCAGAAATGTTAGCGATAACAGGAAAAGACCCCGGCGTTCACTACCAAGAGTTAACAGCAAAATTTGGCACCTCATATTACAAACGGGTTGATGCTCCATCGAGCATGGAAGAAAAAGCAGTCTTGCTCAAACTCTCTCCGGATGCCGTTCATGCTACTGAGTTAGCGGGAGAAAAAATCGAAGCAAAACTAACTAAAGCTCCAGGCAATGATGCCGCCATTGGTGGCTTAAAAGTGGTAACTGCTAACGGCTGGTTTGCTGCTCGTCCTTCTGGTACCGAAAACATCTACAAGATTTATGCTGAAAGTCTAAAAGATGAAAAGCACCTCGATACCATCATCAAAGAAGCCCAAGAAATTGTCAGCGCCACTCTAGCTGGTGAGAAATGCTGTCCTTAGGTAATCTTCCCCTAGTCTATCTGGCTCGACACGGCGAAACAGAATGGTCGTTGTCGGGCCAGCATACTGGTTTAACAGATATTGCTTTGACGGCCAACGGTGAGCAACAGGCACTTAAATTGGGCGAGAGATTGCATGGTCTAGAGTTCGCCAAAGTGTTTAGCAGCCCCCTGCAAAGAGCGAAGCGCACCTGTGAGTTGGCCGGTTTTGGCTCACAAGTAGAGCTACTCGACAATTTAAAAGAGTGGCACTATGGTGCTTACGAAGGTATTACCACCCAAGAAATACAAAAAAAACGCCCCGATTTTATGCCTTTCAGAGATGGCTTTCCTGAGGGTGAGGCTGTTGAAGAGATTGGCTGCCGAGCAGCCTTAGTGATTGAGCAAGTTAAAGCTGTGCATAAGCAAGGAAAAAATGTTTTGATTTTCTCCCACGGCCACATGCTGCGCTTTGTCGCGTCGCAATTCTTAAATCTGCCCAGCTCAGATGCACGGGTCTTCAACCTAGCTACGGCTTCAGTCAGCATTCTCGGTTACGACCACAATTTGCAAGAGCCTGTGATTAAGCTTTGGAATGACGCCAGTCACTACTAGATTGGCTTCTATCCACGACCACAAGCCGGGCAAAGGTCTTTAGCCGGCTTTGGCTCTTCTGCTTTATTTGGTTTGGAGCCAATTTTGTCGTCCACAGCCGGCTTATCTTTTTGCTCTGGCCCTTTAGTTACATTACTAGGCTTATCTTTCTTGCTCTTTGCCTGGGCAGACTCTAGGGGCAATGCTAGACCACAAACAAGACCAAGGCTTAGAGCGGCGCACAATTTATCTTTTATAGAATTAGGTAGTTTCACATTCAATCCTCGTTGTCGTTTCTATTCTAGATGAGGGAACTTATCTGCGCCAAACGAGACATAAAGACTAACTAGACTATTTGCAGCAAGCAAAGGGGAAATAACATGGCCTTTATTGAAGTTATGCCAGTCACTGGTGGGAAGCACCTCATTAATACCAAATACATTGTTTTCGTCGAAGAGGACAATCTCTCAGGCTGCATTATCCATTTAAAATACGATGCGGACGGTGGTGCTCAAAAAACAGTACATACAAAAGTGTCTTTGGCCAGTGTATTATCTGATATTTCCAAAACAGCTGTCGGTTCAGTCAGGTAGGGTAGTCAGTAGTGAAGAACAGCCGGGCCGACAAATGTAGAAAGTTGGTCCTGCCCTTGCTGCTCGCCTGTATTTGCGTTCATTTAACCGTAAACACAGCTTCAGGTTCAGCCTCAGACAGCAAAGCTAAAATTGTCGATCTTACCCATGTGCTTGGGCCGGCATTGCCAGACTTTCATGCTGGCAATGCTTATGAGTATAAGTCGCTCTTTTCTATCGCCAAAGATGGCTATGCTGATGGACAGTTTTCCACGCCAGAGCACTACGGAACTCATATAGATGCTCCTAGTCACTTTTTCTCAGACGGACAGACTATCGATCAAATTCCAGCAACCAAGCTGATTTTGCCTTGCCTAGTAATTGATGTAAGAAAAGAAGTAGCAGCCGATCAAGACTACCGGCTCACAGTAGAAAAAATCGAGGCCTTTGAAAAGCAACATGCCATTGCCCCAAATACTGCTGTATTGCTTTTAACCGGCTGGTCACAACGCTTTAGCAAGCCGACAGAATATCGCAATGCTAGAGAGAACGGAATGCATTTTCCGGCCTTTAGCGGTGAGGCAGCCGATTACCTTGTCAACAAAAAGAAAGTCGGCGCTCTAGGACTAGACACACTTTCGGCGGACTACGGTCAATCGAAAAACTATATAGTGCACAAAACGGCTTTGGCGAAAGAAGTATTACTGATAGAAAACCTCAGTAATTTAGAGCAACTACCAGCTAGTGGTGCCACCCTATTTCTTGGACCGCTGCGCATAAAGAGCGGCACGGGCAGCCCTGCTAGAATCTTGGCATTGGTACCATAAAGAGAGTAACTGAGGAAGGATAGATGTTACCTAGGACAATTGAGATAAAAATAGTTACTCTTCTGGCTGCACTGTCACTTACTGGTGTTTCGGCTCAGGCAGTCGATCAAGAAGCACCAAAGTCAATGAAAAAGTTTGAGGTGCGCTATGTTGCCGATGATATTGATCCAACATCATTTGGTGCCAAACCGCGCACTTGCTACCGTGCAGGAGAAACCTTTGGACGAGTAGAAGAGGCACCAGATGAGCCACTAGGTCTTCATGGTTTAATCATTATTGCCGCACCAGATGTCTGGATGATCAATCTAATAGACTCCAGCGGCAAGCATATCGTCTACAAGACATCCCCGATTCAAGCACGCATGCCTATTCTCGCCTCAGGCCAGCAGGCCTTTAAAGACTTAGAATTTGGCAAAGAACTGCTCTTCTTTACCAACAAAAACATAGCCCCGACCGAGGGCCCATTGGTCGATGCCAGCAAAACAAAATCATATAAGTACAGCCAATCATCAATAGATACAGAGCTGCTCGTCAACGACAATTCGGAACCTCTCAAGCTCATTATTTCAACTCCAAGTGGCAAGCGCACGCTGGTTTACTCTGGTTATAAGACCCTGCCTTTTGACATCAATAAATTCAAACAGCCCGACAATATCTCTTTCTCAGAAATAGACTATGGTGAGGTAAAAGATACCAGCGGCAAAGTAGTGATGGGCCTACCGGGTCTTTCACCTAAAGCTGATGAAGACGAGAGCGAGGGCGAGGTTGAGATAGCAGCAGCAGCTAGCCCTTCGAAGAAAGCCGACAAAGAAGAGACCCACTATGGTTCTGATACTAATGGCGTATCAATGCGTGAGCCCAAAGCGGCCTTGTCGTCTTTAAGCCAATCAAAAGATCTTTGGCAATGGATGACCTATTACTATCTCTATCCAGTGCCAAGCCTAACACCGGCAGCCATGCACCTGTTGGAAGAAGAAGACGCCTTCGATAAAGAAAACGCTCTACCTCCAATTTCATCATTTCTCAGCCGTGTATTCTTGCAAAATCCAGACAAAATTACCGAGTGGATCAATCAAGCTCAAATAACCGATGAGCACAAGAAACAAGTGCTACCGCTGGTTTTACGACTGACAAAATTACCCGCAGCCATTGCCGAAGCTGAGTCAATTGAAAAATCAATTCCAAGCGCTGACAGAATAATTACACACTTAGATCTGTCTGCCGACAAACTTGATACGTTCTACATTTCTTCCCCGAGCGACCTAGACATGCTCTGGGGCTGTTTTTTAGCCACCGGCGACAAGCGCTATGTGGAGAAGATCATCACCACTGTGCCCTGGTCAAAGAAGCTAACTGGCAGCATCAATAAAATCTCAATCGGTGCTGCCGCCGTTTGGTCACTGACATCAAACGCACAGCAGCACAAGCTTGTCTTGCAAATACTAAAAGAAGTAAGTGCTGCCAAGCCTGAGCTGCAATACGATTTGAGCAAGATAATTGAGAAAGCAGAAAAGGCCCACTAGATATCTATCTAACGAAGTGGCGCTTAAACCACAAAATTGAGAATTTCATCGTAACGGGCAGCCACAGCTGTTATCAGCTCTTGCGGCAGGGTGCGATGGAATTTATCTTGAATTGGTGGCTTAAGGGAGCGGTTTACCATTTCTTCGTACTCAGCTGGCAAACTAGTACCATAGTGAGCCCAAATAAACTGAATACCGCGTGATGCAGCAACCATACCGTCTTTGGCTAGACTGTCGCCCACGAAGAGACACTCTTGAGGAAAGACTTCAAAGTCTTCCAGTATCTTATCGAGACCATGAGCACATGGTTTTTCATACGACTGTGGCAAGATGTGCAACGCTGTTTTCAGATTGGCAGTCGATTGCCGCAACTGCTGCACACGCTCTCTTCCGTGGGTCAGTGAAATTGGATGGAATACATCGTCTTTGTCTGGTTCAACGGTTTCAAGTGAATATACTGCATCAAGCAAGCCATCAAAGACTTGTTGGTTGCGCACTCGTGCCATATATTCAGGTGCATCACTAAGAGCCACAATCTTCACTCCGCGGCTCTTCAGCTCTGAGAGAGTATCAAGTACTCGCGGGTAGGCGTGGAGGTACTTAGAGCGATTATTGTCTAGTGCCTGCCAAAATGGTTTGACATACTCTTCTGTAAAAGTCTCAGGATCTTTAGAGAAGTAAGACCAAGCAAAGCTTGTTTCTTCAAGCAACCAAGGGTACTCGTGGCTCCCTCTGCGCTCGATGATATGACCAATATCTTGTGCTAGCTCATGCGACGGCTTATTCGAGCGGCTACTTAGATCGCGCAAGAAATCTCGCATCGCTGGCACAAAATAGTCCCAGAAAGAGGCAAGGGTGCCGTCTACGTCGGTAATTACTAGCTTTGTTTTAACAGAATTATATCTGTTGGAATTGCCAATTAAAGTGGCTGATTTTGTTTCGTACATGTTCGATGTCTCCCGCTATAGCGAGCCATCACTAACTTTCAGTTGTCTTCAGAATAGTAATAACTCAAAGCGATCAGGGCGAGGGCTGTCCCTCCAAAACTCAGGTTAGACGCAGGTCGCCACGATGACAAGTATTTGTTACGCAGGTAAACTTGGCGAGATTTTTCTTCACGAAATTCACAATTGCGCTATCGCATACCCAGTCAGCATTACAGAGGCCGCACTACTGACGGTGCAAGACTTTTTTGACGAAGCTAAATGAATTTATGTAAGTTTTCCTTACAGTCGGGAACATGCAAAATTCACTTAAATAGCCGCTCAAGGACCAATTCGAAAGCTATCTCGCAAAAAAAATTACGCTGCTTGCGAAAAATCGCTCAGAGAAGTTCTAGCTACTAACAGCAAACATACAGCTAGTCTCTATCTGTTAGGCAACATCTATCTCATGCAAAAGCGCTTAGCAGAGGCTAGTCAATTTTATCGCGCCTGTATTAAATATGGACCAGACACGAGACCAGGACAATATGCAGCCATGGCCTTAAGCCAAATTGAAGAGCAGCAAAAAGAGAGCGACAGTGTTCTAGAAGAGACCAAACCACTAGTCAAAGTCTTGTCGACCAGGCAAGAAGAAGAGCGTCAGTCTATTCTGAAAGCACATAAAGAAGCTCTAGCGCGCAATCAAAGAGATTTTAAAATCCAGGCAGACAAACTTGTCGTCGAAGAAGAGCAACAGCACTTAGAAAATACTTCTTTCAATCAGGCCGATATTCGCAATACCGGATACAAGCTAGCAAGAGAGGCAACTGAGGTGCAGATAAAGCAAGATTTTGAGTTAAAGCGAAAGGCGCTGAAAGAAATATATGACCGCAAAGAAAATGCCATCAATCAAGAGTTTAAAAGGCGTCTTGCTCCTTTTGGCGCCAATTAAAAAGAGTCAGTGTTAAAATCAGTTGCATGATAAAGCTTCAATATATAGTCAGCTCATTGCTTCTCTCGCTGACCTTGTCAACTGCCACGCTTGCTAAGCCGAAAGAACCGCTGGCGAAGCTTCCAGCCATTGACCGCGCGCGCGATTACGCCACTCATGGCAAAGTTGAACTGGCCAAAAGTCTATTAGACAAAATTTTAGTGAAAGAGCCGCGTAACCCTGAGGCCTGGTACCTCTTGGGCTATTGCTATCAAGACATGGCAATTATGGATGGCGGTTCAAAACTAGCTAAAGACTGCTATCTCAAAACTATCTCAATCGATCCAGACCATAGCGAAGCCTACCGCAAGCTCGGTGAAGTTGCAGCAATTGATGGCAACCTCCAAGAAGCAATCAAGTTCTATAACCGCGCCCTTGCCTGCAAGACCCCAGACAAGCGGTCATATAAGAGCAGAGCAATTGCCAAAAGTAATTTGCATTTAGACAAAGAAGCTCTTGCCGATTTCGAAATATACAAGAAAGAGATGCCCTTGCAAGCCAACGGCCAAAAAGGCATGGACGAGTACGCGACTTTTCTAGAGAACGCCGGGCAGTACGAGAAAGCCATAAAAACTCTCGAAATTTTAGAGAAGTTTGACAATCGACCGTCACTGCCCGTTAGACGAGCTAAATACTATGTCAAAGCCGGTAAACCAGCAGAAGGCATCGCCATTCTCAATCGCATGATCGCTAAAGAGCCAGAAGACGAGACTCTCTACGCTGATCGCGCCAGGATATTTACCAGTGCCGGCAAGCTCAAAGAAGCGGTAAAAGACTGGGATAAAGTAATCGAAATACAACCTACTTCCAAATACTATGAATCGCGAGCAGCTCTCCTCGACAAGCTCGGCAACCCGCAAAAAGCGAAAGCTGATAGGCTCAAAGCCCTTGAGCGCGATTAGATACTCACTATTTCCAAAGGACAAATAGACACAATGCGCTGGTCAAAATTATTCATTCCTACCCTCAAAGAAAACCCAGCGGCGGCTGAAAGTGCTAGCCATAGGCTGCTACTAAGAGGTGGCTACATTCGCGGACTTGGTTCAGGTATTTACAGTCTGCTTCCACTTGCCTATAAAGTCAGGCTCAAAATTATCAACATAATTCGCCAACAAATGACAGCTATATCAGCCCAAGAGTTTCTCTTACCAGCACTGCATCCCGCTGAAGTTTGGCAAGAGACAGGTCGCCTAGAGACCATGGGCGACATTATGTTTAAGCTCAAAGATAGGAAGGGAGCGCCCCTAGTACTTGGTACTACCCACGAAGAGATATTTACGGCTGTGGCTCGCGATGGTTTGAGTTCTTACCGGCAGTTGCCCCAAATATGGTATCAATTTCAAACTAAATATCGCGATGAGCTAAGACCCAAAGCTGGCCTGTTACGAGTGCGCGAATTTACTATGAAAGATTCGTATTCATTTGATTTAGATATTGCTGGCCTCGACCAATCATTTGAAGCACATAGACAAGCCTATTGTCAGACGTTTAGCGCAGTGGGCTTACCCTATCTTATGGTCGAAGCTAGCTCTGGTGCCATGGGTGGCAGTCAATCGGTTGAATTTATGCTGCTCACCGAAAGCGGTGAAGACTTGGTCGTAACTTGCTCAGAATGTAACTATGCTGCCAATTTAGAAAAAGCAGTGGCACGACACCTAGTAAGCGCAAAAACAAACGAAAGCGGTTCACTAGAAAAATTTGCTACACCCGGTGTGCGCACCATTGATGATTTAGCTCAGTTCAACGGCGGAGCAGCTGCTGACAAACAAATCAAAACCCTCGTTTATAGCGCTGCCGGAAGCCTCAAACTATTCTTATTGCGGGGTGACCACGAACTTAACCTCAGCAAACTCGCTGAGGTTTGCCATACTGCAGATCTCAGACCGGCTACAGAAGAAGAGATTTTTAAGGCTTTAGGAGCCCATCCTGGTTCGCTTGGAGCTGTCTCGGTAAACAACAAAGAGCAGCCGCTAATAAGTGAGGTTATAGCCGATCTGGTTTTGCAAGATGCTAGTGAAATGGTCACCGGAGCCAACATAGACGATTTCCACTACCGCCATGTATCGGTTGCAAGAGACATGAATGTTAGTCAATTTGCCGACCTACGCGTAGTCAAAGAAGATGAGGGTTGCTCTATTTGCCAAGGCAATCTCAAATATAGCAAAGGCCTAGAGATAGGACATATTTTCAAACTTGGTTTGAAATACTCTGAAAGCATGGGCGCCCATGTCCTTGACAGCAAAGGCGAACGCTGCCCGCTTGTTATGGGCAGCTATGGTATCGGAGTAGAGCGCTTAATGGCTGCCTGTGTCGAGTCATCCCACGACGAAAAAGGCATAATCTGGCATCCAGCCATCGCACCATTTCAAGTTGTTGTAACACCAACTGACACCAGCGATAGTGCCATTATGTCCTATGCAGAGGACGCATATAATAAATTGCTGGCGCACAATTTGGATGTATTGCTCGATGATCGCAGTGAACGGGCTGGAATTAAGTTTGCCGAAAGTGAACTGATTGGCATACCTTATCGCCTCACAGTTGGCAAAAAACTAGGAGACGGTAAAGTTGAGCTTCTGACGCGCAAAGGTCGAACAGTAGAAGAAGTATCAGCTACTGAAGCAGTGGACAAAATTGTTAGCTTGCTGAGCAACTACTAGTATCAAGGCTATTTATGCTCAACTCACTGGTCAACTTCAATCAACAAAAAGAGCTCTTAATTGAAGCAGCTGGCATCATCAATGCGCTGGCCCAAAGACGCAACGACGTGAGCTTAAATAGTCGCACTACAGCATTTTGCATAAAAATAGATAGCACCACCTTCAACTTGGCTGTAGTCGGTGAGTTTAAGCGCGGCAAGTCTACCTTAGTTAATGCCTTAATTGGCGACAATATTTTACCCATGGCTGTGATTCCACTGACCTCCATTGCCACCATAATTCGATATGGCGTTGATAAAATCGAAGTCAAATTTCAGAACAATCAAACAGTGGAAATAACTAAAGACAAATTAGTTGACTATGTAACTGAAAGCGGCAACCCCAATAATCACAAACTAGTCTCAACAGTCGAAATTCAACATAGTGCCGCTCTACTTAAAGATGGGGTGCGCCTGATTGACACACCGGGTGTAGGCTCAGCCTTCAAGCACAATACAACAACTACTTACGACTACCTGCCCGAGATTGACGCTGCCATATTTTTGTTCAGCGCCGACCAACCAGCTAGCCAGCTAGAGTTAGCATTTCTCAAAGATGTGAATGAGTATGCTCCGCGAACATTTTTGGTACAAAATAAAATTGATCATCTCAGCCACGACGAACTCGCAGAGTCGCTCAGCTACCTGAAGAAAACTATTGCTGAACAGATAGGTTCCCAGCCCGTGCTCTATCCAATATCAGCGAAAGCCGCACTAAATAAGCGATTGAACAAAACTATTGAAGCTGACGGCTTCGACTTGTTAGAGCATGAGATTCTTGACTTTCTCGTGAATGGCAAAGCGCAAACTCTTATAGCTTCATCGTCGGCGCGCCTCAATAAAGAAATTGCTTCCACTAGACAGTTACTGCAGCTCGAACAATATAGCCGCAAGCAACCGCTAGAAGCGCTGCGAGAGGCAATAGTTGCTTTTTCTGCCGCAGCCGACAAAATTAGACAAGAGCAAAGTGACGCTGAATATATCATCAATGGCGAGACTGCCAATTTGGTGCGTACTATTGAAAGCGATCTCAATAAGTTTGTGACTGAGCATAAAAGCGCATTAGTGGCCGAAATAGACACTGCCTTTATGAGCAACCGAAATCTAGACAAAGCAGCCCTGATACAAACACTGAGGCAGCATCTACTGCAACAAACAAAAAGCCTATTCGATCAATGGCGTTTGGTTGAAGAGGCTGTTGTGGCTGAGAGCTTCAGCAAGATTACGGCACGATTTACCGAGCGCGCCAACTCAATAGTGGCACAGATTAGCAAGGCAACCAAAGAGCATCTAGGGGTTGATGCCACAGCTCATTTTGAGTTGGAGCCACTGACTAGCGATAGCAGGCACCGCTACGTCGTCGATGACCCCTTTACCCTAGCAGTAGAATCACTACCGCTACTACTTCCTTCTATCTTGGCTAAGCCAATTATTCGCCGTCGCTTTTTAAGTGCAGCTAGTTCTGAATTGAGTCGGAACTCCGGAAGGCTACGGGCAGACTTTCAAGAGCGAATTACAAAGACCACAAAAGACTTTCTCAACAAATTCAAAGCCCAGGTCAATATCTCGCTTGAAGAAATAAAAATCACCGCCGAGCGAGCTCTCGTTAGAGAGAGTGAAGGCTTGAAGGACGGCCTCAGCGCCGACGAACAACTAGCTGCAGACTTGCTTGAGTTAGAGCGAGCGGAGCTTCTGCTGCACCAATCAGCTAGAAACCTTGGAATTTCCGCAGCTCCTTCGGTAGAATAAACTCTGCATTTAAGTTTAGGAGTAATGATGTCGCAGATTGCTATTATCGTAGAATTTCAACTGAAGCCCGGCAAACAGGCTGAATTTGAGAAACTAATTCGCGCACACGCCGAACGCAGCCTTAACGAAGAAAAAGGTTGCTTGCGCTTTGAAGTGTTGCAAGCCATAGATGACAATGGCTCAGCTGTAGCAGATTGCATCTGGTTGACTGAATTATACGAAAATGCCGAGGCCGTTAAAGAGCACGAGAACTCACCGCGCATGCCAATTCTAGGTGAAGCTGTAGGTCCTTTGGTTGCAAACAGACGTCTTATTAAGGCAGCTATGATATAGCCAGCTTAGAAATTTGCTTGAGCTGAGAAGTCAATTTGCATATCGCTGCTAACTGGCTTCACTGCAAGCTTGACGATATTAAAACTACGAGACAAAGAGTCATTCTTAGCGAACAATTCGATGTCTCCGTGATACTTAATTGGCACGGTCACTTTACGCAGACGACCAACGATAGCTCTGCGCTCGGCAAATTTGAGAATGCCACCGGCGACTCTACTCCAGTCTAAATCAATGTCACCAGAAAGTGGAACTTCAAGATTGAGATCGTAGGCCAACTGGCTCTTTAAGCCTTTGCCGCTGGGTTTAAACTGATACTTGACCTTGCCGGCACCTTCAACGTGACCGCTCAAAGTCCATGGTTTAGTCTCCCACTTTCTCGCGTCTTTGGCCTCTTCTTCAGCAGTCTCGGCAGAGGCACTAGAACCGCCACCAATCAGGGCTGTCTTCTCGATGGTGCCATCGAGCTTGGCATCAGCTTCGGCCTCGAAGTTGAACAAGTTAGGAGGAGCAGCACTGATTTGGGTGACTTTGAAATTATCAACTACAACACTAGTAGCGGTGGCATTTTTATAGCGCCATTTCTTATTTTCAGACAACTTTTTGTTCAGAGCAAATTCGAAGCGATTGGGAATATGCTTTAAGACAGCATCAATAATAGCCTGCTCAGGCACCACTACTGAACAATTGCGCAAACTCAAAACACTAGTACCCTTTGAAGAAAGCAAATCTAAGCCCCGCACTTTTACGTCGGCCTGCTGATTTCCAAAGAGCTTCGAGTCTGGTATCGAAAAATCAAGCTTGCTACTAATTTGCACTTCATGATCAACTT
>Ga0172379_10008708_pt1 | contig 12699 bp, 8 predicted proteins | sample GrowelOW334metaG_FD_119756 | JGI IMG/M metagenome (GOLD analysis project Ga0172379, IMG submission 119756) | Groundwater microbial communities from an aquifer near a municipal landfill in Southern Ontario, Canada - Groundwater well OW334 metaG | ecosystem: Environmental > Aquatic > Deep... | reverse complement strand
TCTCCTAAATTTCGCTCCTTCCCACATCTCATCCAACACTGTAAGGAATGTAGGGGAGGGCTTACTTTTCTCAACATAACATATCTTCCATACATCCACTTGTTTCGATAAATTTTTGTCAATAAGGGGTTTATTTTGGACAGATATGATAGTTATCAGACTTTTTCATTATTAACATTATTGGTAATTACTCAGTGTAAATTTTGTTAAGCTAAAAATATTAGTCCTTATGAGCGTCCGAATGACCGATGCTATCGGGCGGGCAGCGAAGAATTTGTATTACTCATCATCGAATGTGTTACTCTTCGTATCAGATTCTTCACTTCGTTCTGATATACAACAGCAGAACTTGTTGAGAATGACGGCGATAGTATATTGATTGTTACCATCACTGAGTAGTTACCATTATTGATTACTATAATAGTGAAGATGTGAACCACTTCCACCATTCAATTGTTACAAAATACAACGATAATAACACTTGAGATGCAAAAATCGTTCAATAGAGAGTGCATTATTCTCTAACAGTATGATGCAATATAAAGAAAAATGATTCCGATTTTTCAGAAGCCCGAAGAAACAACAAAATATGACCTGGGATTACTTGACATTTTTTACTGTTTATCGTATGTTTTTTCCACAAATCACAATATCACCTAAGGAGGTCTTATGTCACGTAGTCTAAACAAGGTTCAATTGATCGGAAATTTGGGTAAAGACCCCGAATTAAAGTACACGCCAAGCGGCGTTGCAGTTGCTACATTTTCCATTGCCACCAGTGAAAGCTGGAAGGATCAGGATGGAAACCAACAGGAAAAAACCGAATGGCACAATATTGTCGCATGGCGGAAGCTTGCGGAAATTTGCGGCGAATATCTGAAAAAAGGAAAAAAAGTCTACCTTGAAGGCAAATTACAGACACGCAATTATGAAAAAGATGGTATCAAACGGTACATTACGGAAATTGTTGCAGACCAGTTGATTATGCTGGACGGTGGCGGAGGTAAAGGGAACAGCAATAGCGGTCCCGCAGCCGAATCAACACCGGTACACTCGGATGCTCCGAAAGATGACGACCTGCCGTTTTAATGTATTGATGTCGCATTCAACAGCCCTGTCCATACGGACAGGGCTTCTTTTTTAAGGGTTTTCCATGAAGAAGTTTTTTTTGCTCCTACTTATTTTCACTTTCCTTTTTACCTCAGTCCAATCTGCAGCATCCCGCAAGCCCGTTAAAGCAAAAAATGGTATGGTTGTTTCTGCCGATCCGCTCGCTTCAAAAGCAGGATTGGAGATTCTGAAACAGGGCGGTAATGCCGTTGATGCCGCTGTTGCGGTCGGATTTGTACTAGCGGTTACATATCCCGCGGCAGGAAATATCGGCGGGGGCGGTTTTATGAATATCCGCATGGCGGATGGACGCTGTTTTGCCATCGACTACCGCGAGAAAGCTCCAGCCGCAGCCGGAAGGGATATGTATCTGGACAGTGCCGGGGATTTTCAGCCGGGAAAAAGTATGTTCGGACATCTTGCCTCCGGCGTGCCGGGAGCCGTTGCCGGAATGTTGTCAGGACTGGAACGGTTCGGTACAATGAACAGAAAAAAAGTGCTTACACCGGCATACGATCTTGCATCAAAAGGATTCCCGCTCCTTTCCGATCTGGCGGAAGATTTAAATTGGGGACGAAAGAATTTTTTACAGTTTCCGGGAAGCGCGAAATATTTTGTCAGCAACGATACCGCCTACCGCGAAGGAGAACTCTGGAAACAGACCGATCTAGGAAAAACACTGAAACGGATCATCGACAAAGGACGTGACGGATTTTATAAAGGAACCACCGCCGATTTGATTGTTGACGAAATGAAACGAGGAGGAGGACTGATCTCACACGCCGATTTGGAAAATTACCAGGTGGTGGTACGCGAACCGTTGAAAGGAATGTACCGCGGTTATGAAATTATTTCCCAACCGCCGGTTAGTTCCGGCGGTGCGGCGTTACTGCAGCTACTGAATATTGTGGAAGGGTACGATCTGAAATCCTCCGGACACAATTCCGCCGCAACACTGCACCGATACATTGAAGCAATGCGCCGCGTGTACGCGGACCGCACAGAACATCTCGGCGATCCAGATTTTTACACCGTCCCTATACCGTGGCTGATTTCGAAGGAGTATGCGGCAGCACGGCGCACAACAATCGACACTCTGCATGCCGGTAAAAGTGCGGATGTTTCTCACGGTACACCACCTCGCCGGGAAAGCGAACAGACAACACATTATTCCGTTGTGGACAAATGGGGCAATTGCGTCAGTGTTACCACCACCATCAACGGGGGTTTCGGAAGTTATGTTGCCGTGGACGGAGCGGGATTTTTATTAAATAACGAGATGGACGATTTCTCAGCGAAACCTGGCGTACCGAACATGTTCGGCGCACTGGGTAATATTGCGAACGAAATTCAACCGGCAAAACGAATGCTCTCTTCCATGACACCAACGATTGTTGCAAAGGATGGAAAACCGTTTATGGTTATCGGTACGCCAGGCGGTACGACGATTATTACCACTGTGATGCAGGTGATCTGCAACGTGATCGATTTTGACATGAATATTCAGCAAGCAATCGACGCGCCACGCATTCATCATCAATGGTCGCCTGATCTGACGTACTTTGAACACCGCGGTTTATCACCTGATACGATTACTAAATTGGAATCTATGGGACACACGCTTTCAGAACGCCGCAGCGGCAGTGGACTTGCAGAAGGAATTATCATTGATACGGAACGGGGAGTGTTGTTCGGCGCATCCGATCCCCGCGGGTACGGACTGGCGATAGGGTACTGATTATATGAAAACGATGTTGAATTTTTCCAGCGCGATAGTGATAATGTTATTTATCGGTTGTGCCACAACGGACAATGTGGATCGCACACCACCGGAAGTTTCCATAATTGAACCGGAAAACGACGAGATCGGCGCGCCAATCTCCATAACAGTTAATGCAATAGACAATATCCGTGTAAGCGGAGTTTCGTTATACATCGACGGAGTGTTTCTTGAGCGGAAGACAATTCCCCCATACACGTTCCTGTGGTACAGCGATTATTGGGGTGACGGGCGCGGTCACTTAATCAGCGCTAATGCTCTCGATCCATCCGGAAATATCGGAATGGCGAAACCGGTCACGATTGACGTCTTAAAAATGACAAAACCGAAAGTAGAAATCCTTTCGCCGGAACATAACAGTATTGTTCAACTACAACAGGTGATGCTTCGCTGGAAACCGATTGACAACACATCGTTTTACACTGTTCAAATTTCCGATTCTCTTTCTACTAATTTTCTGATTGTCGACACAAAAACCAGCGCTACGTCCATGCTTGTTAATCTTGTAGAAGAACGAACATACCGATGGAGAGTACTCCCTTCCACGATCGGCAATATTATGGGAGGCTGGAATAAAGAAAATGTTTTTCATCGAACGGATCAATTTACCTCCATCTTTGGAAGGAAAAAATTCGACGCACTCAACAGCATTTTCCCGACCGAAGACGGAGGCTACATCCTTGCCGGATCTACCCACGCCCTGGACAAAGGGGGCGTACTCATCAAAACCAATCGTGATGGAAGGGTGCAGTGGGAACGGTTTTTTCCCGGAATTGAAATGGCCTGGTTTACGACGGCGATTCAATCAAGGGATGGCGGCTATGTAGCGGCAGGACTTAATTCGTCAAAAGAATCTCCCGCCGATCGCTGGATCATAAAAACTGACAGCAGTGGAAATTTAGAGTGGTCAAAAACTGTGTTGCATGACGGTGCGCAGGGAGTGAACAGCATCATCCAAACATCGGACGGCGGATATGTTGTCTGCGGATATGCGGAAACCGACAGCGATAAGATTGATATCGTACTGACAAAATATGATGAAACATTCGAGATCATCTGGGAACGGACTATTGGAGGGAAATATCATGATGAAGCGTTTCACGTTACCGCGACTTCGGACGGCGGATTACTGCTGAGCGGTATGACACAAAAAGGGACGGATATGGCATCCGACCGGGCGATTGTGATTCGGATGAATTTTCTTGGAGAAGAAAAATGGCGCAGGGACCTTCGAAGTGCCGGTGGAGCGCGGTTTGCAGCAGGTATTGAGCATAAAGGAAAATATTTTATTTGCGGAACATCGCGCACAGCGGACAACCGACAAAATGCGATGGTAACGGCGTTCGATTCTACCGGGAAACATCTCTGGACTAAAACGTTCGGCAGTCTGCGTGATGACGCCGCAACGGGTATCGCCATTCTGAACGATACGATAGCCATTTGTGGCAGTTACGCTGCAGATTCGCTCGGCATGCAAGATGCATGGCTGTTGATCATTGATTCCGATGGAAATGAAATTCTCAGTAAACAATACGGTGGAAAAAATTATGACGGCGCTTCGGGAATTGTTTCGGTCAACGGGAAATTGACACTTGTTGGATCAACCACATCGTTTTCAGCAGGAAGCAGCGACGGATTTCTTATTATTACCGACCTCTCTGGTACGGTATTCCAGCGACCGCAGGAACAATAGGAACATTCATTGCATGATATTTTCTAATGCAGACCGGAGTTCCGGATAAGCGAACTCATATCCGGAGGCACGCAATTTTTCGGGATACGCTTTCTGTCCGGCGAGGATTACATTTGCGCCTTCTCCATAGAGAATATCCAATGCAATGTGCGGTACCGGCAGCCACGAGGGACGGTGCAACACGGATCCGAATGCTTTTGCAAACTCCTTCATTGTTACAGGGTAGGGTGAAACAAGATTATACACACTCCGAAATTGTTCATTCTCCATCGGATACAGTATCCCGCGAACAACATCTTCAATATGTATCCACGGAAGAAATTGTTTCCCGGTACCGATCGGACCGCCGGCAAACAATGTGAACGGCAGTCTCATTTTTCCGATCATCCCACCCGACTTTTCCAGCACCAATCCGATGCGGGGAGTGGCGACCCGGACTCCGAACTGTTCCGCCTGATATGCTGCACCTTCCCACTGTTTCACGACATCGGCCAAAAAATCATCTCCCCCTGACGAAGATTCGGTGATCATTTCATCCAGCCGGTTTCCGTAATAACCGACCGCTGAAGCGGAGATCAACAGTTTCGGTTTTACTTCCGCTTTCCCTATTGCTTCCACCAACAGTGTTGTCGGAATAATTCTGCTGTTCAAGATATCCCGCTTCACCGTTTCATTCCATCGCTGCTCAAAAACATTCTTTCCGACGAGATTAAGAACCACGTCGCAGCCATTCACTGCCCGTTCCCATATTCCGTTTGCTGTAGGATCCCAGTGGACGTACTTCACTGTCAGCGCGCCGCGCAATTCCATGCGGGATTCGCCGCGCGTCAGCAGTACGAGGTCATGTGGAAAGATTGAGAGATGTTTAATCACTGCAGAACCGATAAATCCAGTTCCGCCGGTTATAAGGATTCTCATAACAATATAGTGTCAATCGTTTTCGATTACCCTGCGCACGGTAGAGCTGATGAGGTCGAATTTGTACGGTTTGGTGAGAACATCTTTTATTCCCCGCCTCAACAGATCGGAGCGTGTGGAGCTATCCAAAAATCCCGACGAGATAATCACTTTCACTTTATTGTTGATGGAAAACAACTTGGTAAACAATTCTTCACCTCCCATGTTCGGCATACCGAGATCGGTAATCACCAACGAAATTAAATCCTTACGTTGGGCATAGATCTGTAATGCTTCAATCCCATCTGATGCTGAGAGGAGCGTATATCCTTCTTCCTCCAGACTCTCCACCAGAATTTCCCGGAGCATTTCTTCATCGTCTACAATAAGAATTGTTTCGTTGTTGTGTTGTTCCATACTTGTCTCGTGTTGTTGTTCTCCCGTCACTTCTACCGCGATGGAAGGAAAATACATGGTAAAGGTCGTTCCAACCCCTTTGGTGCTGTTAACGTCGATGAATCCTTTGTGCAGCTGTACGATACCGTGAACAATCGCCAATCCAAGCCCTGTCCCTTTGCCGCGCGCTTTGGTGGAAAAAAACGGTTCAAAAATTCTCTGTTGAATCTCATCATCAACGCCGGAACCGGTATCCTTTACAGAAATAGCGACATATTCATGATCGCCGGCATCGCTGAATTTCTTTAACACCTCTTTGCCTTTAACATTCCTGGCACTTATGGCAATAATGCCGCCATTCGGCATTGCATCCCTTGCATTGATGGAGAGATTCAGAATTGCCTGATGCAGGTGTCCGCCGTCCCCCATAATAATCGCCGATGTGCTTTCTTCTTCTCTATGCACAGAGATTGTCTTTGGAAGAAAATGGGTCAGGAACGCCGTCACTTGTTCAATCACACTGTGCACAGAAATCGGTTGCAATTCAGTCTGTTCGGGACGAGAGAAGAGGAGCAACTGTTTGGAGATCGACGACCCCCGGTCAGAAGCTTCAATAATCCGATTGATATATCCTTGTATGGCGGGATTGTCTTTCGCATGTCGTTTAATCAGTTCAGCCGTTCCGAGAATCATCGCCAACAAATTATTAAAATCGTGCGCAATTCCTCCGGCAAGCGTACCGATACTTTCCATCTTCTGCGACTGCATCAACTGTTGCTCAAGCTGTTTATTTTGGGTGATATCCCGCATCGATCCATTAAAGAGCAGCGGTTTTCCGTTATCGTCGCGTATAACAACGGTCGTCAGAAGACCGTGTGCTTTGCTTCCATCCTTCCGTTTCAATACAAGCTCAAAATCCTTCACATAGTCTTTTGTTTCGAACTCTTTGATGAACTTCAGCCGGTCATTCGGATAATAATAGAACTCCCGAACGTTCCGTTGTTTCAGGTCGTCCTTTTCTTTAAAGCCAAGAATTTCGAGCATGGAGGAGTTCACATCCAGTAACACACCCTCGAACGTCGTGATATAGATACCATCTTTCGAGTCTTCGAATAATCGCCGGTACTTCTCTTCGCTTTTGCGAAGGGCTAGTTCTGACAGTTTCCGTTCCGAAATATCGCGGAAAATTCCCTGGGCAATAATACGGTTATCGTCTAGCCGAACGACACTGGCTTTAATCTCCACCGGAATCCGTACGCCGAATGAATCGATCACTTCGAATTCCACCGCATGTTCCCCGAGGGTCAGAATTTGTTCGCGGAACAGTGACTCAGCTTCTTGACTTCGTTCTGGAGGATGGATATAGGATTGATGTTTTCCGATGATTTCCGTGCGGGAACGTTTCAACAGTTTTTCCGCTTCTGCGTTAACGTCGATGATATATCCGGTCCTCGTGTCGGTGAGAAACACCGCATCTTTCGCATTTTCGAAGAGAGAGCGAAACCGCAGCTCCGATTCCAACAGAGCGATCTCGTGTTGTTTCCGTTCGGTAATATCGCGAGCGATCACTTGGGCAGCAGGTCTTCCTTCGAACGTAAAAGGTATTGATGAAATCTCCACATCGATCGGTGTGCCGTCTAGCCGGAGATTTTTTTGTTCGGTGGTGGGTAGTATGTAATTGGAGTAAACTTTTTCCATTCGTTGCTGGGCATTCGCGCGAAAATCAGGATGCACCAAATCGATTACTTTCCTACCAATAAGCTCTCCCGCCACCGATGCGCCGAACAGTATGATGGTGGCGTGATTGACGAACTGGATGATTCCGTTTACGTGGACGAAGATAGCCGTAGGGGAATGCTCTACCAATTCCCTGTACCGTTCTTCACTCTCCCGCAGCAGCACCTCGGCACGATTTTGTTCTTCGATATGCTTCGTCATCTCAATATTCTGTTCACGAATCTCTTTAAACAGCCGGGCATTGGCAATGGCAACAGAGATGTGGTTTGCAACAATTTGCAGATGCTCGAGATCGGTGGCTGAAAATTCACGTATCGCTTCGATAGAATAGAGACCAATGATGCCAATCACCGTATGGCCAATCAGCAGCGGCGCGCCGGCATATGATACAAACTTAAACGGCTTGTCATAAAATCCAGATTGCTGAATTAAAGACAGCGACGCGAAATTCTCTGTAACATTTTTTACTGCCAGCGCCCGACGGCTGGACATAATCTGCTTCGACACACCATAGTTGCTGGGTACGGCTTTCCGAAGCTGATGTTCCACCACGCCGATGCTCGCCAACAGATGCAATTGCTCATCTTCCGTCACACGAATAATTACTGCGTCGACGTTAAATGCGGTCTTCACTTGTTCAATCATTTCACGCGCCTGCTTTTGAATCGGCAGTGCGCCAATCACTTCGCTCGTTACACGCGCAATCAGATTCAGCCGCTTATTCAAATGGTTTAATTTTGCTTCCGATTCCTTTCGTTCGGTGATATCGCGAAAGTTAACAACAATGCCGTTTACCGCCGGATCGGATAACAAATTTGTTCCGGTCGCTTCAATCCACCGCCATGTGCGGTCTTTATGCTTCCACCGGACTTCTTCAATCACGCTACGATCAGGTTGTGTAAGCAATTCAGCAAAAAACTTTTCCTTGTTTTGCACCATCTCATCCGGATGAACGAATTCGAACATGCTTCGCCCGACGTATTCAGTCAGAGAATAACCAAGCATCGATGTTACCGATCCGGTGGCGTAGAGGATCGTTCCTTCCCTGTCCATAATCACCACCACCTCTGAACTTTTTTCAATCATTGCACGGAAACGCTTTTCACTCTTATTCAGAGCATCCTGCGATTTCCGTTTTTCGGTAACATCGCGAAAGGTAAGAACGACGCCGGTGATTTCTCCCGTTTCCGTGAAAATCGGCGCAGCCGAATCTTCAATGAACGTTCGTGCTCCATTTCGTGAAAGCAAAATCGTATGATTAGTCAGACTCAGTGAGGTACGATCACGCAATACCTTCGCCACCGGATTGGGGAGTCGTTTTCCCGTGTCCTCATTTTCTACGATAAAGATATCGCTGAATTTCTTTCCTATGGCTTCTTCCTGAGGCCATCCGGTCAACTGCTCAGCGATAATATTCATGAATGTGACAATTCCTTTTTTGTCCGTTGCTATCACCGCATCACCGATACTGCGAAGCGTTGTGGCAAGCCATCGCTGCTGGTCTTTAATTTCTTTTTGCGCTTTATGCTTGTACAGCGCCATTTCAACCGTCGTGCGTACATCACGATCGTCGAACGGTTTTAATATGTATCCGAATGCTTCGGTTTGTCTCGCCTGCTCCAGCGTTTGATCATCTGAGTTTGCTGTCAAAAAGACAATCGGAATATCCTGCGCGTTGTTAATGGTTTTTGCCGCATCAATACCGGTCATTGTTCCATTGAGCGCAATATCCATCAGGATAATATCCGGTTGCAATTCTTTCGCGGCAGCCACTGCTTGTTTGCCGCTGATAACTTCGCCGACAACGGAAAACCCGACGTTCGACAGAATCGAACGCAGGTCGAGTGCCACAATCTTTTCATCTTCAACAATCAGGATCTTCTTTTTCTTCATGCTGCAGTCGTTTTACGTTGTGGAAATTCGATGGTAATGGCTGTACCCCGTTTATTTTCTATGACAATCGTCCCCTTCAGCTGTTCCGCTAGTGCCTGGACGAGTTTCAGACCTAACGATGCCGTATCCCCGGTGCGCTTCGCAAGTCCGACTCCATTGTCTCGAATGGAAAGTTGAACCATTGACACCCGTTTCTTTTTCGCTTCAACAATGATTGTTCCTGTCCGTTTCTTCGGGAATGCATATTTTAATGCATTCGAGACCAGTTCGTTGATGATCAAGCCGCATAGAATCGCATTATCGAAATCCAACGAAACCGATCCGATCTTCACCTCCACATCAATCTCCCCGGTTTTTGATCCAAAAGATTTTTGTAGTGATGCAACCAATTGCTTCACATAAGCGGAAAAGTTCACACTGGCAAGATCATGTGACTGGTATAAAATTTCGTGTACCAGTGACATGGATTTTACGCGGTTCTGACTCTCACGGAACAACCCCACCATCGATTTGTCCTTCACCGAGGCGGACTGTAAATTAAGAAGACTTGAGATCACTTGCATATTATTCTTCACTCGATGATGCACTTCTTTTAACAAAATTTCCTTTTCCTGCAGCGATCTCCGCTGCCGTTCCTCTGCCTTGGTCCTCTCCGTTACGTTCCGGAAGTTGGCAACGAATGCGTTGACGCTGGAGTTGTTGAAGAGGTTTGTCACCATCCCTTCGATATATATCCATTCACCGTTTTTGTGTTTAAACCGTCCGATAAGATTTTCGCTGCGATCGAATTCAACCATCAATCTGCCGAATTTAAATGCGTATTTTTTTGCTTCGTACGGATGCAGTAAAGAAAAAATGCTCCGGCCCAGCAGTTCATCGGAAGGGTAACCGATGATGGAAGAAGCAGATGTACTGACAAACGTTATCACGCCCAATTTATCCATCAGGATGATACCATCTGCGCTTCGTTCGATCAGAATACGGAATCGCTCTTCCACCTGTTTCCGTTCGGTGATATCCTGAACGCCTCCCATCACTTTTACCACAGTCCGAGACGTTTCGTCAATTATGGGCTTGACGTAGTCCCGCAACCACCGCACATCGCCGTTCTTTGCGATCACCCGGTATTCAACTACTGTTGGTTCGCCGCGCAAGACGGCATTCCACGACTGGTTTGTGTATGGAAGGTCATCCGGATGAATAACCTTCTCCCAAGCTGCACCGTAGTTAATTTCACTAACAGCATATCCGGTGATTCGTTGAAATGCGTCGCTAGCCCATTCCGTAACAATTCCATTTTCCGTAACTGCAGATGAATAGATATAATCCGATGTCAGCATTGAAAAAAGTTTATACCGCTCTTCACTCTCCCGTAACTGACGCATTGTTGAATTAATTGTGGTGATGTTTGCCATCGTACCGAGCATTCGGTAGGCTGTCACATCATCAGCGCGCCGGTAGAGAAATACACCTCGATCAAGCACATCCACATAAGATCCATCCTTTCGTTTGAAACGATATTCGGTGCGATACTCGCGATGCAGCCGCATAGCGTTCACCAACTCTTCCTCAGCCCTGGCGCGGTCATCCGGATGGATGAACTCGAGCCAGCTTTTAATATTGAAGTTATCAAATTCTTCTGGCGTACACTGTGTTACTTCCGTTATCGCGCCGCCCCAAAGAATAGTGCCCGATTCCACTTGATAATCATAAACCATTTGACCGGTTCGTTCCGTAACTATGCGGTACCGTTCTTCACTCATCCGGGTGGATTGTTCTGCTATCGATCGTTCTTCAATCAACGACGCCAACGCCAACGATGTCATCCCGACAACCAGCAAGAAAAGATCTACCAATAAAATGCTGGTGGAATAACTCTCCGCAACAAACAGACCCAATCCCGTCTGTGTTGAAAGTGAAGCATTCAGTGAAATCACAAATGTTGTGATGATGGAACCAAACATTCCAAAACGAATGGAGGCAACAATGGCAAACGGAAACAGGATGAATGCCAGGGAATAATTCAATTGTGTCGAAAAATAATTCGTATGGAAAATATTGTACGATATGCCATACACTGCTGCAACGAGAATAATGAACTCCGTAATGCGACGTTTATTCCAACGTGTTAGCCGTCTGGAAAGAATGAGACACACTGCCGGCGCGATCGCAATCACACCCATCAGGTTTCCCATCCACCACAGCATCAAATATGTAAAAAACTTTTCCGCCACCTGTGGTGCGAATAACGAGTACCACAGCACACTGAAGAGTGCATTTGCTGCAGTGCTCACTCCACCACTGACTAAGACCAGTTTCCCGACTTCGGGTAGAGAACAGATCGAAGGATCGAAGCGCACTTTTTTTAGCAGCAGATATCCTATCACCGCTTCAAGACCGGAGCCGGCGGAAAGTATCAGCGCGGCGGGAATTGAGGGGAGGACGAAAAGATATGCCATTGCTGTTCCCAGGACAACTGCCGGTAAAAATCGCGGACCAGCGGCAAAAAGAACCATGATCGACAACCCCGCTGGCGACCAAACCTGCGATGCAGTAGTTTCGACATACGAAAACAACAACCCGAGCCTGGTGAGTCCAGCAAACAGTATTGTCAACAGCAACAGTTGAATGAGATATGGATAGGATCGAAATTTCATTATTGTATTTTAGATCATACTTGTCCAAAATAATTACCGAAAATTGGAAAACACATACTCTTTTCTTGACGGAGTTCCAAAGGAATGTCGTTTACGAATTGTCCATGTCTCGGCGGCACAAGAAAAGAAGCAAAAGAACTCCGAGCGAAATGTATCGCGCGCGATGAATGCCGTTCGCTTATGTCCATTGATGGCGCTCATCGCGCCTTCTAACGTCCCGTCATGATTTCATGACCCCCTCTGTGTCTCCCACCTTGGCAGGGGGAGAAAAATCTCGCTCACTCCTCCAAAATTTCGCTCTCACCCACATCAGTACGGTTGCAATGGTACCTCGTGGTGCTTGCGTCATATATTTTGTAAAATTCTATTTTATTTAACATGTTGTGATTGATGTTATACTCAACGTGCCTTTATTTTGGACTGCTATGAATTTAGATGAAAGGTAGAAAGTGGCGGACAGAAAATCAAATCTACTCAATTGAATTATCCCTTCCTTTTCCCTTTTTTAGTTTATTTCCTCCAGTAACAGGCGTTCT
>Ga0172379_10008707_pt1 | contig 12700 bp, 13 predicted proteins | sample GrowelOW334metaG_FD_119756 | JGI IMG/M metagenome (GOLD analysis project Ga0172379, IMG submission 119756) | Groundwater microbial communities from an aquifer near a municipal landfill in Southern Ontario, Canada - Groundwater well OW334 metaG | ecosystem: Environmental > Aquatic > Deep... | reverse complement strand
TTTGATTGAAGATGAAATTAAAGAAGAATTGAGAGCGTCACTGGAACCACACGGACTAGATGTTGATAATTTTTATTTAAGTTCACTAACCCCTCTTGAGGGTGTGGTGATTGAAGAAGAGAAAATCAGCGTGGCAGAATTACCAAAAACTGAAGAAGAAATTAAAGATCAGCGGATTATTTCCAATGAAAATAGAGACGGCATGAATTTTTAGGTAATGGTCAAGACTGGGTGTGGCAAAAACATAATGGAGGCAGAAGTCAAAACATCAATGAGGAAAGATAAAGTTGAGTATTAAGGATACGACACTATTTTTTTAATAATCAGATAAAATAAGGTGAATGAAGTTAAATTTAGTTAAAAGAGAAAATGCGTCGGAATTGATATTAACAATATTGATTAGTGCGGTATTTAGTTTGCTTGGAGCCAGATTATTTTTGGAATTAACGGGGTATTGGCAGCTGGGACATGGCAATTGGCATATAGCTCACGCTTTGTGGGGCGGATTAATAATGACTGGTGGTATGTGTATAGTCTTGGTGTTTCACGGCAGCCGAGTGAAGAAGATTGCAGCAGCGGTGTTCGGGTTTGGCTTGGGTTTATTTCTTGATGAAATTGGTAAGTATTTATCGAGAGATAATAATTATTTTTTTCAACCGGTAATCATTTTTATTTACATAATCTTTGTGATATTTTTTTTAATTTATCGGTATCTGGAGCGGTCGACATCAAAGGATGTAAATGCTTTACTTTATCAGGTAATTGACCAGTTAGAAGATGTGGCAGAAGATGACCTTGACTACAAAGAAAAGGCCAGTATGCTTGATAAACTAAAAATTGTAACGGAAGATAAAACTAATCAAAAAATAACTAATTTAGCAAAAAAGCTTATTGAGTTAATTAAAACGATTCCAGCTAAAAATGTCGGTAAAGCAAGTCTGTATCATCGATTTTATGAATGGATGAGACGATTTTTTTATAATAAGATTTTCAAGAGGAAATTTGTACTGAATTTATTGTTGGTATTGGCGCTGTTTTATATAGTAAGTGGAATAGCCGATAGCTTGTTTTTGTTACCAAGATTCCGACAAAGTGAACTTTTAGAATGGTGGTTTGGCGGAATAGATTTATTAACCAGAAGCGATATCACTTTGTTTGCGTTAAAGAGTGTAGCAGATATAGTGACATCTTTATTGTTTTTATCCGGAATTTATTGGGTAATAAAAAGAAAAAGAAGAAAAGGAATCAATTTTTTTCAGTATGGATTGCTGGTAAATATTTTTTTAACTTCGGTTTTTAGGTTTTATTTTGAACAGTTTTCAGGCGTTTTTGGACTAGCCATAAGTATTGTGATTTATAACGGACTGTCCAGACTGAAGAAAGAAATTTAAGCACAGGGAAATAGTGGTATTTTGGCTGGAATTTTGATATAATACAGTCACGGAGATGTATTGCATCGACGGAGTGAGTACTTTAAAAAACTGCAAGCCGACTTTGATTCATGAGTCGTAAAACAGAGTCAAAACAAACATGCCAAAAATACTTTTGGTGTTGACTTAACCAAAGTTGCAGAAGGCGTCAAAAACGTTTTTTCTGCTCCTAAGGCTCAATTAGCATACTGCTAAGCGGGTCAGCCATTCTTTAGTCCCCCATTCTGAAGGAGATTAGGGAGTGTAAATTAAATCAGAATGCTGCCTGGTAAACTCTCGATTGTTACCGGACAAAAGCGAGGGGTAATTCCCTCAATAATCGACACTTTAACACTTTCCGCTTATCTTAGTTGTTAAAGGCGTAGGATAAGGTATCTTAAGCTTGTAGACGTTTTTTATAGTCCGCTTTCGGACGTCCGATCACTACGGACCATCTCCTCAAAATTTGGTTGCTTGCAACCGATAAAAAAGTGGCATAATTAAGTAATGGAAAAAACAAATACCCCAAAAACAAGTGCTGGTTTACAAGGTCTACTAGCTCAGCTAACTAATTTTTTTGAAGATATATTTTTGAAAAAAGCGCCAGCAATGCCGAGTAGTGTAAAGGAAATGATAGTCAAGTATGGACCTTATATTACATTGGTAATATTGGTTTTGTCGTTACCAGCAGTGCTTTTTATTTTTGGAATCGGGGCGGCATTGACACCATATTATATGATGGCAGGTAGGGCAGGAATTTCCCTGTTGTCAATCTTTTTAATTGTGTGTTTGGTAATGGAGGGGTTATCGATTCCGGGACTGATGGCGAGAAAAATATCGGGATGGAACTGGGCTTATTGGGCTTTATTGTTAAATATTGTTTACAGTGTTTTATCTTTAAGAGTATTTGAAGCTTTAATATCAGCAGCAGTAGGCCTGTGGGTGTTATTTCAGATCAAAGAATACTATAAATAACCCAAGAAAGTGCCCGTAATAAATCAGAGATTTTTTCGTATTAATATATAGACAACAAAAAAGGACGAGGGTGTCTAGAAATTTCTTTCCCTCTTCAGGCCGCGATAAGCGGCCTTTTTTTGTATTCACGGGCTTTGATTTTTTCCCTTTTCTCGTATTGGCGCATTTTGCGGCCGATACCGAGTTCGACTTTAAACCATTTACCTTTGGCGTAAATGGCAATAGGAATGATCATATATTTTTGATGACGGAGAGAAATAAGTTTGGCGATTTGTTTTTGGGAAAGTAATAGATTGCGATTTTTAGTAGTATCAATGACTTGCCCCTGAGAGTATTTATAGAGTGGGATATTGAGATTGAATAAAACTGGAATACCGTTAACAATTTCAACCTTAGAATTGGCAAACTGGACAGTTTGGTTGCGCAAGGATTTGACATCGGAACCGGTTAAGACCAGCCCGGCTTCGAGCTTATCGACAAATTTGTAGTCTAGGGATTCTTTGTTAAAATGACGCATAAGATAAGGAATTATACGCTATAAATTGATTTGGTAGATTTTTTGGTCGGAACAGAGGACAAAAATAGCAGTGGACTTATCATTAAAGGAAATGTCTAAAATTTTTAATTTGGATAGATTATATTTGGCGTGCAATTCACCGGTTTTTTTGTAAAGGTAGATTAAATTGTCAGCGTCGGTAAAGGCTAAGAGATTAGAGTCGTCTTGGGTAACAATTAAGTGGTTGGCGTTAGTGACCTTAACTGTCTGGGTGGTTTTAAAAGGTTCTTTAATACCACGGGTATAAGAGGTAACGGTTCCGTCGGAAGATAAAGTCCAAACTTTGCCGTTAATAGCAAGAGAAACAGGGTTTGATACCAGTGATTCGCCATCTTTTAACCAAACTTGACCTTGGCCAAAACCGGAGCTGTTGGGAGTGAATTTAAATATGGTTGGAGTTGAAGAATCTATTAGATAAAAAGATCCGTTCCATGATTGGAAGGCTATGGGAGTGACTGATTTTGTTAACGAGGTGGAAAAATCAATTTTTAGGGTGAGATTATTTTTGGAAACAGAATAAATTCCTTTAGTGGCAAGCAGATATGGACCATTACTGTCGGTAATACTGACGGCTGATTTTAGTGAATCGAGGGTGGCAATGTTTTTAGTGTTTTTGAGACTGGTGTCTAAAACGTCGAGACGACCAAGATTGGTGTCTAAAAGATAAAGTTCTTGCGATTTGACATACAGCTTAGAGTAAGAGGTGTTGTCGGCGATAAGGGTGGTATCGTAAAAAATCTGGTAAGGAGTGATATCGGCAGAACCGGTTTGGGAAAGTATTGAATTTATCTCCTTGTCAAAATTTGACATTTCGTCTTGGTGAAGCTTGAGTAGTTGCATTTTTTGGTAGAGATCGCGGGAAGTTCTTCCAAGCTCCAGAGCTGAATCAAGATTAAGATTTTTTACAGCAACGGCGTTGGATAGGTTTTTTTCTATTTCTACTTTATATTGTTGATATTGAGATTCAGCAGAGTTTGATTTATTTTTACGATAACCTAAAACCGAACTTACAGTTAAAGCCAACAAAAGGATCAAGGCAATAAAAATATTAAATTTTTTACGATGATTAACTGCCGATAGGTCGTGATTAGAAACATAAACCGAGGATCGGGATTTAATAAAAAGCTGACGGAGAGAACTAAAACCGGACCGCAAGAGGTTGACACTGGCAACAACAGGCTTAGTCGGGATGGGATTATTAGTAATCGCTTCTACGACCGGCTGATCAATTGGATCAATCGGAACGTCTTCCTCGTTAATTTCAATTAAGGCGGCGGCAATGTGAGACTGATCAGTTAAAGAATAAAGGGATGAAAGTAAATTTTCCTCGATATTTTGAATTTTTGTTTCTGATAATGAGGCTTTAATGTGCTCCCAATTAAAAGAATCATAAAAGCTGCCGGTGACTATCAACAGCCGATCGCCAGGGAGAACCGGTCCGGAAATTTGAGCGATGTGCGTTGTCGATGCTGATAGAATCAAGCTAATTTGAGGTGAACGGTAAAGTATTACCCGACCGGAATTATAGGAGGCTAAATAAAGTTGACCGTGGTGAACGATGGCTAAAACTAAAGAATTAATTGTGGTGGCAGAAAAGTCAGGATTATTGTTAACGGAATCAATGGCGCCTAATAAACGAGAGGGAATGTCGTCTTTTAGCGTTGAGGAGTCAAAATAAAAATCATCTAAAGCAGAAATAATATGATGACCAACAATACTGATGTCGGAAGAAGCGGTAATATCAATTAAACCAAATAAGTGGCCCCGGAGAGAAACAATTAATGGATCATCAGGTTCATTTTCCCAATATTGGGCCCAGTTGTCGGCAGGTAGGCTACCGATAATAGAACGGCAGATAAAATGCATTGATTAATGATACTACAGATAGGAAAAACAAAAATTACAAAATAATTAGAGTTAGAATGATTAGAGAAAAGGCAAAAAGTAAATGAAGATAGGAAAAGGCAATTAGAAACGGATTAAATTTATCAGAGACATTTTGACTCATGGTCGTTGTTTGTTTGACAATGACAATAGAGAAAATAAAATAAAGAACGGCACCCAAAACGAAGAAAAATTTGAAAGCTAATAATAAATAGTTAGTAAAAGGTAACATTATCTAACCCTCCCTTCCAAGGCTTCCTGCTCTTCTTCCTGGCGAAGCTGTTGTAAAACTAAAATTACTTTTTCCGGGTTGGGAACTTTTTCGAATTGGATTTCGGGAACTTCTGAAGCAGTTTGGATATAAACAGTACCATAATTTAGGATGGTTTGACTAAGTCCGGAGACGCGGGATGTAATATCTTGAATCATGCTGATTTTGGCTTCAGAAAACTTTTTATCAAGTAAATTATTAAAATCGATGTCAACGACTCTTTCGTCAGTAATAATATAAACATTAAAGTACCAGGATAGGAATCGTTCAAAGATAAAAGTAATAGTGATTAAATACCAAAATAAAACTGAAATAAATTGGTAGTTGAGCGGAAAAGAAGCCAGTAGCGGAATAAAACGAAGTAATAAAGGTGCTAAGGCCATAAGTACAGCAATAACTATCCAACCAACATTAGTAAACCAGTGTTGACGCAGGACTAATAAAATAACTTCCTGATCATCTTTTTCTTTGAAAGAAAATACTTTGGGGTGGGCCAGAAAAGCGGAAAAGGGGTGCTTGGTGTGACCAAGAATTTCGTTGATTTTTTGACGATAAGCGGAATTAACAGAACTGGATGGAGGTGTGGGAGAGATTGTTGTCTTGGTAGGGTTAATAGATTTTGGTTTGGGGGTAACAATGATGTCGTCGGGGGCAACGTTATCTAAATTAGATGATCGGGACATATGCTATTGTACCAAATTGTTATTTTGGAGAAGCTTGACGATATTTTGGGCAAGGATAGGGGCTGGTTGCTTTTTAGGAAGATGAAAGAAAAGTTGTTTGGTTTGGGGTGAATATTGGCTAATATAGAGTTGGGTTTGGTAGGCAATCCAATTGCAATTATAGGTACCCATATGTTCAGAAATAGTAAATAAATTAGAATCAACATAATCAAGAATAGGTAAACTTAATTCAAGACTAATTGGAGAAAAGGCAGAGATGGTGTTTTGACCGTAAACATTGTGAGCAGTAGTTTCGATTCTGATTTTTTCTATGTTTCCAAAATAATCACCCAAACCGATAATAAGGGAGTAGTGATTATTTTTAATATATTTTTTGAAAAAGTTTTGAGGGTGGAAGCGAATAAGCTGGTAAGATAATAAATCTGAAGCGGGAATTATTTTTTGCAATTCTAAAAGGACGCGATGGGAAACGTTGGTGCCCCACTGATTAGAAAAGGCATAAATGAGAATCATTTTAGTTAATTGTATAATGCATTATGAAGCAGGTGAAAAAATTTTGTGTCAGTCCGGTTGAGCAAGAGTTGTCTTTTAGGGTATGGTGCCAGAAAAATGATATCAAGGCGGTGCTGTTTGATGGGGACGATACTTTGTGGAGAACGGTACCAATATTCAGGATGCAAATGGGAAAAAGTTACGACCGGTTGGTTGAAATAGGCCATTTTGATAGAGAAACTTGGAAAAGTAAGGTGGAAGAAATAAATAATCGATTGTTTGAGACATGTGGGGTTAATCCCATAAGGTGGGATTTAGTAGTGGAGGAGTTAGGCCAATTTGGACTAGATGATCAGGCTAAGAGTCAATTAAAACAGGTTTTGGCAGAAATATATCAAATTCCTCCGAAATTTGTTGAGGAAACGGAAAGTGGTTTAGCTTTTTTAAAAAGTACCGGTATTCAAATGGGAATTGTGACTCACGCAAATGTGGAATGGACAAGGAGAAAGTTTGGCTGGTTGGGATTGGAAAGATTTCTTGGTTGGGATGATGTTTTTGTGGTTGATGAAAATGGTCAGAAAACAAAACAGTCGTGGATGGAAGCGATGAATTATTTTAAAGTTAGACCGGAAAATTGTGTAGTGGTTGGAGACAGTCCAAGATCGGATATTAATCCGGTTTGTGAGTTAGGGGTAAGACACTGTTTTTTGGTAAAAAATAAATATGATATTTGGTCTATCCATCAACAACCGGTGGATGAACTAAAAACCCAGGAGGTAAGGAGTGTTAACGATTTAAGATGGCTTGGCAGAGAAGTGGTTTACAAATAAATGGGGCTAAAGTTTAATTTATTTTTTTTCGATGTTGAAGAGAGAAGATTTAACGGTCAGACCGCCGGGAGCACGGAGGGTGAAAATTTGTTTGAAATCGTCGCCGGAAAAAGTGAAATCGCCCCTATCAGTAGAGACGCGGACGTTTTGGGTGTAACCGCCGGTAGAATAATCAACCGAAATTGAATTAATACGGGAAACAGCACCGCCTTGGCCATCCATTTGACGTTTAAGCTCGTCTTTAGACCAGGCTGACGAATCACAAGAACCAATACAGTTTTGGGTTTGGGAGAGGTGAGACGAGTCGTGGGTTTTGGAAAAATAAACGACAGCATTGATGATGTCAGAAAATTCATCATTAGTAAGCCAGGGGTGGCTTCGGCCATAAGATTGATTACTGCGGGTTTTATACCAACCCTTGTAGTACCAACTGGAGCCGGCTTGTTTTTCGTAGGAATCATTTGGCCAACAGGACTGACTGCCACAGCTAGTATCCCAGACCATAGGGGTAGCGTGGTCATTGCTGGAATAACCCATAACAGCACCACCGGAAGTGGAAGCGTACATAGTGGAAAAGATATTACCGGTTTTATTGCTTTTGATAACCTGACCCCGAGTATCTTCAACTGCCTGCTTCCAGCGTCCCGGCGAATTATAACGGGACTTAGAATAGACTTGACAAGCTTCGGTGACACAAATAGTTCCACTTCGATTATTGGTGGAATTTAAGGCGTAAGTGCGAGCGGCAATAGCCTGGGCTTTGAGGGCTTCGTAGCCACCCTGGTCACCCCAGCTAGCAGGCATTTCGGCAATGCCAACTAAATAGTTATCTTCAAAAGGAAGAGTGCCGATAGAAGTTTTAATATCACCGTCGGTATCAATTTTTTCGATACGAATATCGCCGTAATAAGCTTTAAGAATCTGCTCGTAACCCTGACCGGCTTTGGCACGACCAAAGGCGCCATATTGAGACATACCTTTACGGTGAGGAGCACCAAAAGAGAAGGCGGCGAAAGCAGGGGAAAAACCGGGATTATAATCAGCACGTGAAGCTGGGTCGTCTGAAGATGAAACATCGCCAACTGAAGTGTTAAACATGGCGTTTTTGGCGGCAACAAGATCCTGTTGTTTTTTGGATAATTCATTTTTATAGTCTTCGGCCTTTTTGATCTCTCCGGCTAAAAAGCCAAAACGGTCCTCCAGGCTCTTTTTTAAAGCAGCTAGTTTAATTTTTTGGGTTTCCAGATTGGTTTTGTTTTGATTTAGAGTGGAAATTTGTTGGACGTAATCGGTGATGGTGTTTTTATCCTGAGAAATTACCGCCTGATACCAGGTAAATTGGTGAAGGAGTCCAGAATTACCGGAGCTGGTAAAAAAGATAGTTAGCGGACTAAATTTTTTGGAATCGATATAATAGCGGCGAACCCGAACTGAAAGGAGAACTTTTTGAACTTCGAGATCGGTTTCTTTTTCAATAAGTTTTTGACCCAAATCTTTAATTTGGGTTTCAGTTTTTAGAACTTGGGCTTTGGCTTGAGTAATTTTGGATTGAAGACTGGTTGATTCTTTTTTTAAAGGACTGATAGCGGCTTCAAGATCAGCGATTTGTTTGCTAATTTGGGAAATTTCTTCGTCGATGGAGAGAGCAAAGACAGAAATTCCTCTGTTGGTTTGCGATATCTTCCTTTGAAGAAAGGGGGAGCATAAAATGGCAATAACAGTTAGGATGGTGAATATCTTTCGAAGCACAAATTCATTGTAACATCGTGATATACTTTTAGGATGAGAATTAGGGGTAAAAAAGTTTACATTTTGGCACTAAGTGCGGCTATTTGGCACATAAACACTAAGGCAGCAATGGCGGCCAGTATATTTTGCGGAAGCCCGACTGCGACTCACCCAAAAATAGATACGGCACTAGGTTGTTTACCTGTAGAAATGGATCAATTGATAATTACACTCCTACCCTATTTGTTTGGTGTGGCCGGAGGAATTTCGTTTTTGCTAATGGTGTCGGGATTTATTAAGATGACAATGTCGTCAGGCGACCCAAAAGCTGTCCAGGGAGCACAAGAAACAATCACGTCGGCAATAACCGGATTGATCGTTTCTATTTTTGCCTTATTTATATTAAGATTAATTGCAGTTGATATATTAAAAATTCCGGGTATTTAAAATGAAATTATCTGACATATTGACCAATAACGATCCGCTTAAATCGAAATATACAGATGTTGCTTCAGTGATCGGCGGACCAAAAGGGCTTTTGGCTTATATTTATGTTTTTGCCGGGTTAATACTATTGATTATGTTAATTTCTGGCGGAATTACTTTAATGACAGCAGCTGGCGATCCGGGAAAAGCAAAAGCGGGATACGGTAAAATTAGTAGTTCTATAATCGGGTTTTTAATAATTTTTGTGTCATATTTTGTAGTCCAGATTGTAGAAGTAGTGTTGAAAATAAAAATTCTTTAAATGTGAAGAAAGTTCTTATTGCATGCCTTTTTATTTTTTCAATTGTTTTTCGGTTGTATTTTGCAGACAAGTATTTTCATGTAGATATTTTTAGTAATGCCGGGTGGGGCGAATGGATAGCGAATAATGGAACTAAACAATTTTACAATAATGGAGTCTGGGTTTATTCATGGCCGACACAATTACCGGTAGTTAATTTAATCTATGGTTTTTGCTTTCATGTTTATCGCTATCTAATAATTTATTTACTAAGATTCGGATTTCTATTAGATAAACTACAAGTACCTGAAATAATTCAAACTAGTTATGGGGCTTATGTAAATCACTTTAATAGCCCGATAAATAGCGATATTTGGTATAAATATGGTTTTCTAATTTCGATTAAGTTGATGGCGATTTTGGGTGATATGTTAGTAGCTTTGGTTGTCTTTTTATACGCAAAATCGACAAAAGTTAAAAGGTCATTGATTTGGCCGTTAGTTTATTTATGGTCGCCATTTAGTATTTATATTAGTGCTTTTTGGGGACAATACGAACAATTATCGTTTGTGTTGGTATTGGTGGCTTTTTTAACAGTGGTGAGACTGCCGATAATATCACCAGTGTTATTTTCACTATCGTTGGGAGTAAAACCGACGAGTGCAATATTTATACCCTTCTATGTTTATCTTTTAATCAAGAATCGAAAGTTGTTTCGTTCATATTTGATTGGAGGCGGGATTGCGGTAGCGATAAATATTTATTTAGTACAATTATTTAATCCTGATGGTAATTGGTTCCAATTTGTTTTCGGAAGATTAACAAAAATTGTATTGGTAAAATCGATACCCAAAATGACTGTTAATTCTTACAATCTTTGGCATATGTTTTTTGGTGACGGTGATGTTAATGATCCCAATATTAATTTAATATTTATGCCTTTTAAATATTGGGCGTATTTGTTTTTAGCAATAATTAATTACATGGCTATTAAGATAGACCGGATTAAAAAGGACGGTATGTTTTTGGCATTAATGGTGGTAGGAATCGGCAGTTGGCTTTTTGGAGTAACCATGTTGGAGCGTTATTTGTTTGCCGGAATTGCCTTTGGTTTAATAGCAGCGATTAAAGAACCAAAACTATTTAAACCATGGTTTTTGATGAGCTTACTTTTTTGGGTCAATCTTTATAAACATTGGTGGCAACCGGAGTGGTTGCCAATATTGCGAATTTTTCATGAAAATTACCCTCTGGCTTCACAGCTGACTATTCCCTTATTAAATATAATAATTTTTATATATATGATTAAAGTAATTTATGCTAAAGATAAATAAAACAGGTTGGGGTTTAATTTTAATTTTCCTAGTAGCCCTAGCTTTTAGAACATATAAATTATCCGACTTCCCTTATGGTTTTCACTTTGATGAGGCTAATGCGGCCTGGAATTCGTTGTCGATTTTAGAAACCGGGAAGGATGATCAGGGAAATTTTTTGCCTTGGTACTACAATTCTTTTGGGGATTTCAGACCGACTGGGCTATTTTATTTAATAATGCCGTTTTTGGTGATTTTTGGCGAGACGGTAATGGCAGTCAGGATTGCAGCGGCTGTTTTTGGAGCATTGACGATATTTCCTTTATATTTATTAGCTAAAGAACTGACCAAAAGTGAGACTAAATCAAAATTAGTACCGATATGTACGGCGTTTTTATTGGCAGTTAATCCATGGCATATAAATGTGAGTCGGGCGACAAGCGAGGTGGCAGTATCGTTATTTTTGGCAGTGTTTGGATTATATTTTTTGATCAGAACTATTAAATATAATAGTAAAATATCGGCGATTGCCAGTTTTTTTCTATTTTTAATTTCTTTTTGGTTTTATCACAGTATCAGAGTGCTGGCCCCAGCGTTGGCAGTAATAACAATTGGTTACTATTACGTTTTGAATAAGAAAAAATTAAAAATAAATTGGAGCTGGCTGGTGGCATTGGGCTTGATTTTGGCGACGATTTTGGTAATGGGGTCGAGTCAAGCTAGAGGTAGACTGGGCCAGGTGTTAATCAAAAATGACGCCAAGGTTGATAAAGAATTAATTCAAATGCCGGTAGAAGAGGGCCAAAATAATGTATTGGTGGCCAGAATATTTCATAATAAAGTGGCGGTGCTAGGTAGAAGATTTGCGGAAGAATATAGTAGTTATTTTGGGACTGATTTTTTGATCGGTAGGGCGGCAAAGCCGATACGGTATATAACTACAAATAATGGGCTGTTAACTTATGTTGAATATGTGTTTTTGATATTGGGGTTAATGGCGATTGCGGGAAAGCCGGAATCAAGAATGGTAATTTTGTGGCTACTTTTGGCACCGATACCGGCGGCAGTAACTAACGAGGATGTGCCAAATTTACACAGAAGTATGTTGATGGTGCCGTTTTTGATGATAATAGAAGGTTTTGGATTAGGATTAATTTTAAAAGCTAAATCTAAAATATTAAAAATAATAGTTTTAGTACTTTTAGGATTAAATTTAATTTATTATTTACATTTTTATTATAGCCACGGTAATTTTGCTCTGTCGGTATATTATCGTGACGGCGGAATGATAGAGATGGCAAAAGAGGTTGGTAAAATCCAGAATAATTATGACTTAATAGTATTGACTAACTATGGTGAAAACCCATATCCATGGATAGCTTTTTTTAACAATATGGATCCAAAAGATTTTAATAAAAATAGAAAATCTTTAGGTGACGGATCAAGTCAGTACAGGAATCTGCTTTTTAGCAATCAACATTGCCCCAGTGAAACGGCTTTTAAAAAATATGATGTAAAAAGATTATTAGTAGTTGACGGGGAGGGTTGTGGTTTGCCTCCAGAACAAGTTAAAACTTATGGAATAACAAATCAGTTCAATATATTAAGAAAAGATAATTCGCCGCCGTTTGTGATGAGAGAAAGAGTGAGATAAATTATTTGCCCAGACGGCGGTCACGCTGTTGATACCAATACAAGGCTTCTTCGAGACGGGCGGGGGTAAAATCGGGCCAGAGAATGTCAGTAAAATAGAGTTCGGCGTAAGACATTTGCCAAAGTAAAAAGTTGGATAAACGAAATTCACCACCGGGACGGATAATTAAATCGGGGTC
>Ga0172379_10008706_pt1 | contig 12701 bp, 13 predicted proteins | sample GrowelOW334metaG_FD_119756 | JGI IMG/M metagenome (GOLD analysis project Ga0172379, IMG submission 119756) | Groundwater microbial communities from an aquifer near a municipal landfill in Southern Ontario, Canada - Groundwater well OW334 metaG | ecosystem: Environmental > Aquatic > Deep... | reverse complement strand
CAGATGTGTTTATCAATGCCAATATGCTGCAAAACGCCGTAGATACTGACAACGGTGGCTGATCCGAGAAGAGAAAAGAGCAGTTTTTTTCCGAATTCTTTGGGTAGATTACTCACGAACGCATAAAAGAGAAGGGTATAACAGATAACGGAAAGCATGCCGCCGTTAAAGCGTGAATAATAGCCGAACCAGGAAACAATCGGATCCATGGAAAAAAGAGTCGATACGAATTGCGAAAGCACAAATAAACCTATAGGAATATCAAAAGGTGTATGTGCGATGAATATCCGTTTCTGCGCAATCATCTTACTCACCCAAGCCGCGACTATCACCGCAGTTATTCCGTAGGTGAGCATCATTTTGTTGTACTCAAACAGCTCATAATTTATTGGGGTGAATATCAAAGGGACACAAATAGCCAGAAGCATGAAACAGATTTGGATAGTGCGATCGGCGATTTGGGATATGCGTTCCATGAAGGTAGTATAGCATATGAATGTCATGTATATGAAGCCGTGTTTGACACTATAGGGTAATTGGAGTACAATTTTTCGACTTTGCCGTATTGTGGCATAAGCGCCATTTTATAGGGCAAATGCACATTTACAGGTTGGGGTATATTATATATTGTACGTTCTTTTACGAACGAACTCTTTTTTTGAATTCTTTATTGGTCTTTCCCGGCATGCACAGAGGACATTTCTTGTGTATACCGGGAAAGGTCAGTTGGAGATACCTCTTAAAAGGAGTGTGAAATGAATAAGCTGTATGGTTTTTTACGGAAGAAAGAATTGGCACCATTCTTGATGATTGTTTGTTCGGTCAGCTTGGTTGCCTCCGTTTGGTTGTGCATCATTAATTACAAAACAACCTATACGGAACTCTTGGGGCGGCTGCCTCAGGATGCATCAATTGCGTTGACGATATTCGTCCAGGGGTTTGAGTTTCTCATTCCCATCCTTGCGCTCTTAGGGATAATCAATGCGTTAGAACTAAGCAAGGAATTACGATTGGGACTCTATATCGCTTGGGCGGCAGTGATGCTGATTGATTTCGTAACAGCATACGTCTACCTGCTCGGAGAGAAACAGATGGCGCCGTGGAGCGATTACGTTATCGCCCTTGCCGTGAGCTTGCTGTTTCTTGTCGGCGAATTATTTGTTGTGCTTTCGGGAACTGGGCTGGTAGTGTCGTTTCTTTTCTGGAGGACCGGTTCTATTCCGCAATGGTCTCCATCGACACCATCTATACCAACAAATACTGAGACGCGCAAATCAGCCGCAGAGCCAACAAAGATGCTTCGGGAAAGTCATTCCGGAAATCGACAATTGTGGCGTTTTAATGACGGTCACCAAGACTGGCTGTCAACGGATGATCCTCGGTTATCAGCACTAGCACAGCAATAAGCAAGAAATGAACATTTCGTAAAAGAACGATGAGAACGGACTCGTGTCCCAACTGACCCCAACTCGCACATCATTGCATCGTCCGGCTATGCTGGATTGTAAGTGCAATATGTTGCGTTTCCGGGTCCGTTCTCAAGTTTTTTTAATCTATGTCTATACAAAAAGAAAAATCATCAATTATTGATCCTGCATATGTGGAAGATGCCAAACAAGCACTTGCGCAACTTTCTCCTGAAGAGCAAAAAGCGTTGGGAGCAAAAACAGCATATGTTATGGAACTTCTTCGACAAAAAAAGAGTGCGGCAGAGATTATTGAACAGTTATCTAAAAATGATCCCTTATTCAAACAAGCTGCGGAACATTTAGGACGTATTCCCGAACAACCTGTCAAGAAAGAATAAGCTATATGAGTCATGTTGAACGAGTTCGCCACGCACTGTCACTTCTTCAAACCCTTATGAAGGGGCAATCCGGAGAGATTCGGAATGCGGATATTGCCCAGATGACCGGATTACCGCTAAAAAGAGTGCAGCAGGTGATGGATCATCACGGCATATTACCCAGAGATGAAGGACATTTTATTATAGATAAACAGACGCCGATCGGCTATACACGGGGCGCTCGTGGACCGGCTGAATTATTTGAAATGAAAGGAACTGATATAATTTTGGGAATCAAGCAGAGCAAAAATCACAAGAAGGTGGATAGCGATCCGACAGGATAACATGGTCGTTACGGAGTAGGTTTCCCCTTATTTTTCGCTTCATTGGTTCTTTGCCGCTCTTCTTTGCTAAACCATCCGCCTTGAGTGCTTCGGTCCCGATGTTCCCATGGTTGGGTCGGATGAGAAAGTCCCGCGCCCTTCTGCAGTGTTTGTTCCGTCGGAAGTCCTCCGCGTATTTCATTCTGGTTATACCGTTGGAGCGCCTCATGGACGGATGTGTGATCGACATTCGTAAGATCAGCCTGCGGCGGAAGTTTCCTGACCTTCCGTTTTTCTATCATTCCCGACCGATCACTTGAGATTGTAAGCACCTGTCTTCCACGCCGCGTATCAACAACTACGCGGGATGGGTGATCTTTGAGTGGGACGGTAAATTCAGTTGTTGAAAATAATTTTCCTTCAATTTCAGTGAGCATTTGGGCCGGAGACGTTGTTTTTGGGGTACGTTCATTTTTAAGCAGTTCAAGAATCTGCTTTTTTGTCATGGAATCCACCGCCGGCCCTCCTGCCTCCGGACTGTTTCCGTCAACAACAGGAACATCATCACCAAGCGGTTGTTCATTTTTTACTATTCTGTTAATGACGCGTTGCGGAACAAAGCGTTCTTGATTGCCTGTCATAGTAGGGAAAGTATACGACGTTTTCGTTGAAATTGCACATTCATACGCGATGATGTACACAAACGGATACCGGGGATGATGTATGCATGCGCAAAGAAGAAAATATAACGCGATAAACATACAATAGTTTTGTGCTAGAATAGCTCATAGAATGTTCAACTTCTTTTTTTCATTACTGTCGCATGATTTAGGTATTGATTTGGGTACTTCCAACACCCTTGTGTACGTCAAAGGGAAAGGTATTCTCATCCGTGAACCGTCAGTGGTCGCTCGTCATAAAAAAACAAAACAGGTGGTTGCAATAGGGAGAGAAGCAAAAAAAATGCTTGGGAAGACTCCTGACACGATTGAAGCAATCAGGCCTTTGAAAGACGGGGTCATTTCAGATTTTGATGCTACAGCTGCGATGCTCAAGTACTATATCGGCATCGTTCACCAACATCCCAAAACAAAATTATTACCCAACATTCCCCGGCCAAAAGTCGTCATTGGGATTCCTTCAGGAGTAACGGAAGTAGAACGCAGAGCCGTGCAGGAAGCAGCCATTATGGCAGGAGCACGGGAGGCATATCTCATTGAGGAGCCGATGGCAGCAGCCATTGGGGCCAAACTTCCGATACAGGAAAGCAGCGGCAGTTTCATCTGCGATATCGGCGGAGGAACAACTGAAATAGCAGTATTATCGTTGGGAGGCATTGTCGTAAACAGAAGTATCAGAACTGCCGGTGATGAGATGGATGAGGCAATCCTTACATTTATCCGGGTCAAGTACGGCATTTTAATCGGAGAACCGACAGCAGAAGCTGTGAAAATTGCAGTAGGAAGCGCGTACCCCATCGGAAAAGGCGATAGGCAGGCAGTAGTACGGGGACGGGATATTGAAACAGGGCTTCCCCGTTCCATACGGGTTTCTGAATCTGAAATCCGCGAGGCGCTCGCTCCGGTCATCCAGGAAATTATCGAAGCAATATCCGAAACAATGGAAGAGACCCCTCCTGAACTCGTTGGAGACATTCTGGAACACGGGATAGTGCTTGCCGGCGGAGGCTCGCTGATTCGGGGTATTGATAAGCTCATTGCCACAGAAACAAAAATGCCCGTGTGGATTACCGAAGATCCGCAGACAGCGGTTGTCCGCGGGTGCGGAAAACTGCTGGATGATGCCGAGCTCCTGCGGCATGTGAAAGTGGCACAAAGAAAAGTATGATACCTCTTGCAACCATCATTTCCCGTTTGTTTGAACCGCTTGTACTACAGCTTCTTCTTATTTTGATAACCGCATTACGAGCAGGCATTGTTGGGTGGACGTTAGTATATACGATGACGGAGATCATCGGTTTGGTAGTAGTCCCGCCGATGGTGCTTCTTTTGTGGGCGATTCAATCAAAAAAGATTTCCAACTGGGATATCAGCAACAGAAGTCAGCGTGTGAAGGCACTGGCACTCTTTCTTTGTCTGTTTGCAGTCGATATGGTCTTCATCCGTTTGATGGATATTGGTGCAATGACTGATTTGTTTTTGTTTTTCGCTATCACGCTTGTCGGATTTTTTTGCATTACCCTGTTTTGGAAACTATCAGGACATCTTTCAACGGCAACGATTTGTATCGGGATACTTATCCATTGGTACGGCTGGGTGTGGTGGCCACTGCTTCTCCTGTTGCCTGTCCTTGCGTGGTCACGGGTTGCACTGAAACGGCATACGACAGCGCAGACCGTCGGAGGAATACTATTTGGTATGGCGATGGTGGGTGTCGGGATTACACGCGGACTCATATGAAATTCGGCAGCGCATTTTCAGAAAATGTAACCAGTGAGCGGAAAAGGGAACGGTGGTTTTCCAGGAATGAACCGGGATGGTGGAGCGGATCAGGCAGGTTTCTTCTGTTTACGATTCTTTTTCTTGCCATCATGTTCATTTTGTTTCTCAGGCTGTTTGATTTAACCGTTGTCAACGGTCACCAATATCGGGGACTGTCGGATTCCAACCGGACACGCGAGCTTATCCGCCATGCACCGCGGGGGATATTGTATGACCGGACCGGCATTCCGCTTGTGGAAAACATCCCGGAGTATCGGCTCATCCGTCCCTGCGACCAAACGTCATTCGGAGCGTCGTGCACAACGAGAATCAGCCGGGAAGACGGAGACAGGCTTCTTGTGCAGGGACTTCCCAGCGGGACATTCGTTGAGGTTGATTACAAACGCAGGTATCTGTATCCGGAGGCAACAGCGCACAGTATCGGGTACATCAATGAGATTTCCCAGGACGAGGCCAACAGCGACTATTTTCAGCTTCGCGGGTATCACGCGGGAGATCAGGCGGGAAGAGTCGGCGCGGAAGACGTGTTTGAAGAACGCCTCCGGGGCCGTGACGGAAAAGAACTTGTGGAAGTGGATGCATCGGGGAAGATCCTCAGGACAATCGGCAGGGATACGGAGCTTCCCGGGGAACCGGTAACGCTGTCGTTGGATGCAGGCCTATCAACCGTTATTGAGCAGGCGTTTCCCAAGGATAAAAAAGGAGCGGTTATCGTGACAAAACCAACAACAGGTGAAGTGTTGGCGATGTATTCAAGTCCTTCGTATTCGCCGAATGCATTTACAATCGGTATGAGTCAGTCGCAATATCAGGCGCTTGTCACCAGTCCCGACCTGCCGCTTCTGAACCGTGTCATCGGCGGCGTATATCCGCCGGGATCAACATTTAAACTGGTCACTGCTCTGGCGGCGCTTGAGGAAAATGTGGTGACCGATTCAACAGTCGTTGAAGATACGGGTGTCATCACCATCGGTCAGTTTACCTTTCCGAACTGGTATTTTAAACAGTACGGAAAAACCGAGGGGATGGTGAATATTGTTAGGGCTCTCAAGCGTAGTAATGATATTTTTTTCTACAAAGTCGGTGAGTGGCTCGGAATCACGAAGCTTGGAAAATGGGCAAAGGCAGTGGGTATCGGAAAACCGCTGGGCATTGAACTGTCCGGTGAAGTAGGCGGGCTGATGCCCGATCCGGCATGGAAAAATGATCATTTCCAGACTCCGCAGGACTTGGAAGCAAGGAGCAACGAATGGTATTTAGGGGATACCTACCATGTAGCCATTGGACAGGGGTATCTTCTCACCACACCCATTCAGGTGAATGCCTGGACAAACGTCATAGCAAACGCAGGAAAGCTGTGCAGGCCGACGATACGGAAAATTGAAAGCGGAAAATTGAAAGCGGAAAGCTGCAAAAATTTAAATGTGAAGAAAGAGACGATAGCGCTTATTACCGAAGGGATGAAGGAAGCCTGCAGCGCAGGCGGAACCGGATATCCGTTCTTCGGGTTTACAACTCCTGTAGCATGTAAAACCGGAACCGCTGAATTCGGAGATACAGAAAATAAACCGCACGCGTGGTTTACCGCATTTGCGCCGGTAGAGGAGCCGGAAATTTCCGTGACCGTTTTGGTTGAAGGATCCGGAGAAGGAAGCGATATTGCAGCGCCGATAGCCAAAAAAGTATTTGAAGAATGGTTTTCGCGATGAAAAAACATATCGTCATTCTCGGAGCCGGACCCTGCGGACTTGGTACTTTGTGGCAGTTACAAAAAGACGGGTATACAGATACCCGTCTCTATGAACAATCCGATCATGCAGGAGGCCTCTCGTCTTCATGTGTTGATGCCAAAGGATTTATCTGGGACATGGGCGGTCATGTCATGGGGACAAAGAACAAAGCATTTATTGACGAGATGCATAGCCTCTATACCGATCCTTTAGACCGGCATACACGCAGTGCGTGGGTACGGGTCGGATCAACCATGATTCCATACCCCATCCAATATCATAGCGGTACGCTTCCTCGTGGGGGAGGGAAAACCGGTTTAGGTACCACATCATATTCCCGGGACTCCTCGTTTTACCGGTGGATTCTCCGGTCGTTCGGAAGCGAATTAGCCAACACGTTTTTTCTTCCGTTTAACAGAAAACTTTGGAAGTATCCGTTGACCAAGATGTCAACAGTTTGGATACAAGAGAAGATTCCTCAATACACCAAAACGCACAATCGCAGCCGGTGGGGAGCAAACGCGTCGTTTTATTACCCGCGCCGCGGAGGCATTGGAAGCGTCTGGAACCGGATAGCCGGCGGATTGAAGCCGTATATTTCGTACAATAAGCGGGTTGTAGCAATTGATGCCAACACGCACACGATAACATTTTCCGATCACGACCAGGCGACCTATGATGAATTGGTATCAACGATTCCGCTTCCCACACTTGCTTCCCTGGTACAGGGAATTGTTTTACCCTGGGCATCCCAATTACCCTATGTCGGAGTTGCTATTGTCGGGATTGGTATGCGGGGAACTCCGCCTGAGGCACTTGGGAAGTGCCATTGGATCTATATTCCGGATGCAACGATTCCCTATTTTCGGGTCAGTGTGTATTCCAACTACGGATCCGGAAATGCGCCTCAGGGGACATGGTCATTATTATTTGAAACCTCCGTCGATCCAAAGACAACGGTTGATAAAAAGAACATCATCGAGACGACCATAACCCATGCGAAGTCTCAGGGGTTGATTCCAACGGGTTCGGAGATTATCAGTACGTTTTTTCATTATGAACCGTTTGGATATCCCATTCCGACAATCAACCGTGACAGCGTCATATCGAAAGTGAATGCACAATTAGAGTACCATGGTATCTATTCCCGCGGGCGGTTCGGCTCGTGGCGCTATGAAGAAGGGAACATGGATGATGCGTGGACGCAGGGCGTTACATGGGCACAGAAGTGTGTATGACGGACGCATACAACGAATGTAACTCATGAAGAATTCTGTGTTGTGCGTAGAACTTCATATCTGGTTTTGGAAGTATTCCCTTAGAAGGGAGCTTTGAAGCCTGCTCAAAACACCGGATGAGGTCAGTGGCATGCATCGGATTATACCCAAGCACATGTTTCGGATAGCGCCGTTGTATTTCCGTCAGCGCTCCGCTACGGGCGAGAATTGCGGTTTTGCCGTAAGCAATGGCTTGCAATGAGACAATGCTTTGGGTTTCATACAACGCGGGCATGCAAAAAAATTGGCAGTTTTTATACACATAGGACAATTCCTTTTCTTCATATGTACCAAGAAAGATGATTGAATGGGTCAAATCGTGTGCCGCAAGACGGCGGAGAAACGATTCCTGTGTTCCTGAACCGATGATAATCAGCCGTCTTTTGGCGGCTCCCGGGTGCTGTTTTTGAAACCGTATCCATGCATGGATCAAAAACAACAGGTTTTTATCCGGGTCTAATCGTCCGATGAAGGAGTAGTATGTTATTGACGGAGCAAAAATGAAGTTTTTTAATCGATGACGTTTGGCTTTTGATCTTGATGGCGCTATCCACATAGGTAAGACGGAACACGCTGTTGTTACGCCGTGTTTGATGAGTTCCCGTTTGACGTACAATGAAGGAGTGGTTACATGCGCTGTCCTATTGAGATGTTGCGTGAGAATACTCCACAGGATATATTCCAATGGAAAAAGAAGAACTTTGGGAACGGGAATATAGGTCAAAAGCCACGGGGGAATCCCATGGACCGTTGCAACAACCGGGATATGCATACGCGTTGCAACCCGTTGTACGGAAAATGAAAGTGTCGCAATGGTGTGGACATGGATAATATCAGGTCGTTCCTTTTCAATAATTGCCGTTATTTCTTTATGGCTCGGAACAGCGATGGAACTGCCCGGACGCAGATAGTTCTTTGTTGATTGTATCCGGTGGATGGTAATGCCGTTTGTTGTTGTGACACAGGAAACGTGTGTATTATTTGTCGTTATCACGCATACCGAATGATGAAGTTTGCGCAGCATGTGTGCATATGAGGAAACAACGGTTGAAACGCCGCTCATGACGGGCGGATAGGATTCAGACACAAGAAGTATTCTCATGGTTATTTTTTTGAAACCTCGATATCAGCTATCAATATCCGATGATCGGATCCGTAGCGTTTCCGGGTTAACGCATTGCCGGTAATGGGAAAGGAATGCGGGACAAGTATGTGATCAAGTTGTAATAACGGGTGATTCACAATGGAAGTAGATTTTCCCCGAAAGATATTGATCAGTTTTTCTTGTTGGTAGAGCTTTTCAAATGATTCCCGCTCATCGAGAAGATAGTCAAGATGCGTAAAACCGCGCATCCAACCGGTCAGTCTATTTACGATTTTATTGTCAACGACATTGAAGTCTCCGCAATAGATTGTTGGAGTTACCGGTCGTTTCGTTTTTTGAATAAGGGTTGTCAATTCCCCCAGCCGGTCATGGGTGCCGATGGCACACGACAGTCTCGTGTTTGCTATTTGAATCCGTTTTCCACGGACGAGTAGGGTGATGACAAGAACGATATGTTGTTCTTCTACATGGAGAAACGATGTGTAGAGCCTTGTTAAGAGAGAGTTATAAAATCCATTATCATAGACATGTTGTGTGACGCGGGACGGTTTTTTTTTAGTGAGCGTGCAGACATAGATATGTTTTGTTGATTTGTGACGATGTTTCGAATCAAAACAGCTACTCACGTTATATTCAGGGATGGTCTGAATCCAGGGCATGATGCGTTGGGGAACCTCCTGAAGACAGATAACATCAGGATGAAGTGAAAGGATGAATCGGATTCCCCGTACAATTTTTTTGTTTCCGGCAAAGACATTCCATGAAATGATACGCATAGTTCGGTTTTCTATTGTACACTATCTCCAGGTGATGCAAAACGGACGGTATGAGGAACGATGTACGTTACTGGCTTGGACTTAGCGCTTTTCCGGGGATCGGGCCGGCACGGTTTGGCCTTCTTTTAGAATACTTCCACACAGTGAAGCGGATATGGGAAGCTCCGAGAGATGCACTTATTGAAATCGGATTCGGAGAGAAATTAACGCAATCATTTGATCATTTTAGAAACACATTTAACCTCGTGGACTACCAAAAAAGGCTTCAGGAAAATCATGTCGGGGTGGTGACGATTGACGACTTTCGTTATCCGAAACTCTTAAAAGAGATTGTTGATCCGCCATTTCTTTTATATGTGAAGGGACGAAAAATGAGTACGCCTATTGATATGGAGAAAACCATTGCCATTGTGGGAAGCCGGAAAGCAACACCGTACGGACTGGCAATTACAAAACAATTGACCCGTGATCTGGTAGCAGCCGGATATACGATTATATCCGGTATGGCATACGGAATTGACGCCATGGCGCATGAGACCGCCATTGCCTGTGGCGGGAAGACCATAGCGGTACTGGGCTGCGGTGTGGATATTTGTGCACCGCTAGCAAATATACATATATATAGGAAGCTGAGTGACGAGGGATTCGGAGCGGTGGTTTCCGAGATGCCGTTGGGGTTGAGGCCGGAAAAGGGGTTATTTGTAGCAAGAAACAGGATCATCAGCGGGCTTTCCCGAGGCGTTGTCGTAGTGGAGGGAGAGAAAGACAGCGGGACGCTCATAACAGCTAAAAACGCGGCAGAACAAGGCAGAGACGTGTTTGCGGTTCCCGGACCAATAACCAGTCCGACAAGCAGGGGTCCCGCAGCGCTTCTGAAAAACGGAGCGATACTTGTGGAAAGTGCTCATGATATACTAGAACACGTATGACGCTTATTATTGTCGAATCACCAACAAAAGCAAAAACCCTAGCGAAGTTTTTGGGCAAGGAGTACCAGATTGAGGCCACCATGGGGCATATCCGGGATCTGCCGAAGTCAGTTCTGGGTGTTGATGTAGAGCATGGGTTTACTCCCAGTTACGTCATTCCAAAAGATAAGAAGAAGCACGTAGGAGAATTGTTTGCCAAAGCAAAAAAGGCAGACACCATCATACTAGCTACTGACCCTGATCGGGAGGGGGAAGCAATTGCGTGGCACGTGGCAACGGTTTTAACCGACGGCATGGAAAAGAAGAAACTGAGTAAAAAAACCAAAGACAAGATCGAAACATTCAAACGCATTACCTTTCATGAAATCACCAAATCCGCAATTGCCGATGCACTTGCCCACCCGGGAACTATTGACGGAAAGCTCGTTTCAGCGCAGCAAGCCCGGAGAATTCTCGACCGGTTAGTCGGATATAAGCTTTCTCCCATCTTATGGCAGAAACTTTCCAAACGCTGGCTGTCGGCCGGCCGTGTGCAGTCTGTAGCAGTCCGGCTTCTTGTAGAACGGGAACGCGAAATTGAGAAATTCGTTAAGGAACCGTACATGACGATTGTCGGAAATTTTCAGTCTCATGTTTCTCCCATTGAAGCAATACTCGTTTCCCATCGGGAAGAAAAATATGAAAAACAGATTGTCCTTCAACTCTTTGACGGAAAATATACCACCACGTCATCTACTATCGTAACAGAGGCACAGGCACAGGCGATTATCAACGATTTGTCGGCGCCCTTTACAGTCAGCGCCGTTGAGAAGAGAGAAATTTCAAGAAATCCGGCCGCAGCCTATACCACCAGCACGCTTCAGCAGGACGCCGGGAGAAAACTGTATTTTTCATCCAAAAAAACCATGCAGCTGGCCCAGAGGCTGTATGAAGAGGGAATGATCACGTATCACCGGACGGATAGCCTTAATCTATCAACGAAGTTTGTCGAGGAAGCGCGGACCTACATAGCCGGGACATTCGGAAAAGAATACGTTCCGACCAGCGCCCGTTTATACCATACCAAATCAAAAGTCGCCCAAGAGGCGCATGAGGCAATCAGGCCCACGGATGTAGCTATTCTTGGTGATACGCTGAAAGAGAACCCAGAGCTCAATCATGACCATATCCGGCTGTATGAACTTATTTGGAAGCGGGCAATAGCGTCCCAGATGAAAGAAGCGACGTTTGATTCAACGACGATAACGATAACCAGCAGCAACGCATATGTGTTTAGCGTGCAGGGATCGGTCATCACGTTTGACGGATTTTTGAAAGTGATGGGATATGAAAACGGAGAAGTGGTTCTGCCGACTGTTGTTGTCGGGGATAGTGTTGCCCTTACCAAAGCAAATAGTATTGCCCATGAAACGCAGGCACCGCCCCGTTATACCGAGGCGAGCTTAGTCAAGGCACTGGAAGAGAAAGATATCGGAAGGCCCTCTACCTATGCTCCGATCATTTCAACGATCATTGACCGGCAATATGTAGAAAAAATAGAGAAAAAACTCGTGCCGACGGAACTCGGCATGCAGGTGACTGACTTTTTGGTCCTGTATTTTCCGACGATTATGGACCTTCCCTTTACCGCAAAATTGGAAGCGGATCTTGACGCAATAGCTACAGGCGAGAAGGAATGGGTACCTGTGCTTGAGGCGTTTTATACTCCATTCATTGCTGCTGTTGATCTGACCATGAAAACTGCCGAAAAGGTGAAAGCACCGGTTGAGGAAACAGATGAAAAGTGTCCGTTATGCGGAGCGCCTGTCGTTATCCGGACGGGCAGGTACGGAAAGTTTTATGCCTGCAGTACGTTTCCTGCTTGTTCCTATACCAAACAAAAACCGGAAACAATTGACATGAAGTGTCCACGATGCGGTGGGGATATTGTGGTAAAGAAAACCCGGAGAGGAAAAGTATTTTACGGATGCAGCAATTATCCGACCTGTACGTTTGCTGCTTGGAAGAAGGAAGACATTAAGTGATATACTAAATGTGTATGGAAGAGCGGACGAAGACAATAGCAGCTATTGCAATTCTTGTTGGTATCGCCGCGTTAATCCTTATTATTATCGGCGTTGTCGTAACAGGAAAGAAAGTAGTATCTCCCATCCCTGATGAGGGAGCGATTAAAATCATTTTTATCACCCCCGCTCCATCTCCAACCGTGCCAACTGCCACAGCCACAGCGACACCAAAAACAAATAGGTAAGTACGTCTATGGATTGGTTATTGTCTGTCGACACGCAAGTCTTCTTTTTGATTAATCATGTG
>Ga0172379_10008705_pt1 | contig 12702 bp, 11 predicted proteins | sample GrowelOW334metaG_FD_119756 | JGI IMG/M metagenome (GOLD analysis project Ga0172379, IMG submission 119756) | Groundwater microbial communities from an aquifer near a municipal landfill in Southern Ontario, Canada - Groundwater well OW334 metaG | ecosystem: Environmental > Aquatic > Deep... | reverse complement strand
TTTATGATTTTTCATAGCTTTTTAATTCTATCATATTTTAATCCTGTTGCAAAAAAGATTCAGACTTATACGAAGGAATAAGAGACTGCAATGCTCCAATTATTTTTTCTCTATCCATGTTTTTGACTTGTTTTTCCAATTTTGTTAATTCGTCATCTAATCTTTCTTTTTTAACTTCTGAAAGTTTAGCCATAAAGATTTTTTGGTTTTGAGTGGCAACGGTTCCTTCTTCCGCTGTTAAAATTTCTTCAAATAATTTTTCGCCAGGCCTTATTCCGGTAAAAACAATTGCTATATCTTTATCCGGAGTAAATCCGGACAACTTAATCATTTCTCTGGCTAAATCTAAAATTTTGACGGGCTCTCCCATATCCAAAACAAAAACTTCTCCTCCCTTGCCCATGGCTCCGGACTGCATCACCAAAAGACAGGCTTCTGATGTAAGCATAAAATATCTTTTCATATCTCTGTGCGTAACCTCTACGGGCCCTCCTCTTTTTATCTGCTCTCTGAATATAGGAATAACACTTCCTCTGCTGTTCAAAACATTTCCAAATCTCACTGAAATAAATTTTGTATTATTTTTCTGATTGAAAACCTGGCAAATTAATTCCCCTGCTCTTTTTGTGGCTCCCATCACCGATGTCGGGTTAACAGCTTTGTCTGTTGAAATAAAAATAAATTTTTCCACGCTGTTCTCTATGCTTATGCGCGCTAAGTTTTTTGTGCCAAAAACATTATTTTTAACAGCTTCGTCGGGTTGCTGTTCCATCAAAGGAACATGCTTGTAGGCGGCAGCATGAAATACAATTTTGGGCCGGAATTTTCTAAAAATATCTTCTATTCTTTCTTTATCATTAACGTCAGCAACAAAAGATTTAATTTTTAAATCGCTGAAATTTTTCTGGAGTTCTTGGGAAATATTAAAAATGCCGGTTTCGTCCTGATCCAATAACAAAAGCAAAGACGGATTAAATTTTGCTGTCTGTCTTGATAATTCAGAGCCGATAGATCCGGCGGCTCCGGTAATCAGAACCGGCCTTCCCTTTATAAAGTTTTCTATTTCTTTTGTTTCTATGGTAACTTTTTCTCTGCCAAGCAAATCTTCAACTCCAATATCTTTCAAATTTTTTAAAGAAACTTCCCCATTGATAATTTCGCTCATAGGCGGAGCGATTTTTATTTTTTTCAATCCAGATTCTCTGCCAAGATCAACCGCGCTTTTTATTGTTTTACTGCCGGCCGACGGAAGAGCTATTATCAGCTGTTTTACCTGATAATTTATCGTTATTCTCGGAATATCTGTAATTCTGCCCAAAACCTTCAGTCCATGTATAACAACTCCCTGCTTTATCGGATTGTCGTCAACAAAGCCAACCGGAAAATACGGACTGTTTTTAGAAGACAATATGTTTCTCAAAATTTGCTCTCCTGCGTCTCCAGCTCCCACAATCAAAGTTCTTTCCTTATTAAAACCGTTTTCTTTTTTAATCACTCTCGCATAAATTCTTTTTGAAAGGCGGACAGCTCCGGACATCACAAATACCAAAAAATAGCTTACAAAAATAGTTGAGCGGGGAAAATTGCTGAAATACGGAAAATATTTTGAAAAATAAATTGCAATTCCTAAAAATACAAATGAGATTGTCGTCGCCTTAAACAGCGAAATCATTTCACTTGTGCTGACATAGGCCCATGAAAAAGAATAAAGCTTATGAAAATAAAATACAGGAACAACAAAAATTATGGCCAAAGCAATCATCCGCCAGACAGAAAGAAAATAATACGCCGGAATGTTTCCATCAAATCTTAGGAAAAAAGCAAGCCATATTGCGATGACTACAGAAATTATATCGGCCAGGACGAAAAACGCCGTTCTTGTTACTGTTGTTCTTTTGAACATGTTGGGCATTATTTAATTTCTCCGATTACTTCTTTTAAATTTTTAACCGCAAAATTTATTTCTTTCTCTTTCAAGTTGCTGTAAAAAGGCAGGGCCAAAGTTCTTTTGCTTACATTTTCTGCAACTGGAAAATCACCCTCTTTATAGCCGAATTCTTTTTTATAAAACGGCTGCAAATGTATTGTCTGAAAATAATTTCCGCACTGAACTCCTCTTTCCGCCATTTTTTTTATTATCTGGTCTCTTTTGTTCCCGGCCAAATCTTCTGACAGTTTTACAACATACACAAACCAGCTTAGCTTGTTTTGCCCTTCTATATATGGGGTTTCTACATCTTTGATTTCTTTTAATTTTTTACTGTATAATTTTGCAACATTTGCCCGCTTCTTCAGAATTTCTTTTATTCTTTTCATCTGCGCAATACCCAAAGCGCAGCTCATCTCGTCTATTCTGTAATTATACCCCAATCTGACATGCTCTAACCACTTGCCGTTTTCCTCCGCCCTTCCCTGGTTTGCCGAACTTTTGCAAAAATCTGCAATATCTTTGTTGTCGGTTAAAATAATTCCTCCCTCGCCCGTTGTAATTTGTTTGTTAGGATAAAAAGCAAAAACAGCCGCATCTCCAAAACTTCCGCATTTTTTACCATTGTATTCAGACCCCAAAGCTTCGGCTGAATCTTCTATCAGAAAAAGATTGTGTTTTTGGGCGATTTCTTTTAATTTTTCCCAATCAGCCGGCTGGGAAAAAACATCCACCGCCAAAATCGCTTTTGTTTTTGAAGTAATTTTTTCTTCAATTTTAGAAACATCAATATTAAAAGTTTTTTCATCAATATCAACAAAAACCGGCTTTGCTCCTTCGTACAGAATGCAATTAGAAGACGCAATAAAAGAGAAAGGCGTTGTTATCACCTCGTCTCCGTTTTTAATTCCCAAGGCCTTTATAATTAAATGAAGCCCAGATGTGCCGCTGTTTACAGCCACAGCATATTTTACTTTTGCGAACTGCGCTACTATTTTTTCAAACTCTTTATATTTTTTCCCCAAGCTTAAATAAGAAGTTTTTAAAACTTCTGAAACCGCATTGATTTCTTTTTGCGTAATGTCCGGCTTTGATAATGGAATTTTATACATATAAATATGCTAATATTCCAGCTATTACAAAAATAAATTGCAATCCGGCTGAAATAAAAAGCGTCTTTTTAACAGAAAAACCCTTATTTATCATCTTATCATAAAAATGCTGCCTGTCCCCCAAAAAAATGGATTTTCCTTTAGATAGTCTTTTAATATTAATATGAACTCCGTCAAATAATGGCAAACCGATTATGAGCAAATGGCTTACAATATTCTCTGAAAAAAACATTGCCAGCGCAGCCAACATTATGCCCAGCAGATAAGCTCCGGAATCTCCCATAAAAATTTTCGCAGGGGGAAAGTTGTATGCCATAAATCCTAAAACAGCTCCAAACGATATCAAGCAAATTAAAAGGGCAAAGCTATCACCCGATTTTGCGCTCAAAAAATAAAATCCGGCTACGGAAATCAAAAACAATATGCCGGCCTGCCCGTCCATTCCATCCTGATAATTTACTGCATTTATCAAAACGAATATATAGAAAGGCGCAATCAAAAATGGAAGCATAAAAAATTTAACTCCGGCAAAATATAACGCCAGCCCCGCGGCAAAAGAACATAATATCAAAAATAAAAATTTTACATAAGGCTTTCTCTGGGATATGTGCTTCCAATTAAAATCATCCCAAAAACCCAATGAAAATATAATCAGGCATGCTAATGCGAAAAAAGCTGTCTCGGGAGCCGGAAAACCGAAGAAGAAAAGCGAGAAAACTATCGCAACAAGCATAGCCAGCCCGCCGAAAAATGACGTAGGGGCTTTGTGGATTTTTAAATCGTCGCCGGTGGCAAAATCCATTATATTTTTCTTATTGGATATATATATAAGAAAAGGGATAATGGCTACTGAAATAAAAAATGGAAGTAAAAGATAAAAAATCATATTTTAATTATATATTATAAATATATATTTTAGACTTATGGCCCCTGTGGACTTCAACTTCTTTTAAGAATTTGAATCCGGATTTTTCATAAAAACTTATTGCCGGCAGCAGCTCTTCCCCAACCAACACCTTAAACAGTTTTACGTTATTTTTTCTCATTTCTTCAATAAAGGCTCCAAACATTTTTGCCGCAAACCCCCTGCCCTGAAAATTGCTTTTTACGGCTATTGTCAGAAGTTCTGCCTTAACATCGTCGCCTTTCGGATAGAAAAGAGTTTCAATAATCTTTCTGATATCAAAAATTTTAGGCAAAAGAAAAATTATAGAATAAAAAAAATACTTTTTCAAGAAGAAGGAATAAAGTTTTTTTATGTCTTTTGTGCCGGCTATAAAACCCAAAACATCATCTCCTTCTTTTGCAACTATGCAAAAATCATTTTCTATAACCGACATATACAACTTTTCCAAAAAAATCAAAGGCAAAGAGCTTAAAAATCCTTTCTTGATTTCTTGCTTGTGAATTTTTGCTATCTGAATGGCATCTTTTTTTTCAGCAAGATATATCATAATTTTTTATCTGTAAGTTCTTTATATTCTTTTGTAATCTTACCAAAAATATTTCTTTCATCAAAATCTCTTTCAGCTTTTGTACGGCCGTTATATCCAATCTTTACAGAAACCTCCGGATTTTTAAACAGATACACTATTATTTCTGCCATTTTTTTGTAATCTCCTGCGGGGAAAAGCAAACCGGTATTGTTATTTTCAACCGCTTCTCTGCATCCCCTGATATCTGTTGCGACTACGGGCTTGCCCGAGGCGGACGCTTCCATAATACTATATGGAAAGCCTTCGCGATAAGACGGCAGAGCAAAAACATCCATCAAAGGATAGAATTCTTCTATATTCAGAATTTCTTTTTCATATCCCAAAACAACGGCGTCTTTCTCAATTCCATAATCTTTTAATATTGAAATATCAAGCGCATCCGGTTTTTCCTTGTCTTTTGGCGCTATCAACAGCAAAAACGCTTCTGGAATTTGCTTTTTTATTATCTTAAATGCTTCAAAGAGATCCAAATACCCTTTTTCTTTCACAAATCTGCCCACTACTCCTATTATTTTTTTGTTTTCAATGCCTAAATCTTTTTTCTTTTTTTGTATAAAATCTCTGTCAAATTTCTCTAAATTAAACCTTTTTATATCAATCCCATATGTGAGCAGTTTTATTTTTTGAGGATTAACAATTTTATTTTTTACGGCAAAATCTATGTCCTCTTTGTTTTGAGAAAAGACCAGGTCGCAAAATAAAGAAGCTGTCTTTTCAGCAAACAATATCAGGCTCTTCTGGCCCTTCGGCACTTTAACTCCCATATAAAACCCATAAGAGGTGTGTATGACAACAGGCACTCCGGCCAGTTTTGCCGCGATCCTTCCCAAAATTCCGGCTTTTGGAGTGTAAGTGTGCACAATATCAAATTTTTCTTTTTTAAAATATAGAAATAATTTTATCAAGGATACAAAATCCTGCGCCGGGGTAATGCGTCTTGTCATTTTGATATTCTTGGTGTTGAATCCTTCGCTGTCTAAAAAAGGCCTGAATTTTGAAAAAGAACAAGCGACAAAAACGTTGCGTCCTTGCTCTTTCAAAAACCTCATAAAATCCAGAATTATAAATCTGGCTGTAATATCCACGGTTGTAACATGGCAGATTTTTATTCCTTTAAGAAATTTGTTTTCCATAATAATCGGCTGTTTTTTTAATCCCCGTTTCTATGGAAACTTTTGGCTCCCACCCGAATTCCTTTTTAAACTTTGAATAATCCAATGCGCTCCTTTTGATTCTTTCTTGAGAGCCTGCATATTCAACTTCTATTTTTATTTTTAAAATCTCCGCAATTTTTTCAATTAATGAGTTAATGCTCAATTCCTTCCCCGATGCTACGTTGTATGCTTCATTATTGCCAGCCTTCTCTGCTTTAAGCAATGCCGAAACAGCATCATCAATATACAAAAAATCCCTAGTCTGGCTTCCGTCCCCTTTAACGACCAAATGCTTACTATTTAAAGCCCCGGATATAAAAGAAGGTATTACCCCGTCTGACCACTGCCTGGGCCCGTAAATGTTGGAAAATCTTATAATAGTATAATCTATATCGCAGCTTTCCAAGATTTTTTCCATTAATAGGTTGGCGGCGCCATAAGGAGAGTTAGGATTTAAAGAGCGCATTTCATTAGTTGGAATAATATCTGCGTCAGAATAAATAGCTCCGCCAGAAGAAACAAAAATAAACTTTGATTTTGCGGCAGCTGAATAATCTATGCTTTGTTTAAAACCTTTAAATATATTCAAGCCTTCGTCAAAGTCTTTACTGTTTATGTTTTTTCTCAAACTGATAGGGCCCGCCAAATAATAAACCACGTCGGGCATTTCTGTTTCAAAAATATTTTTTACCTTTGCAGAAGAAATATCCTCTTTAAAAGATTTTACTTTTTCATTTGTTCCTTTTTTGACTTCAAAATTATCTATTACTAAAACATCAAAACCTTCAGATGCTAGATGATCTGCCAAATGAGAGCCAATAAATCCTGCTCCGCCTATGATTAAGTATTTTTTGGTTGATGATGGCATAATAGTTTTTGATATTCTTCTTTTATTTTTGCAAAAACCGAATTTTCATTGAAATTTTCCATTGTTTTCACATATGCATTCTCGGCTAATTCTTGCGCTGTTTTTGGGTTGTTAAACAAAAAAATAATCTGTTTTGCAATTTCATCAGGATTATCTATTGGAACCAGAATGCCTGTTTTTTTATCGTCTATCGCCTCCCTGCACCCCCTGATGTTAGTTGAAATAACCGGAACCCTTTCGGCCATAGCTTCTATTATGGTTCTGGGAAAACCCTCCCTGTGAGATGCCAGAACAAAAATATCCATCAAGGGCAACAGCTCGTCTATGTCCCCTCTTTCTCCCAAAAAGATTGTGTTTTTCTCTATCCCATAATTTTTAACTGCGTTTTTATCAAGAGCATCCTTTTTTATCAAATCTTCCGGTCCGGCAATCATTAATATGGTTTTTGGAAAAACTTTTAGAACTTCTTTAAAAGCCGAAAACAGTTCAAGATATCCTTTTTCTTCAACAAGCCTGCCCACTGCGCCAACTACTTTATAGTCATCCGGTATTCTAACTTCGTTTTTCTTTTTATTTAAAAAATCCTGGGAAAATCTTTTTCTGTCAAATTTTTGCAAATCTATGCCGTTCCCCAAGTATTTTATAATTTCCGGCTTAGCTATCTTTTTTTCTGTCATTGTTGAGATATCCTCTTTATTTTGGGAAAAAATCAAATCTGAAAATTTGCCCGAAACTTTTTCTGTAAAAATGTAAAAATTCTTTTTGGCCTTAGAAAATTTATTTCCAAAATATAATCCGTGCACAGTGTTTATAATCACCGGCACTCCAGCAAAGGAGGCGGCCATCTGCCCCAGCAGGCCGGGCTTAGGGGTGTGGGTGTGCACAATATCAAATTTCTCTTTTTTAAAATAAACGAACAATTCAAAAAGAGCCAGCAAATCAGAAAACGGGCTTATCTTTCTTTTTAGCTCTATTGTTTTAAGCTTTATCCCCTCGTTCCTTATAAAATCCGTCCATTTGCCTTCAGAGCACACGGCATAAACGTCATAGCCTTGCTGTTTCAAAAATTTCAGCTGGGAAAGAAGTAAAAATCTCACTGTTATATCCGCGCTGGCAACATGGCAAATTTTTATTTTTCTGTTATTTTCCATTTTCTTTATACCAGATAAAAGTCTTTTCCAAACCCTCTTTGAATTTAATTTTAGGTTCGTATTTTAAAATATTTTTGGCTTTTGATATGTCTGCCCTCGAGTGCAAAACATCGGCCCTTCGCTGTTCTTTGTAATCGGGCTGGATATTTTTGCCCGTGATTTCATTCAGCATTTCTATCAGCTGGTTGAGGCTTGTTTCTTCTCCGCAGGCAATGTTAAAAACTTCCCCGTTGCCTTCTTTACAGTTTGCCGCAGATATGTTGGCCTCAACAACATTCTCCACAAAAGTAAAATCCCGGCTCTGCTCTCCTGTGCCAAAAATTTCCGGCTTTTTATCATTTAAAAAATCTGAAATAAATTTGGGGATAACCGCAGAGTACTGGGAATTAGGATTTTGCTTTGGTCCAAAAACGTTGAAATACCTCAAACAAACCGTAGGCAAGCCATAAACTTGCCAAAATATCTGGGCATACCTCTCGCTCGCATACTTTGTGAGAGCATAAGGCGAAATAGGCCGTATGGGAAAATCTTCCCTTTTGGGCAAGTCCGGGTTATCGCCATAAATTGATGAAGACGAGGCGCAAACGAATTTCTTTACCTTCTCATCCCTGGAAGCCACCAGCATGTTCAGAGTCGCTGTTATATTAGAGTTATTTGATAGTATGGGATTTTCAATAGATCTGGGCACAGAAGGAACTGCGGCCTGATGTAAAACAAAATCAACGCCTGCCACCGCTTTTTTTGCAACGTCCAAATTTGTCAAATCTCCCTCCATCAACTCAAAATTAGAGTCGTTTAAAAACTCCGAAATATTTTCTTTTCTGCCGGTTGAAAAATTATCAACAACCCTTACGGCTTCGCCGTTCTCTAAAAGTTTTTTAACGAGATTTGAGCCGATGAATCCAGCTCCGCCCGTAACTAAATATTTTTTCATAATAGTTTTCTATGTTATTGTTTAAAGTAAAAAACATCATAATCAGCAAACAAATGAATACCGGAATGCGTATTCTTGTGGCAATGCCAAAATTATTTATAAAAATGGAAAGCGCCCCCATCGCCATCAGGCAAAATGCAAGCAAGGGAATACACAGCCTGTAATGCCTAAAAACTTCCAAAAAGCTTTTTTGTTTGATGAATTTTGTAAACCCTAATATAAAAAATACCCATAACAAATACCAGGGAACAACTTCTATAAAAGAAATAAGCTGTCTCTTATACTTTAGCTGCCAAGGAAACGGACCGAACAAATTATACAAGAATGATTCAAAAGAATTTATGGAGAATGCCATAAATCCGTTTTCTATTCCGGTTTTCACTAAAAAGCTTGACCCCTTGCCTTCTGGCGCTGGAAAATTATCCTCTGATAACTGATCTTCGCAGGAAGTTTGCTTAGGAGGAAGCTCATTCTGCGGAGGCTGGCTTGCGCAAGAGCTTTGGGAATAATTTGCCTGATTATTTTTAATGGCAAGCGGGTTATAAACAACTTCTCTATAGTAATATATTTTTTGAGGATTGAGAAAACTCATTATGGTATAAACTCCATAATATCCTCCGCCGGACAAAAGCGGGGAAAACCCCAGAATAAACATCATAATCGTTCCGAAGATGACCCTTTTTTCAAAAATTAAATTTGATGCCAAAAACCAAGAAATTATAAATCCAAACAATGCGGCATACCCAATATAAAAGCGCAACTGAATCAAACAGCTTAAAACTATAAAAAATACCAAAAATTTAATCCATGAAAACTTCTTAATCATTTTAACTGACAACAGCATGGCGGCCAATGACAGAGGAACAATTATTGTGTCTTTTAAAACTAAACTCCCAAAATAAAGATAACTTGGATAAATTATGGCGAGCGCCCCCGCCAAAACAGCTGTTTTTGCGGATCCGCCTATTTCAATGACTATAAGATAAATAAAAATAAGAGAAAGGACAAAAAACCAGACTATAAATATGTTGGCAATTATGGCTTCTGGAATTGTTAACAAATATATCATTGCAATAAATAAAGAAAATCCGTGGCCAAGATACAGTCCGTTTAAAGAAAAATTTCCATCCCAAAATCTATAATAAATTTTTTGGGCCACATTGTGATAAAGCTCATAATCTGCGCCGCCCCCCACAGGCCGAAAACCTGTGAAGTAAATAAAAAGCACGGCTGAAAGGTGCACTAAAAGCCCTGCGGTCAAAAGCAAATAAAACTCTTTGCCTTTAAGATTAAATTTAAATGCCGCAGCGAAAGTTGCAGACACAGCAAGGCCCAGCAAAAAAATGCCTATTGCCACGCCCTTATCAAAAAAATAAACAGCTCCCACAAGCAACAAAAAACACGCCGCAATAATTAAAATTATTTTTTGTGTATGGCTTATTTTCATAAAACTAATAATTCTTGAAAAAGTTTTTCATATTCTCTGATGCTTTTTTCTATTGTAAAATCTTGCGCTCTTATCTTGCCTTCTTCTGACAGTCTTTTAGACAAATCCAAATTGTTTAAAACCGATAAAATGCCTTTGGCAAGAGAAATACTGTCGCCCGCCGGAACTAAAATCCCATTTTTTCCGTTGTTTATAATTTCTTTCGGACCGGTAGAATTTGTAGAAACAACCGGCAAACCGCAGGCCATTGCCTCAACAATAATATTTGAAAATCCTTCACGCAAAGAAGATGCGGCGAAAACAGAGGCTTTGCTGAAATATTTATAAGGATTGCTTTGAAACTCCAAAAAATCTACGCTGTCTTGGATGTTAATATTTCTGCAAATTTTTTTCAAATTTTCCTTTTCTTCGCCTTCGCCCAATATTAAAAGACGGGCTGGTTTCTCTTTTAAAACCAAGGCAAACGCCGAAAGAAGCGTTGGAAAGTCTTTTGCTTTAACCAGTCTGCCGGCAGACACAATAACAGGAATTGCTTTATTGTTAAATCCCGCATAATTTGTTTTTTCTTGCATTTGCTCAAATATTTTTTCCTCAACCACTGGGTTGTATATAACCCTGATTGTGTCTAAAGCGCCAATGATACTGCAAATATCTTTTTTTACCCCCTCTGAAACGCAAACTATTGCGTCAGCCTTAGGATAAAAAAATTTCAAAAGAGGGCGGAGAAAAAATCGGGCTATCAATCTGTGGCTTAATTTTTTAGCGGTACCGGAAAGTTTGGACGGCGTTGTCTGCTCTATTACAACAAATTTGAAATTATTTTTGGAAAAAAGCTTAGCTAAAAGATTGACCAAATTAAAACGGGGAAATGTAGATACAAAAATGTCAGGAGCGTCTTTTTTAAAATATTTTTTAAGTTCTGAAAATATTTTAAAAAGAGATTGCGTGCCAAGGCCGGCTATTGAAACGCCGTTAAGGGCCGGGTCATTCAAAAAATAGCCTCTTTTTTCCCCCAATATAATCTTTATCTGATATTTTTCTTTATCTATCCCCTTTACAAAGTTTATAACATTTTTTTCCGCGCCTCCTACATCCAAGGACGGCAGAAAAAAAGCAATTGTTTTCTTCCCTTCTTTTTCCATTATTTCAGTAAAAATCATACCCCGTTCTCTTGCGCTAAAATAGGTTTATAGCTTGAGAACCGGGGCTTGCGTTTACAGCTAATTTGTTATAATATTATACAATAACTTATAATAAAAAACAACAAATAAATGCAAGAAAACCCCATAAAAATCAAAACTATCATTCTCTGCGGAGGAACAGGCACAAGATTGAGAGAAGAAACAGAGTTTAAGCCTAAACCCATGGTAGAGGTGGGCGGAAAGCCCATTTTGTGGCATATAATGAAAATTTATAACCATTTCGGCTATAAAGACTTTGTTTTAGCTTTGGGATACAAGGGCAGTTTTATAAAAGACTATTTTTTGCGCCAAAAATGCTACACGCATGATTTTTTGTTCAAGCCGGCCGAAGGCGAAATAAAAGAATATTTCAAAAACAACGGAAACAGCGATGATTTTAATATGATTTTCGCAGAAACAGGATTGGAAACGCCTCATGGCGAGAGAATCTTAAAGTTAAAAAATTACATAACAGAAGATATGTTTATGGTCACTTACGGAGACGGGGTTGCAGACATAGACATAGGCAAATTGGTTGAATTCCATAAAAGCCATGGGAAAATAGCAACCATCACCGGCGTACACCCTGTTTCAAGATGGGGCTTGGTGAATGTTGATAAAGACAATCTTATTACCGAATTCGCCCAAAAACCAATGCTTTTTGATTATGTAAACGGAGGGTTTATGGTTCTTAATAAAGAATTTTTTAACTATTTAAAAGAGGGCGATATGATAGAAGACGCTTTATCGCGCCTTATTTCCCAAAAACAAGTGGCGCTCTATAAACATGAAGGTTTTTGGTACGGCATGGACACATATAAAGACTTTTTGTACTTAAATGAAACTTGGGAAAAAGACCCAAAATGGAAGATATGGCAAAACTAACTTTAAAAAAAATTCTGGTCACTGGCGGAGCCGGGTTTATCGGCTCTCGTTTGGCAAATGAACTTATAAAACAAAAAAATAAAGTTGTTGTAATAGATGACTTGTCCAGCGGCAAAAAAGGAAATTTAAATCCAAAAATTAAATTTTATAAAACTGACGTCAGGAGCAAAAACGTTTTCAAGATATTTAAAAAAGAAAAACCAAACATTATTTTTCATTTTGCGGCCAAACCAATTGTTGAAGAGGTTTACAAAAAACCCGCGGAAGCCTTGGAAGTTAACATTATGGGCACTGTAAATGTTTTAGAAGCTTGCAGGCAAGCAAAAAACATAAAGTCTGTTATTATAGTTTCTTCAGACAAAGCCTATGGAAAGTCCAAAAAACTTCCATATAAAGAAACCTCTCCATTGAACGGCGATCACCCTTATGACGCCTCAAAGTCCTCGGCTGATTTAATTGCGCAGGCATATCATTCCACCTATGGCCTGCCCGTTTTAATTACAAGATTCAGTAATGTTTTTGGTCCGGGCGACCCCAACATCTCAAG
>Ga0172379_10008704_pt1 | contig 12702 bp, 9 predicted proteins | sample GrowelOW334metaG_FD_119756 | JGI IMG/M metagenome (GOLD analysis project Ga0172379, IMG submission 119756) | Groundwater microbial communities from an aquifer near a municipal landfill in Southern Ontario, Canada - Groundwater well OW334 metaG | ecosystem: Environmental > Aquatic > Deep... | reverse complement strand
GGTACGAAAAAGAGGATGTCTCATTCCTTGGGCTCGTACAGTTGGCCAGCGCCATTATTGTTTTTAATCGAATTTGTTCAGTATATCCGGTTTAAATGATTTTATTAGTAGATAAGCTCTTAAGCCGGGAGAGCTGATGATTAAGACCGTCATTCTGGGCGGACAGGTTAAAGTCCCGGTCTGGGGCACCAACACTTACCCGATTGAACTTGGCAAGAAATAACAATATGTAAAGGATACCAAAATGCGAAAATTTCTTTTGATGGCAGTTTTGCTGCCCACGATGATGTTCTCCATATCTGGACAAACCATACAAGCCTTACCGGTAAGTGAAAAAATCTCGCTGGACGGGAAACTGTCAGAAGACGCCTGGTCCAGGGCTCCTGAAAACGGACCGTTCAAGTTCCCGCAATCCATCAAAGGCGCCCCGTCTGCCGCCACCGGGTTCAAGGTACTGGCCGGAGATGATGCCTTGTACATCGGCATCACCTGCCGTGAACCGATGATGGACAAGCTGAAAATGGCGGCGACTGACCGCGGCGGGCTGGTTTACGCTGACGACTGTGTCGAAGTTTTCATTGACCCGACCAACCGCCGGACCAATTATTATCATTTTATACTTTCAGCCAATAACGTTCAGTTGGATGACTACCGGATTGAAGCCGGGGCTAATACCAATGGTCCGTATGGCGGATTTTGGGAATCGGCGGTATTCCGGGACAAGGATTTCTGGACCGCGGAAATTCGCATCCCCTACCGTACATTCTTTTACACTCCGTCCGCCGAATTTAAGAAGGAATGGACGTTCAACGTCTGCCGCGAACGCCAGCCGGTATTCGAAATATCCTCCTGGGCACAACTGAAGACCGACTTTCACGCCCCTGCGCTGTTCGGTACTCTGACCGGAGTTCCAGCAAAAAAGACGGCGGAAAACTTGAGAATAGATGTGGTGAGCTGCGACAGTCTGGAGCAAAGCGGCGACGGCTACACCGGCGAACTGCAAGTCTCTATTGATGCCGCGCAGGCCGCCGCCGGAAAGTACCGGCTGGAACTGGACTCCGCCGAATTTAACAACTACCGGACTGAGGTGGAAATCAAACCCGGTAAAAATACCATTACTTTGAAAGGCGTCAAAATAAAATCGCCGGGCAAGTTTTCCGTGCCGTGCCGGTTGATTCGCGGCGATCAGGTGTTCGGACGCTATTATCCGGTGTACCTGAAATACGCGCCGGTTGAATTTGTGTTCAGCGAACCGTTTTACCGTGGCTGTTTTTATCCCGGACAGCGGCATGATAAAATCACCGGAACAGTAAAAATCAATCTGCCGCTGGATATGCTTAAAGGCTGCAAGGCCGCAATTGAGGTAAACGGCGCCGGGCTGGCGCAGCAGCAGGAACGTCCGGTAACCGGCAATAGCGTAAATTTTGAACTGGATGCGTCGAAAATGACTCCCGGCAAAGCCGTGATAACAGTCAAGTTATTATCCGGAGATAAAGTTGTCGTCAATGGATCGTCCGAAGTGCAGATGCTGGAGCGGCGCAGCACAACAATGGCATGGATAGATCGAGGTCAAAACCTGGTAGTTGACGGCAAGCCGGTCATCATGCGCGGCTGGTACGGCGGTCAGCCGGTCAGCAGAAATCAATATTTTGTCACTCAGTCCTACCTGGAAAAATATCCGATGCCAAAAGATAATTGTCCATCCGTACTCGAAGGCATATGGACGGGGTTGGAACCGGAGCGTATTTCTTCCCAGTTCAAATCTGAAATGACTAAGGATATAAAGCCGTCGCCGCAAGTATTTGAAGCGATCAAAAAGACAATCTCCGAGAACCGCAACAAGAATTTCTGGCTGTATTATTTGTGCGATGAGCCGGAATGCCGGAAAATCTCGGCGATTTATCTGAAATATCTTTACGACTACATCAAGGAACTCGACCCGTACCATCCGGTGATGATAGTTTCGCGGGAACCTAAATCCTTTGTTGATGCATGCGATATCATCAACCCGCACCCTTACATTAATCCACGGCTCAATCCTGACCTGAAACGCACGTCCATGAGCGTGGTGTCGGCACAAAATTGCTGGAAAGCCGCTGAAGAGGCTGTCAAAGACCGTCCGGTGGCATTCTTCATGTGTCCGCAGGCCTTTAATTACAGTTTGCGCGACTGTTTTGCGGATAACCCGGATTTCGATGAAACCAACGCGACGCTCTGGGACGGCATTGTTCATGGTTCCAAAGGCGCTACGCCGTTCTGTTACGCCATGTATACTGCCGGTACCGGCATGCACTATGCTTACGATTCCATTTATGAATCGCTCGCCGCGCTGTCTGATATGCTGACCGCTCCGGAACCGGTGCTGCCGGCAAAGGTCGAGTGCGCATCCGGCATCGCGGATATTATGCTGAAAGTCGCTGATGGCAAAGCGCTGCTGATCGTGGTGAATCCGGACAACAAGCCGGCTAAAATCACCGTTTCCGCCGATGCGTTGAAGCAATTCGATAAATTGTTTACATTCCGTGATACGGCAATTGCAGCGCCGTCTGGCGGCAAACTGGAATTCAGCCTGGCGCCGCTGGAAGTTAAAATCCTGACCAGTCCGGCAATGGACAAAGGCCTGATGCCGATGCCGCGGTTGCGGGAAAAACTTGCCGCCGATGAAAAAGCGCCGGCCCGATCCGGTAATATTCTGTTCGGACGCGGTCGTGAAATCGAGTTTACCTGGAGCCCCAATACCTATACAGATATTTTGTCCGTTCCCGTTTCGCTGACCGACGGTATTTCCAATGTTTACGGCTGGAAGCAGGCGGGCGGACAAAACGGCGGCTGGGTGGAGATGGTATTCCCGACTTTCGTGCCTAAATTTTCCCGTGCAGTTATTTACGGCTATCCGCTTGAAGGCATGGAATTCCTGATCTGGAAAGAAGGTAAATGGCTGAAACTGGAACCTGCATCCGTTAAAAAGGAAAAATATTCCGCCGACCTGAACTTCGGCAGGCAATACAAAACCATTAAAATCAAGATTGTGCTGCCGAATGCCAAAGGCAACGGCGAACTTTACGAAGTGGAATTATACTGAACAGAGCAAAATATGTTTATTGATGTTCATGTTCATGCGGTCAGAGTTCATGGAATGCCGCGCACGGGAATTCCATGGCTGTCCACTCCGTCTGAATTGATCGAAATATGATCAGGTTGGAATTGAGCGTGCAGCTATACTGCCGCGTGTTAACCAGGAATGCAATATTGATCCACTACGGCGCCGCTTGGAGAATGGATGCAATATTGCAAGCAGGCGGACGTAAAAGTATTGACGGGGGTTGCGCTAATTTGCCGTTTCCTGATCCGCCGGTGCAAAAAACTGTTTCGGCATATGATTCATCTTCGACACCTTGACTCATTGCCTGACGAGTTTTAGCATGCGGCGGACAGGGGGTAATGATGTGCGGTTTGGTCAATGATATGGACTCAGCGTCTCCAGCCCAGCAGCGAGTAGATGATTCTTTCACGTCCGGTGATAATCATGATTTCAGCGGTGGAACCGAGGCGCAATTTCTGCGGTTCAACGGTCAACACCACTTTAACCGGGTAATAGTTGGCCCCGTTGATTTTTTCCGGCAACTGGCCGATCTCAATGACCCTGCCGTAGAAATAACCGTAATCGAAATAGTTGTACTGGCTGCTGATAATTCTGGCCTGCTGGCCTTCCTTGATCTTGTAAACCAGTTTTTCATCAACCAGCGCGACAAACTTTTTGCTCTGGGTGGCCGACACTTTGGCGATCATCTCTCCGGCTTCAACATAGACGCCGGGCTTGGCCGGGATATACGACACCACGCCGTCTTCGGGGGCGCGGATGATGTAATCCTCAAGCTGGTGTTTCATCATCTCCAGCTCTTTTTCCTTGCCGGACAGGCGGGATTTTTCCAGTTCCAGTTCGCTTTCCGCTTTTTTGACGATCTTCTCGGCCATTCCGCTTTTAATCTTATCATAATCCTCGGTCAACTGCTGGACTTTCGACTGGTTGGCGAGATGTTCGAGTTCCACTTTCTGGAATTCCCGCCTTGAGATGGCTTCGCGCTGGAAGAGTTTAGTGTATATTTCCAGGTCATTCCTGCTTTTTTCGAAGCGGGTGCGGTATTCCGCCAGTGTAATTTCAGTATGCCGGTAGGATTCCGGGAGCGGGTCGCGGCGCAGGATATTCAAGTTCTCGGTCTTGGCATTGATTTCAGATCGCAGATCATTGATGGTGTTGCTGACCATGGTTATTTTATCCTGAAGCACCCGCGGGTCCAGGCCAAGCAGAACTTCACCTTCCCGGATGCTGTCGCCTTCGCGCTTGCTGATAAACTCCACTTTGCCGGTAATGCCGGATTTGATCTGGTATTCCCGGATTCCCTCCAGCTTGCCGCGCCCGGTGACGGTGTCTTCAATCAGCCCGAAAAACAGCAGAAGGAGCACTCCCGCCAGGATCATCAACAGGGAAAGGATAATGATCCTGAACACTTTGAACTTGTTCCGGATACTGCCCTGATTACTCATATAAACTGCTGAACTCCAAATTTAATTTCTATAAACATTATAATATACTTCCATAATATGAAAATATTTCATAATATTCAAATCTTTTCCGCAGTTTTTTTCTGGTTGAAGTACATTTCCTTGTAAACTCCGTCCTGACTAAGCAGCTCATCGTGTTTGCCCTGCTGTACAATCCGGCCGTCTTTCATCACTACGATAAGATCTGCATTCCTGATGGTCGAAAGCCGGTGGGCGATTATGATCGTCGTCTTGTCCCGCATCAGGCGGTCGAGGGCCTCCTGCACCAGGTGTTCGGATACGGTATCCAGCGCGGAAGTGGCTTCGTCCAGAATCAGGATTGAAGGGTTTTTCAATACAGCCCTGGCAATGGCCAGCCGCTGTTTCTGTCCGCCGGACAGGCTGGCGCCGTTTTCGCCGACCGTGGTTTCATAACGTTTTTCCAGCATGGAGACGAATTCTTCCACATTGGCCATTTGAGCCGCATTGCGGATTTCCTCGTCAGAGGCGTCCTTTTTGGCATAAGCGATATTTTCCTTGATGGTGCCGCTGAACAGGAACGGCTCCTGAAGCACCACGCCGACATTGTTGCGGTATGACTCCAGCCCGAGTTTCTTTATGTTGATGCCGTCAACTTTGACCTCGCCGGCGTTAATATCATAGAACCGCAGCAGCAGATTGGTGACGGTGGATTTGCCGGAACCGCTGGGACCGACCAGCGCAACCTTCTGGCCGGGTTCGATCTTCAGTGAAAAATCCTTGATCACCCGTTTCTTTTCATTGTATCCGAATGAAACGTTATTAAATTCGATGTATCCGTTCAGCCGTTCGACTTTGACCGGATGCGGATCCTCCTTGATTTCCGGAATGGTGTTAAGCAGTTTCATGATACGCTCGGCGCCGGCCAGCCCGTTGGATATGCTGCCGCTGACAGTGGACAGCACGTTGATCGGGCCGAACAGCATTCCGATATAGCCGTAGTATGCCGCAAAGTCGCCGATAGTCATGCTGCCTTTCTGAACCATCAGGGTTCCCAGTCCGATGATAGCCAGATAGGCGCAGATATTGGTCATATCAACAATGTTCCACGAAAGCACCCACTGCCCGTTGGCCCGCATCTGGATATCCAGTATCGGGCGGAGGCTGGTAAAGAAATTCTTGCACTCTGTCCGTTCCTTGGAGAACGATTTAACCACTTTCACTCCGTTGAGCGTCTCCGCCAGATTGGCCGAAATCTCCGACATTCTTTCCTGCAGCGCCTTGACGTCCACATCCACAGTTTTTTTGAAATAGAACAGATTGCAGAAATGCAGCGGGATGATTATCAGCGGAACAATAGACATCTGGACATTCATAACCATCAGTACAATCAGGATTACGAAGAGCATGAAAAGCTGATCGCACAACTGCACTGATATCCCGATCAACTGCTGCAGTTGCGCCACATCATTAATCACATTGGAGATCAGTTTGCCGGTGCGGTACTCTTCATAAAACCGCAGGGAAAGGCTTTGCAGATGTTTGAACAGCTTCTGTCTGACATCGATCAGCACCCGCATCTGCACGTAATTTATCAAATAGCAATACACATAGCGGAACAGGCATCTGGCCAGAAAAATCAGGATCATGCCCCCGCACATAATCAGAAAAAGTTGAAAGTCCCCGTTCGGCAATATTTTGTCAATTGCGATCTTCAACATCAGGGGCATCGTCAGCCCGAGGTTGGTGAACATTATAACACACAATACTGTTCCGATCAACAGCACTCTGTATGGCTTAACCAGCGCCCAGCAATCAAAACGGTTCGTATCCAAAACTTGCATATCCTTAAAAAGTTATTATTAATATAATATGATTCTATAATGAGTTAAACATGATGTCCAAATAATAATACACTTTTTATCAAAGCGCAAAGGCATTAAGGCGCCGGTTGAATAGAGTATTTAAGCGTTTATATTAATTGACAGCATGTATTCGGCATAAAGACCTGTAGTCCATGCTCCTGAAAGGATTATATTATGGTCAGTTTAAAGTAACAAATTTTTATTTGGATGAGTGTTATGGGATTTAATAAGAAAAAGAGTAATACCGTGACTCCGGCAATGGCCGCCCGGTCAGTTTTATGGCGGAAGGCCAGGATTGGCTTATTATTCATCCTGCTTGTTTCCGGGGTTGTCCTGTCATTTTATTACGGCTTCTCCAATATGAATGACAATTCGATCAGAGAACCGACAATTGCCGCTGCCGACAAGTGGTTGAAAAATGCCGACAGCCTGAAATTCGATGTCTGCAAGGAAACTGTGGTTGATGCCAATGGCTGGTTTGAATATTTCAAAAAAGACCGGGTGGCGCTTGGAGATTTAAAAAAGCGGAATTTTAAAATCAAGTCAGAGGGCAGCGGGGGATATTTACTGATCTACGATATTTTCTTAAATAAAAAGTCGCCGCCTCTAATCGAGAAGATCACTTTGAACCGGGATGCACAGGGGAAATATACGGTATGCGGCGTGGACTACAGTTATCCGCGCGGTATCCAGGTCTGGAAAGGCTCGCCTTATGAAGGAACGGAGCTGGAGATCATCAAGCAGAAAGCTGATGTCTGTACATTAAATTTCGATAACGCCAGCATCGGCTATTTTGAAACCATGTTCAAACAGGCTGATGAGATACAGAACAAAGACTTGCCGCAGCGCATATATAATGAACGCCAGAAACGCGGGCGCCCTGTGGAAAGACAGACCGTCAAAGTACTGCTGGGCGACAAAATCCCGGGACTTTCCGCATTCGAACATGTTGTATTAATCAGCAAGGCCACGTATAATATTAAGAATAAGAAGCAGACAGCTTACGAATATGTGCTGCTGAGAAAAGACAATCTGGCCGAAAAACCGGAGTGGTATGTTTATTTTTTCACTCCGGGGCAGTTTGTTAAAGAGAAAGATGACGGAAAGACCAAAAAATGAATAGACATAGAAATTTTACGCTCATTGAACTCCTGGTGGTGATTTCCATCATCGCCATTCTGGCCGGAATGCTGCTGCCGGCGCTGAACAAGGCGAGAATGTCGGCTTCCGGCAGTTCCTGCCTCAGCAACCTCAATCAGATCAAACTGATGATTGTGCAGTATGCAATGGATTGCAGGGGCTACTATCCCAAAGCCGAAGTCGCTCCGGTATGGGGCGATCCCGCCGGCTGGACCAATCAACTGCGGATTGCCGTGAAAGCCGAGAAAAAGATATTCAAATGTCCTGCCGAGAAAGACCGCGATTTCTCCTATGCGCTGAACTGCCGTCAGCTTTATGTAAAATATGGAACCTACTGGGCGTGGAATGAAACTGACTTCGCCAAATCCAAGACTTCGGTCAGCCGGATTATCCTCATTGAGGAAACCGACGGCAAAATGAATTTTGACAAAACCGACAGCGATCAGGATAATTACACCCAGTCGACAACCCCTTCTGACCGGGACCGGCACAACAGCTTTTCCATGCTCTTTGTCGACGGCCACGGTGAAAGCGTCCAGTATTTTGATACCTCCAGAATGAGTTATTTTACGGATAAGATGTCTTACTGGCTTTGATTTAACTTGTTGCCGCCAAGTCTTCTCTTTCTTCAAAGTTACCGTTTAAACAATCCTGATGTATGGAAAATATGCAGATGAAATACGTTGAACCATTGTTCCGGCCGCCGGCGGAGGCGGACAGTCTGATTTTTCAGGCGGCTTACGGCTGCCCGCACAATACCTGCCGTTTCTGCGGGATGTATAAAACGGTCAGATACCGGGTGCGCGACCGGGCGGAACTGATGCGGGAAATCGCCGATGCCGGACGAAAATATCCGGACACGCAGCGCATTTTCCTGGCGGACGGCGATGTAATGATTTTCCCGTTCGCGGAACTGCGGGAAATACTAATCGAACTGAACCGCTATTTCCCGTCACTCTCACGGGTCAACATTTATGCCAACGGCAGTTCGATCATTGCTAAAACTCCGGAGGAACTGCGGGAACTGCGCCGCCTGAAGCTGAACACGCTATACGTCGGACTGGAAAGCGGTGACCAGGAAATACTGGACTGGGTCAACAAGCAGGAAAAGGTCCCGGACATGACCGCCGGGGTCAAACTGGCCCAGGCATGCGGACTGAAATGTTCCGTCATGATCCTGCTCGGACTGGGCGGGCGGCAGCATTCGTCAAGTCACGCCGCAAAAACTGCGGATGCGCTCAACGCCATGCAGCCGCGGCTGCTGTCCGCGCTGCGCTTTATCGAAGTTCCCGGCTGCTCAATGTATGAAACTTACCGGACGGTCACCGAATGCGGCGCAGTGGAGGAACTCAGGGAAATCATCAGCCGGCTGGAACTGCACAAAACTGTTTTCCGCGCCAATCATACCTCGAATCCCGCTCCGCTGGGCGGACGTTTTCCCAACGACAAACGGCAACTCATCGCCGAGTTGGATCATCTGCTGTCCGGATACACGCTCGACCGTAAAGGCCCCGGCCGCCAGCCATTCTTCCTATAGCGCCGGAGGCCGTTGCCCGGTTCCGTTTTCAGCCCATTCTGGCGCGGCGGTATTCCAGGGCAAACTGAGTTCCGTCGTAGCCCAGGTCATCGCAGCGCAGATCGGTCAGAAATACTTTCTGTCCGTTGTTCAACCAGGAAATACGGGCGGCCATGGCGGCCATTTCCGGTTCCAGAATTTCATTAATCCCGAGCGGCGCTTTATCCGTTTTGCCGGTAAGATACGGCAACACGGCCATCAGCAGGCTGCGGTAAATCTGGGTATTGTCAGTGGTAATCGGCCGGATAGTCTTATCGGTGACAGCGGTGATGCTGAACGGCAGCCAGGCGGTTTTGCCGACGGTCATCAATGCGATCCTGCCGTCATTCCATTGCAGCATGAGCTGTTTCTGATTACTGCTGCCGAGATACTGAACGGATTGAATTCCCGGCCCCATCAGACATGAAACAATCGCATAGGCGTGAATGCCGTAATTGAAATCGTCAACGCCGATAGCGGCATAAGCGGTATGCACAGTTCCGCGTTCCGCTTCCGGAATCGCCAGAAATTCGCCGACTTCCTTGTTGAAACGGAGACTGGAACCGCCGGTAACGCGTTTGCCCTGCTTCATCCAGTCCAGGAAAATGTTGGCGTCTTTCATATTGCCGGCAATCGGTTTGTCTATCAGGACTGATTTTCCGGCATCAACGAACGGCCCGGCCTGTTCGATATGGCGGTCCCAGTTGGTGGTGTGCAGGATAATTCCGTCAACCATTCCAACCATGTCCTCGAGCTTTTCCACCGTGTGCGGAATGTTGAATTTTTTGCTGAATTCGGCGGCGAACCCGGCGGGGCGGGTTTCGCCGGAATCCCAGGCGGCGACAATTTCCACATCAACGATTTTATTGTCCGTCATGTCCCGGATGACCGGGACCCAGTTTTCCGGGTGTGAAGTGCACAACCCGGCGATTCCAAGCTTAAAAGCCATTTTTTTACCTCTTTACAATTTATTTGGAGTATTCCAGCAGTTCGCCTTTGGAGACCGCCGATACTGTATCAACATAAGAATCCCTGCCGTAAACAGACGGTTTCTTCGCCGGACGCATCTTTTCCAGCAGCACATTCGAAACGCTGCAGCCGCTGGTTTTCAATGTCAGAAAATCACGGGTGTAGCCGTAACCTTCATAATTGGTAAAGACATTCGCGCTGATCGTTTCCCCGGCCGCCGCCTTTACCGGAATTACCTGTTTGAACGTATTCTTGCCGGACAACTGGCTTTCCAGAGTCATTTCCGGATTTTGAGCAGTAACGGCATCCACTTTACAGGATAAGATGTACCATCCGGCAATCACCGGGCAGACTGTGATATTGTTTTCTCCCATCAGATTGACGATCTGCACGCCGGTATTGTCCGGGCGTACCGATTCAGTTCCTGGCTTAATGTTCAGAGCCGAACTTATCGCTCTGGCGGTAATATCCCCGACCAGCGCGTAGCCTTCCTCATTCGGATGCAGGAATATCTTCTTTTCCCAGCCCTGGACCTGGCGGATTGGCGTTTCATATTCCACCCAGACTACTTTGTCTTTAGGAAATACGCGGTCAAATCTTTCGCGCAGTATTTTATTGGTGCCGCTGTTGCACTGGTCGCGCAACGGATTGTCGGTGGCGCAGGGCAGGATTGAAGAAAGAAAGACCTTCTCCACGCCCTTCTTCTTCAGCAATTCATTGACAATCTTGATGATTTCCTCCGCGGTCTGCTGCGATTTGCTTTCAATCAGTTCCGCTTTTTTGACCCCGTTGTTGTTGGTGCCGATTAAGACGCTGTAATACGGGCAGTCCGGAATGTATTTCATCCTGGCCAGTATCTGTCCGGTGCTGTTGCCGCCTTCGCCGGCATGACTGTAGCCGAACATGGCGGTATGGGTGCCGACGAAAGCTAGGTTCGGCAGCCTTGCCAGCAGTTCTTTCCGCCAGCAATCGCCTTTCTGGGCCCAGGTGATGCTGTCGCCGATCATGCACAGCGGTATCTGTCCGCTTTGTTTTATTGCGGCATAGTCGAAATTATTTAACTGTCCGGAGTTCTTTAATGATTCGCCGCCGGCCGCGGCAACCGCCGCCGCAAACACTCCGATCATAATTACTGATACCCGTTTTAATATGCTCATTCCAGTTATCCTTCTTATTTGTGCGACATTTCAAGCACGATGCCCATGGCTTTATCCGGATGGTCTATCAGCAGGTCGGCCGCCTTGCCGACCTCTTTCAGCGGCATGCAATGCGTGGTCATCGGATCCACGATCAACCGTTTTTCCGAGATCAACTGAATGATTTCGCGCAGATTGCGCTGCGTGGTGAACTGCACGAATGCCGCCGGATAGTCCTTGCCGTATTCATATTCCATATCCTTGTAACCGGCGCCGGTCCTGGAGGCCGCCCGGATGTCCAGATTGCCGGAATAGGCTCCGCCGCCGACATTGATCTTGCAGCCGCCGACCAGGATGATCCGGCCCATGACATGGGTGTCGGCGGACACTTTCATGCAGGATTTGACGGATTCAAACGCGGCAGTGGCTTCGCCGCCGAAAGCGAAAATCGCGAAGTCCGCGCCATAGGGAGCGGCAAATTTTTTGGTCTCTTCAACTGCATCCTGGGTTTTAAAGTTGGCAAAATTCCTGATGCCGCATTTTTTTGCCATTTTTATTCTGGAGGCGAAACCCTCCCAGCCGATAACTCTGGCGCCGCTGAGCTGGGCGAGCTGCGCAGCCAGATTGCCGACAATGCCCAGGCCGAGCACGATACCATATTCTCCAAGCTCCGGCACCGTCCGGCGGATGGCCTGCAACGAAGTCGCGCCGAGACAGGCATAAACCGCCTGTTCATACGTGACGTTATCCGGAATCGGAACCACCATGTTTACCGGAACGTTTGCATAATTGGCATGATGCGCCCCGGTGCCGCCCATCGCGGCAACCCGCATACCCGCCTTCAAACCTTTTACATCGCCTTTAACCTTGATAATCTCGCCGGCGTTGGCATAACCGAAAACGCGGTCCGGCGCTTTCAAATCCGGAGTCTTGCGAAGCCCCGAGACAGTAGCCATCTCGGTTCCCGGACTGATTAAGGAGGCATGAACTTTGATCTGAACTTCATGCTCTTTAAGATCCGCCAGCTTCTCCGTAATCATTTTGACTTCGCCCTTGCCCGTAAACACCGCAACTTGTCTTTTCAGCATTTCATTATTCCTTATTTGGATTTTAGCACAAATAACTGTCTGTTTTAAATACTATACTGCTAAAAAAATAAAATTTCTTTAGCATAAATAACCATAATTGTGTCAGGAATCGCTTTCCTCTGCTGAAAAACACGGACCCTTCATGGATCGCAGGGCATATGCAGAATACTTTTCTGTTTTCATAAACACTCCGATACTTTGGAGTATCCTTGAGCATAATGTTTTTCATTTCTCATAATCATTCCGGACATTCTGGCCCCTAGTTCTGCATTTCCAGCGTTCACAACTTTTCTTGCTTTTCTCGCTTTTCTCGCTTTTCTCGCTTTTCTCGCTTTTCTCGCTTTTCTCGCTTTTCTCGCTTTTCTCGCTTTTCTCGCTTTTCTCGCTTTTCTCGCTTTTCTCGCTTTCAACTTTTCACTCCCGCATTC
>Ga0172379_10008703_pt1 | contig 12702 bp, 13 predicted proteins | sample GrowelOW334metaG_FD_119756 | JGI IMG/M metagenome (GOLD analysis project Ga0172379, IMG submission 119756) | Groundwater microbial communities from an aquifer near a municipal landfill in Southern Ontario, Canada - Groundwater well OW334 metaG | ecosystem: Environmental > Aquatic > Deep... | reverse complement strand
CTATTTCAATATATGGAGCGTAAATGTTTTTGTAAGTGAGATCTCTGTATGAAGTAGCCATATCTTCTTCATTTAAGTACATCGGGGCTGCGAATCCTCCCCATAGAATCGTTAATTTCGCGGCTTCTCCCTTTGTTATTTCTTTCTCGGGATTAAATGTTTTATTTGTACTTGTTACCTTTATAAGACCGAGTTCAGCCGCTTTGTTTGCATATGGTGCGAACCATTCATCTCCGGTGATGTCCGTGAAGTGGTTTTCTCCCGATGCGTCTTCCGGTTTGAAACCGGCATCGGCAAGAAGCATTTTGAAAAATTCACATCTTTTTATTGAAGTGTCTGGATTGAATGTTTCGTTTGTTGAAATCGATCCGTTGCTTTCCAAATAATTGATTGCTTCGTAATAAGCATTTTCTTCGGTTACATCTGTGAAGCTTGCGAATGATTGCAATGGTGCAATTAATGAAATGATAATTGCCAATAAGCAGATTTTTTTCATGTAGTATTTATTAATGTTAGGCATACGAGTTTTTTTTATACCTTAAATGTTTCCGTTTTACAAATCAGCTGTTATAATCTCTCTCGTAAATTAAAACAAAATTATGACAGAAAGTTTTGAGGTTGGAGATGCGCCAAAGAGGATTAACTGGTCGCTTTTTACCAGGTTTTTGGTGTTTTTTATCGTTTCCGGAGCTGTTTTCTCGATTTTTTTATGGGTTGTTTTTTTGAAGTCCGTTTTGGTTGATACTTCCTTGAAATCCGAAGTTGTCGTTTATCAAAACGGTGCGATTTCCGATGTTCTGTTTGAGGTGGGGACTTATAGCGTTAGTGATAATTCATATGAAGTGCTTTTTGACGGTATTGATTTGATGAGATTTACTTCCGGAAGCGAGTTTTCCCTGGATGATATTTCTGAGAATCAAGGGTTTTATACGGTTTCAATCACCTTAAATAAAGGTGAAGTTTGGGTTGCGAATATGGGAGGTGTTTTGGATTTAAAGGTGAAGTCTGGAGATTTTATGTTGCAAAATGTTGATGGTTATTATTATGTCGAGAATGATAGTGAAAATGTTTTTGCTTATGCTTATAAACATCCTTGTCGGGTTTATTTTCTGGATGATAATGGCATTTCTTTAAACAGTTATCTTATTCCGGAAGGTTATTATATTGATTTTGGGCTTGATTCGGTTGATTCCGTTGTTAGCGATTTGAGATATGCGAAGTTGGTTAAGGATTATCCTTTTTATTCTCTTACGAGTTCTGAAGAACGAGATTTTTTTGCTGAATTTGTTAGTGCTGATGACTCCCGATATCAAAGCATGCTTTCCGATTTTAAGGTTTTGGTTAGGGAAAATTATGACATTTATAATAGTGAGGGGGTTTCTGCCAAGATTGGTGCTATTATCGATTTCCTTCGTGATAAATTAACTTTTTCTCAAACGAAAAAGGTTGAGAGTGGCGAACAAAATACTCTTAAGTCTTTAAACCAGGCTCTTTATTTGAGCGTTAAGGGGGATAGCGATAGTGCAACTACGGTTCTTATGAGTGTTGAGAACGGAAGTGTTTATGGTGATGAATATATTTCTTATTTGAGTTATTTGAATGTTGTTTTGAATAATTCTTTGTATGGTGATGAGCTTTATGCTGTTAAAAATTATTTAAGAGGTTTGCTTTATGACGATACCAATGATGGAAAGATTGTGGTTTTGAGGGATAGATTGAATGAAATTTACGATCTTGTTAATTCCGGGGAAATTGCTTTGGCGAAAACGGCTTTTTCGGATTATGAAAGAGGATGGTGGGATTTTCTTGGTATGTCTTCGGATGAACTTTCCAGTTATAGAAAAGATATAAGTGAGGAACGCGAACTTTTGTCGGTTTTGTTACTTAATTCGGATGGTTTTTATGATATTAAATATTTTAATTTATTGGAAAGTTTTGAGGAGGCGATATTCAAGGTTGCCGTTTCCGGGACGGATTTGGATGAGGAAAGGCAAGCGTTTGTTGCTTCTAAGGTTAAGGCTTTGAATAAAATCGAAGATTTGTTGATTGATAATAATATATCTGTTGAGAGTGCTACCGATTTGATGGTTCTGCTTCTTGAAAGTTCAGATGTGCTGATGGATGAAATAGAGTCGGATGCTGCGATTTTGTCTTATTATCAGCAGGAAATAGATCATGGGTGGATTGTTGTTCAGTTTATCAATTCGGTTGAGTATTCAAGTTTGTCCGGCAGTTTTGATGAAAATCTGGATGCGTATGTACAGAAAGTTTCCGATATCGAGGAGCTAAAAAGCTATCAGCAAGGTTTCCATTTGGGGGCGAGTGAAACGAGTGATTTGACTCTTGACGAGGCGAAGGTGATTGTTGAGGCTGATTTGGATGCCGTAGAGGTTATTTATGATTCGATTTCGTCGGTTGGCGATAGTGCTTATAGGCTTTTCGAAATTATCGGAGGCAGTCTTAACGGTGTCGATTTTGAGGCAAAATATGACAGGGAAAGTCAGCTCATATACGATCTTGTTGTCGGTGATGCCAAATTTACAACAGGTATCAGGTTGGCTGATTTGGCAGGTGTCTTGAATGGTGCCGTAAGTGGTGGAGGCGAGTCGGAAGAGCCGGTTGTGGATGATTCCGTTAAGGTTAAAGTTGGCGATACTTCAGAGTCGGAGCTTAGTTATTCGGAGCAGGTTGCGGTTGGATTGCTTAAAGAATATTTGAGTGATTATCAGATAGAAATTGATGAGAGTAATGTTTCGGATTTTGATGTTGAGAATAATGTTTTTACGCTGGTGGATGTTATTGTTGGGGAGAAAAGTGTCGATTTTGTGATATATTTAGAGAGTTGGCAGATAAGCGGGGTTGTGGTTGATGGGGAGGAGGTTGAGGTGGAGGGGATTGAGGACTTAAGATAGGACCTAGTAAACTAGAGAAGATAGTGAACTAGTAAAGAGAAGATAAAGATAAAAAAATATGCAAAATTCAACTGTTGAAATTGTAGGGTATATTGCGGGGGCACTTATTCCGTTTTCTTTGTTGCCTCAAGTTGTGAAATCTTGGAAAACCAAATCTACAAAAGATATTTCGGCTATTTGGAATTTTGTTTATTTATCCGGACTTATTCTGTGGGTGATTTACGGGTTTTTAATTGCGAGTTGGCCGGTTGTTATTATGATGTCCGTTGAGGCTGGGTTGGCTCTGTTTTTGTTTGTGTTGAAGGTGAGGTATAGGTAGAAGTAAAAGAAGTGACATAGGAAGGATAATAAAATTTATGCAGATGAAAGAAATATTTGGACAATATTATGGTGTTGATTGGATTGCGATGATTCTGTCGTTGTGTTTTATGTATTCCGTTGGTAGTAAAAAAAGATATGCTTTTATATTTGGGGTGTTTTCATGTTTTGCTTGGATTTTTACCAATTCGATTGCTGAAATTTGGCCGGGAGTTCTTCTTAATTTCATATTGATTGGGTTGCATACGAGGGGATATTTGAAGTGGGGGAAGGTGAAGTAGATAGCAGATAGCAAGACACAGACAGCAGAAAAGAAGTAGAAGAAGACTAGTTAAGAAGTGAATTAGCGAGGTTGAATTTTGCTTGCACAAAATGGCTTATACCAATTCGCATATTTCGTAATGTTTTAATCACGAATTGGTATTAATCATATGGACAAAAGAAGCGCTTTCGCTTTCTAGCGCCTGGTGCTAAAATACCCCAGTCTTTAATTTAAAAATAAAATTCATATATGGCTGAAGATATTAAAAAGAAGGGTGGTTATACCGCCGATAACATTACCGTATTGGAGGGGCTTCAGGCAGTTAGGAAGCGTCCTGGTATGTATATAGGTACAACAGATGTTGCCGGGTTGCATCATCTCGTTTGGGAGGTTGTTGATAATGCGATAGATGAGGCGATGGGTGGTTATTGTAAGAACATTAGAGTTGAGATTCATACCGATGGTTCTGTATCTGTTGAAGATGATGGTCGTGGTATACCGGTTGATGTTCATGCTCGTACAGGTAAGTCTGCGCTTGAGACAGTTCTTACGATTTTGCATGCCGGAGGTAAATTTGGTGAAGGTGGAGGGTATAAGGTTTCAGGTGGTCTTCACGGTGTTGGTGTGTCTGTTGTGAATGCGCTTTCTGTTAGCTTGAAAGCTGAAGTGTACAGGGATGGGAAGGTCCATTATCAGGAATATAGTAAAGGTGATCCGCTTTGCGATATTAAGGTTATCGGTAAGACGACTAAAGTTGGTACTAAGATTACTTTTATTCCGGATCCTGAAATCTTCGAATTGGTTGATTTCAAGTGGGATCTTGTTGTGAATCGTATGCGTCAACAGGCTTATTTGACCAAAGGGGTTACGATTTATGTTTCCGATGAAAGAGATGATAAGAAATTCCAGTTTTATTTTGAGGGAGGTCTCAAATCTTATGTTTCGCATTTGAATAAGCAAAAGGAGGCGATTGGTAATGAGGTTATTTATATCGAAAAAGATGTTCCTGAAGGGCATATCGAAGTTTCGTTGCAATATACTCAAGCTTTTCAAGAAACTATCTATACTTTTGCGAATAATATTCATACGCCTGATGGAGGTATGCATCTTACAGGTTTTAAGTCGGCTCTTACTAGAGTTATTAATGCTTATGCTCGTAAGAATGAGCTTGTTAAAGAAAAAGAAGAGAATCTTACCGCTGACGATGTTCGTGAAGGACTTACCGCGATTATTTCCGTTAAATTGGCCAATCCGCAATTTGAAGGTCAGACCAAGGCCAAGCTTGGAAATGCCGAGATGAGAACCGCTGTTGAAACCGTTTTTGGCGAAGGGCTTAATCAGTTTTTGGAAGAGCATCCTTCGGAGGCTCGCGGGATTGTTGGTAAATGTGCGTTGGCTGCTAGGGCGAGATTGGCGGCTAGGGCGGCTCGTGATACGGTTATTAGAAAGGGCTTGCTTGAAGGTATGACTTTGCCCGGTAAATTGGCCGACTGTTCTTCTCGTGATGCGCAGAGTACTGAGTTGTTTATAGTAGAGGGAGATTCTGCCGGAGGTTCGGCTAAACAGGGTCGAAACAGAGAGATTCAAGCAATTTTGCCTTTGAGAGGTAAGATTCTAAATGTTGAGCAAGCCAGATTGGATAAGGTTTTGGCTAATAATGAGATTAAAGCGCTTATTATTGCTCTTGGTGTTGGTGTTGGAGAAACTTTTGATATTTCAAGATTGAGATATGGCAAAGTTGTGATAATGACAGATGCCGATGTGGATGGAGCGCATATCAGGACACTTTTACTCACGATGTTCTTCAGATATCTTAAGCCTGTTATTGAGGGTGGACATTTGTATATAGCTCAGCCACCTTTGTTTAAGATTGCGCAGGGTAAGAAGATCAATTATGTCTATAACGAAGAGGAAAAAGAAGAGATTGTGAAAACCATGGACTCTACACAGAAAATTTCAATCCAGAGATATAAAGGTCTTGGTGAAATGAATCCAGAGCAGCTTTGGGAAACCACAATGGATCCGGAAAGAAGAAGTATGTATAGAGTTACTATTGATGATGGGGAGAGGGCTGATAAGGTTTTCGAGACTCTTATGGGTGAAGAAGTTTTGCCTAGGAAGAAGTTTATTCAAGCGCATGCTAAGAAGGTGAGGAATTTGGATATTTAAGAAGTAGGGGAAGTTGAAGAAGTGACATAGTTATTATCTTAAAAATAAAAAATATGAAAAATGCATTGAAAGTTGCGCTGGTTGCGCTTGTGGTTGTTGTTGTTGGGGCCGGGGTAATGGTTAGAAGTTGTTTGTCAGCGATTAATGAGGCGGAGGCTGATACGAGAGCTTTCTTTCAGACTATCGTTGATCAAGGTTCGCAAGTTGCTTATGATCAAACTTCGGATTATTTCAAAGAGGTTACGACTTTTGAAGATTTCGATGGTTTTGTGCAAGAGGTTGGTATGTCTGATTTTACGGACTTTCAATCGAGCGGATACGCGGTTTCAACGGCAGATGGTTTAAGTACAAAAACTGTTAATGGAGCTATCATGTTTAATGATGGCGCCTCTATTGATATTTATTTTGATTGGGTGAAAGTTGGTGAGGAGTGGAAGGTTTTGGGTTTTGGGGCGGCGGCGGAATAGAGCCAACCAATTATAAAACAACATAAATTCCAAAGGCTCTTTTGCCATATGGCTTCGTTATCAAAAGCCTCAAATAGCTCTGCTATTCTTTGTTTTTGATGTCTTGCCATATGACAAAATAGCCTCTGTTTTTTATGCCATTTTATGATTGCTTGGCTCTAAAGAATGCAAACTTCGCAATTGACTGGAGGTTGGTCTTTTTTCGTGCTATAATTTGTAGATAAGAAAAAATAAAAACATGGACATTTCTTGTGACTTAAATGAGGATGGCGAGATTACATTTGAAGCGGCTGTTTGCAGTTCTTCAACCGATCTGTTTTTGGGGACCCTTAATGAGTTTCAGGCTTTAATCAAGAAGCTTAATGGTAAGGCGAAGAAAGAGGCGATTTATCTTTTCAAAAAGATGGAAAGAGATTTTTGGGTTTTACAGGAGGATTGTCATGATAGTGACGAGTTTGATTGTGCGATATTTCGCGTTGTTAAGGGTGAGGTTTATGCCTTGAGCCATGATGTTTTGAAATTTTTCAATAAGATTAGGAAGAAGTTTAGGGTTTAGGTGTCAGTTATCAGCTTACAGCTATCAGAAGGATTAATTTTTTCGGGCTGTTAACTGTGGGCTGAAAACTGTTAGCTCTTTTGTTGACTTTTGCAGATTCTATCTGTAAAATTTCTCTCTGTAGTTATAATTTAACTTTTGAAAGGAGGATTTTAGATGATAGGCGTAAAAAAATATACGAAGGTTTCAAATGATAGATTGGTGAATTTGTTTAATAAAGTTGTGTCCAAGAGTCGTGTTTTGCTTGCTGCGAAATCACGCAAATTCAGGGATAAACGCAGAGAAAAACCGAACGCGAGATTGGAGAAGGCGAAAGCTATTATGGCTGCCAAGTTCCGTGCCGAGAGAGCTAAGAAAAAATTTTATTAATGGTTTCAAAAAGGTCGCTGTAATGGCGACCTTTTTTGTATAAAGTATATGGAGTTTTGCTGGTGCAAAACAACTAATGAAAATTAAAGATTTATTAAATAAGGCGAAAAAAGATAAAAAACTTCTTGAAGCGGAAGTTTTGATTGCGAATGTCCTTAAGTGTAGCCGTGAAGCGGTTTTGGCGCATGATGATCGCGAACTGTCTCCTAATGAAGTGCAGGATTTCCATTTGATGTGGGTGCGGCTTATGAATGGTGAACCGCTTGCATATTTGATTAATCGTAAGGAGTTTTATGGGCTTGATTTTTATGTGGATAAAAATGTTCTTGTGCCGAGACCCGAAACGGAATTATTGGTTGACTTGGTGCTTGAGGTAAGCCGAAAATCGCAATTTTTGAATAAAAAAAGTGTTCAAGTGGTTGATGTGGGGACCGGTGCCGGATCTATTGCTTGTGCGCTTGTGAAAACCGAGCCTCGGTTGAGAGTTAAGGCTGTTGATGTCAGTGAAGGTGCGTGTGAGATTGCGCGTAGGAATGTTCGTGAAATCGGGGTGGATATTGAAGTTCTGTGTGGGGATTTGCTTGAGCCGGTTAATGACTTGAGGACTGACATTATTGTTGCGAATTTACCCTATATCGGTACTGAAAAATATAATTTTGTATCCAAGGAAGTTGCTGATCACGAGCCTTCGGTTGCCCTTTATGGTGGTAGCGATGGACTTCGGCTTTATGAACGAATGTTTAAGCAGATTTTGGATTTTGAAATGCATCCTGCTTATGTGTTAGGTGAGTTTGGATTTTTGCACGCTTCAGGTATGTCAGAAATGATTTTGCAGTATTTCCCAAATGCGAAATTTGAGATAAAGCAAGATTTGGCAGGGCTGGATAGGGATTTTGTAATAGGGCTTTAGGAAGTTAGGCGCTAGGATATTAGGCTTGATTATATGGGGATAACGGGTATGATTTGCAAGGTTTTATAAATTTAATTTTTATGCTCGAAAAGGCTCATATAGCAAAATTACAGGCGCTTGAGGATGAGTTCACTGCTATTGAAGGCAAGCTTAGTGATCCGAATGTTATTTCCAATCAGGCTGAGTATAAAAAGCTGAATATTAGACATAATGATTTGTCGCGAGTGGTGGAGCTTTTTAGGGAATTCAAGAAAGTTGAAAAAGCGGTTTCTGATACTGATGAATTGCTTTCGAATGAAAATGATGAAGAGCTTCGCGAGATGGCTAAAGAAGAATTGAAAAATGTGCGTGAACAGATGGAAAAACTTGAGAATGATATTAAAGTTGAGCTTTTACCGAAAGATCCTAATGATGCAAAAAATTGTATTATTGAAATAAGGGCTGGAACAGGTGGTGAGGAGGCGGCTATTTTTGGAGCTAATTTGATGAGGATGTATATGAAATATCTTGAGAGGGTTGGTTTTAAGGCCGAGTTTATGAGTAAAAGTGAAAGTGACCATGGTCTTAAAGAGGTTATTTTTAAAGTTATTGGTAATGGTGCTTATGGTCGTATGAAATATGAAAGTGGGGTTCATCGTGTGCAGAGGATTCCTGAAACTGAAGCAAAAGGCAGGATTCATACTTCTGTTGCTTCTGTTGTCGTTTTGCCTGAAGTTGAGGATATCGCTATTGAAATAAAAGATCAGGATTTGAGAATAGATGTTTTCCGTTCAGGTGGTTGTGGAGGGCAAAGTGTGAATACAACAGATTCGGCAGTTAGGATTACTCATTTACCGACTGGGTTGGTTGTGCAATGTCAGGATGAAAAATCTCAACTTAAAAATAAGATTAAGGCTATGTCCATTATGAGATCGAGATTATATGCGGCGGCGGAGGAAAAGCGTCATAAGGAGCTAGGGGAGACTCGTTTGAGTCATATTGGGGCTGGCGATAGAAGTGATAAAATCAGGACTTATAATTTTCCTCAAGACAGGGTTACGGATCATAGAATCCATGCGAATTTCAGCAATTTACCAAAGATTATGGATGGGTTTATTGATGACATTATCGATAAATTGACCATGGAAGATCAGGCGAGGAAGATGGTTGGTGGATGAGTGGAGAAGTGAGCAAGACACAAGACACAGAGAGCAGAGAAGAAGTGACAGAGTGTTGTTACTTCAGTTCTTTTGGTATATCCATTGTAAATACCAATCCCTCCAATAACGAATTCGATGCGAGTCGATTTGCGCCATGTACTCCTGTTCTTGCGGTTTCGCCATATGCATATAGTCCGGGGACTGATGTTCTGCCTTGTAGATCTACTGCAATTCCGCCGCAGAGGTAATGTTGTGCCGGTGCAATTGGTATTAGGTCTTTTGTCAGGTCGAATCCGTATTTTTTTAGGTTTTTATAAATGTATGGGAAATTTTTCTTGGTTTCTTTAGAGTTTTTGTGAGTAAAATCCAGAAAGAAACTGTGCCCTTCTTTTTCTTCTTTCCACATCGCGTTACAGATGATATCTCTAGGTGCAAGTTCAGCTAGTGGATGATATTTTTCGAGGAATTGCTTGTGTTTTTCGTTAACTATTTTCGCACCTTCACCTCGTAATGTTTCGGTTAATAAAAATCTGGGTTTTTTTGGTGCGAAAAGTACGGTTGGGTGAAATTGTATGTATTGCATGTCTTTAAGGCTTGCTCCTGCCGCCTTTGCCATGTCGATTCCATCTCCTTCTGATATTGTTGGGTTGGTTGTGTTTTTATATTTTTGACCGATTCCGCCGGTTGCTAGAATGACTCCTTTTGCGTGAATTTCATATGTGCAATTTTTTTGTTCATCATTCGCGATTACGCCTATTGCCTTGCCGTTTTTTTTGATTATTTTTAAAGCCTTCGTGTATTCGCGAATCTCGATATTTGGATTTTTTTTGACAGATGCGATGAGCGTTTTTTCTACAACTAATCCTGTGTTGTCTCCGGCGTGGGCGACTCTAAAAAAAGAATGTCCACCTTCTCGGCGAGCTTTTGTATCAAATTTCATCCCAAGAGATTTAAGTCGGGCAATCGCTTCTGGTGCGTGCGTTACGAGATATTTTACGGCTGATTTTTTGTTCTTATAATGACCCGCTATGAGTGTGTCTTTTATGTGGCTTTCGAAAGAATCGTTTTTATCTAGTACTGCTGCGATTCCTCCTTGTGCTTTTGCTGTTGCCGAGTCAATGAGTCGTTTTTTTGTTATCAATAAAACTTTCCCGTATTTAGATGCGGATAGTGCAAAATTAAGTCCGGCGACTCCCGAACCGATAATGAGAAATTTGAGGTTAGAAGCCGAATATTTTTGAGAATGTCTTGGCATGTTGTTTCAGGAATGTTTTTGGAAGCTCACCGAGCTCGCCAAGTATTAATTTTTTGTTTAATGTGGCTATTTTATCAAGTCGTATTATTGAGTTTGTTTTTAGGCCGGTTTGTTCGAATATTTTATCGGTATCTTTTATGTAAATGAGATTTTTAGCGTTTTGGTTTTGAGTTTTTGATGTAATGAAAACCACAATAATATCATTTCCGATGGCATTTTTTGATATTATTAAAGCAGGTCTTAGTTTTGCTGATGTTAAATCGGTAAATGGGAATGGTATTAGTACGATTTGGCCGAATTTACACATATCGTTTTTTTAAATCGTTAATTGTGTATATATCAGGTTCGTCCTTTAAGAAATCGAAACTTTCCGATGTCGCGTTTATTTCCGAAATAGGGATATCTTTTTCTTCCGGCAGTGGTGTTAGTAGTACCTCGGCTTTGTTGTTTCTGCCGATTGCTATGATGATCTTTTGATATTTTACTGTATTTACGAGTTCGCTTAATTTTGAACGAGCTTCTGTTGTTGAATAGGTTATCATAGTTGGAATGTGTTAAATGTACATTCTGTACATATTGTACATCTTTATTGTTGTTTAATCAAGTTATTGTTGTTTTGATGGTGATCCCGATTTCGTGATAGTAAGGGAAATATTTTTTTAGCTCTGCCAGAAACTTATCTGCCAGTTTGGCCGAGTATGCCGAATTTTTGCCTTTTTCCATCTGTTTGCATAATCTTTCCAGCCATTCCTCCACGATTTCTTGAATTTCTTTTCCTTCTCGGTCGAACTCTTCTTTTAAGCCTTTTTTATTTTGTCCGTAATCTTGATTTAAGAGCATGAATTTCATCATTTTCTCTCTGTTGTGTTCAAACATTTCCGATACATATTTTTTGTATTTTGGTTCCATGGGAGATAGTTGGTAGGTAGTAACTTGTAACTAACAGTGATTGAGTTTTGCTGACGCAAAACGGATGACTGTATGATTTGCTTGTATCTTATATTCGATAAGTTGTTAGTTGCAAGTTGTAAGTTACAAATTACAAGTTTTGTGGTAAATTTTTGCAGTCTTACTTACAATAAGAAACAACACAATATGAAAATTCCAGAAATTGTCGCTCCTGCGGGCGATTCTCAGAAGCTTGAATATGCTTATAAATATGGTGCTGATGCCTGTTATGCAGGTATGAGTGCTTTTTCGCTTAGGTCTAAGACGACCAAGTTCGAAATGGATGATGTTTTGAAGGGGAGAGCTCTTGCGAAAAAAATTGGCAAGAAGTTTTTTATGACAGTAAATATTTATCCTCGCAATAATAAGATTCCGGCTTTTATGAAGCATCTTAAGTGGCTTAGGGATGAGGTTAAACCTGATGCACTTATTGCGGCTGATGCCGGTGTGATTTCCATGATAAAAGAGGTTTGGCCGGAAGCGCGAATTCATCTGTCGGTTCAGGCGAATAATGTGAATTGGAAGAGTATTGAGTTTTGGTATAACCAGGGTGTTAAGAGGGTTATTTTATCCAGGGAGTTATCTCTTGAAGAAATTAAAGAAATTCATGAAAAAGTTCCTGGAATTGAGCTTGAGGTTTTTGTGCATGGATCGATTTGTGTGGCTTATAGCGGCAGGTGTCTTCTTAGCAATTATATGTCGCATCGCGATCCTAATCAGGGGTCTTGTGTACAGGCTTGTAGGTTTAAATATAAACTTCTGGAAGAGGCTCCGGATGGCCAAAAGGTCGACTTGTTGAATAAAAAAGTTGTTCTTGAGGAGGAGATGAGACCCGGTAAATTTATGCCTATTTCTGAAGATTCTCACGGGACTTATTTAATGAACTCTCGTGATTTGTGTTTGGTGCCTTATTTGAAGGATCTTGCCGATGCCGGAGTCCATTCGATTAAAATCGAAGGTAGAAGCAAGACGGTTTATTATGTGGCTTGTGTTTGCCGTTTGTATAGAAAGGCGCTTGATGACTTGAAGGCTGGACGAGAGTTTGATGAGTCCTTGATGGATGAAGCTTATAAGATCGCTTCTCGCGGATATACTCCTGGTTTCTTGTTTGGTGATTTGGGAAAAAACTCGATGAGATACGAGAAAAGTAGTCCGATAGATAGTGCCAAGTTTATTGGGATTTTCGGGCGTGAGGTTGAGCCAGGTGAATATATTGTTGATGTTAGGAATAGGGTTGAGACTGGAAGTGAAATCGAGGTGGTTATGCCGGATGAGGTTTGTAAGGTGAAAATTAAGGCGCTTAAGGAGTTAAAGGGTCGTGAATTGCCTGTTGTTCATGGAGGGGCTGGGGAGAGAGTTTTTGTGGTGGGGAAGAAGGGGTTGAGTGGGGGAGTTGT
>Ga0172379_10008702_pt1 | contig 12703 bp, 11 predicted proteins | sample GrowelOW334metaG_FD_119756 | JGI IMG/M metagenome (GOLD analysis project Ga0172379, IMG submission 119756) | Groundwater microbial communities from an aquifer near a municipal landfill in Southern Ontario, Canada - Groundwater well OW334 metaG | ecosystem: Environmental > Aquatic > Deep... | reverse complement strand
AATTTCCGCTTCGAGGGGTTCAGCGTAGCGACCAAGCGAAGCGCCGGGAGCAAGCGACGATGAAATGGGGGGCAGAGCCCCCCTTGTGGAGCACCGGGCCGATTTCCTTTAGAGGTCCGGCGGTAATCCGCCCCGCGCGTGAGTACAGCGCGGGGTGCGACAGGTGAGGTGCGACAAACGGAGGCCACATGGATGTCAAGACCCTTGGCAGGATAACCAAATGGATGGAATCTACCGATCTGGAAGAGGTAACCTGGAAGAACGGCGGGGACAAGATCAGCCTTAAAGTCAACAATTCCCCCGAGTCTCACAGCAAATTCTCCTCCACCATTGAACCGGTGGCGTCTCCTTCCATCGGCATTTTCCGTTTTGCCCGTCCAGGTAAAACCAATACCCTGAAAGAGGGCTCCGCCGTGAAAAAAGGCGCCGAGCTGGGCGTGGTGGAGGTGGCAAAAGAATTAAATCCCGTCATCTCTCCCCTGGACGGTTATCTCAAGATCATTTCCGTGGAAGACGGCAAGACCGTGGAATACGGCCAGCCGTTGTTCTTTATCGAGCCCAAGTAAAATAGCGGGCTGAAGGCGGGTATGCGGGCCGCAGAGCCGGCGCCTTGCGCGCCGTATTTGCGATGGCGTGACCCGAGCAAAACGCGTCGGCTCTATGCGCCTGGAAGGTTTCAACTGAAACTTTCAGGTTAACCGGCCCGGGGTCCGGACTCCTGATACCGATCCAGCTAGGATAAAACAAATGGCTCAGAAATATGCGGTCATAAAATGCCAGAAGTGCGGGTCCCTCTCGAACATAATAAGCGATACTTGCGTAAAGTGCGGTTCCAGGCTTGAGAAGGTCTGCGGCGAATGCGGGTTTTTGAACGCGGTGGAGAATAATCACTGTTACCAATGCGGTATTCTGCTGGCCCTCAGGCCCGGCCAGCCGGAAGAGCCCGGCGCGGCTCCCGCCAAGCCGGTCCCTCCTCCCCCCGCCGCGGGTGAAAAGCCCTCGGAAAAGCCCAAATTCCAGTTTGAGATGCAGCCTATACAGGATACTGTGACGGAGAAGGAAGATTCTTTCAGGCAGCGCAGCAAGGGCGCGGCGGCCCCGGTACCCCCGCAGCCCGCGTTCATCCCCCCTGCCCCGGCCGCACCTCCCCTGCCGCCCGGACCGGAAAGGATCCATCTGACCTCGCGCATTTTTATCACAAAGGACCTTTCAGGCGCGCTCGTTATAGCCGGACTGCTGGCCGTCCTTGGTTTTTTTCTGTATTTGATAGCGGCGCCGTATATCCCCAAGTTCTCGCTCAAGATGGCCGCCAACAGCTATCTCAAGAAGCTTTCCACCGGCCGGTATGCGGAAGCGTACGCGATGCTTTCAACTAATTCCAAGTCGGCCTGCTCCATGAAAAGTTATGTCGAATACGGCAAGCAGTATTACGGCAAAATACCCTCCTGGGAGTTCAGGAATGTGGAGGTGTTCGCCATGGAACAGGATGCCGCCATGGTGCGGTATCAGTTGAGGGAAGGGACCGGTTCCTGGCGTACGGATTACATTTCGTTCGTCAAGGAACATGACAACTGGATGCGGCCGTATATCTGGATGCTTTTTGAACCCATCGACACCGCTATCGCCAAGCAGGATTACCCCCAGGCGCTGTTCCTGGCGCAGCGGCTTTATCTGACCGACCCGATCGATCCGCGCACTTCCGGCTATCTGTGCGTGACCGAGTTCTTTCTGGGGCTTTACGACAAGGCCGCAGATGCCTGCAGGAAGACCCTCGTTTCCGCAAAAACCTACCCGGTGGGGTTCAGCGCGGAGGAAATTTTCTGGTTCAAGTTCTATTACGCGGACAGCCTGCGGTTCACCCGGAAGCTGTCGCTGGCGTTGGATGAGTACGGGGAATTACTTAGATCAGACGCCCTTTCGGCTAAGGAACAATGCCCGCTTTTTATGAGCCGGGCCGACGCCTTCGTAAAACTCACCAGGTACGACTCGGCTCTCGACGATATGCTTAAGGCCGACGGCGTGTGCGTCGACGAGCCGAATCGCGCGGAAGTGGCGAGACGCATGCGTTTTATGAACGGGGACGCGCGCGCTGAAGCCGTTTCTTTCGCGCAGCGGACCAAGATCCGGGCCGATCTGCCGCCTTTCATGGAACTGCGCCGCGCAGAGCGGGAGTCGATGGCGGCGCGGCTGGGGCCCAAGAACGCCCGGTATATGCCGAAAGACAGCTGGGTGGCCGCGCATCTTACCGGCCCGGAATACCGCGTCGTGCTCAGGCAGGAGGGGCTCAATTCCCGCACCCGGCAGAGAGATCTTAAGAATGTTTATGTTTTCATGGTAAACCTGTGGACCGGAGTTATCAGGCTTGAAGAAGGGGCGCTGCCCCCGCAAGTCAACTCCGCTGTGCGGAAGTAACTGGAGGTTTTTGTCTATGTTCAACAAGATATTGGTCGCCAACCGGGGTGAGATCGCCATCAGGGTCATCCGTACCCTGAAAGAAATGGGTATACGGTCGGTGGCGGTTTATTCCGAGGCGGACCGGCCCTGCCTGCATGTAAGAGAAGCCGACGAAGCGGTTTGCATCGGTCCGGCCATGGCAAGGGAGAGTTACCTTAATATCCCCGCCATAATCTCCGCGGCGAAAGTTACAGGCGCCGAAGCCATCCACCCAGGCTACGGTTTTTTGTCCGAAAATCCGGTGTTTTCCGCCGCCTGCGTCGAGAACGGCATAGTTTTCATAGGCCCCAGCCCCAGGGCCATAGAGATGCTTGGGCATAAATCCAGCGCCCGCAAGATAGCCGTTAAGGGAGGGATACCCGTCACCCCCGGCACCAGGGACTGCGTAACGAAGGATTACCTGAAGGAAGCTGAAAAAATAGGCTTTCCCATCATGATCAAAGCCGCGGCGGGGGGAGGCGGCAAGGGCATCCGTATCGTCAGGGAAAAAGGGATGCTCGACCATGAGTTCCAGATGGCCTCTTCCGAAGCCAAGGCGTCCTTCAATAACGGGGATGTTTATTTTGAGAAGTACATAGAATGTCCGCGCCATGTAGAAGTCCAGTTCGCCCGCGACTCAAAAGGCAATACCGTCGCTTTCCCGGAACGGGACTGTTCCATCCAGCGCCGTCATCAAAAATTGGTGGAAGAGTCGCCGTCCCCCGCGGTGGACCGGAAACTTCGCGGCAGGCTGGAAGAGGCCGCCGTCAGCCTGGCCGACACCGCCGATTATGTCGGAGTGGGAACGGTGGAGTTCCTGATGGACCGGGAGAAGAATTTTTATTTCATGGAGGTCAACACCCGTTTGCAGGTCGAACACCCGGTCACCGAAACCATCACCCGGACCGACCTGGTCAGGGAGCAGATCCTGATAGCGGCCGGGGAAAACCTAAGCCTGTCCCGTTCCAGGGCGTCCGCTTTCGACGGCCATGCCATAGAGCACCGCATCAATGCCGAGGATTTTTCCAGGAATTTCGCGCCTTCCGTGGGCCGCATCGAGGAATGGGTCGTTCCGGGCGGGCCCGGTATCAGGCTGGATACCCATATGTACCAGGGGTACACGCTGCCGGTCTATTATGACAGTATGCTGGCCAAATTGATCGTGTGGGGGCCGGACCGCGCCGCCGCCATAGCCCGTTCCAGGCGCGCCCTGGGGGAGTTTAAAGTGCTCGGCGTCTCCACCACCATAGACGTGCATAAAATGATAGTGGATTCCCCCGAGTTCCAGTCCGGAGCCGTGGATACCGGCTTTATGGAAAGGCTGCTGGCGCCGGCCGCCGGCGTGAAATGACCACAAAACATAAGATCCTGACCCTTCAAAACGCCCTGGCTGCGGCGCGCAAGGCTTCGCTGGCCGGAAAAAAAACGGTTTTTACCAACGGCTGTTTCGATCTTGTCCATTCCGGTCATGTAAGTCTGCTGGAAAAGTCCCGTTCATTAGGAGGCTTTCTGATCGTGGGCCTTAACTCCGACGCTTCCGTAAGGAGGCTGAAGGGGGCCTCACGGCCGCTTAACCGCCTTAAAGACCGGGCCAGGGTCCTGGCTGCGCTCGCGGCCGTGGATCTGGTGGTGCCGTTCGCCGCGGACACGCCTTACGAACTTATCAGGGCCCTGAAGCCGGATATCCTGGTCAAGGGCGCGGATTACGCCCGTCGTGAGATAGTCGGACGCGAGTTCGCGGGCCGCACCGTAAGAATTTCACTGGTCAAAGGGCGTTCCACGAGCGGGTTGATAAAGAAAATAAACGGCGGCAATTCCGCGGACCGCGGTTCGATCGCCCCGTAATTTCCCCTATGATTGGCCTCTTAAATTTAATAAAATTGTAAAGATACTTTGAGAGAGGTAACAATGAAAGACATATTTGAAAAATGCGGGAATTTCCATGCCGCAAGACAGCTTATGGAAGCCGGCATCTATCCCTATTTTAAGGAACTCGCCTCCGAACAGGCGCCGGAAGTCCTGATAGAGGGCAAAAAATTCATCATGTTCGGTTCAAACAACTACCTGGGTCTCGCCAACGACCCCAGGATGAAGAAGGCGGCCATAGACGCGGTGAATAAGTTCGGCACCGGGGTGGCCGGTTCGAGATTTCTGAACGGCAACACCGTTCTTCATACCGAGTTGGAAAGGAAACTGGCCGCGTTCAAGCATCGCGAAGCCGCGCTGGTGTACGCCACAGGCTACCAGATGAACCTCGGGGTGGTTTCGGCGCTGGTCGGCAAGGGCGATGTCGTTGTTGTGGACAAGCTGGATCACGCGAGCATTCTGGACGGCTGCCGGCTTTCCGGAGGAGAGATCCGCCGCTATAAACACAATAATACCGAGGACCTTGAACGGGTGCTCAGAGAGATCGGGCCCAAACACGGCAAACTTGTGATAGTGGACGGCGTATTCTCCATGGAGGGCGATATCGCCCCGGTGCCGGAGATCTCCAGGCTTTGTAAAAAATACGGCGCCAGGCTTATGGTCGACGACGCCCACGCCACCGGCGTGCTGGGTAAACGCGGCCGCGGCACCTGCGAATATTTCGGCCTGACCTGCAAGGATGTCGATCTTGTGGTCGGCACCTGCTCCAAATCTTTCGCCTCGGTCGGCGGTTTCGTGGCGGGCGACACGCAGCTCATCCACTATATCCAGCACCTTTCCCGCTCCATGATCTTTTCCGCCGCTCTGCCGCCGGCCTCCGTGGCCGCCATTTCCAAAGCCGTGGATATCATCGAGAGCGAACCGCAGCGGATCAAGAAGCTGTGGGATAATTCCAGATACCTGATGGAACGTTTTAAAGCCATGGGCTGCAACACCGGAGAGACCAAGACCCCCATTATTCCGGTCATTATAGGCGACAATATGAAAACTTTCGCCCTCTGGAAAGCGCTCTATGAGAAAGGCATTTTTACCAATCCGGTGGTCAGTCCCGCTGTGCCGCCCAAACGCTCGCTCCTGCGCGTCGTGGTGACCGCCACGCACACCCGCGAACACCTTGACCGGGCCCTGAATATTTTCGAAGCCAGCTACGCCAAGATCATTAAAAAAAAGCACTCGGTTCTGACAAGATAATCATATGCCGTTAGAAATAACAGAGCTGAATGAAAGCGCTCTCGGCGGTTTCGTGGATTTCCCTTATCATCTTTTTAAAGGCCATCCTTATTGGGCGGGAGGGTTTAAAAAGGACGCCCGCCGCCTGCTGGATCTGGGACATCCCTTCTGGCGCCATGGAGAGCGCAAGCTTTTTATGGCTTACAGCGACTGCCGCCCGGTCGGACGGCTCGCCGCCATAATCAACAGCAAACACAACGCTTTTCATGATGAAAAGTGCGGCTTTTTCGGTTTTTTCGACTGTGTGGACGACCGCGCGGTCTCCGGGCGCCTGTTCGCCGCGGCCCTGAAGTGGCTTAAATCCAAAGGAATGGACAAGGTCCGCGGCCCGGTAGATCCTTCACTCAACGCGTCGTGCGGCCTTCTCGTGGACGGCTTCGATTCTCCGCCCATGATCATGACCCCTTACAACCCTCCGTATTACGCGGACCTGGTCGCCGCCTCCGGTTTCGCCAAGATAAAGGATCTTTACGCCTTCCAGGCCTATACCAGGAACGGGTTCCCCGAAAGGCTCGATAAAGTAGTGCGGCGCATGATCCGGGCCGGAAACATCCGGCTGGAACCGGCGGATCTCGCGCGCGCCGATAAAGCCCTGGTCGAGCTTAAGGATATCTACAACTCCGCCTGGGAAAAGAACTGGGGCTTTGTGCCCATGACCAGCGAGGAAATAGATGAACTGGCCCGCTCCCTCAAACCCATGCTCAGGCCGGAATATCTTTATTTCGTCAAGGTGGGCGGGGTTCCCGCCGGGTTCGCGCTTCTCCTGCCCGATTTGAATATAGCTCTTAAAACGGTCAAAGGTTCGCTCAGCCCTCTTAATTTCCTGCCGTTCCTTTATAGGATGTTTTTCAGGATAAATCGCGGCCGTCTGCTGGCTTTGGGCGTAAAAAAAGAATTCAGGGGGCGCGGGTTGGAACTGCTCCTGATCAAACAGGCTGTCGGGTCCGCGGCTAAAATGGGCTGGGAATACGGAGACCTCTCCCTCGTCCTGGAAGATAACGACCGGATCAATAATATCATCCGTGCGGCCGGCGGCAGGATATATAAAACATTCCGCATCTACGAAACGGCAATATGAGATTTTCAGACCTTAACAGCCGCGCTAAGAAAGGTGAAGTCCCGGCAGGGAGTCCGGTCCGGAACGCGCCGCCGGAATGCGCAAAAAAGACAGAAGAGCCCGTTAAGCCGCTCGACGCGGCCATTCCGGATTTTCCTTCCGGCCCCTTGTCCGCAGCCGCGCCGGAAAGACCGGCGGTCCCGGAAGCGCACCCGGCGCCCAGGACCGGGAGCGAGGCCGATACCGCCCCGGCGGAACCGCCGATTTCCAGGAAGAACAGGCAGCGAAAGCATGAAGCCGCGGACCGCGCGGTCGAACGCCCGTTCAAGGAATTGGACGCCCAGGCCAGGGAGATCTATTCCCGCAACATTTCGCTCGCCAAAGAGCTCATAACCCAGGCCGATCTGGGCTATCTGAAAAATTACGACAGCCTCATGCGCCTGGCCGAACTTAATTCCGGGACGCTTTCTGAAAATCAGTCGCTTTTGAGCTATACCCGTTACGCGACGCCGGATGATTACCTGTATGCGCATTCGGCCAATGTCGCCGTCATCAGCCAGGCCATGGGGCTTGAGCTGAAACTGGACAAGAGCGTGGTGAATTTTCTGGGGTTCTGCGCCCTGGCCCACGACCTCGGCATGACCGATTACGCGGAATTGGCTCGCAAGGAAGGCCCGCTGACCGACGCCGAATACGCCGAGATCACCCGCCACTCCGCGTCGGGCGCGGCCAAGCTGGACAGGTTTATGGACATGGAGCCGGGACTCCGGGACAGGGCTAAGAAAGTGATAGTCCAGGTCCACGAACGGATCGACGCGGGCGGCTATCCGGACCGTCTGACGAACGAGGAAATAGATCCGCTGGCCCAGATCATAGGCATAGCCGATGTGTACGAGGCCATGTCCCACCCCCGCTCGTGGCGGCCCGCCGGCCATCCGCACAATGTTATAAAACACATCATCGACAAGGAAGGGAAGGGCTTTAATTCAAAGATCGTTAAGGCCGCGTTGGAAGTTCTTTCCCTCTACCCGCCCGGCTCGATGGTCGCTTTGTCCACCGGCGAGACCGCCTCCGTAGTGAAGGTCAACGCGGGTTCGCTCACCAGGCCTACGGTGGCGGTATGGCTTGATCCGGACGGCGCGCAGGTTCCCGTCCGCCTGGTGGACCTGATCGAACATCCCCTGACCTCCATCGAACGAATAGTGGAGGAAAAGGAATTGACTACGCGCAATCCCAAATTCGCGGCCAGGCGGGAGCTCTCCCGCTGGTGGGTGGACTGGTAGAGATAATTTCTCGGCGCGCCATATGGATAATACCAAACGATTGTTGTTGGTCACGGATGAAGGTTATGTGACCGACCGGGTACAGGAGATCCTTAAAGGATTTCCCCAGTTTTCGGTTGCGCATGCCGCTACGGGCGAAGAGGCCCGGGAACTCCTGAAGGAAAGCGCTTTTGACGCCGTCATCACCGATATTTATGTGCGCGGCGTTTCAGGCCTGGAGCTGCTGCACCACGCCAAAGAGAAGAATAAGGATGTCTGTGTTATCATCATCACCGGCGTAGATAACGCCGACCTTGCCGCCAAAGCCCTGAAAGAAGGCGCCTTTGATTTTGTGATAAAACCCCCCGCCCTGGACCGTATTTCGAACATCCTGAAACTGGTGGCTCTTGTAAAAGCTTAGGCGGCAATTCCGCAAATGACAGCGGTGTGGTATGGTAAAAGTTTTTGCCGCAAAAATTTTTAATCGGCTTCTTTGTTTAAAACCGCGTGGAGCAGCTGGAAGGGCCTTATGAAGCGGTTTGTCCAGGAAGACCGGCCGTAACGGCTCTCCAGAAAACGCTTATCTGGAAAAAGATATCTTAAAAAAAGAGAAGGCCGGTAAAGGCCGGGCAGCAGATATTCCAGCGGGCGGGAATGTCCGGCGGCCGCTTTTTCAAAAAAGCGGCTTTTTATTTTTTCGGCGCCGCGCGGCGCAAATAGCATAAGCTCCGGTTCCGACATAAGTTCCGGCCTGGCCGCCGCTAGACGCTTTAACGCCGGATAGATCACGGGCCTGAGACCTCCGCCCGCGGCAAGAGCCGCAGTTTTGCGCCAGAAGTCCGGCCGTCCGGTTTTCCCGTAGACGAATGCAAGCAGCGCGGCGAGATCCGCCTGGGTCTTCTCATCCAGGCAGCCGTGATAAAGCAGGGTATGGGAAGCAAGGTGGAGGAATTGGTCTTCAAAAGCGGGAACAGGAGCCTTTGTATCCGGGCTAGAGCGCTCGGCTCTTTGCCAGAGCGCTTCGATCTTTTTTTCGTGCCAGAGGCCGGTGTGCAGGTCGACTATGACCGGCGGCGCCGAACGGGAGGCCGGCCTGTAATAGGCTTGCGAGCTGTTTTCCATCGGCCTGAACTTCAACTGCGCCAGGAGGGCGATAAAACCGGTTTCATCCGCGGAACGGACAAGCAGGTCCAGGTCGGTCATCTCCCGCTCCCGCGGTCCGTAAACGCCCTGCGTCAGCAGGGCCGAGCCTTTCAGCAGCAGGAACCTAAGATCTTTTTCCGCGGCCGCCGGGCCGATTTCTTCAAGCGCTCCGAGCAGAAGGATATTGCGCGCCAGTACGCTGTTCACGGCCGGCCTTTAAACCCGGCTGCGGCAGGACCGGCCAGGCCGTTCTTTAGCGCGGCGCGGACAGCGCTGTCGGTAGCTTCATAACCGGCTTCGTACGCTCTCAGCTGCATCAGGTCTTTGCGGAGTTTTTCCAGTACCGCCGTGCCGACTTCCCCGGCGGAGCCGGATAACTCCTCGGGCGTCATCTCCAGCGCCTCCTCCAGGTTCAGGGCGGAAGATTCGTTCTCCCTTCTTGCTTTCGGCGTCAGGGCCGCCCTGCGGCCCAGCTCCTTTGTAACGGCCTCAAGGATCTGCGCGGCGGCCGCGTTCAGGGAAGGCAGGCCCGGGCAATATCGCTGCCGGACCGTCGAGGAAAATTTCTTGGAGCCCGAAGCCATGAATTCCCCGGCTAGCTCGACGCGTTTGGCCGCGTAATCCGAGAACTCGCGGGCATTTGCCAGGAGTTCCCGGAACTCCCGGTCCTTTTTCAGTTTTTCCAGGGTGTAGAGGGCTTCAAGCGACATCGCTTCTATTTCGCTTTCCTGCACGGCCGGGTTGTACAGCCCCTTTTTTTTAGCCCAGGAGTCGCGCATCTGATGCGCGGCCTGGTAGACCACCAGCGGGGAAACATATTTAGCCGTCGCCCTCAACTGCTCCGCGCTTGTCACGAGGGAATCTGCGGTATAACCATTCATGCGCATGAACTGCTGTATGGTCTCGGAATCCAGCAGGATGGTCCCTGTGGCGGGGTCGTAACCGGAATAGCCCGTGTCGCACGGACGCACGGAGAGGTTCATTTTAGGGTGTCGTGAATAAAAAGCAAGTATTTCCTCTCCGGCCCGTGTTCCGGCAAGCTCTTTTGAGACCGCCGTGTTAAGCATGGACGCCAGTACGGCCCGCCGGCCGGCCGGCAGGAGCTCTTTGGGCAGGGAATTCCTGTTCGCGTTTATCCGTATCTTCAGGTCCGGAGCTATGGCGGCCTTTATGCCGTCGAACATTCCGCCAAGGAGGTAGATCTGGTCCGGGAGCCTCATGCCGGACAGCCGCGCCGCCTGCTCAGGGGAAAGCGCTCCGGAAGCTATTATCTTATCCGCGGCCTTCGAGGTGGAGATGTCGTTCGTCATCGTTGCGAGGGCCGCGTCGTTATAGTTCAGGAACATTTTATTTCTCTCAAGTATTTTGGAGACTACGGCGTTGCGTTCTTTGATGGTCCAGGTCAGCCACTCTGTTTTGGAAATTTTAACGCATTCCGTTCCCTCAGCCTGGTCCCAGGCTATGTCCAGGGTCTCGGTTTCCGTGTCGAATACTAGTTCCCATTGCCTTACGGCTTTTTTTACGACTTCGGTTTTTTCCGCGGGATAACCGGGCTGGTACCTCGCAAGCCACACAAAAAGTTTCTCAGGCTCGGGTCCCACCCCGGCGCCCGCCAGAGGGCTGCCGGCGTCGATCCTCAGGGCCAGCGCCTGACTGAGCTTGTTCACGGTCGCGGAGTCCCAGGGCATGGAGAGAAGCTCGTTGAGGTCCTTGAGCGCTTCAGCCTTGGCTTTAAGAGACGCCGCCCTCCGAAGATCGGTTTCGGCCAGCGCGGCCATGAGAGGTTGATCGGCCAGGAGTTCATCGGCGGCGCCTGGGTCTCCCCTCAGCATCAAAGCTTCGTATTTGATCAGCCGGGCGTCCTGGACCTCGGTCATGCACCGGACCTGCGCGGCCGGGCCGCAGATCAAAAGCCAGGCTGCCAGGGCCGCAAAGGCCGGCCTTTTGATCAAGTTTGAAATCGTCATTTATTTGACGGCGTTTTCAGCCGTTCCTCCATGATCAGTCTTAAAAAATCGTCCCAGAGCGACTCCGCGGTGAAAGCTAGCCGTTCATAACAGGCCGAACCGTATTTAAGCTTGGGGATGTAAATTGCCAGTCCGTGGGTTTTCGGCGCGTCCGCCAGGGCGGTCCTTCCGATAATAAGGTCATCGGCTATGTATTTCTTCAGGGCGGCCGCGGCCCTGCCCGCCGCGCTGTTCCCATCGCCCTTTAGGCCGGCGGCTCTTGAAAGATAATCGTACAGATCATAAGAAGGCGGCATATCTTCGAACTTATAGGTCCCGTTGACCGTTTCCGGCGCGGCGGCGGTTTTAAAAACTTCGGGGTCGGAAGCGGCGGCCTGGACCCAGTTGTTCAAAAGGTCCATGAAACCGGGCAGGGCGGAGGTGCGAAGCGCGGAAAGCGTGGATTTTTTCCACGTGGCGGAATAACGGGCGGCGAAAGCGTCCACCATAAGTTTCCCCAAAGCTTCGTCCGATATGCCGGGGTTCGCGTCCAGTTTAGCCAGTATGGCGGCGTACGGATAGCCGGCGTTGGGGATGATCTCTTCGGAACCGACCAGCACGGAAACCGAGTCTTTAAGCTCATATGCTACTTCGGCCATCTGCATCTTGCAGGCGTCCGTGGCGAAAACATCTATCTTGCGGCCCAGCTCTTTCTTTATCCGGGACAGGGCTCCGCCCAATTGGTCTACTTCCATATGGCGGCCGCTGGCGTTATCCCAGGAAATGCCTCCGATCCCCGAGCCGTGATCCCATATGATCACGGCCACTTTTTTAGCCGGGAACCGGCGGATGCCGCGTTTTACGAACCTGACGAGATGGGCCGCGCTGCCCATGTCGGGATCACCGGCCTCGTACAGCGCAGGAGAATTAATGGTTTTGGGATCGGAGTCCTTTTGTATGAAAAGTGTTTGCGAACTATGCTGGAATTTCAGGCTCCTGGAAGCGGGGTCCGTGCCGAGCATGCCAAGTTCGGTCAGCACGGCGACCTTATCCGTGGAACCGGCCTTTTCCAGATCGTTTATACTGCCATCGGCGTAACCCAGGATGCCGAGGTCGTTAACGGCGTTCATGAATATAAGGACAAGCCACTCGCGCTTCGCCGGCGGAGAAGCCTTTTGTTCATAAACAGGGGCGGGGGCGGGAACTGGAAACGCATCGATCCGGGGTTCCGCCGGCAGGCGTTCAAAAGGAAGCTCCTGCGCGTTGAGATTCACTATCAGCGCGGAAAGCGCGGCCGCGATCAGCAACAGGGTCTTGCGTTCCATACGCTATATTATCGCTTCTGCCGGCTGTATTTGCAAAGGCCGTTCGGCCCACGGGCGGCAGGGCTTTTGGCCCACGGCTCACACAGATTTTAAGGAAACGGCAGGCCTGCAAGTTCGCGGGCGTGCCGGGGGCATGGAGCCGCCGGGCACGCTATCGTCCGCTGTGGCCGTTTATACGAAATATTCACATCGATGGACAGGATAGTCAGGATAACAACGCCAGAAGAGATAATCCGCAGATTTCGCAGATTTGCGCAGACTAGGAGCCTGTCCGACATAAGGAATTTTGGCTGCAATCGCCGTTTTTTGCCTGCACCTTTGTTGCGCGAAACTTACAGGTTCATTGGAGCCTGCGCGTTTCGCGCAACTTCGGCTCGGCTT
>Ga0172379_10008701_pt1 | contig 12703 bp, 12 predicted proteins | sample GrowelOW334metaG_FD_119756 | JGI IMG/M metagenome (GOLD analysis project Ga0172379, IMG submission 119756) | Groundwater microbial communities from an aquifer near a municipal landfill in Southern Ontario, Canada - Groundwater well OW334 metaG | ecosystem: Environmental > Aquatic > Deep... | reverse complement strand
TGCCCCATCGTCTTGATGATGCGCCAGCCGCCCACCGAGGTGCCCAATGCCATGGCGATCGCGCAGGAGAACACCACCCAGGTGGGAACCACGGGCTCGGGGATCATCCGGGCGCTGACCAGGGCCATGGTGATGATACCCATGCTCTTCTGGGCGTCGTTGAGGCCATGGGTAAAGGCCATGGCTGCGGCGGAAACAATCTGGAGGTGGCGGAAGCTCGCGCTCACCCGACCTGGATGCACATGGGAGAGGGTTTTAAAGATACCGCCCATCAGCAGAAAACCGAGGACAAAACCCATGGCCGGAGAACCCACCAAGGGAATAAGCACCTTCTTCACAATCCCGCCCCAGAGGACAAAGGGCAGGCCGCCGTGGATGATGGCCGCCCCGCACAGGCCGCCGATCAGGGCATGGGAGGAGCTGCTGGGGATGCCGAATTTCCAGGTAATCAGGTTCCAGACGATTGCCCCGAGGATGGCGGCCAGAATCACCACCTGGAAGGCCTGCTGGTTTGAATCAAGCTCCTGGGGATAGGCCTTTTCCAGCAGCGCCCGGTTGATGTTGGCCAGTTCTTCCGGCTTCAGCTTGCTGGGATTCTTGGCTTTCGCCACAGTCTTCTCTTTAAGAGCGACCCCGCTAAACCGCTCGGCGGAATAAAGATCGGTTTGGGTGATGGCGCGGTTCAAATCAGCCACCATGGCACCCTGCAACTCCTGGGAGGCAGCTGCGCCCACCGTGTATTGCCCGAGCAGCCCTTGGGTTTCCGGGGAAAGCTGCGTTGCCAGATATTGGGAAACCGGATCAACGGGATGTTGCAGCTTAGCGGCCAACGCTGCGGGTTGGTGGATATCCGCGCTCTGGAACCGGGCCGTGTCGAGCAGGCCGCTGGCGACCGTAATCGCCACCTGGGTGGAGAACAGAGCGCCGACGAAGTTCAGACAGGCCGCCATGATAATCGCTTTGCGCGGCGAGAGCACCCGGGTGGAGACCACGGTGGCGATGGCGTTGGCCGTATCATGAAAGCCGTTGATATAGTCGAAGGCCAGGGCACAGAGCACAACCAGGACAAGCAGCAACGACAGACTAAGCATATTTCACAACCACGCTTTCGATGATATGGGCGACGTCTTCGCATTTGTCCACCGCCACTTCTATCCGATCGTACACCGCCTTCCACTTGATCGCGTTGATCGGGTCCGCATCCGGGGCGTTGAGCAGGTCGGCAAGCGCCTTGCGGAAGGCGGCGTCATGCTCGTTCTCAATCTGGTGGATGCGGATAAAAAGACTCTGGACATTATCCCGGCTTGGCTTGGTGCGCAGGGTCTTAACCGCCTCCTGTGTGGCTTCGGCAATCTGCACCAGCAGCGTCACCAGGCCTGCCAGGTCAGGGCGCAATTGCTTCAGCTCATAGAGCGCCATCCTGCCGGCGCAGGCCTCGATGCAGTCGGTCACGTCGTCCAACTCGCTAGACAGGGCGTGCAGATCTTCCTTGTCCAGCGGGGTGACAAAGGTGGCGTCGATCCGGTTGGCAAGCTCGTGGGTGATGTGGTCGGCCTCGCTCTCTATCTCCTTGATCCGTGCCGCATGTACGCCAAGATTGTCAAAGTCATTGACCAAGGCCTGAAATTCCTTGGCCGCATCCACAGCGGCCTGCGCCTGTTTTTCTAGCAGCGCGTAAAAACCCTGCTTCTTGTTTAATCCTGGAAAACGCACAAGCTTACCTCCTTGGCAAAATGAAAAAACAGACGGTCACGCACTGTTGCGCCAGGGGGCCGTCGAAAAATAGTTACTCCGTATACTGGAGCGTGATGATCACGGTCCTGTTGAGCGATCTTCCCTCGGGCAGACTGTTGTCGTAGGGCGGATTATTGGGTCCGTTGCCCGCATGGGTTATATTTGCCGCCGCGACGATCCCGGTTTGCAGAGTGGTGTCGTACACTGCTTTTGCCCGGCGAGCGGACAGATCGATATTATATTTTTCCGTGCCGATGCTATCGGTGTGCCCGGCAATATCCATCGTTACGGCCTTAAGCTCCGCCACCCTGGAGATCACCCGGTTAACGATAATCTGGTTGCGGTCTTTGAGTTCCGTCCGGTCAAAGTCAAAGAGGATCAGGCCGTATTTCTCCACCACCTTGTTGCCGGTTTTCTGGACGATGCGCTCTTCCCGCCGGATAAAGTTGATGGCGATGGGGCTACTGGCGGTGCTGAACACATTGCCTTCCTTGTCTTTCACTTCGAGATCCGCGCTGAGCTGGCCAAGGGCGGCAAGGTTGCGCAACCCCAGGGCTTCCAAGGCAAAGGCCACCTCCGCTGGCGGACTCCCCGCGCCTTCCCTGGTGGCCAGGACCTTGTCTGCGCCCAGCAATCTCAGCTGCCAGTGCGTGATCTCTGTCTCGGCTTGCAGGGAGGGAGTGATCCGAAGCTCCTTGGTGTCGGCCTGTTCCAACAGGTAGATGCTCTTGATGGTATCAAGGATGGCCGGATGCGTGGCCAGGATTTCCACCCGCTGATTTTCCACGATCCCTTCCGGCACCCGGCTGGAGCTGGGCACTGCGGGAAGATTCCGGGCCTTGATTTCCATGCGGGAAGGATCAATGCCCCATACGGACTTCAGGTAGGCGGCAACCGCCTCAGCCCGGCTCTTTGCCAGGGCCATCTTGCCCTTTTCCGCACCGGTGTTGGAGTTGCAGCCCACCAGGGTAATGCGGGCCTCGGGGTTGGCCAGCAGACGTTTACCGATCACGTTCAAAACATGGTGGTGCTTTTCCATGGTGCCCGTGAGTTTTTCCTCGGCAAAACCCCCGGTCTCCTCCGGGCTGGCCAGGGCGACGTATCTGCTGGGGATGCTGCTTTTTCCCGTGTCAAAATAGACGTGGTTGAGCAAGGGTGAGCTGTCCACCATGGTGACTTCCTCGATGTTCACGGCGGAAGGCGCGCTGACCAGCGTCCCGGTTGGGGGAGCAAGAAAACGGTAGGTGACCACATAACGATGGAAGATGGTGGTGGAGAATTTCTTAAGGATGGGCAAAAAATCGCTGGCCGAGTTGGCCTTGCGGATCATGCCGTTATGGCCCTGGGCAAAAGAGGTCAGGAAGGTATCCAGGCCGGGCTTGTCCATGTAGTCCACGGCATAGGCGGAGAAGTTGCTCACGCCCTTGGCTGCCAAAGCCACCTCTTCACCCTTCACCTTGCTGTTGATGTCTTCCCCGTCTGAGAAAACGAGCATGAACTTCTGGCTGTCCGCAGGCATCTGGCCGATGATCTCCAACCCCTTCTGCATACTGTCATAGAGGTAGGTGCCGTCTGTGGTGGCAGGGAAAAAGCTGCCCCGCAAGAATTGGTTCAAGGCCTGCGCCTCGTTGGCCTGAAAGGTTCGGGTGGAGACCCGGGGCTGTTTCGCGCCTGGATCGACAAAGGTAACGACATGGACATTGTCGATGGGCCGGACCAGGGCGAGGAAGCTGTTCAATGCGGCCAACAGCGGCTCCACCGCCTTGCGCTGCTCCATGGAATAGGAATTATCCACCACCAGCACGATGTTGAGGCCGATGTTCCGCTGCTCCTGGACATCTTCCACCGAAATGATCTTGGCTGTTTTTGGCCCTTGCTTGATGGAAAAATCCTCTTTCTTCAAGCCCAGGATGGCCTCCCCGCCCTTATCCTGAACCGAGACCAGCACCTTGCCCTCTTCCAGGGCTTGGAAACTCAGTTTCGCCTTCGGGCGGAGGGCCTGCACCTCAAGAGCATCCAAGGCCAGACTCACGCCCGCCCATGAAAAAACGGCGAGAAACAAGCAAAGAAGACTAACGATCTTTTTCATGGTGTTGCTCCTGTGACGGATGCGAAGGTTCTACGAGATTTCTTTAATACAAGAAGGGCGACAGGCTAAAGGACTCACTCCGGCGGCGTGTCGGAAAGCCCCCTGCCGATGGCATACTTGATAAGATCGGCCACGCGTTTGATGTTGAGCTTTTTCATCATGTTGGCCCGGTGGTGTTCAACGGTCCGTTTGCTGATATCGAGCTTCTCGGCGATATCCCGGCTCGTAACCCCCTCGGCCACCAGTTGCAGGATTTGCCTTTCCCGGGGGGTCAGGATCTCGCCGGACCCATCGCTCCGGCTGGTGCAAGAGGCGATGACGTCTTCGGGAAATTCTCCGGCCAGATTGGGGGAGATATATACCTCGCCTTGGCGAATTCGGGCGATGGCAGGCAGCAGCTCGGTGTCGGAATCTTCCTTGAGCAGATAGCCGTCCGCCCCGGAAGCAAAGGAAGAGCAAAGGTACTGTTCGCCTTTGTGCATGGTCAGCATGAGCACCTTGATCTGCGGACAGATCTTGCGCACCTCCCGGATTGCCTCAATCCCGCGCAGGTTGGGCATGGAGATATCAAGAATAGCCAGATCCGCCGGGGTGGTTTTTAAAAGCTCGATGAGTTCCAGGCCGTCGGCCGCTTCGCCGACCACCTTGAGGGTGGGGTTCTCCTCGATCATTTTTTTGACCCCATGCCGGATCAAGGCATGATCATCAGCCAGCACTATACGACATATACCCATGACACTCCCCTTCCACTTCAGACCAGTCCGGAAAAATCACATTATATTCCCTGGTTATATACAGTAGTCGGCAATTTCCCGCAGTAAAATTTGCTGCCGCAGTTACCCTGCCGTCTCTTCGCTGCTTTTAGTTTTTACCGCCAAGCTCTTCCGGCTTGGGAGCAAAGGCATTATACGCCAAACTGATCCCCAGGGCAAACAGGGTGGTACCCACCCCGATCACGGCCCCGAGAGTAGTCGGCGCAATCAGGGCCAGCCTGATAAGGACCGTGGCCACCGCATACCCGGAATTACGGAAGGATACCTGATACTGCGCGCTGTAACGAAGCGAAATGAGCACCACCAGCACATCACTGAAAACAAGCAGGGTATAAAAGGAGGCAAAGGCGTTTTCCGGCAAGCCAAAGGCAAAATACCCCCAGAGGTCAACCAGGCAGATGCCCGCGAAAGAAATCAGCAACAGCAGGGCTATCATCTTTTTGGCCAAGATGAAGTGGCTACGGATTCTCTCATCCGCAGTGATGGGATGGGAGCACTGGGCTTTGTAAAAAAATCCCAGGACCACAAAAATAAGCAGGGCTCCCACCGCGGAAGCGACAATACTCCCCAGGGAGGAAGCAATTTCCGCCCAGGCCAGCGGTTCGCTGAAATGGGAAAACTCCTTGAAGGTATCCCGCAGGAGAATAAGGGAAAGGATCTCAAACTGTTTGCCCACCGACTTGGTCACCGAATGGGACAGGCTGAGAATAAGGCTCACCACCTCAAGGGCCAGCAATAGGTTGAAGGCCTGCTCAATGGCGGCAAGATGGGACAGTGAAAAATGCGAGGCAAACGGCTCGGGCACAAGGTGCCGCCGGTTCAACTCGATAAGGACAATGGCCGCGACAAAAAAACTCACCAACACGGTGGCGAAGAATTTCAAGCCCTCTTTGCTTTCCAGGTGCAGCTCGACCCAATCGAAGAGAAAGCCAACCCGTATCATGAAGAAATCCATACTGTCCGTCGCCTCCTCATGGGAATGGAGATATAATCCTCTCTATTTTTTCTAGTCTGTATTCTGGGGCGACACAAGCTTTTCCTACAAAATACCCTTTCTCCCGTGCCGTAGCCCATCCTGGCGCCGCCACGCACCCCCCCCGGCCAACAAAAACTTTGACTTCCCCTGGCCGGATGAGCAATCATGAAAGCAGGAACTGTTCTTAGGCAGTCAATCCCATCCTGTTTGCCTCGGAGGTGATTATGAGCGCGGAATCGATCCAGGCCATGCTCCGCACCATTGAAGAAGAATGCCGTTTTACCGGCGGCCTCACCGGTCGCTACACCCTGCACCAGCAGGTCTTCGACGCCATGGCCACGGTGCGGCGCGAGGATTTCGTCCCGGACGAGCTCAAACCCTACGCCTACGACAACAACCCCCTGCCCATCGGCAACGGCCAGACCATCTCCCAGCCCTTCATCGTCGCGTTGATGACCGACCTATTAGAGCCGGAACCGGACGACATCATCCTGGAAATCGGCACCGGCTCGGGTTATCAGGCCGCCGTTCTGGCGCAACTGGTCAGGCGGGTGTACAGCCTTGAGATCATTCCCCAACTGGCCAAACAGGCGACCCGGCGCTTGCAACACCTGGGCTACGACACCGTGGAGGTCATTGCCTCCGACGGCTCTTTCGGGCTGCCGGAACATGCCCCCTATGACGGGATCATCGTCACCGCCGCAGTGCCACATATCCCCGAGGCTCTGGTCGAGCAACTGGCACCTTTCGGCAGACTGGTCATTCCGGTGGGTCTCCCCCATCTGCCGCAGGACCTGATGCTGGTGGAAAAATCCGGCAACCGGACCACCAGCCGAAGCATTCTTTCCGTGGCCTTTGTCCCCTTCACCGGAAAAGCGGAAGACTGACCGCCCTGCCCCGCCCCAAAAGCAAACCCATTACCCGAACAGCCCAACCAGAAAAAGGCTCAGCAGCGGAAAATAGGTGATGATCCCCAAGGTGACCAGCAGTATCGCCAAAAATGGCAGGGTGGCGGTGTAGAGTTCGGTAATGGGCCGATCAAAACGGTAGCTGGCCAGAAAAAGATCAAGGCCCACCGGCGGGGTGCAGTAGCCGATCTGTAGGTTGGTTAAAAAGATGATGCCCAGGTGGATGGGGTCAACCCCATACCCTTGGGCAATGGGCACGATGAGCGGCACCACAAGCACCAGGGCGGAAAAGATATCCAGCAGGCAGCCGACCATGAGCAGAAAGACGTTCAGCAGCAGGAGAAAGGTGTACTTACTTGAGATATGCTCCCGGATCAGGGCAAAGAGCTTGGCCGGGATCTCCTGATCGATTAAAAAGCTGGTGGAAGCCATGGAGGCGGCCAGCACCACGAAGATTCCCCCGAACAGAGCCATGCTCCGCACCACTATGGAGGGCAGTTGCGCCGGGGCGATATCCCGATGCACACACATCTCCACGAGCAAAACATAAAGGGCGGTCACCGCCGCCGCCTCACCCACGACAAAAAAACCGCCGTAAATCCCCCCAAGCACAATAACCGGCAACGGCAACTCCCAGGCGGCAGCACGCAGGGCTCGCCTCCTTTCCCCTGCAGGCAGCGGCTGACGGGAGCCACGGGTAGCCGCACCCTTCCTGATGCTGTAGGCGGCCAGCAGAACCAACATCAACAGGCCGGGTAGAATCCCGGCCAGGAAGAGATGATCAATTCGGGTTTCGGCGATGACTCCGTAGAGGATAAGGGGGAGGCTGGGAGGGAACAGCAACCCCAGACTGCCGGAGGTGGTGATCAGGCCCAGGGAAAACTGTTCGGGGTAGCGGTCCTTGAGCATGGCCGGAAAAAGCAAGCCCCCCAGAGCAAAAATGGTCACCCCGGAGGCCCCGGTAAAGGCGGTAAAAACCGAACATACCACCAGGGCAATCACCGCTAGCCCTCCTGGCAGCCAGCCCAGCAGCACGTTGGACAAATCCAGCAACCGCACCGGCGCCTTGCTTTCGGAAAGCACAGTCCCGGCAAGGATAAACAGGGGCAGGGAGAGGAGCATGGGGGTATCGGCCAGCCGGGACATCTCGATAATCACCACCGAGGGATCAACGCCGGCGCCATGAAATGACAGCAAGGCCATGGCGGCCATCACCACAAAGAGAGGGATGCCCAGCACGGCCAACCCGAGGGTTATCAGTTGCAGGAGCTGCATATCAGGCTCTCATCCCTTTCCGCAAAAGATCAAGCCTCTTTCCTGGGCAGGGCTGCACGGAAGCTGCGCACGCTGCTGATGAGAAAACGAAGGGAGATGCCGGCAAAGGCTATGGGAAATACCAGATTGAGCTGCCAGGAGGCAAGCCCGGCCATTTCCTGTCCGTTGCCCTGGGCAGCCTCCTGGCGGACAAAATCAACCGCCACCCAGGTAAGCACCAGACAGACACCCGTGGCAAAAAAATACCGCAACACCCGCAGCCAGCGTAAAAACCCCTTGGGCAAGAGGTGGGAGGCAAGATCAATGGAGATGTGCTTGTCCATTTTGGTCGCCACCACAGCCCCGAGGAGCCCGGCCCACAGCACCATAACCCGCAGGAGCGGATCGGCCCAGGATAGTCCCCCGCCCCAGACATCGCGCAACGCGATCTGCAGGCAGGCCAGAATAATCATAGCGGCGATAAGCAACAGAAGAACCGCTTCCTCAAACCGCTCCAGCAATCGACCTATTTGCTGGATTCTCCCTGAGAAACTGGCCAAGAAGGCGCTCATTTCGCCACAGCCCCACCTGCGGGCTTTGCCCGGAAATCGGTAAGCAACCGGGTCGCCGCCTCGTATATCTCCCTGGAAAAGGCCGTGCCGACCAGACGCGGCACGGTTTTCTGGTCGCGCACCGCCATCAGCTGCCGCAGGGTTTCTTTGTCCGCAGGCACCAGCCGGATGCCGTTATTTTTCAGAGTAACAAGGGCCTCTTCATTGCTGCGCCGGGTGTCGATCAGCAATCCGGCGAAATGCTTTTTCGCAGCGGACTCCATCAGGGCGGCATGCTGAGGCGGCAATTTACCAAAGGCGTTCTTGGAAAAAACCAGGCCACCATAGGCGTAGCCAAAGGGCGTATCGGTGATGTATTTGGTCTTGGTAAACCACTGGAGGACGATGGAACCGTAAAAACCGTTGAATACCGTGTTGATCATGCCGGTTTGCAGGGAGGAGAGTACATCCGGAATGGAAAGGGGGATAGGGGTGACGCCCATGTCCTCAAGAAAGCTGCGGCTCAACGGATCATTCTCCGGCGCCCAGCACTTGCTCGCCCGCAACTGGGCCACCGTGGTCACTGGCTCCCCGGACATGGTGTAGACAAAGCCAACCTCGGTCATGGCCAGCAGCACCAGGTCCTTTTCCAGAAATGCCTTTTGAAAAAGGGGGAACAACCCCTCCGCAACCCGGTCCACCTCGGCATAGGATCTAAAAAGAAAGGGGATGGCCATGACCCGGAAATCCGGCACGGTCTCGCTGATCCCGGTCATGGTAAAACCGCCGCCCTGAAGCTGACCGATCCGCATCTTACGGTACATGGCCCGGTCGTCGCCCATCACCCCGCCCATGTAAATCTTGAACCCGATCTCGCCATTGCTCTTGGCAGAGACCTCGTCCTGAAACGCCTGAAAGTGCCTGGCCCAAACGCTGCCGTCCGGGGCAAGAGTGGCGATTTTGAACAGATAACGGGGTGCGGCCTGGGCGCCCGGAGGGGTCATAAAAGCCCAAAAAACAATAACGAAGCAGACCGTGCGCAGCAGACGATTCATACCTTCCTTCCTCCTGAGAGCAATCGTTATTTCGTAACGGCTCCTAAAAAAAATCATCTACCTGGGCCAGCAACTTCTGGGCTCTCCGGCGGGCCAAAACGTTGGGCAGGGTCAGGTCCGGGGCTAAAGCAAGATCAAAGGCCAACGCCTCCTCCAGAAGACGGACATAAAGCTCCCGGTCAAAAGTCTGCCGCGCGTAATATTCGGCATAGGCCACCAAGGTCGGGAGAAACCGGCGATCGCCAAGGACCAGGGCTCTTTCAAAATGGACCTGGCTCACTTCCGGTCTGCCGCCCAACATCACCGGGAGGGAGCCATAATAAATGCCGAGAAAAAGATGGGCGCCGCCCTGGTAGAAGCGCTCATCCAAGGCCAACACCCGCAGCATCAGCTGTTCGACCTTGGGCAGATCGGCCACCGCCGCAGGCGCACCCTTACTGAAACCGATCCAAGTGGCCCAGCCGTAACCGCCCCAGAACAGTTTGCCCACCTCTCCGGGGCCAACGGCCTGCACCGCCTCGCTGAACTGGGCAAGCGGGATTTGGCCTGCACCGGCAAGGGGTTGGTGCGTGCCAAGCAGGCGCAGACCGTATGCCCTCGCCTTTTCCCCAAGCACGGCAGCCCGTTCCGGACGGCCACACTCCGGCATGAGACTGGCGTAAGCCGTGTAGGCCTGGGTTCCATGCAGCAGGAGCCGAACGTTGTCGGGATCGGAAACCAGCAGACTATCAAGGAGCAGCAGGTAGGAGGGGGCACCATCACAGACCAGTTCCAGGTCTGCCTGGCGGTTGAGGTTTTTCACCACCGGCCCGACCATCGGGGGTATCAGCAGCGAGGCGCACCCCTGGGACAAAAGAACAACCGCAACCAGCAAAACGGCAACGCCCCATTGTTTCGTCAGAAAAACCAGCTGCTGGTCAATGAGTTTCTGCATGGCCACCTGATCCTTGTTATCCCTGTGCCTGTGGGCGCACCCAATTCTCCCAGGCCGAGTATACCATACCCTTTCTCGCCTCGGATACAGGCAACCGGACCCGGCACAAAAAAAATGCCCCGGCAAAAAAAATTACCAGGGCATCCGACAAACTCATTTTCTCCGAATCAGGAAATCGCCACCAGTTCCAAATCAAAGATGAGATCTTTACCTGCCAGAGGCGGGTTGGCGTCCAGAATGACAACCTCGTCTGTTACCGCCAAAACCGTAACCACAACCAGTTCCCCGTTGGCGCCGCCCATCTGCAACTTTTGATCAACCTCCGGATTGAGATCCGGGGGAACCTGACTGCGCGGCACCTCAAGAACCAGCGCATCATCCTTTTTTCCATAGGCTTTATGCGCAGGGATGGTGACCTTCTTCTTGTCGCCGATGGCCATTCCCAGAACAGCTTCATCAAACCCCACGATTACTTGGCCGCCGCCAAGGGTAAACACCAAGGGGTCGCGCCCGGCGGAGGAATCGAAAACAGTCCCATCCTCCAGCGTGCCGGTATAATGAATCTTGACGCTATCTCCTTTTTTGGCCTGTGACATATCGTGCTCCTTTTCGTCTTCTCCCTGGCGGGATTTTATTTCAATAGAATTAAGGTAGTTATCGCAAAACCCAACAGGGGTTCATGCTTTTTTAAGAATGGCACTTGCCGAGGTCCTTCTTTGGCTTTAAGCTGGGGGCCGTATTCCCCCTTTTTCAATAACAGCGGCGACAGCAAAGGACTTATCTCCATGTACGAATGGATCCTCACCGGGCTCAGCATCCTGGGAACCGTATACAACCTGAAGAAACATGTAGCCGGCTGGGTGATCTGGACCACCGCCAATCTTGGCTGGATTGTCACCTTTTCCCAGAAGGGCATGATGGCCGAAGCCTTTCTCTTCTCGGTCTATCTGGTCCTGTCCGTTTACGGCATCTTCAAATGGTGGCCCCGGACCCAGGAAGAAAAAAGCTGACGCCCTGGCTTCACGCCCCCAGTTGAATGGAATCCTCCACGCCGAGAGACTGATAAATGTCCAGGGCCTGCCGGGAATGGTTCAGGGTGTAAAAATGGATGCCCCGCACCTCGTTGTCGATCAGATCGCGAACCTGCTCGGTGGCCCAGTGCACACCGACCTTTTCCACCTGTTCATCGCTTCTGGCCCGATCCAGGGCACGTAACAACGGGGCCGGGATTCTGGCCCCGGCGGCAAGCTCCGCCATCCGTACCATCCCGCTCTTGGTGGTGATGGGCATGAGCCCGGCAATGATGGGCACCGTAATGCCGGCCAGGGCGCAACGGTCACGGAAATCATAAAAATCGCGGTTGTCGAAAAAGAGCTGGGTCACGATATAGTCTGCCCCAGCGTCAACCTTGGCCTTGAGATAGTCCATCTCCAGCAGTCGGTTGGGGGTGGCGGGATGTCCTTCCGGGAAACCGGCCACCCCTACGCCCATCTGCGGGAAATTCTTTTTGATAAAGGCGACCAGATCGGCGGCATAGGCAAAGCCATCCTCGGGCTGGACAAAATCCGTCTGCCCCTTGGGAGGATCGCCGCGCAGGGCGAGGATGTTCTTCACCCCGCTTGCGGCATAGTTGCCAAGAATCTCCCCGGTCTCCGTCCGGTTTGAGCCAACACAGGTAAGATGGGAAACCACGGTGAGGTTGGTCTCCTGCTGAATCCTGACGATCAGCTTGTGGGTCCGGTCCCGGGTCGAGCCGCCCGCCCCGTATGTCACGCTGACATAGGCGGGTTTTAAGGGCATCAGGTCGGAGATGTTGGCAAAAAGATTTTCCCAGCCCGGCTCATCCTTGGGCGGGAAGAATTCAAAGCTGAAGGAAATCCGGTTTTTCTCTAAAATATCTTTAACCAGCATCGCGTCTCTAACCCGTTGTTTTGGTGAAAAATTTCAAACATCAAAAGAAACACCTATCTACCAAATTTGACGACCTCACAAAAAGGGAAAAGAGGCCACATGTCCCTAACATAAAACCAAAGAGTTACCAAGCAATAACTGTTGTAATCGCGTCTTTTGACGATTTCAACAAATTTGCCTTCTGATTGCTCGGAAAATTCACGGGCATCTGGAAAAAAATGCACGATTGTCGGCAAATACACTGTCAGCGATCTCCAGATGAATAGGACTGGCTCTCATCTTGACTTGACAAAGTCCAACCCCGGGTTGTAATCAGATTTTGGTGAAAGTTGGAAACATTGCGCCATCGGGACGATGGCCGGGGGGATCACAACACATTGGCACACTCAAACAAAAAAACACCTGCTGCCGCCCTGCTGTTCTGCTCGCTGTGCCTGACGGCCGCACCCCGCCAAGCCAACGCCTACAACGCAAAAGACCTGGAAACCCTGCTGGCCACCAACCGCTGCGTGGAGTGC
>Ga0172379_10008700_pt1 | contig 12704 bp, 15 predicted proteins | sample GrowelOW334metaG_FD_119756 | JGI IMG/M metagenome (GOLD analysis project Ga0172379, IMG submission 119756) | Groundwater microbial communities from an aquifer near a municipal landfill in Southern Ontario, Canada - Groundwater well OW334 metaG | ecosystem: Environmental > Aquatic > Deep... | reverse complement strand
TTTCTAATTGACCTAAATAAGTTCCAATACCCAATATCCAATTCCCAATTACAATGCAGAATGCAAGTTTTAGGATTTATGATTTGGGATTTGTTTAGAAATTAGAAATTAGGAATTAGAAATTAGAAATTTAATAATCTTATTTAAATAATCAGTCACTACTTGGAAACAGGGACTTCTTTATTCGGGGCTATTGTCAGGGACCAAGTGCCGCCCATGCGTTTTATCGGCACTTCAATGCGGTTGGGGACAGTTACAAAGGTCAAAAAATTCTTCAGTTGATTGTGTCCCAGTTCGCCGTGAGCTTGTTCACGACCGCGCATACGGAGTTCAACTCTAACTAAATCGCCGTCTGTTAAAAACTCGCTAACCTTATTGGCTTTAATCCTCATGTCGTGTTCGCTAATGCGCACACTTAGCCAAATGGTTTTTACCTCGGTCTTTTTTGCCTTCTTTTTCTGCATCTGTTCAACCTTTTTCTGCTGGTACTTGAATTTGGCAAAATCAATCAGCTTGGCAACCGGCGGGTTGGCTAACGGCGAGACTTCTACTAAGTCTAGGCCATGTTCCAGCGCCAAAGCCAATGCTTCAGAGGTTTTCATAACTCCAATCTGCTGGCCTTCTTCATTAATGACCCGCAAAGTCAGAGCCTTTATTTGATGGTTTAGTCTGGTTTTTAACAAATTTTTGTTGATTTAACTGATTAATATTCTATCCTATTTGCACTATTTTGTCAATTGGCGCGTGTTAGCTTGGAACAATAAGCGTGGCAATGGTAGCTACCCCAACGATAATCATTAAGGTAGTTATAGTCCAGCCCAGCCAGCTTAAAAGAGGTCCATTTTTGCGGACTCCCATAATTTTTTTATTTCCGCTCATCTGAACAATCAGAATCAAAATAACCGGCGCCACCAGGCCATTTAACACAGCCGCATATATTAGGCCTTTAATCGGGTCAATGCCTAAAAAGTTTAATAACATTCCAATAACCATGGAAATAATAATTACTCCGTAAAAGGGATATGCTTTTTTTAGTTTTCTATACAAGCCTTGTTTCCAGCCCATAGCCTCGGACATGGCATAAGCGGTGGAACCGGCTAAAACCGGGACAGCCAAGAGCCCGACTCCAATAATGCCTATGGAGAAAAGCAAAAAAGCATATTGCCCGGCAACCGGTTTTAAAGCCAAGGCGGCATCTGACGCGGTTTTAATATCTGTAATGCCGTTTTGGTACAACGCGGCGGCACAAGTTACGATAATAAAAAACATAGTAATATTGGAAAAAAACATGCCGGACCAAACGTCAATGCGCATACGTCTAATTTCCTTGTTGCTGGTTTCCGACTCTCTTAGTTTAATGGAGGTTTTGCCGGCTAAAATTTCTTCCTCAACTTCCTGTGAGGTTTGCCAAAAAAATAAATAAGGGGAAATGGTTGTGCCCAATATCCCGCAAATTAAAAAGATTTCACTGGGATTAAAAGAAATATGCGGAATAAAAGTGTTAAATAAAATGGTTTTACCGGGCAGGGTAACAAAAAAAGCCGAAAGAATATAAGCGATCAACACAAAGGCCAGCCATTTTAAATATTTTGCGTATAACGCGTAGCTGGTAAATACTTGCATGACTAAACTTAAAACCGTAAAACCAATAACCAGAAGGTAAAAATTTAAGCTCGGACTTAGTAGTTGCATGGCTTTGGCCATGGCGCCTAAATCTGCACCAATATTAAAAGTGTTGGCAATAAATAATAATCCGGTACAAAGGTAAAGTACCCAAGCCGGATAATGTCGTTTAATGTTGCCCGCCAAGCCTCGGCCGGTAACCAGGCCAATGCGCGCGCACATTTCCTGCACCACTGCCATTAAAGGAAATGAAAAAGCCGAAAGCCATAATAACTTAAAGCCGTAACCGGCTCCGGTTTGGGAATAGGTGGCAATGCCGGACGGATCATCATCGGCCGCCCCGGTAGTGAGTCCCGGTCCTAATGTGGCCCAGTATCGACCGGCTCTTTTAACCGGTTTGTTGTTGACGAGTTTTTTTGCCAGTTCACCGGTGGTGGTTATGGTTTTTTCCAAACCTTGAGCCGGAGCGCTAACAAGTTGTTCGATTATTTTATTGGGCAAGTTTTTGGTTTCTAAAGGTTGTTTATTCGCTTATATTTTACCATAATTTAGCTTTTTTGAGAAATGTTTTGAATTGACACCCGAGGCTTTTAGGCATACCATATAAAGTCAATAAAAAGGGGGATAATAAGTATTTGTGGAAGGAAAAATGATCTTAAAAAGCATATTACTTTCGCGTCCACGAGGGGATGTCCGGAATCTATATGTTAATATTTGAGACTATTTTCCCTTCCGCAAAGAAGTAATTTTGCGAGAAGTGAGAAAGAGTGTGGCATGAAGCAACTTGAAGCGAGTCGCCGTAAGGCAAAGCCTCTCTGGTTCTGGGCAGTTTGCCCTCAGACCGGGCAAGGCTCGATGTTCAAATCCGAAAACGGTTTTCTGCCTAAAGCAGGAGAACCTGTCCCGTCGAAGCAGGTGTCGGACTGGGCAGAGCAGGGTGAGTGGTTCGTGGTGGTGGTCTTTAACCGTCAGTTTCAGCGCCTTATGAGCGTGCTTGAAGCATTTGACCATTTCGCGGATGGAGAACCTCTGGGTTTTAGTACTGGAATATTCCAGGTAATCCAGTCGGCAATCGCCAGTTGCGTGACCGCTGACCGTAAAGGACTGCGACAACAACAACTTCCGGGAAGCGTAACCATCCAAATGTTGCAACAAATCTCGGCGCCAAACAGTTCTTTTTTGATTGTGTCCGGCCCGTTTGGGCAACCGGCTCAACTGATGCCAGTGACTCAGCTTGATGCTAAGTTGCAGGGGGTTTCTGATGCCTCGGCTTAACAAAAACCACGAACAAAATATTGATCAGGCCGTCCTGCTGTTTTTGAAGTTGCATCCCCGGGCGACTATCCAAGATGTTGCTCGGCAGATCGGCAGGAGTGTCTCAGCAACCCATGCGCGGATGCAGAAGCTTGTTGAGCTTGGAGCACTCGAACGGGTGCTTCGCGTGCTCAGTCCAGCGACTCTTCCAATCGAATATTTGATCACCATGACCGTGGCCCCGCTACAACTCAAGCAAGCGGGATCCAGCAAGGACTTCGTTGATGCTTTACAGCAGGCCTGGTCTAGTGATCAATTTGCCGATTCCGTTTGTCTGTCTGGAGTTTGGCAAAATCGGAGCGGGTGCTTTTATAGCCGTTCCGTGAATCCTAGTCTGGTAGACGGTTTAACCTTGAAGGTCTGGTTGCTTAGCGAAAGCACAGCGGTCGAGTTGAAAAGTTTCCTTCAAACCATACCGGGCGTGGAGGATCTTTGCTTCATCGGACTCAATCGGATAGGAGGAGCAGAGTGAACGACCAAGACAAGAAGCAACTAAAAGGACAACTGCTTCGCGCAGTCATGCTCAACCCACGGGCGTCCAAAGACACGATAATCACAAGCTTGGGATCGCCTGAGAGTGTGACGAGAAAACTGTGTGAAGAACTGCGGGAAGAGGGAGTCCTAACCCCTACGCTCCGGGTTTCTCATCCGGAAATGACCTCCTGGGCGTTCGTCTATTTGTTGCCTGACGCCAGAACTTTCAGAAGCGAAGGTAGGGACTCAATTCTCACAAAGCTCATGGCCTTGGTGAGTAGGATCAACAACGGCCATCTGGTGAATAAGAATGCCTCAATGGAGGATATCTTCATCCACCAAGTTTGGGAGAGTTTCGGCAACATCCCGTCGGTCAACTCTCGCGTTGACGGCCTGACGATGCTCGTGCAGTTCAAGGACTCAAGAATCCTTCCTGAGTTAAAAGAACTGCTGGTCAGTGAGGGCGGTTTTAGTGCCATTAGCTTCTCGTTACTGTCCCCGATAGACGCGAAGTTCTGACCAATCGTAAATGGGCCATCAGGAGCCCAAAATCCTACACAAAAAGCGAGGTGTGGCCTAACGCCACGCGTACCTCGCCGGGCAAGTCATCATCCGATGCTCCTTGCCCAAATTCCTAAGTTTATGAACAATGTTCGCAAGCTTAGGAATTTTTTATATCTGTAATAATCACCGGCTCCCATTTGTCGCATTTTACGTGCATATGCACGTAAAATGCGACAAAAATAAAACTCCAATTTTGAATCAATTGGAGTTTGAGTTGGTTGGAAATTACGGTCTTAATAATTTGTGGTAATACGTTTTTAGTCTGGTTTCATCTTCGTTTTCTAACTCGGTAGCTTTAAATATTGTTACGTAATTTTCCAAACCAAAGAAAGCGGAAATGAAAGTTAGCTCTCTTTTGGGGCTAAATGGATATACCCAAACAGATCGCTGGAGGGTAAAAATATTCAAATCTTTAAGCTTTTGTCTAAATAAATTTGCTTGGCTACGCATCTCAGTTGGAATATCGGCAATAATAAACCACCAGTAACCATCCCATTTACGGCTTTTGGGTATGCTTATTGAGCGCATATCCATTTCAACAACCTTCTTCTGTCCTTTTTCCGTAAGGCTCATAAGATAATTGTCACCTTGAGGTACTAGTTCAATTAAGCCTTGCCGTTTTAAATAGTAGAAGCCTCTGGTAAGTTTTTGTTTTTCTTCCAGGTCTTTACTAAAGAGGTTAGTGTATGATTTTTTTATACCCGGAGCTTTTTGGAGCAATTGTAAAGCATTCGGGGCGATGAGTGTTATTAATCCTACCCCCATTGCCGCTCCCACGGCTAAAATAACCTCGCCGATATTTTTTAATTTGTCTGCTTCTATTGGGTTTAAATTTAGCAGACCTTTCGGCAGGCTGGTTACCACTATTTTTTTGAATCTTTTTCGTTTCATTTCGTATCAAAATAAATGCATATGCACGTAAAATGCGACAAAACTAAACAGGTATTTTTAGGTATCTAGGAAGTCGTCATGTCTGTGAATACTCGGGTGTCTTTTATTTTATACCAAAGGAGGGCTGGGAGGGTGTTTATTTCACTTTGATTTTTAATTACCTCGGACAGCTTTGCTTTTTTATCTATTCCGCAAACGTAGACTAAGCCAATATCAATTTTGTTTATAAATGTCGCGGTGGTGGTAATTCGCTCGGCATATTGAGTTTCCGCCGTATAAGCGGTTACCCAATTGTCAGATTCAAAAAGATTTGTAAATTTTTCTTTATCCGCTTGCGGAAAAATTCCGGCAGTGTGGCCATCCGCGCCCATTCCTAAGGTAGCAATAATTAATCCGTCCGAATTTTCTTTTTTCCAATTTTTTAAATTCAATTCCCATCTGACTTTAAGTTCCGGCATACTTTCGTTTGGTCTTGGTAGGGTGCCAAAAAAACTTGCCCCCGCGTCAAAGGCCAACTGGTAAAAGTCCGATTTTTGCATTTGGGCAAAGTTATTTATTGTAATATCTTCGGAGAATCGTTCATCCAGTACCGATATGGTTAAATTTTCTCCCATAGAGGTACTGCCGACGTAATCTAAAATCCCTAATGCCGAACCGCCGGAAAGCAATAATAAAACCGGGGTTTTTTTATGTTCAGTGAGTAGGAGATTCAAGTGTTCGCCGGCCTCAGCGGCCGCGGCTTCTTTATCGGCTTGGCCAAAGATTTGAAATTTATTGTTCATAGATGTATGATATATATAGAAAATAGACAGGCTATTCTTTTCGCATTATATCATAGGTCGTAAATTAACGAAACAAAAAATTTAAACCAAAATGTCACAGTTTATTTCAGTGTTAGGGATTGTCCTGCCGATTTTTGCCTTAGTGTATATCGGCTACTATTTTCGGCGTCTAAAGCTTTGTACGGATGAATGGGTGGACGTGTTAAATAAATTTGTTTATTATGTTTCTTTGCCGGCCGTAATTATTGTCAGCTTTTGGGACATCCAGTGGCGCTCCATTGAAATTTGGACAGCTGTTGGCTGGAACGCCGTAGCGTATTTGGCTTTTGCAGTATTGGTATTTTTAAGTTTACAATCCTTAAAACATTTAAGCGGTGCCACCAAGTCCGCAATGTTTATGGTTAGTTTGGTCGGTAATACCGTGTATCTTGGTTTTCCAATTTTAATTCATGCACTTGGCACTGCCAAGGCATCATATGTAATTGCCTCCGGCACCGCGCATTTGGTTTTAGGTTTAGTGTTGTCCATATTGGCCGTGGATTTTTGGGTGGTAAAGTCAAAAAAGCTTTCACTATATAGAGATGATTTGATTAAAAACCCGTTTACGCTCTCGGTAGTGGCGGGGATTTTGCTTAGTTTAATTGGTCTGCGAGGCCCGTTATTAAATGTAATTCATACCCCTCTGGCAATGCTTGGTGGTACTGCTACACCGTTGGCGTTGTTTACCTTGGGCGGATTTTTACACGGCAAATTTTTGCGTCAGCATATTACTCGCAGTTTGGTCTGGACTGGAATTAAAATTTTGGCTTTCCCTCTGTTTTTGTGGCTATTTATGTTGCTGTTGCCGGCTGACAGAAACATTGTTCAAGTTTCGGTTTTAACCGGCACAATGCCGGTGGCTGTGACTTGTTTTGTCATTGCCAAAAAATTCAAACTGGACGAGGCCTTTGTAACCAATGTTATTTTACTTTCCACAGCCATTTCTGTAATTACCATTTCTATCTTTTTGACCGTAATGAGGTAAAAGATTCTTATTTATTAGTTATAAAAAATACCATGCTTTTATAACAAAGCATGGTATTCTTGCTACTTGCTACTTGTTACTTCTTTCCGATACGCCCAATACGAATATCCAAATGTTCCAAGAACCATTAAAGCGGCGCCACCAATAAAGGTAATTAGCCCAAAAGTCTGTGGCAAGAATGGCGACAGAATAATCAGCAAACCAAACAGAACAAAAGCATATCCGCCTACGCGGTGGGTTTTGTTCCAAACATTTTCGCTAGACAAAGTCCACGGGGTACGGATCCCCACAAACCAATTTGGTTTTATTTTCCCCATGTAGTTACCCAAGACAATCATCAGTAAGCCAATTATAGTTGGCACAACGTATTGAATTTTTATGTTATAGCCTAAATTGTATGCGCCGGACGCAAGTAGCACCGCGAGAAAAACCAACATAATAATATTTTTGAACATACGGTATACATTCATAAATTCCGGATAACGGTCTTTGCGCGGATCAACTAGAGGGAGAAAAGTAAACAATAAATACATACCAGTAAGTACGCCGGGCATGGCCCAGGCGTTAGTGGTTTTACTGCCCCAAGAATCCGGTGTGCCGGCAAAATTCCAGTGAGTGACCACGCGGTCCGGAAAGTGCATATAAAAATACCAACCAGCTAGCCAGGCCACAGCAAGAATAAGTAGCGCCGGCAGTTCTTTTTTAAATTCGTATTTCATATTTTTGGATGGTTTTGTACGCATACTTGTATCCTTAAATACTTGTATACTTGATCCCATCAGATTAATAATTATTTAATCTTCAAATTTTTCAATGGAGGAAGATTTTTTCCTTAAAGACAAAAACTTGATAATTTTTTCCGATACGTCCTCAAACACGCTCAAATTTAGACTGTAGAGAATTCTTTGGCCGTCTCGTCTGGAGGAAACAAGCCCGGCGCGTTTTAGAATATCTAAGTGGTGCGAGAGAGTAGGGAGGGTAATACTTAGGTATGTGGCAATTTCCGCCACGGCCATTTCCCGTTTTTTTAACACCTCCAAAATTTTTTGGCGGTTCGGGTCTGACAGCGCAGCAAATGTTTGTGAAAGTGGCATCTGGTTTCGGTTAGAATAATTAGGTTAATTAGCAATTAGAATAATTTGATTATTCGATGTATATCTAAATATTACAACAAAATAAAAACCTCGTCAAGAGGGTGTTTGGGGAAGGCGCGGGCTGAAGTGGCTCCGCGCCTTCTCTTTAGGTTTGCGATCATTTGAATACTTTGGTTAGGCGCATTTGGCCTTGTGCGTGGTTGCCTGGCAGGCGCTGGAGCCAAAACTCCAGGTTTCCAAGCGCACCACATTTTAACGTCAGCGTGGCCAAGGGTTTGTGTTGCCAAGGTTTGCCGTTGGGGCCGGACCCGGCGTAACCGCCGCCGAGCTTGAACCGACCGAAGTCGTATTCCAGTTTGGCTCGTTCAATCACCTGGTGGAATTTTCCCGCCTGGTTTAGTGGTGCGTAGAAAAAGTACACCACATCACCGCCTATTTTGGAGTTGAGCTTGTAGTGCGCTTTGGTCCATGGCAGAAAATATCTGGCATCTTTGGAGGCGCTGCCACTGGTTTGTACGAAGTACCCTTCATGGGTAATGCCGAAATGCTGGTTGTGATACAGCACCCGACCACCACCGACCATTAACTCGCGGTAGTTATTTTTCCCAAAGTCCACGTAAAGCACGTCCGGGAAAATCCACGAACCTCTATTTTGCGCCACTTGCCCGTAGTGTCCGGTGGCGGCGTTCCGCATCATCAGACGCGAAATAACCGTCGTTTCAGTGCCATCCTCCGCGTTTGCTAAGGAGGCAGTGCAAATAACCAAATAAATGATTGCGATAATTCTGATCACTTCAACTGCCCTCCTTTAAAGAACAGCTAATCAGTATATTCCTGCCCAAAAATAAAATCAAGCCCCATATAAAATAAAATCCCGCTTACGGGATTCTATTTTATAATCAATTATGGCAATTTTGAACAATCTTGGTCAATTTTGTGCAATTAACTTAGTGTTCATGTGGCGGGCAAACTTCTTTTTCCACTTCAATGGTGCAGTGGTTTATATCGTACTTTTCTTTTAGTGACTGCTTAATTTGTTTTATTAGCAACACATTTTGTTCAAAGTCATAAGTGTTCGGGATAATATGGCAGTTTAACGCAATTTTTTGTGAGGCAATGGACCAGACGTGCAAGTCATGCACACTTTCCACGCCGGACATATTGCCAATAAAAGTTTTAACATCTTTTAAATTAATATTCTCCGGAATACCTTCCAGTAAAATATGCACCGCTTGGTCGGCTATCTGCCAACTGCCGTACACCAACATAGCGCCAATGGCTAAGCTAATTATTGGGTCGGCAATGGTTTTCCCGGTAAGTAATATAATTAACCCGGCAATCATGGCGCCTAAAGACACTGCGGTATCAAAGGCCATGTTTAAAAACACCCCGCGTAAATTTAAGTTCCCGCGATTTTTTAAAAACATTAACGCCACAGCGCCATTAACCAAAACACCCACCCCCGCCACCAACATAACAATTCCACCGCGTACAGGTTGGGGATTTAAAATTTTCAAGTAGGCTTCGTAAAAAATATAAACCGCAACCAAAATTAAAATTAAGCTATTGGCCAGGGCGGTTAAAATTGTGGCTTTGCCGTAGCCAAAAGTATGTTCTTCCGTGGCCGGGCGTTTGGCAAATTTTTGGCCGGCCCAGGCAATTAAAATACTTAGTGAATCGGTCAGGTTATGGGCGGCATCGGAAATTAACGCCAAACTGCCGGAAAATAATCCGACAATAATTTCCAAAATCGCAAAGCCAGTGTTTAGGCCAAAGCTAATTTTAAGTTTTTTATTCGTTTGAGTATCTTCGGTATTCATCGGCTTAATTATAGCATAAAAAATAGATGAGGCGCCGACGGTTGAGTTGTCGGCGCCTCGGGTTTTCAAACTCTCCAGCCAGAGCTAGGGTTGGCGATGCGTGCCAGGATCAGCCCAGAGGTTTCTGCGATTTTGAGTCCAGCGTTGCTAAACCCTAAAAAGTAGAAAACAGCATCTGCCACTCCGTGTCCCCAGGCAGAGCCCAAGGACTCCGATTGCGTAAGCCAGAAGCACAAGAATATGAGAACGGGTCTGATGGGCACCCAGTCAAAAAATTCGGGCCAGCCGAATTCTTTTAAGGTTTCCACAAGAACAATTCTAATGCTTGTGTTCCTGACCAAGTATCGGTTCAGGATTAAGACCGGATAAAACACGGCGTTGCCACCGAGTAAGCCGGCTAGGAGTTTTACAGCGGAATTTTTCGTCGCCATACTGTCCACCATCAGATAGGTAAACAGGTATGCAGCGACGAGCGCAGCCAGGTTTTCCTTTGACCAACTGGCCACTATTTTCAGTCTGTTGCCGACACTAAAGCGACCCCCTGGCCCTTTGTATAATCGGCATGAATCGGCCCATTTTTTGGGCCATAAAAGCCTCCTTGTGGCTCAAGATAAAGTAATAATACCATAATACCAAAACAGCCGCCAAAGGTGGGCGGCTGAGTAATGAAAAGTTTTAGGAAATGGAGAACGGATTAAAGTTTGTATCTTTATCGTAGTAGTCTTCGTTTTCTTTGCGTTTTAGGAAGTTAATAACTTTATAAGTAAACGGGGTGGCTAAAATTTCGTATAAAACTTTAAAGACATAAATCGTGCCGATTAAATTTAATAAAGCGGAAATAGGCATAGTGCCGTAAAAAGCAATAAAGCTAAAGACAATAGAATCTACACCTTCGCCGATAATGGTTGAACCAATGGTCCTGCTCCAAAGTTTTTTGCCCGCAGTCCAAATTTTCATTTTAGCCAAAATGTAAGAGTTGGAGAATTCACCCGCCCAGTAGGCAACCATGCTGGCCAGTACTAAACGCGGTACAAAGCCTAAAATCGCTTCGTAAGCCCCTTGGTTAGGCCAATCTGTGGCAGAAGGCAAGTACTGCACAGCGCCTAGGGTTAAGGCCATAATTGCTAGGCATAAAAAACCAATCCAAATAATCCGGCGGGATTTCTTATAACCGTAAACTTCGGTTAAGACATCGCCAAAAATGTAGGAGATAGGGAAGAGGATAGTGCCACCGTCAAAATTAAAACCCGCAACCGAAGCCACCTTAGCGGAAGCAATGTTGGAGATAATTAACACCGCGACAAATAAGGCACCAATAATATCGTAGTATTTAAAGTTGGTTTGTTGATTTTCTTGCATAGCGCTTATTATAGCAAAACTCTCCAAAAAACAAAACCCTTTCTTTTGCAAGAAAGGGTTTTGTTTTAATGTTTAGGTTTTAAGTTGTTTACTTCTGGAATGAATTTCCCGGAATTTCTCCGTCCATAATATTTTTCGCGGTAATTGTAGTCCCGGATTTGTCCCCGGCAACCATCAGCGTATCGCCGACCGCAATATTAGAAACGTTAATGGTAGAAACTTTTTTCACATTCGCGCTACCGGCTTCTATAGTGTAGGTTACGCCGTTTTTACCGGTAAGGGTAATGGTATTACCGCTTACAGCAGAGACAGTGCCTGCAACTCCCATTTGTCCTCGTGGTCCGAATTTTTTGCCCATTTGTCCGTCCGTAATTTTAGTTGCGGCAATGGTGGTGCCGGAAATTGTGCCTTGCACTTGCACATGATCGCCGACCTTAATGTCAGTAATAGTAATAACAGTCGGTGTTACTGCGCCACCCGTGAATTTTTCTAAGGTGGCGGCTGAGGCATCGACTGAATAAGTGGTGCCGGTACGGGTGTCCTTAATTGTTAAAGTGTTACCATTTACGGCGCTGACAGTCCCTGCAGCTGTCGGCTTTACCCTTTGCATCATCCGGCCACGCATACCGGAAGAGTTTGAAGTGGCATTGCTCGCTTGGGTTTGGAGGGCGATTGTGCCGGCGGTGCCGGCTACCAAACCAAAAATACTAAATAATACGGCTGTCTTTTTAGAAATCATAATCCGTTATTTTTCCTTTTAATATTAATTTTTAACAATTTAATTTACGACCTTTTGACCCGGTACCAAATTTTATTTCAGTCCCTGTCCATAAATCAGGGAAGTAATAAAGTGGTTAATGACTTTGATAACGAGTATATATAGTACTGGTTTGGGTCTCTAAGTGGGTTCGCGAAATTTTGAATTCGGGTTAGTTAATTCGCAAAATAAAAATTCCCCCAATGTATCGGGAGAATTTTTTGGCTTAAATCTTTCGTCGCATTTTACATGCATATGCATGTAAAATGCGACGAAAGATCAAGATCAATTAAACAAAAAAATACCCCTGCCCGGTTAAGGGCAAGGGTATTTAAATTGCTTAAGAAAATTAAGCTCTTTGTACGTTGACAGCATTCATTCCTTTTGGGGAATCTTCTGTTTCAAAAGTGACAGTGTCACCTTCATGCAGTTCGTCAAACAATACGCCAACCAAAGCTTTGCTGTGGAAAAATAAATCTTTTTCCTGGCCTTCAACAGTAATGAAGCCAAAGCCCTTGTCGGTAAGTTTTTTTATTACGCCGGTCATGGTTTTAGTAAATTTAGTGAGTAAATCTGTAAAAGTTGAAATCAATACTCAAAATTATCTCTTGAGATAGATGCTTGTATGTTTTTAAAATTCGACTATTTTCTAGCCACATACCTTTTACATAAGTAAGTATGGCACATAATCTTGTTCTTGGCAAGCCCTGATTTACGCAAGTAATTAAGCCATTAGTTAGCAAATACAGATTTATTATCTCATAAACTTATGCTATAAAATGCAGTCAGAATCTTTGTGTTTATACCTCGTAATCCGCCTGAGGCGGATGCGATGAGCCTTTATTTTACAAAATCAATTTTTGGGTGGTTGGGGTCAACCAGGTGGGGGAGCCAACCGGTTAAGGGAATAAAGAAAAACGGAAAAATCAGCACCAGCGGGTAAAGCCACCAGCCGGGTGTTTTGGCCTGGCGCTCTTCGGGTACGCAGTAGGCCGGCAAATA
>Ga0172379_10008699_pt1 | contig 12705 bp, 13 predicted proteins | sample GrowelOW334metaG_FD_119756 | JGI IMG/M metagenome (GOLD analysis project Ga0172379, IMG submission 119756) | Groundwater microbial communities from an aquifer near a municipal landfill in Southern Ontario, Canada - Groundwater well OW334 metaG | ecosystem: Environmental > Aquatic > Deep... | reverse complement strand
CCCATCCCTTGGAAATTTGTGGTAATGGGCTTGGCGACGATTATATTTGCAATAATTTTTTGGTGGACTTTGGATATTGCATTAGTCAGAAAGCTCGTTGGCTTGCCTGCCTGGGAGCAGGCAATGCAGTTTCTTATTAGTTTAATATTCTTCTGCGTGGCTTTGGCGCTCTTCGGCGTGGTAGCCATGGCTGCCGGTCGCAAACGCTGGTGGATTACGGCAATTGTAAGTTTTGTTTCTTCATTAGCACTTATACCTTTCTTCCCGCTGCGCCTGGCAACCTTTGGCGCAGCCGGCATTACCTTCGTCGGTTTTCTTATATGGAGTTGGAACATTGCCGGCGATGTGGCCAGCCGCCGAAAGTTTCAGCCGCACTACACCATTCACGCCGGTTTTGGCACGGGTCTGGTTCTGCTGTTGGTGGGCGTATCAATGTGTTACTACACTTCGCTGGGGAACACCCGCCAGACAGCAGAAGAGTTGCGCGTTAGTATGGTTGGCGCCGCCCGCAACGGTTTTGATTTTTATTTGCCCAAACAGGTGCCAGGCTATAACGGCAGCATGACCCTAGATGAATTTCTTTCTTTGGTCGCTACGGATGCGTTTGGAGATTTTGTAGTGCCGCAAATAACCCAGACGCTGGATTCTGATGCAGAAAAGACAAAAGCCTACCAGCAGATTTCCGATCAATTAAAAAAAGTTAATCCAGCTTTCAATAATCCGGCGCTGCAGGATGAGTTGCAAGACAAAGTCGGGGCGCAATTAGATTCCCAACGGGCGGTCATCCAGCAAAAAGCTTTGGAACAGCTATCCGTAGCCCAACGCCAGCTGTTGGATGAGGCTCGGCGTGAATTTTTAGCCGGTTTTAAAATTGAAGCCCAGGGCAGCGATACAATGGACGCGGTAATTGAGAAAATTCTCACCCGCAACGTTGCTAAATATGTTGACCCTTACGAGCATCTCATCCCGCCCATTTTGGCGCTTTCGTTTTTCTTCATCATCGAGTTAATAAGCGTGGTATACCGATATTTAATATTTGCTCTAGCGCCAATAATTGCCTGGGTATATCGAAAGCTTGGAATCTTGCATATAACCGAGAAATCAGCTACAGTGCAGGATCTGGAAGTATAGGTTTTATATGGCCAAAGACTACTACGACATCTTGGGTGTCTCTCGTTCGGCGAGCGACGATGAGATAAAAAAAGCCTTTCGCAAGAAGGCTCATGAATTGCATCCGGATAAATCTGGTGGCGATGAGGCAAAGTTTAAAGAGGCTAATGCGGCCTACCAGGTTTTATCGAATAAAGAAAAGCGCGGCCAATATGACCAGTTCGGCCAGACTTTTGATGACGCGCGGCGCCAAGGTGGGGGCCCCTCGACAAGCTCGGGGTTTGGTGGTTTTGGCCAAGGAGGTTTTCAAGGCAATGTAGATATGGGTGATTTGGGTGACATCTTTGGCGACATGTTCGGTTTTGGCGGCGGCCGGTCTCGCCGGGTTCAGCGCCATATCGGGTCGGATATCCAGGCGGATTTGCGCCTCACTTTTCGAGAGGCGGTGTTTGGCGTGACCAAGGAACTCTCGTTATATAAAGAGGCAGTATGTGAAGTGTGCAAGGGGAACGGTGCCGAACCGGGTTCAAAAATTTCCTCTTGCTCAACCTGCAAGGGCAGCGGTCAAGTGCAACGTGTGGTGAATTCCATCTTCGGCCAGATGGCCCAGGCTAGTGTGTGCCCGACCTGCGACGGCCAGGGCAGTGTGGCCAGCCAGAAGTGCCGGGCGTGCGGGGGTGACGGCAAAGTTAAGCGGGATACGGTTATTAAAGTAAACGTGCCAGCCGGAATTGATGATGGTGAAACCCTTCGCTTGCAAGGCCAGGGTGAGGCTGGGGAGCGCGGGGCCGGGGCAGGGGATTTATATTTGCGAATTCAGGTAACCCCTGATACTCGGTACACCCGAAAAAAAGCAGATATTCTTTCCGAAGTACATTTAGGTATTGCCAGTGCTGCGCTAGGTACCAAAGTGGATGTTGAAACTCTGGATGGCCCAGTGGTTATGAAAATCCCATCAGGTACGCAATCGGGAAAAGTTTTTCGTTTTGGTGGCAAAGGCATTCCGCATCTTCGAAAGCGCGGCCGGGGCGACCATTTGGTTACCGTAATAGTAGATACACCGCGCAAACTTTCGGGCGAACGCAAGAAACTCCTCAAACGGTTGGCCGAGCTAGAAGGGGAAGAGGTGGAGGAGTAGAAACCTAGCGCAGCCCGCTGCCTGCCCCGCACCCAAATGGGTACACTAACGTATTGACCCCTGCCAAGCTCTGGGGGTACGCTTTAGGTATAAAACAAACACGGAGGTCGTTGTGACTAGCCAAGAAACACGGTTCTATCTATTCAAAGACCTGCGATGGATTGAGGGTGACGACGTTATCGTGCTTAAATTAGAAGGTCGTAAAGAGCTTTTATGCCTTCGTCGGTCAGACTTTTCACCTCCAGGGAAACCCGCTGTTGATAAGTACAGTATTAGTATTGCCGAAGATATGGAGGCAGTTGGTCTAACCGAAGGGAAGTCAAGGCACGCTATCGCTCTTGATGGTCCGCTGGCACTTGCCATGTATGACTGGCTGGGCTGGCCAATACCCGAACCGCGGCGGATCCGAGCCGCGTAATAGGAAGTTCATTGTCCCCTCGTGCACTTTTGTGCATACCATCGCAACAAAGCGGCGCTTGTGATTCAATCAAGGCCGCTTTTATATTTAAAAGAAAACACCCGCAACATTGCTGTTGCGGGTGTAGAGAAAGAGCCTTCACTATCCAATTAGCTGAAGCCGTCCGAGCCGACGGAGAGCGAGGTAGGTTACGCTTACCGCGCACTCTTCGAGGACTTTACCTGCTTCAATAAGCTTCAGCCACTCGTTTAGCGGCATTAGGAGAAGCTGGAGCGTTTCCTTTTCGTCAAGGGATGACGGCCCGAGGTGAATTTCTTCGAGCGTCTTACCCAGGAAAGGGAAGTAGCGCGTGGTAAGGTTACGCGTCGCTATTGGCAAGCCCTTGTGGGAAGAAAGAGATTCAACACCAACGAGGGGAATGCCAGTTTCCTCTTCAAACTCCCTTTTAGCACAGATCGCCATATCACCATCATCCCTCTTATTCGGTACACCAGAAGGCGGTACCAGGCTGATGATGTTGGCGCCGTGCTTCCACTCGGCCACAAGAACGACTAGGTCGCCGGGTAGCAAGCAGAATGTCGTCGCCCAGTTTTTCGTGACCGTCCGGAAAGCGCGGTAGGCTCCGCCCTTCGGGTCACGATGGATGACCACTTCGGCTTTTGGGGCAAACCGTAACTCGTTTTTTTGCTCGTCGGTTAGCGGGCCTTTTAGATATTCCGTTAGGTCCGTGGGTTGTTCGAGTTCAGGCCACGGTACAATGCCGATACTTGCTAGATAGTCGTACACCATGTCGGCATCGACAATGGGGATTCCCCATTTCGTTTTATCTTTCAAAATTACCTCCTGCGACTTTATAGACGCGTGTTTTTCGAGTTTTCAATAGTTCAAATAACAATTTACCCTAGCGTATTTATTGAAGATTGTCAACCCCTATGCTTGTTAGTCTGGTAAAAAGTGGTATAATTGCATAAGTAACGATTAATACCAACAGCATGGACCTAACTTCCGTAGGTACATCAGCACAAGGTTTCTGGGCAGGCATCAACTGGGCGCAACCCAGCTGGGACTTGTTCATCATAATGTTTTTCATAATCGCAGCCTTCCTTTATGGGCTGTCTTTGGGACGGGATAGGATTATCGTAATAATGGTGTCCATATACATGGCCTTGGCCATTGTCAGCGCGGCACCGTTCTTGGGCCCAACAACAACCATTGCTCTTAATACGCCAGTGGTTATAAAGATCAGCGTGTTTTTGGGTTTGTTTGTCCTGCTGTTCTTCTTCCTGTCGCGGTCCGCTTTACTTCGAACCATTGCCTCGTCTGACGACAAAGGTAAGTGGTACCAAGTACTCTTATATTCCATCCTGCACGTTGGACTTTTAGTAAGCGTCACGTTAAATTACTTGCCATCAGGTGCGGTTGAAAAACTTGCCCCGCTAACTCGGGCAGTTTTTGCTAGCCAGAACGCTCGCTTTGCTTGGATCCTGGCGCCGATTATTGCCATGGCACTTTTTGGTGGTGCGGCAAAAGAGAAGAAGAAGTTTAAGTACGAGGTTTGATCGGGGTGGGAAACCTACGGTTTCCCCCTCCCGGCTCCCCCTTTCCCTTCAATGATCCGTGCGTCAGTCGTCGCGCAAGGCAAGCTTGACGCTCCTCATTCCGCACGGGTATAGAATTCGTTTCCACCTCTCCCTTTGGGAGAGGATGTCCCGCGTTTGCGGGACAGGTGAGGGAATAGAAAAAGCCGCCGGCGTAAGTGCAGGCGGCTTTATTGAATGATCGAAGATTACGACTGGGCGTATTCCCGAGCAAGGGAAGAAATTTCCAATGCTTTCTGCGTGGCCCGGCCAGTGTACTGGTCGGGGTGGTGCAGGAGCGAGCGGACATCTACGGGAATGTATTCCAGCGCAGTCCGGAGATCTTCATTTTCGGTACTCAATTCTTCGAGTACCGTTATGAGCTGTTTGCCAGAAGACATGGCTACTGGCACCAGCGTTCTATTGACCAGTTCGTGCGCGTCGCCGCGGTACCCAGCCATCTGCAGGGCTAAGTAGGTGGGCTCCGCCATAACCAAGTGAGCACTTGTGCTCAAGTTGCGTTGGCATGCTTCCGCATCAACCGAGATTCGGCTAAGGAACGGCACCTTAGCGTCGTTCTCCCGCAGCAGGTTCTCCAGCTGCACGGTGAGGTTGACGATGATAGCGGGGAAGTCACGGTAGACGCAGCTGCCGACGAGGTCGCGCTGGTGCTCACTGATCATCGTATCCAGCACCTTGCCGAATTCGTTCTTCGTCCGGATGTACATGCCTTCGATGTTCTCGAAGGTAAGGGGATTCCGTTTGTGAGCCATAGTGGATGACCCCACCTGGCCCGTGACGAACTCCTCGCGCACTTCACCAATTTCGCTGCGCATGAGCTGCCGGCAATCTCGGGCAAATTGCGCCAGAGCGGCGGAAAGGTTCAAGCACGAGTACAGGTAGTACGCGAGCGGTTCGGGCGGCAGGATTTGCGTGCTAATGGGGGCAGCACAAATGCCAACTTTCGTCAGCACGCTCTGCTCGAAAAAGGTTGGGAACTGCAGACCGCACTGGGCGTTGTACGCACCGACGGCGCCGGAGATTTTCCCTACGAGTTCTGCGGCGTGGTTATCCATGCGTTCAGCGTTGTACACCCAGCGGTGCAGGATGGTCGCCAGCCAGAAGCCCACGGTAATGGGCAAGGCGTGCTGGCCATGGGTGCGGCCAATCTGCACTTGCGATGCGTGCTTCTCGACCAAGTCAGCGAGCAGGAAGATTGCGCGCTTAACCTTGGGACCGACGACATACTGCTGGGCGCGGACAAAGGTAATTGACCGCGCTGAGTCGAGCGGGTCGTAGCTAGTGAACGGCGTGTGTGCCCAGCGCCGAAGTGGCGGAGGCAGGATTTCCTGCATTAGCCGTACGAGCGCCCGAATATCGTGCTTGGTAATCTTCCGTTCCACCTCGTCAACTTCACTCGTGGTAATGTCCATCAGCTGGCTTATAACCTCTGGCGTGAGCAACGCATAGTCGGCGGCCGGGATAATGCCAGTCTCACCGAGTACCTGCAGGCCGGCAATTTCCACCTCGACGACGGGTACCATGAGGTTGTCGTAGCCAAAGTACATTTGTAGGCTCTTGGGCTGGTAGCGCGGGTTTCCAGGCAGCATTAGGTTTCGACTTTTTTCCATATTGTAAAATCTCCTTTGCGGTTTTGATATGTTGATTTTGATTATCTTTAGCAAATAGATAGCCTTTCGTCAATTGTCCTCGCTTGGTAGAATGCATTTATGGCAATACGATTATTCAACACTCTCTCCCGCACGGTTGAGGACTTCCAGCCACTGAACCCGCCAAAGGTGGGGTTTTACGCCTGTGGGCCGACGGTTTATGACCGGGCGCACATTGGTAATCACCGGGCTAATATATTTGACGATATCTTGCGTCGGACGCTCATCCATGCTGGCTACGAAGTGAAGTTCGTCATGAACATAACTGACGTCGGCCACCTTACTTCAGATGCCGATGAAGGCGAGGATAAACTGGAAAAAGGCGCCAAACGAGAAAAGCTTTCGGTTTGGGATGTGGCCGAAAAGTACACGCAGCTATTCAAATTAGATCTAGCGGCCTTGAACATTGCCGAACCTGACCAGTGGCTGAAGGCCACAGATAATATCCCCGAGCAGATCGCACTCATACAGAAGCTAGAAGCCAAAGGTTTTACCTACAAAACTTCTGACGGCATCTACTACGACACGAACAAGTTCCCTAATTATGGGAAACTAGCGCGTTTGAATGTGGAAGGCCAGAAGGAAGGCGCTCGCGTCGAAGCGAATACGGAGAAGCGTAACCCAAGCGACTTTGCCCTATGGAAGTTCTCACCGAAAGAGGAGAAGCGACAAATGGAGTGGGACAGCCCGTGGGGCATAGGCTTCCCCGGCTGGCACATAGAGTGCTCGGCTATGAGCATGAAAGCGCTCGGTGAGACGTTCGATATCCATACCGGTGGGGTGGATCACATTCCCGTACACCACACCAACGAAATTGCCCAGAGTGAAGGCGCCACGGGCAAACCATTTGTGAAGTACTGGGTGCACAACGAGTTTTTACTTGTTGATGATGGCAAGATGGCAAAGTCGCTTGGCAACGCCTACACCCTGGATGATGTTCGTGATAAAGGCTTTTCGCCGTTCGCTTTCCGTTACTATTGCTTGGGTACGCACTACCGCAGCAAACTCAACTTCACCTGGGAAGGGCTACAGGCCAGCCAGACCGCTTTGGACGATCTCTTGGGGCGCGTTGTGGCTATGACTGAACCGCCTAAGATTGGCTGTGCAGAATATGAGCAAAAGTTCTTTGAGGCAATAGACAATGATTTGAATACACCCCAGGCCTTGGCGGTTATGTGGGGGTTGCTAAAAAGCAACTATCCAGACTCGGCAAAGAAGGCGTCGCTATTAAAAATGGATGCTGTGCTTGGGTTAGGTCTTGCCGAAGCAAGGGTTGAGGAAATTGACGTGCCCGTTGATGTTAAGGTGTTGCTCGATGAACGAGAAGAAGCTCGCTTAGCAAAAGACTGGGAAAAAGCGGACGAGCTACGGAAGCAAATTGAAGCCGCAGGCTTCTCGGTAAAAGATACGTCGAACGGGCAAGTAGTGGGGAAGTTATAGTCTTGCCCAATATCGTAACGCTTGGTATACATCCATGACTATGGAGAATTTTTGGGTAAAGCTACCAAAACCAATCCTTGCCCTCGCCCCTATGGCGGGCGTTACAGATACGGCTTTTCGGCAAATGTGCAAACTCGGCGGGGCGGATGTACTGTACACTGAATTCGTCTCGACCGACGCAATTGTGTACGAGAGCAAGAAGACGTTTGAGATGCTCAAGTTCAGTGCTGACGAGCAGCCAGTGGTGTGTCAGGTGTTTGGCAAAAACCCCGAGCACTACTACAAGAGTGCCAAAGTCCTAGCCGAGTTTGGTTTTGCCGGCGTGGACATAAATTTCGGCTGCCCAGCGTACAAAGTGGTGAAGCATGGCGGGGGAGTGACGCTCATGCGCCGGCCAGACTTGGTGCGGGAAATTGTCCAGGCCACGTGCGAGGGCTCGCCCATCCCGGTGTCCATTAAAATCCGGGCGAGTATTTGCAAGGAAGGGTGTGCGGTGGATGATCCAGAGGGCCAGGTTACTGCAATGGACTTGATTAAGATACTTAAAGACCTGCCTGTGGCTACGGTTATGATTCACGGCCGTTCTTACGAAAAGCCTTTCGATGGCGCGCTGGATGTAGATATGATTACTCAAGTGAAGAAGGCCTTTACGGGCGTGGTTTTGGCCAATGGCGGCGTGTACACACCGGAGGATGCCAAGAAGCTCCTGGATGAAACCGGAGCTGACGGTGTGGGCATTGCGCGCGGCAGCTGGGGCCGACCGTGGCTTTTTCAAGAGATTAAAGAGTACCTATCGAAAGGACGCTATACACCACGAACCTGGGAGCAGATTGTGCCGGCAATTCTGCAGCACGCGAAGTTCGCCTTCGCTGCCAAGGGTAGTCATGGTCTTGTTGAGCTTCGGAAACATTTGGCCTGGTATGTGAAAGGCTTTCCCGGGGCGTCGGCGCTACGCGGTAAGCTGGTTCGGTCGACGACGTATGAGGAGATTGAGACGATATTAACAGCGGGGTAGAGCTGGGCTTTTATGCCCAGCGCTGAAGGGTGTTGTTCTTTGCCGAGGCATGAAAGCCTCGGCTACACTTTTTTTATGTAAACGAAAACTCGACCAGTTTCGTAGTCGAGTTTTCGGGTTAACCTCTAGTCAAACTTTTGGTGTTTGTTGAGGCTTTTTACTGCGTTAACATTGTTGCAATACTCTCAACACTGAAATCAGCCGTACCCGTCTTGGTGACGTTTACGTAGACCGCGCCGCCCCAACTCGCCGGGATACTCTTACCCGCGCAGCTGGCGACTTTCGTATTCAAGTCCTGCAGCTTTGTAGCGTCGTACTTGTTAACAATCTCGGTAACCTTAACTGCAGCGGTTTTTTTGGCGTCAGTGAGTGTACCGTTATTGTCCGCCTGCACAAAAGCCACGAGGCAGCCCTTGCTGGCAGCCCATGCGCCGTTGGTGTAAACAGCGTTCGTTGCGAGCGTATCTTTTTCTTTGAAGGCGGCCATGTTGTGGCCAATGCCGTCAGTGGCATTACCGATTGCCCAAATGAAGAAGACGCCCAAAAAGAACACCAAGACGAATGATAGCGCAAGAACGATTGGCGATCCGGAATTAACTTTGTGGTCGAACATTTTTTCCATATCATTCACCTCCCTTCAGTTTAAAAACATGATTTTTAAATTTTAAGTTTATTTCTTTCCCAGGAGTACTGCTTCTTGCCTGGGTAGTTCTACAAAACTGTTAACTATAATTCGTAGGTCTTCAAGCGTTACTTCAGCATCCTCCGCGTGTTTACCCGACTCAATTTGGGCTAAGTGTACTCGGGATCCGGCCTCATCCAATATATCTATTGCTTTGTCTGGGAAGACCCGTTCTTTTAGGTGTTCCTGGGAAAGGCGGACAATTGCCTCTAGTATAGCATCAGTGAACTTAACGTGGTGGTAGTTTTCGTATTTGCTGCGCAGACCCTTTAGGATGTCTATTGTTTGTTCAGGGGTGGCTTCCTCAACCATGACTGGTTGAAAACGTCGTTCTAGGGTTTGGTCTTTCTCAACATACTTCTGGTATTCTTCCAGCGTCGTGGCGCCAATTACTTGCAGTTCGCCGCGGGCCAAGGCGGGTTTCAAAATGTCTGCCGCATCAATTGCGCCGGTTGCTTCCCCGGCTTCGGCTAGGGTGTGAATCTCATCAATAAACAGAATGATGTGTCTTTGGGCGGCAATAATTTCGTCGACCAGGGCCTTGAGGCGTTTTTCAAATTCCCCGCGATATTTGGTACCCGCGACCAGCCCAGATAGGTCCAGGGCGAGTACGCGTTTATTTTTTAAAATTTCCGGAATGTTTCCATGCGCAAGCTCATTTGCCAACTCTTCCACAATCGCGGTTTTTCCCACACCCGACTTGCCAATGAGTACAGGATTGTTTTTTGTGCGGCGGGATAGTATTTCTATAACCCGGTAGATTTCATGCTTGCGGCCGATGACCGGGTCTATCTTGCCAGCCTTTGCTAATGCGGTTAGATCTTTGGAGTAGAGCGCCAGAATATTTACAGTTTGTCCGCCAACCGAAGATTGTTTACGAAGAAGTGCAATGGTTAGTGCCGCAACGATAGCGACGACAAGCCCAATAAGCAGGGGATTCATAGTTTAAGCTTCCAGATCGTAGTGAAGAGCGCGAACGCTAAAAGTCCGCTACTCACTATGACGATTGTCGCCAGCTTGTAGCCAGTGCTTAACTGCTCTTCAACAGTTGTTTTAGTTTTGGTTTTTAGTTTTACGTCGGTGTGTGCCATATATTTAAAGCCAACGTTTCCATTTAAAAATTCCTACAGCGCCGCTCCCCAAAACGGCCAGGACGACCAGCATCGCGTAAAAACCAAAGTTCGTGTTTACCAGTGGTGTATGTGGTAAACGCGCGGCAAATATTGTGGTTACAAGCGTTAGGGTAAATATGACTACCGAAATTGTGGTGTATGTCTTCATTATATCGTTCAGTCGGAAAGATATAAGCGACTCGTTTGTCTCTTGTAAAGCTTCCACTGCTTCGCGAAAAGCCTCTAGGTTGTCCCAGATTTCTTTTGAGCTCTCAATGGCATTTTCTAAGACTTCGTTTGCCTGTTCAATGGGTGCCAGATGAAGCGAGCGGTTAGCATACCCCAGCTTTTTAATAGTGTTTTTGTGCGCCTGCATAATTTTGCGGAAGTCCACAATATTCCGTCGCGTTACCAGTATCTCCTGGACCATCCCGCGTTCCTTGCCACGGAAGATCAGACGCTCTATGGCATGCAGATCCATAGAAATATGGTCCAGCATAGGAAAACAACTATTAAGCAGGTGGCTTACAAGGTTTGCCAAGGTAAGTAAGAGATTCGGCTCCTCGCCTTTGCCAGTTTGCACATGGGCCTTTAGTGCATCAAATTGTTCTTGTACAATATGCCGTTTATTGTCATGAATAGTTATTAGAAAATCTTTGCCAATGAAGAAATCAATCTCCGAAGACTCTATTTCCCTAGTTTGCCGATTATAAATAGGGAAGAGCAAAACCATAAAGGCGTACCGGTCATAGCGCTCCAGTTTTGGGCGCTGGCCCGTACTTACACAGTCTTTCAGATTTAATGCGTTAAAATACGGGTAGTGTTCCCGCAGGTAACGCATCTCTTGGGTGTCTTCTGCAGTCGCACCAGTAATATTTATCCACCGGAAAGATGGTGCAGTGACTTCAGTAATTGGCATAGTTTTATAGGTTTTGTTTTCGCTGTTTTTTCAACTTCTAAGCATATTGTAGCATGTTTTTTCCAAAAAAGCAAGTTCTTGGCATAATATGTTTTTTTCCTGTAGGATTCCCCTATGTTCATACTTTTTTCGGTCATTACAATACTGTTCATCCTTATTGCTTCAGCGGCATATGCAGGATTTCGGGCAGCACCCTGGGTGCCCACTTGGGGTAAGGATTTTGAGCGGGTTTTGCGTTTAGCTGATCTAAAACCAGGCGAGGTAGTGTACGAATTAGGTGCTGGCGAGGGCCGTTTACTACTCCAGTTTGCACGTACCTCGGCGGCAAAGATTGTTGGCTTTGAAATATCTCTAGTCCCTTACGCAATTGCTTGGTTGCGCATCCGCAGGCTGCACCCTCGGGTTAGCGTTAGGTTTCAGGATTTTTTCAAAATAGATTTCCGCGACGCGAATGTCATTTTTTGCTTTCTAACTCCGCCGGCAATGCGCAAGCTCCAGCTTAAGTTTGCTGCTGAATGCAAACCGGGAACCAGGATAATTTCTTATGCTTTTTCTATCCCGGCCTGGAAACCCGAAATAATGGATAAACCGCGACCGAACGCTATGGCCATTTACCGTTATATTGTCGGCCGTACTTGACCCAAAAAAGTGGCCGTGATACTCTCGAAACGTTAAACCAACCTACTCCCTCCCTATAACAAATATGACAGACCAACAACCAGACCCCATTGCAACAGTTCGACAGCTCCTCGCCGAGGCCAAAGCCTCAATCCAGTCCGCGGAGCAGATTTTGGATGAAGCCGCCGGAACGCCGGGTAAGCATATAAATATTGCCGCGCAAGCCCGGAAAGCTGGCTCGGTTTCTGTTGATGGTGACAGCCGGATTATTGAAGGTTTGTTTGACGGCCAGCACATGGTTGGACCGGATGGCAAACAATATTCCGTACCAGCGAACTACGCATCAAAGTCTAAACTCGTAGAAGGTGACAAGTTAAAACTTACCATCACCCCCGACGGTGCTTTCATCTATAAACAGATTGGTCCTATTGATCGTCTTCGGGTTGTTGGCAAGCTAGTTCGCGACGAGCAGACCGATGAATTCCAAGTTGTGGCGAGCGGTGTGCCTTACCGAGTTCTGTTGGCTAGCATAACTTATTTCAAAGGTGAAACCGGTGACGACGTTGTAGTACTATTACCGCAAGGCCAGCAAGCCCGCTGGGCCGCAGTGGAGAATATTATAAAACACATTCCCGGGCAGGAAGCCGCCGACTTGGTCACCAGCGACCAACCGCACGAAGTTCTACCATCAGTTGAAGGCGACGTGGCAACGCCAGAAACGCAGGACAAGATAGACGAGATATAATCTAGATTTTAAAAAAGATCTGCTTTTCATTAGCGGATTTTTTTATTTTCTCTTTTTAGCTTTTTCTTTTTTACATACTCACTTACGAGCCAAAGCAGAAGCGCACTAGCGGTAATCACGGGCAGGTCGCCAGGCATTCGGTATTCGGTGTGATTAAAGGCAATAGCAATGGAGATAGTAATAAGCGTTACCACCCAAAGGAGGACGAACCGTTCACCGTGAAGGTTGCGGCTAGAAAATCGTTTTCGTAACCGGTCAATT
>Ga0172379_10008698_pt1 | contig 12705 bp, 10 predicted proteins | sample GrowelOW334metaG_FD_119756 | JGI IMG/M metagenome (GOLD analysis project Ga0172379, IMG submission 119756) | Groundwater microbial communities from an aquifer near a municipal landfill in Southern Ontario, Canada - Groundwater well OW334 metaG | ecosystem: Environmental > Aquatic > Deep... | reverse complement strand
CCATAAAAAGCGAGAACTCTATTCTCATCCAAAAGTGGAACTTGATCTGAAAGAGTTGCAACTCCCGCCATATCGAGTAACCACTTTTCCCAGCCATTATTTATTTTCCAATATTCACCATATTTCTTGATCAAAGCTTGAACCAACTTGAAAGCTACTCCTGCCCCACAGAGCATTTTATCTGGATAACCACACCCAATTTGTTTTGGATTAAGAATAGCGTACGCTCGAGGAACTTCTTCTTGGGGTAAATGATGATCTGTAATAATAACATCGATACCAGCATACTGTGCTTTTACAACTTCTTCTACCGCAGTAATACCAAGATCAAAAGTAATCAAAAGTTTCACTTCATCATTTATAAATTTGTCTATTGCATCTAAATGAAGTCCGTACCCCTCATCATGACGATCTGGAATATAAATAGAATAATTGTTGTAACCAATTTTTTCAAAAAAATCATGCATTATTACCGAGGCAGGAATCCCATCGCAATCATAATCACTATAAATAAGAATTTTTTCTTTCGCCTCGGTCGCTTCAAAAATACGTACGCAAACTCTCTCCATATCTTTCATGAGAAATGGGTCATAAATATGTTCTTCATAAGATGGATTCAAAAATCTTTCGCGCATTTCTTCTGGTATTCCACGATTTTTAAGTAAAAGGTCAAGTAATTCAACATGATTTGGCATACCTCTGATTTTACCATATAATAGTGATATGACTAAAAAACAAGAACCATGTATTTTTTGTAAAATAATTAAAAAAGAAATTCCTTGCCATAAAATCTTTGAAAATAAAAATTTCTTGGTATTTCTTGACATAAAACCTGTCAACCATGGTCACATCCTAATAATTCCCAAAGAGCATATTGTCTGGATGCAAGAAGCAGAAGACAAAATGATAGCTGAAATATTTAAACTCACAAAGAAAATGATGCTTATTATGAAAAAAGCCCTCAAATGCGATTACATCCAAGAGTCAGTAGTAGGTAATGAGGTGCCACATTTCCACATACACCTAATCCCAAGATATTTTAAAAATGGATTTAATCCACTACCAAGAAAAGAATTCAATTTAGAAGAAGCCGAAAAAGCGCTAAAGAAAATAATTAAAGCAATCTAACACTAAAAATGTAACAAACTCTGCCATGGCAGAGTTTGTTACATTTTAATTCGTAATTCGTAATTATTAATTTCTAATTACTTTAATACTCGAATTCCAGGCAGTGTTCCTTTAGATAAAAAGTCTAATGTTGCTGCACCTCCAGTTGAAACAAATCCTAATTTGTCTTCAATTTTTAGTTTTGATACAACCGCTACAATATCTCCCCCACCAATAATATTTTTTGCCTTAGATTTTGATATCATTTTAAGAACTTCTTCTGTTGCTCCTCCAAAACCAGTTTCGTATTTACCAAGTGGTCCATTCCAAAGAATAAATCCTGCTTTGCTGATTAAATCTTTTAAAACTTCTATTGTTTTAGGACCAACATCTACAATATTTTCGTCTGGTGATACTTCACTTGATTTAGTAAAACGACTTTTAGAATTTTTAGTTACTTCCACATCAATTGGAAGAATTAAATTTTTAGCTTTTAGAAGTAAGGGTATCTGAAAATTACCTTTATCTACTAAAGAAGTTCCAGTTTCATATCCCTTTACCTTAAAAAAGTCATTTGCAATAGCCCCACCAATAAAAATGTTGTCAGATGAACGTAAATATTTTTTAATAAGCGGTATTTTAGTATCGAATTTTGCTCCACCTAAAATAAACAAAAATGGATGTGTTGGATTAAAAACTTTAGATAAATTTTCTATTTCACTTATAAATTGTAAACCAGCATACCCGGGAAGATATTTTGTGATACCAACGATTGAAGCGTGTTCTCTATGGGAAACAGAAAAAGCATCATTTATATATATTTCTCCATATCGCGACAAAGCTCTTGCAAAAGAAGGAGAATTTTTGGTCTCTCCTATTTCACGACGCAAATTCTCAAGCAAAACAATATCTCCTTTTTTCATTTCATTAACTTTTTTCTCGGTCTCATCGGAAAAAATAGATGTAGGAATAAAGTTAACTTCTTTTATATATTTTTTAAGTCGGACAGAAATAGGAAGCAAACTCTCTGTCCCTGCCTCTCCTAAATGAGTGATAATAATAACTTTTGCTCCTTTTTTTTGTAAAAATAAAATAGTTGGAAGTGATTTTTTGATACGGAAGTCATCAATAATAACACCGTCCTTCATTGGTACATTAAAATCTACTCGGAGAACAACTTTCTTTCCAGACAAATCTTTCAAATCTTTTATTGATTTCATTTTAGTTTAAGGTACTTAATATTGCACCAAATTTTTTATAATTAATACTATCGCGACCTACTAATAATCCATCAGCTCTGCCTTCTTGTACGAAAGATTTCGCATTGTCGGGGTTAACTGAACCACCATAAAGTATTGGAATGCTATGCGCTATCTTTGCATCATAAAGATCTGAAATTACTTTTTTTATAAAAATTTTTATTTCCATAAATTCTTCTTTCGTCGCTTCCCGAGTCGCATTTACTCCTATTGCCCACACTGGCTCGTACGCAATTATAATATTTTTAATCTGAGTAAAAGAAACACCGCTCAAACAAACTTTTATTTGTTCTTCAATAAAAGAAAGATACACACCATCTTTATCTCTATATGTTTCTCCTATACATAAAATCGGTGATATTTTAAATTTAAACAAATTGAGTATTTTTTTATTTATAATTTTATTATCCTCTCCCAATGTACGATTTTCACTATGGCCAACAATCACATAATTTACCTTCATGCTTTTAAGCATTTCTACAGAAACTTGACCAGTATGAGATCCATCAATTTCTTTTGAACAATTTTGAGCGCCAAGAATAATTTTCTTATTTTTTGACTTTTGTGCAATAAAAAGGAAAGGAAAGGGTGGGCAAATAATAATTTTGTTATTTTTTGCATTTTTTATTTCTTTAATAGTATTCTTAAAAAGAGTTTCCGCATCTTTTTGAAGATGTGGATTCATTTTCCAATTAGCAACAACTATTTTAGTCATGCTTTATTATACCACAAAAATCACTCTATTTCATCCCATGAAATAGTAGTATATTTATCAGATGTTAACGGAAACGAGACGGGTGGTCCATACAACAGATTCGCATCGTAAATAATAGTACGGGTATCATAACCAGTACTAATACTACCAGTCCAAGCAAAACCATATCTCTTACTACTACCTATCATCCCGTAAAGAGTTAATAAACTTCTTAAGTGATATGGTGAACAATAAGAACTATAATAGTGTCGCCCAGCCCTTCCATTAACAGCCATAAGAGCAGCATCTATCCTAAGATCATCTTCACTTACCATACCTACCGTTATGTCTTGCTGAGCAATCAATCCAATCACATCTGTTCCGTTATAATTTGTATATAAAAGATCTTTATTTATAACAATACTTTTTCTAGTATTTACATTGTCTGGAAATACTCCTGCAGCAATAGTAATACGAGCTGTATTTATTTGTCCATCAACCAAAACATTATCCTCAACAAAAATAAGTCCATTGTCTGGATTAGGATAATTCCCTATGAAAGTTTCACCATTTGGAGTCTGAATACTCCATGTTCCCCATGTTGAATCACCTCCACTTGAAGTACTAGAACAATTACTAGAGGCAGAATATAAATTGGTTACTTTATATAGATCATAAGTATCGTCTACCTTAAGAACTATATGATATCCAATCTGTCCAGATGGAGCTAAATATTTTCCACCTGATTGAGCTTTTGTTTTTATGATAGATAAATCATTTGTTATCCCAGTAAAATCAGATGGCGGAACTGGAAATTGTCTTCCTGTAATAAAAACATCTGTTCTTGCTTGAACAGGAGTAGTGGGAGGAGCTTCCAAGGCACGAAAAGTATTACTTACTGTTCCATTTGAAAGTACATGTGTATGAACTCCGAATTCATTAGTATTAATATCACAAACCCATGTCTGATTCCACCAAGGACCCGTCCAATGTCCAGATTCACAATGATCTGGATCGTCATAAGAAGAAACAGCACTAGTTATTAAGTTGTGAGCAATACCATCAAAACGAATCCCTTTGTTGGAATGTATTGGACCAAAAACTTCAGTTCCTGCTCCAAAGCGCATGAAATCATCCGCCACAATAGCAAACTTGGCAAAAGATGGAATAGCTAATTTTGTTTGTACAATTCTTTTAACATTTGGATAAGCATCCACTCGTCCTTCTGATTTAATCGTAACAATTGTTGAACCTGTTATTGGTGGAGTTATAGTTAAAATAAAACTACCAATAGCATTGCCATCTTTGTCATTGAAAATATGAGTGTAGGGACCACTCGTTCCAGTACCATCTTGAAAATCACTTGGACTATGAGCTAAGTGCCAACGATAATAATCAATTCCAGCTTCTGCAATTTGAAGAGCTTGCTCTTTATACAAGGTTGACTTAGCTATTTTAACACTTGATGAAGCCCATGTTACAAAAAAAGTAACCACAGATATTGCCATCGCTGAAAATACCATAACATTCAGAAGTACTATTCCGCGACAATTTTTATTACATTTAATCATATATTTATTATACTACAAATTATCTTTAAGATTTCTTATGCTGACTTGTGTTGAGACTGTCATTGGAAGAGGTGGCCTATTTGGATCAACATCAATTATCAGTGTTATTTTCACTAAACGTATACTTGGAACAGAAACAGGTTGCACCAGAGGATTTGTATTTCCATTATAATCAGTATCATAATAAGTAAATATTGGAGTAGCTCCATTTGTTAAATTTGTTACAACATCTGTGGTTATTTCATTTGTAGATAAATATTGCAACGGAGATCCTGTGGGAGAAATTACTCCCCTTTTTAAAGTAGTGCCAGATAAAAAGTATCTGATTCTCTCTTTCAGACCATCACTATTTGTATCAGTAAAAAACACAAAACTCCCCTCATCAGCAGATTCAATACTGTATGCACCCAATGATGACTGTGAAGCTGAACGAATTTCAGAAGCTACAGGTTGAAGTATTTTTTTAGCCTCATCATAAGAAATCAAACCACTAGAAAAAATATTATCATAATAAAAAGTATCTCGAGCAAATAAACCAATTGCTCCTAAAATAATAGAAAAAATTGCCATGGTTACAAGAATCTCCACTAGAGTAAACCCCGACATAGAATTTTTTATTACTCTTTTATTATTTTTTAAAAAAAATATAATCATGAATATTTATGGTGAAATAGTAAATTCTTCTTTACTCCAAACGCTCGAAATATCTATATTTCTAGATATATCTTGATAACCACTTTTACTTATGGAGATAGAATACGCACCAGAAACTAGAGCCGAGAAAGATACTTGTCCTGGTGGAATACAAGATGAAGTATATGCAATAGAAATATCAGATATCGATGGAGTGAAAAGTTGATCGAGAGTAGAAAGATAAAGACGATAACGAATGTATCTGTCCCCATTATGAGAAACATCTATGTTTTGGTTTGAAGAATTATAATAAGTGGAAGCTGTCCCATCTGGCCCAATGAAATTCCAAGTTGTACTATCGTTATTTGTTGCTATTTGAACTCTAACACTTTCTAAACCAGCTTGTACTGGCTGTGAAATTGGGCCCCAAACAATTTGTCTAAAATTACTAGCTGAACCTGTGTCAAATGTAGATGAAGTAATATATCCACTTATTGCATAATTCCCAGAGACTTGGTTTAAACTTAAATTTCCAGGAGAAGAATTGTAATCAATATTACCATCATTATCTAAATACTGAGTAGTATCAATAAAGATATCCTGACCTCCGCCACCTTGCCAATCTGTTTGATTTAAAAATCCTTGGTTGGTCACTGCGCTACTAGAATAAGAACCAGAATCAGTAAGCGTAACGGTTGCATCAGTGATCGGTAATCCAGTAGCTTGATCTCGTACCACAACCAAAAGTCTATTACCATTTTTCGCTGATGTAATAATTTGTATGTTTTGTTCAACATTGGGATTAACCCCAAGAGATAATAGTGGATTTGTCCCAATAATATCATAAAGACTATCTGTCCCAGAGATATTATATGTATCCCATTCAACACCAGATAAATTTAATTGACCTCCTGCGTTTGTGGTAAGAGATTGTGAATATTTAAAAACATCTGGAGTTACTCCTATTAATTTATTTCCAATCATATTGAAATTGAAACTAGGAGTCGCTACACACTGGTTATTAATAGTAAAAAAATTGATAACACTTGTTTGATCTATTGTAAAAGAAATTTGTGAAATCTGTTGAACAACTACTGTTACGTCTGGTTTAGTTGGATTTGGATTTGTAACTTCATTAATAGGATAAGTACGTTCGGTAGAATATCCATTTTTTGAAACTGTAATTTTGTATCCGTCCACAGAAGGAGGAGCATCCACAATCGTAAGTATTCCATTAACATCTGTCACATCATCCAAATTTATATTTGGAATAATATCAGTATTTACAATATTAACATTTGCCCCAGCCACAGGTAACCCAGAAGCATCAAAAACTTTCACAACGAGGGCACCATTTACAGATGCAGTTTCTAGGTTCTTTGGAGAAACTTTTGTGGTAAAAGATATAGGAGAAATATCACTACACGATGAACACGAGACAACTACTTCTACAATTTTCATATCTGCGGGAGATGAATCTTTTGGAGTTCCGTCAAAAGTCCCATCAAAAGGATCATCAACATTACGCACGATAAAGTCTACATTGAATGTTTTATTATCTTTTACAAGATCCACTTGCTGAGGAAGGATACCCGCTGGAATTCCACTAACAGTACCAACATTTTGGTATGATAAATTACGTACAATTTCAAATTGTTCATTTGCAATATTTGTCATTATTTCTTTTGTACGAATTATATTTAAAATTTTTAAAATATTAACAAATCCAGCATACACTCCAACAGAAACAACAGTGAAGATAGCTGTGGCTACAAGAATTTCCACTAAAGTGAACCCAAAACCTTTTTTTATTGCTACCCGATTTGTCATATTATTATTTTAAACATTATTCATAACTGAATACATAGGCTTTATCATAGAAACTGCAAAAACCCCAACTACTCCCCCAATCAAAAGCATCAAGACTGGTTCAATGATTGTTGATAAATCTTTTGTCTTATTATCAACTTCCGTCTCATAAAAATTGGCAATATCTAAAAGCATTTGTGATAAGTTACCCGTCTCTTCTCCGACTTCAATCATCTCCCCCATCATTATCGGATACAAAAAAGTATTTTCTTTAAAAGATTCAGATAATACTTTTCCTTTTTCTATTGATGAGATAGCATTATGAACTAATTCTTTATAGTGAACATTCTGAAGAACTTCTTCTGTAATAGAAAGCGAATTTGAAATATTTACACCAGACAATAATAAAGATGACATTGTGCGAGCGGTACGAGCAGTGTTTACTTCTTTGACTATTTTACCAACCACTGGAATATATAAAATGATTCTGTCAAAATATCTCTGGACCAATTTAAACCTAGAAATAAGATATATCCCAAAGAAAAATGATCCAATTAATATTAAAAATAAAATAATGTTTTGACTGATGGTGTCAGAAACCCATATAATAATCTTGGTAGATGTTGGTAGTTCAGACCCCAAATCTTTAAAAGTTTTAGTAAGAGTTGGAACAACATAAATCATCATGAATACACCTATCACCATCATTGCAAAAACAATAATAGAGGGATAAGTCATGGCTCCTTTAATTTTCTTGTTCAAATCATAAGACTTCTTGAGACTCACACCAACCTCAGTGAGTGTCTTTGGTAAATTACCAGACTCTTCTCCAGAATGAACCATCGGTACAAAGATTCCAGAAAAAACTTTAGGGAATTTTTTCATCCCTTCAGAGAGAGTATTTCCTTTATTTATATCTTCTTCTAAGCTACGCAAAATGTCACTAAAATTGGAATCTGTAGACTGCTTTTCTAAAATAGACAAAGCTCTATTCAAAGATAAACCAGCAGACAACATTCCACTCAAATTATTGGTAAACATAATTTTTTGAGAAAGAGATATACCTTTAAAAATATTTATTTTCAAACTGAAAATGTCTGTCTTCTTAAACTCTTCGATAGAGATAGGAGTCTCACCTTTATCTCTAAAATCTCTCGCCAAAACAAACTTGTCAGGAGACTCAATGACTCCTTCTACTATTTCATTATTTTTATTTTGTATTTTATATTTGAATTTCATGTATATTATATTCTAACATATTTAATACACTTCCCTTTGATAACACTTCTCACAATAAATAATCTCTGGTCTATCTGGAGAATAAGAAGTCTCAAATTCATTAGTACATCCTTCTTTCATACAGGAACGATGCCAGAGTTTATTGGGGCCACGAGCTTCTATCCGTTTATAATGTCTACAATCAGGACATAGTCTTGGGAGAGGAATGTCTAATTTCTTATAAAATAAATATTCGTTTTGAATAATTTTATAATTTTTACTGCAAGATTCACATATAAAAATTTCCTCTATTACATCAAAATTTATATCTTTAAAACTCTCTGGCATATCAATTATTCTCCTTGTTTCCTTTCCATATGTTCCCCTCTCTGTATCTTCCCAACTAAAGCCATTGGTTCTAGCTTCTTCTTTTGTGAGTAAAAATTCTTCGTTTGCAGGAGTCTCATTATATCCAAAACAAGATAAGTTTTTAGGGAAGAATTGTCCATATTCTTTTCTCTCTTTCATTTCATTTTTTATCCTTCTAACAATTTTTTCATATTCCTCCTTATTATATTCTTTATTTAAAATGCAATAATTTTTCTTTCTTAATCCTATACATCCAAAACAATTATTAACATTGAAACAATACATAGAATATTCTACAAACGAACAATCCCATGCTATTGCACAAGAGACAAGATTAGAATCATTGATTCCTGTATTTATAGAATTATATATAAGATTTGCATTTCTACCTGCCGTGTTACAGTCCATAGTATCCTTTGCATTTCTCCAAATGTGTACCCCGTATTTATTATCTTCTGCCTCATAACAATGGAAGCAGGATTTGCAATTTTTTACATTCTTCATATAAGAACCAGTAGAGTCCACCGCTTGAATAATTTCTGCAAATTTACGAGGTTGATTTTTCAAAAAATTTTCATATTTTTCTCTGAAAATTTTCAGACCAGAATAAGTATCTAATCGTAATTCATTTTTTATTTTCTCATATTCTTCCTTACTATATGCTTCATTAAATATGCAATTACTTTTATTGCGTAAATTTATACAACCAATACAATCAGTACAACCCTTACAGTCAGTAAGAAAATAACTCGTGGCACAATCATGACAACCTTTACTGTGTAAAAGTTTGTATGAATTATAGCAATCATCACTTTCATAGGTAAGTTCACATTTTGAAGAGAACGATGTATCTATAACATCACGACATTCCTGAATCCAATAGGAATGAATAGAATTTTCATTGTTTGATGATTCTATAATAAAATAACAATTTTTATTATCTGCTGAAATATTTGTGTAATCGCTACCAGGACTTCGTATATAAATAAGAGAAACCTTAGGAATTAATTTCCATAATCTTTCAAATTGTTCAAAAAAAGGTTTTGATTCATCATAATCAATCTCAAAATCTTCCCCTCCCCAATCTAGAGAAAACCAACAATCATAACACCATACAGCAAAAGACTTATTGGGTGAATACATTGACACAACACTATTACTACATTTATCACACTTTCTTTTATAAAAAACTCTTTCATTACGAAAACTTAACCGTAACTGTGCCCTGCAATCTGGGCAACTCTTAGGAGCATCAACTCCCATTTTCTCATAAAACGAAAAATCATCTGACTCTATTGCGAAGTCTTTTTTACAATTCTGACAGGTTTTGGTTTGTGAATTTATGCTTGACATATTGTTTCGGTTTGTTAATATATGTATATTCAGACGAAAAGGGGTCCAAACGGCTAAATGCCTAAGGCACCCTTTTCTTTTTGCCTACTTTTACTAATTTTGTTTTTGATGTCTGTATCGTCTAAATAGGCAAAATAATTATTTGATAATTCTTTATATAAAGAAGATCTATATTTTCTATCTGGAAATAATATTTTTCCGAATCTATTTTCTTCTATTAAAAAATCAACTAATAGCTTATAATCTCCATCTCCTGAAACAAGAACTACTTTATCAAAATTTTCTTTCTTATATAATCGTTTCATTATATGAAAAACAATATCTGAATCAACGTTTCCTTTCTTTTTGCCTAGCATCGCTGGATTATGCTCACGAAAAATCAAAACAAACCCAGCATGTTGAATTTCCTCATATAGATCTTGGTTTTTCTCTTGCACATAGCCAAGAAAATAATAAGCTTTACTAACTTTATATTTTTCCTTTAAATAAATACGAAAACGGGCAAGATCAACTTTCCATGGGTTGATTTCTTTCTTTGCTGTATTCATATATAGATTTTGTCCATCTATAAATGCATAATTTTTATTTTCTTTTTCCATAATTTCGTTTTATTCCGAAACAACACGAAGAACTTCTTCGGTAGAAGTGATACCTTGAGCTGCCAAGAAAATCCCGTCTTCAAGCATAGTCATCATTCCCTCTTCTTTTGACTTACTCTCTATCTCATCAACAGATGAACCTTTGAGTATCATTTCTTTTATCATTGGAGTAACTTTGAGAACTTCATGTATACCTATGCGACCTCTATAACCATCTTTTGATTCTTCATTTGCTTTTGGTTTATAGAACGGAATAGTATCCCATGTAGCATCTTTTTGAACAACTTTTTCTTCTTTTAGAAAAGCGAGAACACGATCAAGATCAACTGATTTCTCTAATGCTTTTATTTCAACTTCATTTAAAAAATATTTTTCTTTCTCTTCTGATAATTTACGAACTAGTCTTTGAGCTATGACGGTTTTCACTGTGGAAGTAATCAAAAATGGCTCCACTCCCATATCTATCATACGAGGGATTGCACCTGCTGCAGAATTGGTATGAATAGTAGATAAAACAAGGTGCCCTGTTAGACTCGCATTGATAGCAAGAGAAGCAGTTTCTCCATCACGAATCTCCCCCACCATTATTATGTCTGGGTCTTGACGCAGTAGCGTACGCAGACCATTTGCAAAAGTTAAACCTATTTCAGATTTTGTCTGAGTTTGATTAATGCGTGGCATTTGATATTCTATCGGATCTTCAACTGTTGAAATATTTACATCGGGAGTATTTAAAATATCTATCATAGTATAGAGAGTGGTTGTCTTACCAGAGCCAGTGGGGCCAGCACAGAGGAGCATTCCTGTACGCTTTTTCATACCATCGTGAATTCTTTCAAGAGCTTCACCATGAAAACCAAGTCCTTCCAGAGAAAAACCCTTCACATTTTCTCGGAGAATACGAATGACTGTTTTCTCTCCAAAATATGTTGGCAAAGTAGAAACTCGAAATGAAACATTACCTTGTTCATTCACAATTTTGAAACGCCCATCTTGGGGAAGACGCTTCTCGTCAAGTTTTAGATTTGATAAAACTTTAATACGAGCAACAACTCCGGGGGCTGTATCCTTTGGTAAGACCATCGCATCATGCAAAATACCATCTATGCGATAACGCACAATAAGAGAGTCTGCTCCGGGTTCTATATGAACATCTGAAGCTCCTTGAAAAATAGCGTGCGATATAAGAGTATCAACAATCTTTACAATTGGTAAATCATCAGCCAACTCTTTCAACTCTTTTTCTGTTTTATCTTCTGTTCCAGTACCATTTTCTGAAATTGGTTTTATTGAATTACTTTCTTTTTTAATTATGTCTTCAAAGTCTGCCTGTAAACTTTTTTTGTATTGATTGAGTGCCTCCTTAATAGAATCAGAACTTGTAAGTCTAGGTAGGATACGTAAACCAACTTTCTTTTTTATGAAATCGATGACAGGAAGATCATCTGCATCGAGCATTGCAACTTCTAAACCATTATCATTTTTTTTATAGGCAATAATATTATTATTTCTAGCAATTGGCTCAGGGATTAACATTAAAACATCGGGGTCGATCTTCTCCCCTTCTAAACTAACAAAAGGAATGCCCAAAGCTACCGCTTGAAGTTTACTCCAATCTTTTTCAGTCAGCTTACCATTGCTAACTAGTACAGAGCCGAGTGGTTGATTTGTTTCTTTGGATTTTTTAAGGGCGACGGATATATCTGTCTTAGTAACTAAACCAGAATCATTGAGAATATCTATAATTGTTTTTTCATCAGCATGCATAGATATATTGTATCATAATAATTAAAACTCCATAAACATAATTAAAAAAAATCTTCAATAAATCCACCCCTGTATATTTATTGAAGAAAAATTAATACACTTCTTGTTGATAACATTTCTCACAATAAACTATCTCTGGTCTATCTGGAGCATACGAGGTCTCAAACTCATTATTACATCCTTCTTTCATGCAAGAACGATACCAGAGTTTATTGGGACCACGAGCTTCTATTCTTCTATAATGCCTACAATCAGGACATAGTCTTGGGAGAGGAATATCTAATTTCTTATAAAACAAGTACTCATTTTGAATAATTTTATAATTT
>Ga0172379_10008697_pt1 | contig 12707 bp, 13 predicted proteins | sample GrowelOW334metaG_FD_119756 | JGI IMG/M metagenome (GOLD analysis project Ga0172379, IMG submission 119756) | Groundwater microbial communities from an aquifer near a municipal landfill in Southern Ontario, Canada - Groundwater well OW334 metaG | ecosystem: Environmental > Aquatic > Deep... | reverse complement strand
CCATTGGCGGTGAGGCGGAGATCGAATCTACCGGCGCTGTCGAATGTCATAGCTTGGATAAAACGAGTTGGAGTGTTGTCGTTTGTTTTGGCTACGGTACAGACGGTAAAGGGATTTGGTTGAAAAAACCGTTGTGGTTTATCGGAAACTAATGGGATCCAGGAAGCGAGTGAAGCGTCACCACCTAAAATTTCTGTACAAGCGACGGAATGGTCGCCACCGGAAACAATGGTAGCGGATAGTTGTGTCGGGGTATCAATAAAGGCTACTTTTGGAGTGTTGAAAGTGATTTCACTTTCTCCAGAACTATAGGCTTGGCAATTTAGAACTGCTTCGTTTTGGGAGATTGGGGTACAAATAAAATCATCGGCGGTACGTGGGGAATCAAATATTAAAGAACCAGTAATTTCCCCGTCTGACTGAACTGGGTCGACGACTAGTTGGTCGTTTTCGGTTGAAGATACAATCGTAGATGTGGGCGAAATTGAACCGTTGCTGTTAATAATTGCCAATGCTATTTTGCCAATAATAGCATCCGATTCTTTAATGCCTACAATTGCTTGTGTTGCACTTAAACCAACCAGATCTACGGCTATTGTAGTACCGGTCGGGTTATTTGATGTGGTTGGAATCCAATCAGATATTCTTTGAACTGAGCAGGGTGTTTCGGAGTTTGGGGGCTCAACACAGATATTATAAAAAGCTTTTCTTCCGGTTTCTGGACTATCAATAGTACAGGCTAGGGTGGTTCTGGAATCTCCGCTTGGTTCTGTTTGGAATAGTGGGTCAAGGCAGGTGATTTCTTCATCTGCTGGTTTTGAACCATTAGGTAATAATACATTTGGAATTGGAGGAGAATCAGGGTTTTTAAGAGAGGCGGGGACTGGGGGTTGGGGGGTAGCGGCACGAGCACCAGGTACACCGGCGGTGATGGCTACTGTTAAAGCCACAGCGGCTAAACGGCAAACGATTTCTTTTCGGGTCATAACACGTAATATATCATACAATATAAAATATGTATAGGATGTGTATGTTCACGGACAAGAGGCGGGATAAGAAAACTATTTTTTAGGGGCTACGTTGGAATTGGTTTAAATTAGGAGAGGTGTGAGGTTTTAGATTGTGTTTTCGAGTAATGGGTGGTGAGTTGGTGATATGAGTTTCTCCGGCGGTTCGAGAACTGTCAATAAAAGGTAAGTAAACACGACGGTTCTCTTGGATGTAGTAGGATAAGCCCCACTTTTGGGTTTCGGGATCATAGCCTTTTGTTATAGTATGAGTTTCACTATGACCATCCGCATAACGGACAGGGGCAGAGTATACCAAATTGATTACCTGGTGGGTTTTGGTGGGATCTAAACCATCAATACCCGGTTCAAAACTAATTAACTCATATACATTATAAAAATCCTCTAACCCATAACTGCTAAAATTAACTTTATTAATATCAAAATCATCGGGATCAATTGCGCCAAAAATTCGAATGTATTGGGAACCATCCTCAGGCCGTTTTGCTAAAGATGTGGCTAAAATTAATTCACGGGGACCTTCAGTGGTTTGAATGGAAACAACTTGGGCTAACACTGGTCCAATTTCATTGTCTTTGTCAGTGCGAGAAACAGGAATTGGTAGGGACTCCTGAGAAATTCCTGGCATTTGAACTGTAGCCCAGACTTCGCTTATTCCCTCGTATTCATTTACAAACAATCTATAAGTTGTTCCATTACTGGTAATAACTACTGTTGAATTTGGGGGAGCAGTAAAATCATTTTCAAAGATAGATAAGGCGAGACTGTCAGGATAAGTGTTTTCTTTGGACGAAGGTTGCTGGTCTACTAAAAATTGGTTAAGTTTGGATGAGGTTTCTTGAGGTAAAGTGCAAACATTTCTATTTTGAGTAAGATGGCAAACCGGAGGGAGGGTTTGGGCGGCAGCATCGGGGGACGATAAGATAGCTAGGGTGGCAGCTGCGGTAGCAGCTGAGCCAAGAAGGGTGTTTATTCTACGACTCATAGTTATATTTTTATTGGTAATCTAGTGATAATATTGTAGCACAGATTGGGCTAAATATTAACAGGACGTATATATATAGTATGTATTTAACGACTAGTTGTCAAATCTGGTTTTACGTATTAAAAGAAAGGTGAGTGGAATTAAAATAAAACCTAAAAATTGTAAAAGCTGGGGCCAGAAGAGGATATAGATATTAAGTCCGTTAGTGCGCTGGTGCGATAGTTGTGGGGGTAGTTCCCAGCCGTTGGCCCAGTTGTTAATTAACACGTGGTTATTTAGAAACACCGGAGTAGCGCCATTGAAATAAAAGGCTAGCCAATCAGGGGAGTAGGATTGGAAAAAGAGGAGGTGAGATTTGAAGTTAGGGTTATTGATTTTCACTAAGCTATTATTTGGCCAAATCAGCTGGTATTCCTGGGGTATTGGGGGTTCAGGTGGTTGGCTGGCAAACGAAGAGGGAGTGTTTAGTAAAGAATAATCAAGCTTAAAAATTTGAATATCAGAAACTAAAGAAAGACTGGAGCGGAAATTATAGGAAATAGCATTTAAATTAAGATTGTAACCGGCAAAACTGTCCATGGGAGGCACTAAAAAGTAGTCCCATCCAAACTGAGAGTTTTTAGTTAACTCGTCTTCAAAACTACAAAGATTGGAAGAATAATTATAAAGACAAAGGCGGAGGGGAATACCCTTAACATATTTAGATTTAACGCCAATAATAAATGATTGGGAGTGATCCATTTGGGGTAATTTAATTTCCACACCATTGGTAGTGTTAAATGAAGAAAAGGTGATGTAATTTGAGGAGGCTTTTATGAGGGGGTTCGTAATAAGACCAGATAAAGCAGAATTGTTGTAGAGGCGGTAGGGTTCAAGTTGAATTTGAGAATTGGTGGCTAGATTAGTTAGTTTCCAAATGCTGTCTGAATTGGTAATTCGAAACTGTTGGAGGTTGAGACGGTCGGTGTGGGATAGAATATTTCGAAATGGATAGTAGTCGGAAGTGGGTTCGTTTTTGGTGAAGTAATTAGTCCCAGTAAAAGCAGAATCTTGATAGTGGCGGGAATAGGTAGGACTGACGTTGGTTTTCAAGTTCTGAACAATAACTTGTGACGGTGTGGGGTTGAGTTGATAGAGATGGAGGGAACCGGAATTAAAAACGGAGGTGATTTGGTTTTGAGAGGCAAGAGAAAGGAGTAAAGTTTCTATTTCTGGAGCAAGAGTTACCTGAGTTTGGTTTTTTGAGGTGGTAGCAATGTTACTGGAGTCCCAGAGAAGATAAGAAATGTTGTATTTTTTAAGATTTAAAAGAAACTGGGAAGGGTTGCTACTATATAAGGAATAATAAAATTCACGGTAAGCTTCTTCGTTAGTTTGAGCCCAGCGGTCGGAATCTCGGTCAAGCGTTCCAAAGGGGAGGCCAAACCAAATAAAACCGGAACCTTGATAATTCCAATCATAATACTGCCAACCACTTGATTGATGGAGGGGGAGGGTAAGGGCGATACCCGGGGGTAAGTGGCGGGTAGCCTGATAGAGTTTGAGGTATTGGGCTGGGATGGATTGCCTGACTAGAGGAGAGATGAGTTGGCCCTGAAAGAAGGGGAAACAATAGATAAGCAGAGAGACAGACATAATAATGCCAAACCTTTTTTTGAAATTTGGGGAAGGTTTCACCAGAAAGAGTAAGTAAGTAAAATAGGCAAAAAATAAACTTAAGCCAAATGTATAAAGAATTGACATTTTGGTAAAAATAAAACGGAATACTTCAGAAAGGAGTGGCAGAGTAAGAAGATAGTCGAAAATATTGCGAAAAAGCGGCACGTTGTTGGCCAACAGGACAAAAGGAATAATGAAAAATGGAGAAAGTGGCAAGAAAAGCGGATGACCACGAAGTAAGACTGAGATTAATCCAATAAAGGCTCCCAAGAAAATTAGGTTGCCGATTAATTTAACGTCAAAAAGAGAACTGTGGCGGGACCACTGAGGCATGAGTTTATCTGGTCGGTTGTTAGTAAAATCAAAAGAATCCCAATTAAAGTAAAAGCCTTTAATTAGGGAGGTTTGAGCCAGTGTGCCGGTTTCCCGATTACGTTCTAAAAATTCCTGAGAGTGGAGACGATTGGCTTTATGGAGTTGGGGCGTGAGGGAATTGGAGGCAGCAAAATATAAATTGGGTAATAGCCAAAAGCTGTTGGCGGCAAGGGTTAACAATATTAGAATAAGAGGGTATTTGAACGGACGGCGATTGGTTTTAGACCAAAGAAAAAAGAAAATTGCCATTAGTCCAAAGAAGGGATACCAGAGGTGGGCGGCGTAGGCTTGAGGAGTAGCTAAAAGGTTAACTAGAAAAAAAACCAGAAGATGGCGCCGTGAGGGGTGTTGAAGGCAGCGGATAGTGACAAGAATTAATAGAGGCAAGAGAGCCCATTGAGTGGGAAACATTTCAAAAGGGACATAGAATTGTTGAAGGGTGCCGAAATTAAAAAGGTAAACCAGAGAGGAAATAAGGGCAACACCGGGGTGGCGGGGTAGGAGCTGGCGAATTAAATAGTAAAACGCCAAGGGGCCAACTATTAAACAGAGAAAAACATAGGAGTAGCGAAGAAGGGAAAGGGGCAAAATAAAATGAAATAGCCAGAGAATAAAAACGCGGGGCAGATCGGCCATGGCGGAATGGCCGGAAATAGCACCCAGACCCTGATCGGCGCGCCAGACACCGAAAAATAGGCGCTGAAAATTTAGTTTAAAGTCAAATTCAGGATGAAGGGTGTCCCAGCCGGTTAAAAAAGTTCCCGGAGTGTAATTGCGGTAGACCAAAAAGAGGGTGATTAGAAGTAAAATTAGCGGGTAAAACCAGTGATACCGGGACAATTTGGTCACAGTATTAGTCTATACTAAAAGTGAGATGTTGGGGATTAAATCTAAAAATGTTTTTTGGGGATTAATTACAATATGCGTCCTTCATTTAGTGGCCAATATAATATGGTTGGCGTGGGATAAAGCGCCGCCGGCTTGGGACCAGGCAGCACATATTCGAAGTGTGGTTCTGGCCAATCAGTGGATGAGTGGGGAATTTTGGGGAGGGTTTGGAGATTTAGTTAAGGCATTTGGGGGATATCCGCCGTTGGTTTATTTATTGGGAGGAGTATGGTCGTTACTTTTTGGGGTTGGAGTTGCCCAAATTACTTTCGTAAATAGCATCGTTCTGGTTTTTGTATTAGTCGGACTGTTTAAGCTTATTTTGGAAATTTACAAAGATGAGAAGTTAGCTTTAGGGGTAACGGTTTTGTTTTCTTTTATGCCTGTGGTTTACGATATTTCCAGAAACATGCTTTTAGATTTGGCACTAAGTGGCTGGGTAGTGTGGGGATTGTGGAGTTTGGTGAAATCAAAATATTTAATTGAATTTAAATGGGGATTGGTGTGGCTACTTTGCTTGATGGGAGCATCATTGACCAAAATTAATGGGTTTATATACTTTTTTCCAATGGTGGTTTGGGTAATTTATGCTTGGTTTAAGAAAGATGAAATAAAGATATTTAGAAATTTGGCAGTTTATGGCGTGTTGTATTTAGGATTGGTTGGTTGGTGGTGGTTGGTTAACAAGGAAAATATAATTAACTATTTGACCGGGTTAGCAGGAACAGGGGAGAAACTAACTGACCCGATGAATTTGGGTGACTGGCAAACATGGATACATTATTTTCGCTTAATGCTGCTTCATCAAGTATCACCGATTCCAACACTGATTTGGTTGGGGGTTTTGGGTGTGTGTAAAAAAGGAAAGTTTAGAAAAATTAGCTTTTTAATTTTTTTTGGGTTAGTTAACTATGTAATATTTACAATCATAAAAAATAAAGACTTTCGATTTACTTTGCCCATGCTTCCTATAGTAGCTATTACGCTTGTAATGGGCTTAAAAGAAATGGGGAGAGTGAAGATTTGGATAAGTTGGATTTTGGTTATTTGGATGGGATGGATGTATATTAATAATTCATTTGGTTTTCCGATTCGTAAGCCATGGGTAGTGGCGACTCCAACATTTGTAGCGGGTGATGTAGAGTGGATAGGAATTGATGATTATCCAGTGAGAAGTCCCAAAAGTGAGGAGTGGCCTCAAAAATTTATAATTAATGATTTGGAAAAAATGGCGGTGGATAAGGGTCATAAAATTAGTGTGTTGGTACTTATAAACCGTGAAGAAATTAATGACAATAATTTGGGCATGTACAAAGAAATTATGGGGACGGATGCGTTTGAGCCGGGTTCAGTAGGATCCAGAGAAAGGTTTCAGAGTGAAAATGAGATAGAGGGGCTGGTGGGGGAGTATGACGCAGTATTAGTACCTGATAGCACTTATGAACCGGCACCTTTTTATGGAATTAATTTAGAAGCATACCGACAAGCAAGAGATTGGGCACTGACACATCCTGAGAGATTGGAGCTAGTAGCCAACTACTATGTATATGGCACAGAAAACCTGTATCTGATGAAAGTGAGGTAGTTTACTTTCCAGCTTTAATGCCTTTGTCGATTAAACACTTTTCGTAAAGTGTTTTTTGGGGTTCACGATTAGTGATGTGACGGCCTTCGGCATCGTCAAACTCATTTTGGTAAAAGGTTTGAGCGGCACAGCCGTCAAAAGCCTGGTTGCGGATTTGGGTTTGGTAAGCGCCCACATACTGGAATCCGACAACTAAAAGGGCTAAGGCAATTAACCCATATTTGATTAGTTCAATTATTTTGGTCATAGTGTTTGTTAAATTTGGATTCGCCGGAATTACACCGGCTCATCAGATCCGTTATTCTCGCCTTTTGGGCGGATTTACGGATGTCCCTCGTTTGCTTGCTTTCTCTCTCTTTTGTTTTTTTCCCTGACCCCCACTGGTCGGTAGTTGCGCTTGCGCGTACTTTCCGACCAAGTGGGCGGCTTTGGCGTCTAGCCCTTGGGCTTCTGGACCACCTCCTCGGCGATGCCGGAATCGGTGATCTTCACCCAGAGCACAGCGCCGCAGCCGTCAGGGTCGCAGCCCTCGCGGAACCGCATGTCCACCGTCAACCCCTTGTCCGTGGAGTTACAGACGCCGACGCCGTCGGTGCTGTCGATCTCCACATTCTCGGAGCTGTCGTTGGTGACGACCACGATCTTGTCATCGACGTACAGGAAATCCTGCTTGCCAATGATGATGTGGCCGCCATTTGCGGATTCGCCGGGGCGAAGCATGAACCGACCGGGGTTGACGTGGGTGCAGCGAAACTCGCCAGAGCCGTCGTCGACCGGGCTGGTCGGGGCGGGCGCGGGGGTTTCCTGCTGGTCGCAGGTCGGGCAGTCGGGCGCGGCGGGCGCGAGGGTCGCTTGCGGGGTCGGTGCTTGCTGTCGGGCAGCTCCGGGGGAAGTGAATCCTCCAGTGCAGCTAGCGAGCAGCAAAGCGATCAGGGCGATTAGCACGAACGTAGCAAACTTCTTCATGTGAACCTCCTAGTACATCCAGCCAATGACTGCGACAACGAACAAGACGCCCGCGCCGAGCCAGAGCAAGTGCTGCTTGGTCGAAGCCTTTTCGAAGTGCCGTTCCGCGCGTTCATCCGAGACCAGTGTGGTCCAGATAAAATCGTGGATAGCAGCGCCGAGAGCCGCAGCCAAGAGCAGTCCGATCCAGAACTCAGATACCGTGATAGTGACCATTTCCTTTACCTCCCTTATGATGTAGAAAAACCCAGGCTAGGGGACAAATAGATTATCCGCTAGATTGGGTCTTCCTACTCCAAAAGAAGGTTGCCTTTGCCTTTACCAACAATTGAGAGAGAAGATTGGCAAAATTACTTTTACCAATCAAAGCAAGCAAACTGTAAAAGAGCCACGCCTAAAGCGAAATAAATTTCGCATTATGGCGGGCAGGCTGTCCAATTGGCTAGACGCGATGTCTAGAAATTAGATTCCTGCTTGGCGATTAAAAAAATAACCGCCAAAAGATAGGCAGAGTCTGCTTACGGTTTTGACGGTTATTTGAATCATTGGTTTTTTTTGGCTTAAAGCCAAAAGAGATAAGGGGTTGAAATGACGAGGAGCCACCCAACTCCTTATTCTCTTTTGGTTTCAAACACTGGTTGTTAATGATCTGACCTATATTATATATCTCTTTTACCATTTGTCAAGTTATAGGATACTAATACAAATAGTTAATCTCCAATCACCAATCTTTAAAATATCTAAGGATAGTGTATAAAGATAAGATAGGGAATATTTGAAAGTGTTATAAAAACTATAGGTCAATATTATATTTGTAATTAATAATAAGCCTATAAAGAAAACAGTTTGTATATACTGTTTATGAATAACTGAATAATGTAGAAAGAGATTAAAGAAAGGAGAAGAAATGAGTATGTGTAAGGAGCAGAGGGTTACCTAAAACAAAAATCCCCCCGAATTTTCGGGGGGATTGAGAGTTAATTTAACTCGTATTACTGTTTAGTAACCACGAGCGGCTTTGCGCAAGCGGAAAGCGCCAAAGGCGCCACCTAAGCTTAGGAGAGTTCCTAAGAGCATACCTTCAGGTCCGGTTTTAGGCAGAGTGGGGGAGGTAGAACCAACTGAGGTTGAACCAGTACCCAAAGTACCGTTACCGGTATAGAAATATAAGCTGTCGGTTGCTTGAGTACCGACTTCGGACTTAGCAGTTACGTTTAAATCGTTTTTAGCTAGAATCTTTTGGATCTTGCTTTTATCTGCCACAGTTAAAGTAACTGTTTTTTGGTAATCCTGATTGGCCGCAATCTGGGGGATATTGAAGCTAAGTGAAGAATCGGAGGTAACAGAAGCAGGTAGCTTGGGAGTTAACTGAACCCAAGTTTGGTTACGGTTACCCAAGTTTTTGACGGTGACCTGAAGTTGGAATTTGTCACCAGGGGCAAAAATAATATTGGAACTATCCAAATTATCGTACCAATTAAGCTGGGTCATGCCCTTGGCTTTAAGGTTGACTTCGAGCTTACGGATTTCGTCTTCGGCCAAAATAGGGGAGACGGCGACAAACAATAAAGCAAACAGGACTAAAAGTAATTTTGTTTTCATATTCCACCTGCTAATGTGTAATTGAAGGGTATTATAGGACGAAGTGGGGTAGAAGTCAAAGTTACTTGTTAGGTAAACACATTATTTAATCTGCCACAGGCGGACTTCGGGTTATTTATAACGCTAATTGCACTCAGAATTTAGCGGTAATAATAGTCTAACAAGAAAGTAAGAATTAAAGATATGGGTTGAAAGAAGTAGCCAATAATTTTATTAATAATGTAGATTGAGAAAAGAAGATAAAGTTAGGTATGGACCAAGAATAACATTAAAACAAGCTATGACTGAGGGTGCGATAGAACTTTACGGGGTAACAGAGGATAAATTAAAAAGACATCATGTAATACCCAAATCTGCCAGAGGGACGTCTTTTGTTATTGGTGGAGAAAATTTTCAACCGTCCAGAAGAGAAATTAATAACCAAGCCAACAGGGTGCCAGTTCCTGATGGTTATCATGGGTTAGGACATTTGATGTGTGAACTAGTATTCCGAGCAAATGGTAATTTTGAGTTGGCACGGGAGCACCACCATACCGCCATAGCATTAATAGCAAGAGCGGAAAGCTACGGAGAGTTAGTAAATATTGCGGTGGCAAGAGTAATAGGAGGTTGTTTAGTACAACGGTTATATGGTGTGCCGGGTGAGCGGCGGAATTGGGGAAGAGCAAATGGGTAGGAGATGCTAGGGGGCTAAAGCTGAGGAGAAATCGGGATGGGTTTTGGCTAGTAATAGATTGGCTTTAAACCAATTTAAAGGATCTCCAGTGGTGTGCCAGAGGGCGTTGTTCTCTTGGTAATTGTGGGTTATTACTACATCGTTTTGGGAGAGCCAATTAACAGCATCGGCTAACCATAATTCACCGGCTCTAACGGAGGTTTTTTCGAGCGCTTCGATAACTTTTTGAGTACAAACAAACCGACCAGCTTGAATTATATTGCTGGGAGCTTGGTCCCGGGGAACTTTTTCAACCAGACCGTTAATTCGGTTGGGGTATTTAGGATCATCAATATATTTAACCGTGCCGTATTTGTGAACTTCTTCCCAAGGGACTGCTTGAACACATTCAACCATGGCTGGTTGGTATTGATTAAAGAGGGCCATGGCACTTTTTAGAAAAGCACCAGGATTGTCCTCAATGGTTAAATCGTCTCCCCACATATAAAGAAAAGGATCGGAGCCGACAAAATCTTTACCGATGAGAAGAGGAACTCCGTTACCATAAGGGTGAGCTTTGGTTTGAGGGCGGAAAGTGAGGTGGGCGTGGGATAAAATATTATCAAGTCCGGCCATAGCTGATTGTTTACCAGTGGATTCCAGGTATTTGTTTAACTCAATGTCAGGCGAAAAATGTTTAACTAGGGACTCTTCATTTTCCCGGTGAATTATTAAAATATCGGTAATTCCAGCACCAACAAGTTCTTCTAAAACCCAATGAATTTGTGGCCGATTAAGAATGGGAACCAGTTGTTTGGCGTAGGTTTTAACAGTAGGTAGGAAGCGAGTGGAGAAACCACCACAAGGAACAATAGCTTTGGTTATTGGCATAGTGGGTTAATTATAGACAAGATATGGGTATGTTAAAATCCGGTAAATGGCAATTGTTGAATTAAATACTAAACATTTAGGAGAATTAAGGATTGGTTCATTATTTGTAATGGTCGGGACTGAACCTTGGGAATTCATGTTGGTAGAGAATGGTGAGGGTGTGAAAGTTTATGGCAGAGTTGGTTTTAGCAAAAAAACAGGTGAATATTACGGTCATGAATGGGGGAAGGCGGAAGTTGCAGAATGGTCCTCGGTTATGGTTCGACAGACTGATTGGTTAGATCCAAAAAGCCCAGAGGTGAGAAAAGTTGTTGGCGAGTGGGGAAATGGGTGAGATAAAAAAACTTGAAAACTAGCTTAAACTGGTAACTGATTAGTATTATTAATACTTAGTTTATATGTGTTAAAATCGGGCAAATGGGAAAATATGTATCAAAAGTGGACATTTGGGACGGGGGATTGGGTGAGTTTAGAGAGGTAAATTCACCGGTGCTTCTTAGAACAAACCGGGTTTCTTTACCCATAGTTCCCGGGTTAATAGGGGAATTGGGAAGGATGGTCAGGAGAACTTTTGTTCCAGATTATTGTGAACAAGCGTTAGTTGGATTTTGGGAGTATCAATTGGCTTTAGGTATGGCTTATGCTAATGTAGAAAAATATAGAGGGATAACATTGGTGTCTCCGATTGGTGAGCTGGCAAGAGTGGAAAGTTTGGATAAGAGTATGAGAGTACTTGGAGTTTTTAACCCGAGGACAAATATATTATTGAGGCAATGGTGGAAGGATTGAAGTAGGGTGAACTAATGGTTATAATCAAAGACACTGGGCCCATAGCGTAGTTGGTAGCGCGTCCCCATGGCATGGGGAAGGTCAGGGGTTCGAGTCCCCTTGGGTCCACTTCAAAAAATATTGAGAAAGTACAAAAAACCCCGCATTTTGCGGGGTTTTAAAGTTTTGAGTAGGTTTAGCGACCGTTGTATGGAGGCTGGTAGCCGGAAGTTGGCTGAATGCTGTAGGTTGGTTGAATTATTTTGTTAGTGGGGACAATGGATATTTGGACTATTGGGGGAGTCGGCGTGACATAACCGGTAGTAGGCCAAGGAGCCATGGTTGGGTAAGGGGCAAGAGTGGGAGTTGGAGCGTAAGTTGGCCTGACAGAGCAGGAAGAACGGTTGTAGCAGGCTTTGTCGGCCAGAATTTGCCACATATCTGAAGCGTAACAAGTTTTACCATCACCTAAGGTTCCGGAAAAACCGTCGTAACAACCATAGTAGGCTACTAAATAACCTGTGTTACAGACTTTGTCTACTGAAAAACTACTAACTCCGGTTTTACAAACTGAAGTTGTAGGAATAGGGGAAATGTTTTTGGTAGGACAGTAGTCTTTGTAAAAAGTCTCAAGGGCGCTACAGGGAACAGTGCGGGTAGCGACAATGGATTTGGTTTGAGTGGTTTGGCCTAGTACTTGAGAGGATGAATTGAGTTGTAAACCAACTTGAAGAAAGGAGAGGGAAAAAACAGAAATAACGAAAGCGAGAACGGAAATGTTAAAAAGAGAAGGTAGTTTCATGAATTAATAGTAAGGGGAGAGAAAGAAAAAGAAAAGAGGGAAAGAGTAGGGGGATTTATGAGTGGGAACAAATAAGGTAAAATTGCTTGCCTAGGCCCGTCCCGCGGCGGCGGGGTCACAGAGATCTCCAACCCCGCTGTGGCGGGGCGAATCCTTAGTAGAATGGATTAATGTATTACGTGTACATATTACAAAGTATTAAGGATGGAAATATTTATACGGGCTATACTTCAAACATAAAATTACGATACTTGGAACATAAAAATGGATTGGTAAAGTCAACAGTAAATAGAAGACCCTTAAAACTCGTATATTTTGAGTGTTATATAAATGAGAGAGATGCAAGAAGGCGAGAAAGTTACCTAAAAGCTGGCGGAAAAGCAAAAAATGACTTAAAATGGCAACTTAGAGATAGTCTTTTAGGCCCGTAGTGAAATGGTATCACAGAGGTCTCCAAAACCTTTATTTATGGTTCAACTCCATACGGGCCTGCCTACGCTCTT
>Ga0172379_10008696_pt1 | contig 12708 bp, 7 predicted proteins | sample GrowelOW334metaG_FD_119756 | JGI IMG/M metagenome (GOLD analysis project Ga0172379, IMG submission 119756) | Groundwater microbial communities from an aquifer near a municipal landfill in Southern Ontario, Canada - Groundwater well OW334 metaG | ecosystem: Environmental > Aquatic > Deep... | reverse complement strand
GGTCCTCGAAGGCCACCGAGATTGCCCGCCAGTGCGGTTTCAACGGCATCGTCCGGATCGAGCGCGGTACGGCTTTCTATGCCGAGATGGAGGGCGACCCCGCTGCCTTGACAGACAAGCTGCATGATCGCATGACCGAATCGGTGTTGGCATCCCTGGATGCCGCTGAAGCACTATTCCGCCATGTCGCGCCCCAGCCGTTGATGGTCGTCCCCTTGCAGGGGCAGGGGCGCGCCGCCCTGATCGAGGCCAATGCCACGCTCGGGCTGGCTCTGTCCGACGACGAAATCGACTACCTGGCCGAGAACTTCGGCAAGTTGGGCCGCGACCCGACTGACGTCGAACTCATGATGTTTGCCCAGGCGAATTCCGAGCACTGCCGCCACAAGATCTTCAATGCCTCCTGGAACATCGATGGAGCGGCGCGCGAGGAGACGCTGTTCGGCATGATCCGCGAGACTCACAAGGCGCATCCGCAAGGAACGGTGGTGGCCTACTCGGATAACGCCGCGGTCATCGAAGGCGCGGCGGTCGGCCGATTTTATCCATCCGCCGACGGCGCCTATGCGTATCGCGAAGAACTGACCCATATCCTCGCCAAGGTCGAGACCCACAACCTTCCGCCCGCCATCTCGCCTTTCCCCGGTGCCGCCACCGGCTCCGGCGGCGAGATTCGCGACGAAGGCGCGACCGGGCGCGGCTCCAAGCCGAAAGCCGGCTTGTGCGGTTTCTCGGTGTCGAACCTGCGCATCCCCGGCTTCGAGCAGCCCTGGGAGGAGCCGAGCAAAGACTTCGGCAAGCCGGAGCGCATCGCCTCGGCGCTGGACATCATGATCGAGGGCCCGATCGGCGCCGCCGCCTTCAACAACGAATTCGGCCGGCCGAACCTGGCCGGCTACTTCCGCAGCTTCGAGCAGGAATTCGGCGGCGAGATGCGCGGCTACCACAAGCCCATCATGGTGGCCGGCGGCATCGGCAGTATTGCCGCCCGCGATGCGGCGAAGATCAGGTTTCCCGCCGGATCGCTGTTGATCCAACTCGGCGGGCCCGGCATGCTGATCGGCCTGGGCGGCGGCGCGGCTTCGTCGATGACGACCGGAACCAACACCGCCGATCTCGATTTCGCCTCGGTGCAGCGCGGCAATCCGGAGATGCAGCGGCGCGCCCAGGAGGTCATCGACCGATGTTGCCAAATGAGCGCGCAGATGGGGGGGAATCCCATCCTGGCGATCCACGACGTCGGCGCCGGCGGCATTTCCAATGCGCTGCCGGAACTGGCACACGACGCCGGGCGTGGCGCGCATTTCGAGCTGCGTCGGGTGCCGTCCGAGGAACCCGGCATGTCGCCGCGCGAGATTTGGTCCAACGAGGCGCAGGAACGTTATGTGCTGGCCATCGCGCCCGAACGGCTGGCCGAGTTCCAGGCCTGCTGCGAGCGCGAACGCTGTCCGTTCGCGGTGCTCGGCGCCGCCACCGACGACGGTCAGTTGGTGGTGCATGACAGCCATTTTGGCAACGATGCCGTCGCCATGCCGATGGAGGTGCTGCTCGGCAAGCCGCCGCGCATGCAGCGCACGGCGACGCACGGAATCTGCAACGCGCCGGCGCTTGCGCTCGATGGCATCGACTTGCGCCAGGCGGCCTTGCGGGTGTTGCAATTGCCCAGCGTCGCCTCGAAGAATTTCCTGGTCACCATCGGCGACCGCACCGTCGGCGGACTCAGCTCGCGCGACCAGATGGTCGGACCATGGCAGGTGCCCGTCGCCGATTGCGCGGTGACCCTGGCCGGTTACGCCACCACTCGGGGCGAGGCGTTTGCCATGGGCGAGCGCACGCCGCTGGCATTGTTGAATGCGCCGGCTGCCGGCCGCATGGCGGTCGGCGAAGCCGTCACCAACCTGGCTGCTGCGGCCATCCCCGAACTCGGCCAGGTCAAGCTCTCCGCCAACTGGATGGCGGCGGCGGGGCACGGCCAAGAGGATGCGGCGTTGTTCGACACGGTGCATGCCGTGGCGCTGGAGTTCTGCCGGCAACTCGACCTCAGCATTCCTGTCGGCAAGGATTCGCTGTCCATGAAGACCACTTGGCGGGAAGAGGGCAAGCAGAAACAAGTGGTGGCTCCGCTGTCCCTGATTGTCACTGCCTTCGCGCCTTGTCCAGACGCCAGGCGCACGTTGACGCCGCAATTGATCCGCGATGCCGGAACCGGCGACGAAAGCGAATTGATCCTGATCGACCTGGGCGCCGGACGCAACCGCCTGGGCGGCTCGGCTTTGGCGCAGGTGTATGGCGCCACGGGCGACGAGACACCCGACGCCGATGCCGGCCTGCTCAAGCGCTTCTTCGAGGCGGTGCAGCGCTTGAACGCCGAGGGACTGATCCTCGCCTATCACGACCGGTCCGACGGCGGACTGTTCGCCACCGTCTGCGAAATGGCTTTTGCCGGACATGTCGGGGTTTCGCTGTATCTCGATGCGTTGTGCTACGACGCTCTGATGAACGACGTCGATGGCATGGAGCGGGCTCCCGAACTGGTCGAAGGCCGGCTCTTCGACCGGCTGCTGGCTGTGCTGTTCAATGAGGAACTCGGTGCCGTTCTACAGATCCGCCGCGACCGGCGCGAGCAGGTCATGCGGGTGCTGCGCGAGGCGAACTTGGGCGGCGCGGCGCATGTGATCGGCACGCTCAACGAGCAGGACGAGGTGCGAATCTGGCGCAATGCCAAACTGGCTTTCGCTGCTGAGCGCAGCGAATTGCAGCGCACCTGGAGCGAAACCAGCTACCAGATCGCCAGGCTGCGCGACGATCCGGCTTGCGCCCAGGAAGAATTCGATTCCTTGCTGGATGCCTCCGATCCCGGTTTGTCGGCTCGACTCAGCTTCGACCTCCGGCAGGAAATCCAGCAATCGACCGCGGCGCCTTTCGTCAATGGCGGCGCGGCGCCGAAAATAGCCATCTTGCGTGAGCAGGGGGTCAATGGGCAAGTGGAAATGGCGGCGGCATTCCAGCGCGCCGGCTTCGCTCCATATGACGTCCACATGAGCGACCTGCAGGCCGGACGCGTGGCGCTCGCCGACTTTCACGGGCTGGCGGCGTGCGGCGGCTTCTCCTACGGTGACGTGCTCGGTGCCGGCCTGGGATGGGCCCGCTCTATCCTGTTCAACGCCCGCTTGCGCGACCAGTTTGCCGCCTTCTTCCAGCGGCCCGACAGTTTCGCCCTGGGGGTTTGCAACGGCTGCCAGATGATGAGCCACCTTGCCGAGATCATCCCCGGCGCCGCTGCCTGGCCGACCTTCAAGCGCAACCGCAGCGAGCAATTCGAGGCGCGCCTGGCGATGGTGGAAATTGCCGATTCGCCGTCGCTGTTCTTCACCGGCATGGCGGGCAGCCGTTTGCCGCTGGTGGTGTCGCATGGGGAAGGGCGCGCCGAATTTGCGGCTGGAGGCCAGACGGAAGCTCGCGCCGCGATGTGGTTTGTCGACAACCACGGCAAAACCGCCACGACCTATCCGGCCAACCCCAACGGTTCTCCCGATGGCATCGCCGGAGTCACCACCGCCGACGGCCGCTACACGATCCTGATGCCGCATCCCGAGCGCATCTTCCGCACCGCGCAGATGTCGTGGCATCCGCCGGAGTGGGGAGAAGACTCGCCGTGGATGAAAATGTTCCGCAATGCGCGGCGCTGGATGGCCTGATGAACTCCTACCGCGCGCCTTGCTCAACCCGATTGCGTCCGCGTTCCTTGGCCAGGTAAAGCGCGCCGTCGGCGCGGGCCAGGATGTCGTCGGGGCCCGAATCCCGCGCGTCGAACTCGGCGACGCCGATGCTGACCGTATAGGAAATCCGGTCGTTGCCTGTCATGACCGGATGGTCAGCCACCTGCTGGCGAAATTCCTCGGCGAACTCGGTTGCGCCGGACAGGTCGGTGCTTGGCAGCAGGATGCCGAACTCCTCCCCGCCCAATCGTCCGACAAGGTCGACACGCCGCAGCCGGCTCTCGGCAAGGTGCACGAAGTGTCTCAGCACGGCATCGCCGGCCGCGTGGCCGAAACCATCGTTGACCTGCTTGAAAAGATCGAGGTCGAGCATCAGTAACGCCGACTGCCCGCCGAAGCGCTTGATGCGGGCCAGTTCTGCTTCCAGTTGCTCCATGAAACGGCGGCGATTTGCGCTTCCGGTCAAGGGATCCGTCGTCGCCAGGCGCAACAATTCCCGCTCGGCTTCCTTGCGCCCGGTGATGTCCTGGAATACCGTCTCGGCGCCGACCAAGGCGTCTTTTTCCAGGATCGGGGTCACCGTCAGGTGTACCGGAAAGGTTTCGCCGCCCTTGCGGACAAAATCATCCTCGACCTCGCGCCGCATGCCGTCGGCAAGTGTCAGAAAGACCGGGCAGTCGCTCGCCGGATAGAGCTTGCCATCGGCATGGGTTGGATGGAACAGCAGGTGCTGATTCTTCCCCAGCACTTCATCCCGCTCGTACCCCAGCATCTTCAGTGCCGCGGGGTTGATGAAGGTGGTGAGTCCGGCCAAGTCCACACCGTATATGCCCTCGCCGGCGGAGTTCAATAAGAGTTCGAAGTCTGCCTTGGCTTGGTGGACGGCGGCCTGTGCCTGCCGGATGCTTTCGTCGAAACGCCGGGCGCGGGCCTGGTAGGCAACCAGGGCCAGGACGGCACCCAAGGCCACCAGCAGCAGCGCGCTGCTCTGGATAACGACGTCGCGTTTCCAGGGGGTGTAGAAGGAGCCCAGGTCGCGTCCGACGGCGACGACCATGGCACCATCCATCCGCAAGTCCTTGGGTGCGATGGTGTGCAATGCCATCATGCGCTCTTCTCCAGTGGCATAAACAACGCCCGTGAAGACGTTGTCCTCCCTGTCGCTGTCCATGTGGCGCGAGAAGAAGGAACCGGGCTGCGCCAGATTCTTGCCGGTCTGCCCCTCGCGATCCGGCACCATCAGGATTTGGATTCCGATCGAGTGGGCGATGGCCACCCACATGTCGGGCGCGTATTGGACCGAGGCCATCAGGGTCCGGAAATAATCGGGGTCGAGTGTTGCGGAAATCACGCCGGCGAATTCCCCCCGTGGTCCGGGGATCATGCGCGAGAGATTGACGCCCCAAATCCCGAGAGCGGTCCGGTACGGCGGAGAAAAATAGACTGTTGCCGAATCCGGATGATCGCGTACCTGCTGGAAGAATTTGCGCTGGCTCGAGTCGAAGCCGATCAGGGATTCGCGGCTGGATGCCCGCACGGTGCCTGTCGCATCGATCAGCACGAGGGTACGGACGCCCGGCATCGCGTCCTCTAGCATCGTCAGACGCAGGTTGAAGGCACCCAGCTGCTTCTTGCCTCGCTCCAATTGGGGCAGATCCCGAGCCATGCCTTCAAGCGCCCTGTTGGTCGCGCTCAGTTGCTGTCCGAGGTTTTCGCGGATGACGCGCGCCTGCGTGCGCAGGCGTTCCCGCTCGCGATACTCCAGATCGGTGCGGTCGCGCAACAGGCCATACCCGGCCAAGCCGGCAACGATGAGTATCCCGATGACCAGGATCAACCATTGCACCAGATAGGCTTGGGCGGAACGAAGCCGCGCCGCTCTCGGGGCCGGGTCCTGCGAGGTTTGAGCGCGCGCGTCCATTTGATTCAAGCCATCCTACTTAATCTTGGCATACCTCCTGCGCAATAGATAGGAACCCTGGGAAATCGTGCGCGCCACCAATGGACAAACCCGTGCCGTCCCATCCCGCAGAATTCAATAGCCTGGAAACTGCGGCAAAAAAAACGGGATCCGAAGATCCCGTTTCCTGCAAAACAACCCATCAGGACGCCCCGCTTAGTCCACCTTGGCCTTCCCGCGCAGTTCCATGATGTGCTTTTCTACTATCTGTTGTTGCAGCCGTTGTGAAAGCTGCGCTTTGGCTTCATCCACCGGCGGCAGCTTCAATTCGCGGGCATCTTCCAGCAGGATCACGTGGTAGCCGAAATCGCTCTTGACCGGCACTTCGGTATATTTGCCTTTTTCGAGTTTCGTCATGGCTTCGGAAAATGGCTTCACATAGCTGGACGGCGCCGCCCAGCCGAGATCCCCGCCGCGTTCCTTGGAGCCGGGATCCTTGGATTGCTTGGCCAGATCCTCGAATTTTTCACCTTTCTTCAGCTTGGCGATGATGTCCTTGGCCTCGTCTTCTTTTTCCACCAGGATATGCCGGGCCTTGTATTCCTTGTCGCCGAGTTGCTGCTTGATGGCGTCGTATTCTTTCTTGATCGCCTCGTCGGTGACAGGATGGCTGCGGACATAGTCGCCGAGGTAGGCATTGATCAGTACGCCCTGGCGCGCCAGTTCCATCTGCCCCTGGACTTCGGATTTCTTGTCGAATCCCTTCTTCTGGGCTTCCTGGACGATGATCTCGCGTCGCACCAGTTCCTCGCGAATGGCCTTGCGCAGTTCATCGGAATCGGGTTGGCCTTGCGCCGTCTGGGCGTTCACCAGTGCGTCGGCACGGTTCTTGGGAATTGCCTTGCCATTCACGGTGGCGACGGCGCCCGCCGACTTGGCGGGATCATCCTTGGCGAGCGCCGGCGCAACGCAAAGGACGGTGGCGAGCGCCACGAGAGAAGAGCGAAACAGGACACGATTCATCGTTTTTCCTTGCAAGGTCAGTCAGTATTTGGTTAGGATCGCATGCGCATAAGGTGACACCGCATCGATACGCGCATCATACACCAAGCCATGAATGCTTTAAATCTGGCCTAGCGCGAAGATGACGGGATTTTTGGGCCCTTCCCCCGGATTTTCAGGCGTGCCTATGAGCAACAGCGCACTCCCGCGAATACCGGGATATCATATGAATCCATGCCTCTGGATAGACCGATGCAGACAGCCGCCAGCGATCCCCCAACCGTGAAGACCGCCGCCGGTCTTGCCCTGCACACTCGTCTCTGGCCGGCGGCCGAACCCCGTGCCATGGTGGTGTTGACCCACGGCTTTGGCGAGCACTGCGGCCGCTATGGCGGCCTGGCCCGGGAACTCAATGCAGCCGGGTACTCGCTGTTCGCGTACGACTTGCGCGGGCATGGGCTGTCCGAGGGGGCGCGCGGCTTTGTTTCCTGCTACGAAGATTTGCTCGACGATCTGGCGCAGGTCATCGCCGCCGCGCAGCGGGAACAGTCGCCTTTCGCCCTGCCATTGTTCCTGTTCGGCCACAGCATGGGCGGCAACATCGTCCTCAATTACGCATTGCGGCGACCCGCCGGTATCCGCAGCATACTCGTCAGCGGCCCCTGGTTGCGGCTGTCCAGCCAGCCTCCGGCGTGGAAACTGGCGCTGGGCAAGCTGACGGCGGCGCTGCTGCCGAAGATGGCGTTGCCGGCGGCGGTCGATCCGGGCGTGCTCTCGCATGACCCGCAGCAGGTGCGCGCCTACGCCGACGATCCGCTAGTACATGGCACCATGACGGCGCGCCTGTTCGCCGAGGTGGCCGCGGCGGGCGAATGGGCGCTGGCGCACGCGGCCGGACTGAGCCTGCCGGCGCTGTTGATGCACGGCGGTGGCGATCGGCTGATCGACTCGCGCGCAACCGAGGAGTTCCATCGCCGTGCCGGCGGTGACGACAAGCGCTTGCGGATCTATGCCGGCCAGTACCACGAGATCCTCAACGAGAGCGACCCTGGTCCGGTGCTCCAGGACATCGTGGAGTGGATAGGTCGGCGAATTTGAAGTGTTAACTCTTGGCTGTGTGCAATATGGCAGGTCAAGCATTCAAATGGTAGCGCTGACCCGTGGAAATCACTTTGCCTTGTCGCATCAAGCGCTCCAGGTGCTTGCCCATAATGGCCTGTTCACCCCATTCGAAGAAGGCCTTCGGTTCGCGTGGCTTGCGGTAGACGATGCACTGGGCGACGATTTCGGACATGCTCCGCGGCCCGCCCCTCAAATACTCCAGCAGCATGTTCTGGCGTTGATCTATCACCCCCAGGTAGCGGTCGAAGCGTTGGGAAAGTTCCGCGGGCGTCTCCTCGAAACAGCCGTCCTCGTGGCTGGTGAGCAGGACTCTAGCGGGAATGTTTCGCAGGCGCTCGACCGAGGCGATGGTCAGGTCGATCGACGAATCACGGTCGCCGTACCAGGGACCGAAGCGGGTCAGGTCGTAGTCGCCCATGAACAGCACGGCCGGTTCGCGGAAGTAGAACGACAGGTTGCCGGGTGTATGGCCCGGCGTGTGGATCACTTCGACGCTGCATGAGCCGAGATCGATGATCTCGCCCGGCGTGAAATGGTGGGTGGCGTGTCGCGGCCGGTAATGGAAATTTTCGACCAGGTTGTGGCGCCAGTAATCGCGGAATTCCTCTTTTTCGATGCCGTACCAGTCGATGAAATGTTCCAGCCCGGAAAGCGGCTCGGCTTCCATTTCCATCTGGCGCAGCGGCAGCTGATCGAACATGTCGATGCCGGCGATATGGTCTTCGTGCCAGTGGCTGAGCCAGAGTTCCCGCACGCCCGGGCCGTCGAGCAATGGCTGATAGACCTCCCGACCGGCACCGGCGTCGATCAGGACACCGGCGCCCGCTATATATACGGAATTGGAATGAGGGTATTTCCCCGCACCGGCGGCAGGTATGAAACGCACCGGACCGAAGGATCTTTCTGGTGACATGGTCTGATCTGCCGGTAGGAACGAAGTGGCGAGTTCGCCGCATAATGCTGATACGCATGGATTCTAATACGGCAGACCCGATGGCGGGTCCGGCCGTCATCCCACCAGTCCGAAGGAACCGACATGACGCTCACGCCGCAAACGATCGAAATCCTTTCCACCGTTTCCACCGCGACCATCACCACCATTCTGCTGAAGAAGGGCTTGCGTAACGTTTGGCTGCGGGGACCGAAGCCGCTGCGTCCCGATCAGCCGCGCATCGTCGGCCCGGCGTTTACCCTGCGCTTCGTGCCGGCACGGGAAGATCTGGCGACTCCCGAATCATGGGCCTCGCCACGTTCGACGCGAGGCGCCATCGAGGACATGCCGGAGGGCTGCGTCGCGGTGGTCGACGCCATGGGCGTCAAGGATGCCGGCATCTTCGGCGACATTCTTTGTGCCCGGATGCGGCAACGCCATGTGGCGGCGTTGGTCACCGACGGGGTGGTGCGCGATGTGGCTGGCGTGCTGTGGACCGGACTGCCGGTGTGGTGCGGCGGTGTCGCTGCGCCGCCCTCGGTGGCCGGCCTGACCTTCGTGAACTGGCAGGAACCGATTGGCTGCGGGGGCGTGGCGGTATTCCCGAACGACGTCATCGTCGCCGACGCCGATGGCGCGGTGTTGATTCCCCAAGCCATGCTGGAGGAGGTGCTGAGTGCCGGGCCGGAACAGGAGTGTTTCGAAGCCTGGGTGGTGGAGGAAGTGAAGCGCGGCGCCAAACTGACCGGACTGTATCCGCCGGATGCCGAGAACAAGGCGCGTTACGCGGCGTTTACCGGCAAAGCCTGATTCCTGGCGCGCTCAAGTACCTTCCAGGAAGGCCAGAATCTCCCGCCAGGTCGCGGTATTCATTACCGTCATCCAGTCGTTGTGGTCGGCGCCGGAAAGCTCGATCAGTTTCTTCTTCGGCTCCAACGCCGCATAGAGCTTTCGGCCGTAGTCGGCGGGAATAATGGAGTCCCGCCCGGCGATCATCACCAGTTTGGGTCCCGGGTATGCCGCCAGGTTGGCGGCGGAGTCGTAGCGGTCGCGCAGCACCAGCCAGGCCAGCATTCGCGGGTAGTAGTGGCTGGCGACGTCCAGCAGGGTGTCCCAGGGCGTAATCATCAGCACGCCGTCGATGTCGCCTGCGGTACCCGTGCTGGCGATCGCCGCCGCGGCGACGCCGGCGCCCAGCGATTCGCCGGCCACCAGCAAAGGTCCTGCAAACGCCGCGCGTAGCGAGGTGATCGTCTCCGCCGCATCCCTCGCCAGGCTTTCTTCATCCTTGGCGCCGCCGCGGTGGCCATAGCCCGGATATTCGGCGAGCAGAGTCCGGTAGCCATGCTGCTGAAACACGTCGGCGTACCAGGCGCGGTGCTGCGCGTGGCCGCCGTTGCCGTGCAACAGGATGACCGTCCCGCGCGTCGTGTCGGGCGTGGCGCGCAGCCAGCCGCGGGGATTTGCGGCATCAGGCCAGGGCGCCAACTGCAATTCCCTGGCTGCCACAAGGGCCGTCGGCAGATCGATAGGCTCGGGGTAGTGCAGCAGGCGATCCTGCAAGAAATACAATGCACCCGCGAATAGGGCCATCAGCGGCAGGATACGCAGGAGAAGATCACGCAGTCGCGTCCGCCATCGAGCGATCATGGGTCAATGTCGATCAGCGCCCGGCCCGTAGTAGGTCGGCGCGGCCGGTATTGACGAACAAGACGTCCGGCTTCATGCGCTTCAGATCGGTCTCCCTGATCGAGCCGCGGGTTGAGTTTGCCCATGGAGTCACAATTCCTGGCGTGGCGACACAATCAAGCGGCGCGCGAGGTTTCTGCCACCAGTGCAAGCATGCTCAACGAACCCATGTGAATGCCCTCCGCGGGAAAGCTGATTTCATCATCGTTCCGCAACGCGCCCAGGATCGGCACGCCTCATTGATCCCGGTCAATGACTGATCGGCTTATAGCGGATGCGTTTCGGCTTGGCGCCTTCCTCGCCCAGGCGCTTCTTCTTGTCCGCCTCGTATTCCTGATAGTTGCCGTTGAAGAAGCTCCATTGCGATTCACCTTCGCAAGCCAGGATGTGGGTGGCGATGCGGTCGAGGAACCAGCGGTCGTGGGAGATCACCAACACGCAGCCAGCGAATTCGAGCAGGGCGTCTTCGAGGGCGCGCAGCGTCTCGACGTCGAGGTCGTTGGAGGGTTCGTCGAGCAGTAGCACGTTGCCGCCGGCGATCAGGGTCTTGGCCAGGTGCAGGCGGCCACGCTCGCCGCCGGAGAGGTTGCCGACGATCTTCTGCTGGTCGCTGCCTTTGAAGTTGAAGCGTCCAATGTAGGCGCGCGACGGCGTCTGATACTTGCCGACAGTGAGTATGTCGGCGCCGTCGGCGATTTCCTCGAACACCGTCTTGCCGGCGCTCAAGGCATCGCGCGTCTGGTCGACATGGGAGAACTTCACTGTCGGGCCGATCTTCACCTCGCCCGAATCGGGCTGCTCCTTGCCGGCGATCATCTTGAACAGCGTCGACTTGCCGGCGCCGTTGGGGCCGATGATGCCGACGATGGCGCCGGGCGGGATGCTGAAACTCAGCTTGTCGATCAGCAGGCGCTCGCCGAAACCTTTGCTGACCTCCTTGAACTCGATGACGTCATTGCCCAGGCGGTCGGCGACCGGGATGAAGATTTCCTGGGTCTCGTTGCGCTTCTGGTATTCGTCCGAGCTGAGTTCGTTGAAGCGCGACAGGCGCGCCTTGCTCTTGGCCTGGCGTGCCTTGGGGTTGCTGCGCACCCATTCGAGTTCCTGCTTCATCGCCTTGATGCGCGCGCCTTCCTGCTTGGCCTCGATCTCCAGGCGCTGTTCCTTCTGGTCCAGCCATGAGGAATAGTTGCCTTTCCAGGGGATGCCCTGGCCGCGGTCGAGTTCGAGGATCCATTCCGCGGCATTGTCGAGGAAGTAGCGGTCGTGGGTGACCGCCACCACGGTGCCGGGAAAGCGGGTCAGGAACTGCTCTAACCATTCCACCGATTCGGCGTCGAGGTGGTTGGTCGGCTCGTCCAGCAGCAGCATGTCGGGCCGCGACAGCAGCAGGCGGCACAGGGCGACGCGGCGCTTCTCGCCGCCCGACAGGACGCCGATCTTGGCCTCCCAGGGTGGCAGACCGAGCGCATCGGCGGCGATTTCCAGTTGATGCTCGACATCCGATCCGGCGGCGGCGATGATGCCCTCGTACTTCGCCTGCTCCTCGGCCAGCTTGTCGAAGTCGGCATCGGGCTCGGCGTAGGCGGCGTAGATTTCCTCCAGCTTCTGCTTCGCCTGCATCAGTTCGCCAAGGCCGCCCTCGACGGCCTGGCGCACCGTCTCTTCGGGATCGAGTTGCGGTTCCTGCGGCAGATAGCCAATCGACATTCCCGGCATGGGCGTGGCCTCGCCGATGATGTCCTTGTCGATGCCGGCCATGATCTTCAGCACGGTGCTCTTGCCCGAACCGTTGAGACCCAGCACGCCAATCTTGGCGCCGGGAAAGAAGGACAGCGAGATGTCCTTGAGGATCTGACGCTTGGGCGGAACGATCTTGCCCACGCGGTTCATGGTGAATACGTATTGAGCCATGGTGCCTAATGAAGTGAGGAAAGGCGCAAGCTTAACCGACTGGCGGCATCGCAGGCGATGCCGCCGTCGAAAAAACGTGCGTTGAGGGCGCTATGCGGCTATCGGCGGACAGGCGCAGAACAGGTTGCGGTCTCCGTAGACGTCGTCGATGCGATTCACCGAGGGCCAGAACTTGTTCTGCCTGACATAAGGCAGCGGGAAGACGGCTGTTTCCCGGCTGTAGGGGCGCTGCCAGTCGGCATCCGCCAGGTCGGCCAGGCGACCGCCAAACTTCTCGCCCGCCACTATGGCAGTTTCGACGCGTGGCGGCAGGCGATGCAGGAGGCGGCCGATCCGGCCTCCGAGGCCTATGCCAGCCTGGTCTCGATCGACCAGGTCGGGCCGTCGGTCGCCGACGACCTGATCGCCTTCTTCGCCGAGGAGCACAACCG
>Ga0172379_10008695_pt1 | contig 12708 bp, 13 predicted proteins | sample GrowelOW334metaG_FD_119756 | JGI IMG/M metagenome (GOLD analysis project Ga0172379, IMG submission 119756) | Groundwater microbial communities from an aquifer near a municipal landfill in Southern Ontario, Canada - Groundwater well OW334 metaG | ecosystem: Environmental > Aquatic > Deep... | reverse complement strand
TTCCTTGAAGCATATTCATGCTTTCGGAGTACCTTCCGACAAAAATAATTTTTCGGCGGGAACGGAATTGATATTCCGTTCAAGGAATCCTCATTCCATCGGTTCCCCGGGCAAGTCCGGGGGCCTGCCTCGGAATAAACAGCAATAAAGCCAAATTCATATCGGAAGATAAAGGTTTGGCGGAAAAAAGGAATTTTTTAATTAAAATCAGCCCGGACTTCCGCATTTTAGGCCAAAAACCCCGAATTTCGCTTCAATCCCTCTGGGTTTGGTCGGCCAACAAATGCGTGTTTTCTTCGATGAGCCGAGGAGAGGATTCGAACCCCCAACCTACTGTTTACAAAACAGTTGCTCTGCCATTGAGCTACCCCGGCTGAGAATAGTTGATGAGAAATGAGTAATGAGTTGATGAGAAAATACAAATACCCAGCCTCAACGACAATTAGTATGTTACTGCAAATCGGCAAATTATCAAGGCATTAACGCGTACATCAAATAAGACCGCCTTGCGGCGGTCTTCCCAATAATCAATTACCAGCTGAACGGATCGCGGAACCGCTTCTTTTTTGATCCCGTTGAACGTTTTTTCTTGTGGTGATGGGCCGGTCTTTCATCAACGTCTTCGGGCAGCACCACTCTTACCCCGGACTCGGATATTTTATGCGCGCTCGTTTCGGTCTTGATGGAAACCTGTTCTTGGATATCAAGAGTGCCGTTTTCTTCGGCAACCGCCCGATTATCCTTCGCAGACACCGGTTTCCTGGTTTTGACCATAGTTTTCAGGTCGTGCCAGTAGTTATCCAAAGGCGCTTCCTCTTTGATTTTTTGGTCCTCGGCGCGTTTGCGCAGTTTCACCATATAATCGTTGATTTTGTTTTCCGCCTTCATCACGACCACGCGCGTCTTCAGGAGTTGCTTTTGCACAAAATCAATCCACGAAAAATCTTTCAGATACGGATTTTCCTTGATCTTGGCGCCAATCCAGCCGCCCGCGGCGCCAAAAAATCCAACCGATTGCATACCGCCCGCCAAATCGGGAAGCTCGTGGGCTGCCGGCATTCTCTTCGCAACAAACGCTATCGCGCCGATGGTACTCCCCAAAAACAAGATGGAAGCAATTATTTCAACCATAAACAGTTGACGGGTTGGTTGGAAAGCTAAATTTCCAAACGCACCGCTTTCTTTAAAGCGATATTTTCGCCGACTTTGGCGACGGTTTCATTGATAAGGTCTTTGATGCATTTTGAAGGGTTCTTGATCCAAGGCGAAGCCAAAAGAGCTTCTTGGTCGTCGCCGGTTGCCGCCACCTGCAGGCAAAGCTCATGGGCGAGATTCTTAAAATCCGCGGAATTGGCCACAAAATCGGTTTCGCAACGGAGTTCTACGAGTACCCCGATCTTGCCGTTGGCATGAATATACGCCTCAACCTTGCCTTGCCCGGTGCAACGGTCGCCTTTCTTGGAAGCCATGTCCTTGCCTAATTGTTTCAATACATCCTTGGCTTTATCAATGCTGCCGTTGGCCTCATCCAAGGCTTTTTTGCATTCGCCGATCGAAATCCCGGTTTCATCGCGCAATTGTTTAATTAATTCGATGTTTGCCATTTTAAAAGATTTATAATTTATGATTCAAGATTTAAGAATCAAAAATATATTTTAAGCGGTATTCTGCCAGTCAAATAAACTTCATCAAAATCTTAAATCTGTTTTATTTCGTTTCAACAACCGGTTTGACTTCGACGATGCTCTTCTTGCCGTTTAAAATCGCCGCCTTCAATTTATCGAGGATATAACCCACCGATGACACCGAGTCGTCATTGGCAATAATAGGATAATCCGCCAATTCGGGGTCAATGTTGATATCGGCAATGCCAACAACTTTAACACCGTTCTCGCGCGCTTCCTTGACCGCCAGCTTGTCTTTCATCATATCAACCACGAACACCGCTTCGGGCATTTTTTCCATCGATTTGATGCCTCCCAGCTTCTTCTCAAGCACTTTTATCTCTTTTTGGATATCGGCTTGTTCTTTTTTGGTATATTTCTCGAATTCGCCGGCAGCAGTCTTGCGCTCCAGCTCTTTATAATAATCAACGCGCTTTTTGATAATCTTAAAGTTGGTAAAAGTGCCGCCCAGCCAGCGTTCGCTGACATAGGGCATTCCCGTCTCAATCGCCGCCGCTTTAACCGTCTTCTTGAATTGCGTCTTGGTTCCCACAATCAGGATCGTCTTGCCCTGAGCAACCGTCTCCTGCACGTATTTAAGCACCGCCTCAAACTTATCTCTTACCTTTTCCAGGTCGATAATGAAGATCGTATTGCGGACGCCCAAAAGATAAGGTTTCATCCTGGGATGAACCTTGGACTTTTTGTGGCCGAATTGCAGGCCTGCCTTGGCCATATCGTCAATAGAAAGATTGGTATTCATTTTTTACTTAATTTAGGTTGCCGGACAATTGCCAAATCCACTTGCTTTCGATACCGTTTTATTCACTCCACATCCCGCCGAAGGTGCGGTTTCTGAATGTGATTTCAATAGATTGGCTTCGAAAACAAACGCTTGGCCAATCGCCCGACTGGTTTATTTTACTATACTTAAGAACAATATCATATCCCGCTATGTTTTTCAAGCTCCCGCCGGATTTGCGGCGCGTCTTGCCAATTTATTATTTTTGCGTTATACTTGTTTTATCGCCAAAAAGGGTGATTTTAAATTTCGAGATCGAACAAAAAGCGATACGCAAATTATGAAGAAAGATATCCATCCCAAATATTTTCCCGGCGCGCAGTTCAAATGTTCGTGCGGAAAGACATATTCGATCGGCTCAACGCTTGAATATACCGAGATCGAAACCTGCTCGGCTTGCCATCCTTTCTATACCGGAAAAGCAAGGCTTGTGAACGCGATGGGACGCGTTGATAAATTCCTGAAGAAAGCGGCCAAAAAGACTGTCATCGCGAAAAGCAAGACTAAGTAATCGGTAATTGCGCGGCATAACCCAGAACCCTTAAAAGCCATGACAGCGCATCCGATAACTCCCCAGGAAGAATACGATAAACTCCTCAATCAACTCAGCGATCCTGGGTTGATTTCTGATTGGGAAAAATTTGAAGTCTTAAGCAAAAGAAAATCCTATCTGGAAAAGCTGGTCGAAAAAGAAGCCGAAATAAAGGATGCTTTGAACAAAATCGAAGAAAACAACCTTATCGCCGCCACCGAAGAAGACCCCGAATTGCTGTCCCTGGCGGAAGCCGAGAACGACCAGCTGAAAAACCGCAAGGAAACCCTTGAACGGGAACTCCAGAACCTGATAAAAAGCGAGAACAAACCCGGCGGGCCGGACGCGATCATAGTGGAAATCCGCGGCGGTACCGGCGGCGAGGAAGCGGCTTTATTCGCCGCCGACCTTTACCGCATGTACAACCGCTATGCCCAGACCCGGGAATGGCAACAAAAAGTGCTGGATTCAAACCAGACCGAGATTGGCGGCTATAAAGAAATAATTTTTGAATTGAAAGGCAAAGGCGCCTGGGACGCCATGAAATACGAAGGCGGCGTGCACCGCATCCAGCGGATACCGGAAACCGAAAAAAACGGCCGGATCCACACCTCAACCGCAACAGTCGCGGTATTGCCCAAACCCAAAAAGAGCGAATTCACTATCCGTCCCGACGAGATCAGAATCGAATTCTGCCGGTCATCCGGGCCGGGCGGGCAATTCGTGAATAAGCGCGAGTCCGCGGTTCGGATCACGCATATCCCGACCGGATTGGCAGTTTTTTCTCAAACCGAACGCAACCAGTTGCAAAATCGCGCGAACGCCATGGCATTGCTCGAATACCGCCTGCAAGAAAAAAAGACTGCAGATGAAAACGCGGCCTTTGGCGGCGCCCGCAAAGAACAGATCGGCGGCGGCGAGCGCTGCGAAAAAATCCGCACCTACAATGTCCCGCAAGACCGCGTCACCGACCACCGCATCAAAAAAAGCTGGCATGACATCGAAGGCATCTTCAACGGCAACCTCGAAAACATCTCAACAAGCCTGCAGCAGGAACTCGAGAAGCAAGAATCTGAAATATAGAATTTGGAATTTGGAATAATCAAAAAACCCGAATAATCGGGTTTTTTGATTTGTATTTATTCTAGATTCAAGATTCCAAATTCCAGATTCAATTCAAGTTACTTCCCCTCGATCGCCGCGATATCATCCGCATACCCGTTGGCGAGCTTGATGACGCTGTCCCCGTAGAAACGGTATTTTTTGTTGACCGAACCGGCGAAATAAATCATTGCCGCTTTCCATTCGCCGCTATACTCCTGCGAAGTTGCGCCGTAATCGGAAACATAGAGGGCGGTTGCCAGGAACGCGTCGTTGATATTCCACGGGTTAGCCGGGCGCTTCAAAATGCCCTGCAAACGATCCACGTAGATGTTCCAGGTCGAAGGAATGAACTGCGCCGGACCCATCGCGCCGCCATAACCGAAGCTCATCGGGCAGGAGACGCGCGTCGCGTGCGGATCCTTTCCCAGCGCCTTGACGATATTGATGAACGGTTGCACGTCGCGGGTCGGGTGCATCACTTTCGCCATCGCCGCGCCCGTCGTTATCTTAATCCCCACGCCGGTCTTATCGTTCTGCAAATAACATTGCCCCACATTCTTGCCCACATTGGACTCCTGCGTCAATATCGCCAGAATAAATGCCGGGCGGACGCCGGTCATATTCCCCACGCTCTTGGCAATCTGGTAAGCCTGTTCGAAATTGGGCGCGTCAGTATCCGCAACGCCCGCCAGCGTGAACATTCTTTGTTTTATTTTCTGAATCACTTGGGAGGTCAATTGTTTGGCCGCAGTGGTTTGTTTCAGTTCGACATCTTTTACCTTGAGGGTTTTATTATATTCAGCCTGCGCCAATTCGTGCTCTTTCTTTTGGAGCTCTTTCATTACCGTTGTTTTTTCCAAATCACCTTTCTCGTTCTCCAAGCCGGACTTCTGGTCTTCAAGCGACAGCTTTAAGTTCTTTATATCCTGCAGCACCTCGTTGGATTTGTCGTTTAAATTTTCAAGATAGACCAGGTTATCGAAAAAACTTGAGAGTTTCCGTTCCGACAGAAGTGTTTGCACCAGCGGCGTCTTATCGGCTTCGTCGATCGCGCGCACGATCGTGGCAAGATATTTCTGCGAAGTTTGAATCTTCTTGGTTGTTTCATCAATGGATAGCGCCGTATCGTTTATTTGCATTTTAAAATCACCGATCATCGCATTGCTTTGCTTGATCTGTACGGCAAGCGAGTCAGTTTTCTTTTTCAGTGCGGCGATCTGGTTTTGCAGAGTCTTCTTTTCCCCGGCGGTTTTGCTGATATCCGAATCAAATTGTTTTAAGAGGGATTCGTATTTATCCAGCAGCGACTGGCAGCTTTCCTTGGTCGTACACTCGCCGGTTTCGGCGGTTTCCGACGCGGGCTCGGTTTGCGCGAACACTTCAGCGAAAAACGCCGCCGAAAAAAACAATGCCGACAATAAACTTAGCGTTAGTAATTTATATGGATTCATTTGGCTTTTGTTTTACTGTAAAAATATATTTTCCAAACGTATCTCGACACTGCAGAGCGTTAACCCTGCAGGTCAACCAAAGGGGACACCCCCCCCCTTTGGAATCCTCGAAATCTGTAACCATCAGGCTTGCGCCTCAGGGAGTTACAGATTTTTAAACCAAAAATTTACGCCTGGAACAATTGCGCCAGCGCATATCCCTATATTAACTAAACGCCCGCAGCTTTGCAACCGCGGGCGTCAAATTCACGAATATTGTTGCCAAAATCCTACTTTTTTGTCGGCGCCGATTCTTCTTCGGTAACGATATCCTTCTTCGCCTTCTCAACTTTGGCGACATCCTCAACTTTCTCTTCAATCGGTTTCTCAAGCTCTTCTTCCACTTTCTGCACCGGAGTCGCCAATGCCACGATCTCTTCGGGGTTCTTCAGGATTTGAACCTTGTCTCCGATAACCAAATCTTTCACCAGGATCGAATCCTCGAAAGTGTTAAGTTTGGAAATATCAACCTTGATCTCGCGCGGCAGATCGGCCGGCAAAGCTTTCACGGTGATATCGGAAATATTTTTCACCAAAGTACCGCCCAGATCTTTTACCGCCAGCGATTCCCCCTCAAACACCAAAGGCACTTCGGCTTCGATCTCCCTTGTAAGGTCAGGCTGGTAAAGATCCACATGGATGACTGCTCCGGTCAAAGGATTCTTGTCAAAATCATTAACCAAGATCATAAAATTGCTTTTCTCGCCTTCAACCGATAACGATATCAGCGAGCTTTTCCCGGCTTGGCGGAACAATTTCGTAAATTCAACAGTTTGCAACGAAAGATTTTTGTTCTGTATGCCTGGTCCGTATAATACCGCCGGGATCGATCCGTCTTGGCGGAGTTCGCGCGTCTCGCGCCCCATCTGAGTCCTTAATTTTGCCGTAAGTGTTAACATAATTTATTCATTATCCCGCAGAAAGGATTTTATTGTTTGTTATTATTATTCATTTAAATGCCTCGAGCCGGCCCAGGAAAAATTCATTCAACTTTAAACGTATTCGAAAATATATCGGCGTTGGCGGTGAATTTTTCTCCGGCGGCACAACCGATGCAAACCGGTATCTTCAAGCGATGTAAGCCGCTCTTCGCGTCATCAAGGAACAGCTGGAATTTTTTTAATCCGGCGGCATCAAGGCAAAGCTCGATAATATCATTTTCCTCGCAATCATCGTATGAATATTTCTGCCAAACCACTCCGCCTTCCCGCTTCTCCAAATAAAACGGGCTGCAGGAAGAAAAACAAACCGGCTTGCTCGATTCATTCTGTATCTTGACCTCCAAGGGGTCGCCGATCCCGTACTCGCCGCGGTCGGTAACCACCTCGGCCGCGCGGACGCTCTTTATTAACCACAAACCGGCTCCGGCGGCAATGGCAACCATTGCCGCTATCGCCACAAAAATACTTGTATGAGTGTTCATTGGGGGTTTATTAATTACTTAAATAATGAATCTCCCCCCAGACCAACGCCGCGGGGTATCTTCGTTGAACCGTCTTCCGCTTCGCTTCAGACGTCTCAATAAAAAATCCAAAACAAAACCTGCTAAGTAGGAAAGGTTCAGGGATTGGAATTATTTAGCTTTAAACCCACTCAATGCAGCACTTAGTGCAACACTTTAAACTATTTCCCCCTTATAATAAACCTTTCTTCCAAATTTTTCAAGGTTTGGGCCACATCCATGTATTCCAACTCGCCCATCCCCAGCATTGCCGGCCCGAAAAACCCCTGCCGGCGGATATCCTGCGCCTTTTGCGCGATTTGCGTCCGAACCAAATCCCAGTACGGCTGGTCAAAGCAATCGACCGCTTCGGTCAGTTTGCCGTTGTGCATGCTGTACGCCGCGGCGCTAACGATCGGCGGCCCGTCAAAGAATGAAACGTCCGTGCCCTGTTTGACCGGCATCAGCGGCCCATGATGGGAACCGCGCATGAATCCGGCCACCAAATGCCCGATCGAATAAGGCGACAAAATTTCGCCGCCGCCCGGAAACTCCTTTTGCGTGCGCACCAGCATCACCGGATCGTCCTTGCCCACATATTTGCCGGAAATATTGTGCAAACGCGTAGTGCTCACCGCCGCCGCCTGGTCATTCGTCGCGCGCGACCAGATGCTTTCCACCGCAAACCTTTCCTGGTCGCGCAATAAAACCGCAATATCGTAGATTTCCTCGGGTGTTTTCAACTCAATCACCTTTTCCGCATCGACACATCCCACATCCATTATCCGGAAAATATATCCTTGCCGGATATTTGAAGAAATTATCAAGCCGGAATTGTGCATCGGATCGCAAAAAGACAAATAAGCGGGCAAATTAAAAGCCCCCGGATCGGTCTTATCCGCCGCCAGAAACAAAAACGGCTCGGCGGCACGCTCCTCGAATTCCATCTCCGCCACCGCCGGCCCAAGGCCTTTGCAAGTGCCTTGAAAATCAAGCTTAAGTAAATCCTGGCCCGCGCCGTAAAGCCCTTGCTCCTTGGCAATCTTCATTCCTGCAATAAAAGCATCCCAGCACAGCCGGTGTATCTTCTCGCTGGACACCCCTTTGGTATGAGTCGCCAATATCGCGATATCGTCGCCGGTAGATGTAACGCGCCAATCAATAAAAACCCCCTTGCTCTTCGCCTTGATGTGATTTTGCACCGCGTCCAACAACATCTGCGACGGCTTCACGTGCCCGCCGATCGCCCCCAGATCCGCCTTGATCGCGCTAATTGTAATTTTCATATGAAGTAAACTTAACTGTTAATTTTATTATACCAAAAAAAATTCTTTTTCCTAAGTTTTTGATTCTATGATTAAATGGTTTGCGTGATCGCGTGATTATATATTCCGGACTTTAATTTTGATATTCTCCTCGCCCACCAGATAATTGTCTTCTTTGGCCAGCAGTTTATCCGCGCCGCGGCTGCTCAAGCAATGCTTGGCATTAACCAGCGCCAGCTTCATGGAATATTCGATATCATTGTTTGAAGCCAACATTCCCGACATGAAGCCGGAAGCGAACGCATCGCCCGCGCCCGTCACGTCCACCACCTTGAAATTTTTCAGGTTCGCCTCGTAAATCTTGCCATTGTCGGTGATAACCGCGCCATCTTTGCCTTTGGTCATCACATTGGTACCCGGGTGCATGGCCGCCATTTTTTTTATGATTCCCTTCTCGTCGCCGTATTTGACCCCGGTCAAGACCGACGACTCTTCCTTATTCAGTATCAAAACATCGATGCGCGCCATCAAGCTTTTGATACACGCCCGACCCATTGCCAATTGCGAATTGCCCAGATTGGCGGCCACGATCGTCCCGTTTTTCTTGGCAAACGCAAGAAGCTGTTCGGTCAAGCGGCACAGATTTCCCGAAAGCGGCGCCAGATAAAATAGCTTCGCCTCCATTTTGTCCCACTGCATACACTTGGTGTCAAACAATTCCGACGCGCCGCGATACACCAGGATCGCGCGGTCTACGCCACGGGCGTTTAACACCACGGAATTGTTGGTCGCCCGCTCTTTGGTCTTGCACATAAGACCGGCTTCAACATTTATCCGCTTCAAATGCTCGGCAATTTCGCGGCCGGGAATATCGTCGCCCACCGTGCCGCAATAGGCAGTCTTGAACCCCTGGCGCGCAAAAGTCGTGGCCGTATTCACCCCGCCGCCGCCGAACGAAAACCGCATTCCCGGAACGTCGATTTTGGAACCCATGTTGAAAACAAACCCGCGCCTGGCAACCAACCGCTCGTCTTTTTTTATATATTTTGGCGGCATTTCCATGAACACGTCCCACGCCGCCGATCCGAAGGTGATTACGTCGTACATATCTTTAATTAATTTTCAATTATCAATTTCCAATTTTCATTGAATTTTCAATGTTTCTTTTTTCCAAACAAATACCAAGACCTTGACAAATTAATTTAATCATATTATGATTAGGTTATGTCAGGCGATCCTGCTGTTGGTCCAGCAGCAAACGGCAACCCTGGAAATGCTCCAGGATGAAGAAGAGAGTGAGCGCATATCGGGCAAAAAACTCATTTGCACCTTAATAGGTGCCGCAATAATTACGTTTGGTATAGTTGCGTTATTGGAGTTTTTTGTCCACATGTCTTAGTGTGAGATAAATTCTTGCACTAAGACTTTCTCATTTATTAGAGCAATATCTTTCTTAATCAATTATTTAACTTTGACAATTTCAAAATAGTCCTCATGACCGAATCCGGATTTAATGACATGGTTTCAATGCCTTCTTTCATCACGAATTTCGCGAATTCCGGGTAATCGCTGGGGGCTTGGCCGCAGATACCGATGTATTTGCCTTTCGCCTTGCATGCTTTGATCGCTTGCGCCACCAAAACTTTCACCGCTTCGTTATTCTCGTTGGCAATATAGGACAACTGGCCCGCGTCGCGGTCCAATCCCAACGCCAATTGCGTCAAATCGTTGGAACCGATCGACATCCCGTCAAAAACCTCCAAGAATTGGTCAGCCAATATCACGTTGGAAGGGATCTCGCACATCACCATTATCTTCAAACCATTTTCACCGGATACCAATCCGTTTTTTTTCATTACCGCAATCACTTTTTTGCCTTCTTCAACCGTGCGGCAGAACGGAATCATCACCCACACATTGTCCAAGCCCATGGTTTCACGAACTTTTTTGATGGCCTGACACTCCATGCCAAATGCCGGCTCGAACCGCGGATCGTAATACCGCGACGCGCCGCGCCAACCGATCATCGGATTGGATTCAACCGGTTCGTAATCATTGCCGCCGATCAGAGCGCTGTATTCATTGGTTTTGAAATCCGAGAAGCGGACAATAACGTGCTTGGGATAAAATGCCGCCGCAATTGTCGCAACCCCTTCGGCAAGTTTGTCCACAAAAAACTCTTTTTTATCTTTATATCCGGCGGTAATCTGCTCGATCTGCGCTTTTACCTTTTTATCTTTCAGTTTGGCAAAATTAATCAGCGCCAGCGGGTGCACTTTCACTTTATCGGCAAAAATAAATTCCACTCGCGCCAATCCCACGCCATCGTTAGGCAAAAATGACGCCTTGAACGCACCTTCGGGCGTGCCCACATTCAACATAATCTTCGTTGGCAGCTCCGGAACCGTTCCCAAATCATATTCCTTTTTATTGTAAGGAATTTTCCCCGTATAAACCCTTCCTTCCAATCCCTGCGTGCAATCAGCAGTCGCCATTATCCCGGTTTTCAAGACCTTGCTGCCATTGCGCGTACCCACAATGCAAGGCGTACCCAATTCGCGCGACACAATCGCCGCATGGCATGTCTTTGTACCCTCATCGGTCACGATTGCCGAAGCAATGCGCATAATCGGCACCCAGTCCGGATCAGTCATGGTTGTCACCAGAATTTCCCCGGCTTTAAACTGGCCGATTTGTTTAACATTCGGAATAATATGAATCTTACCCTGGCCGATTTTATGTCCCACCGCAATACCGGTAACCAGCGGCTTGGCGTTGGTTTTCACTTCGTACTCTTCGTAAGTGTTTTTTGTGTTTTCCGCTCCGGCATAAATGGTTTCCGGCCGCGCCTGGACAATAAACAATTCGCCGGTTTTGCCGTCTTTCGCCCATTCGATATCCTGCGGATTTCCATAATGTTCCTCAATAATCACTGCCCATTTCGCCAACTGCTCAACCTCTTTGTCGGTCAATGAAAATTTCGCCTGGTCTTTGGGCAATACTTTAACTTCTTTCAAGCCGACTTTTTTGTCAAAAATATATTTTATGTCCTTGTTGCCCAGTGTCTTGGAAATAATCGCCGGTTTGCCCTGTTTTAAAGTCGGTTTAAAAACATAAAACTGGTCGGCCACTACATGACCCTTCACAATCATCTCGCCCGCTCCATAAATGGAGTTAATCAGCACCACATTGCGAAACCCGGTTTCGGTATCCAAAGTGAACATAATCCCCGCTGATGCCAAGTCTGAACGCACCATCCTCATCACGCCCACCGACAACGCCACTTTAAGAGTATCGAATCCCTTTTCCGCGCGATAAACGATCGCGCGGTCCAAATAAAGCGACGAGATGCATTTTTTTACCGCGTCCAGCAATTCCGCGGGTGTATCAACATTCAAATAGGTCTCGTGCGCGCCGGCAAATGATGCGCCCGCCAAGTCCTCCGCGGTGGCCGATGACCGCACTGCGACATTCACGTTTTTGGTTTTATAATATACCGACAGTTCCTTGTACGCCGCCAAAATCTCATTCTTGAAATCCGGCGGAAACTCGCCCGCCAAAACCAAGTTTCGCGCCAAAGTACTGGCGCGTTTCAATTGCTTCAGATTGCTCACATTCAATCCCTTGAAAATCCCTTCCAATTTTTTATCAATCCCATTGTGCTTCAAATAACGCCAAAACGCCGTGCTGGTGGTAATGAACCCGTTAGGGATTGGCACGCCCTTTTCTCCCAATTGCGAGAACATCTCGCCCAGCGACCCGTTCTTCCCGCCCACCAGTTCCACATCTTTTTTAGTGACTTCCTTGAACCACACCACATTTTTCTGATTGATATCTTGGTTTTGTGTTTCCATATTTTTATTTAAATTCCATTACTTTTTCCATAATGTTAGGCGTTTCGGTTTTAAAATAATTTTGACTTCGTTCCAACTTGCGTCAAAATTAAATCTCAAATACAAACATCAATTGCTTGTTTTATTTTTAAAATGATGGTTCATCACTAAACGCCAAAAATTACTCGTCTTTCGACTTAAATTTTTTGATCCCATCGCAATTCTCAACAACAACTTTTTGTCATAAAAATTCCACATCCAGCGGACCTCTTTGTCCCACCCATCTTCCATTATCCGCTCAATCACGTATTGCGCGTTCTTCTGCGGATCGATATTCTTGGGATCCATGTCCCAAAACAAAGCCTGTCGGAATTCGATGGTTTCCATAGGATTATTTTACCACGGCGCTAATCATAAGCAAAATCCCGCTAAATGCGGGAAATTGCGAAATTCTAAATCAAAAATATATTTTAAGCGGTATTCCGCCCGACGTGGTCTGAAACCACGCCGAAGGGTACTTCCGCATTGCCTAAGGCGGCCAAAGGATGTTTCCTTTGGAATCCTCATTCCGTCGGTT
>Ga0172379_10008694_pt1 | contig 12711 bp, 10 predicted proteins | sample GrowelOW334metaG_FD_119756 | JGI IMG/M metagenome (GOLD analysis project Ga0172379, IMG submission 119756) | Groundwater microbial communities from an aquifer near a municipal landfill in Southern Ontario, Canada - Groundwater well OW334 metaG | ecosystem: Environmental > Aquatic > Deep... | reverse complement strand
TACCGGGAAAGTATTCCTTCCCGCCTGTAAAAAATTCAGCCATGGTATTCCTCCTGAATGGGTCTACTTATAGAGTGGGCTCAAGGCCCCCAGGTACTTGTTGTATTCGGCGTAGGCCGCGTCATAGGCCTTGACCGATGCCGGGTCGGGTTCGGCGGTTGCCCCGCCTTCCAGGGTCACGTGGGCGTCGCAGAGCTCGCCGATGGTGGTCTTGAGTCCGGCGGACCGTTCCATGCACCAGAGCGCCTGGATGGCCCCGCCCATGGCGGCTGCCTCGTCTCCGGCGGGGACGCGGACGGGCAGGCCCATCACGTTCGCGGCGATGCCCCTCCACAGGGGGCTCTTGGCGCCGCCGCCGATAAGGCGGATCTCGCGGGCCTTGAAGCCCAGGTTGCGGAAGGAGTCCAGACCGATGCGCATCCCGAAGATGGCGGATTCGAGTGCTGCCCGGGCGACGTTCTCCCGGGTGAAGTTGGCGGTGGTGGCGCCGTTCAGGCTGGCGCGACCGGCGGGCAGGTTGGGGATGCGCTCGCCGTTGAAGAAGGGCAGCACCACCATGCCGTCCGCACCGATGGGGGCTTTTGCGGCGGCGGCGTCGAAGGCCTTGACGTCCAGGCCCAGGAGGGTGCGGAACTGTTCGCTGGCGACGGTGCAGTTCATGGTGCACAGGAGGGGCAGCCAGCCGCCGGAAGACGAGCAGAAGGCCGCGAGGTTACCGGCGGGGTCCACCACGGGGGTGTCGGAATAGCCGTACAGGGTGCCCGAGGTGCCCAGGCTCATGGTGAGGAAACCGTCGCGGACGGTGCCGGTGCCCACGGCGCCCATCATGTTGTCGCCACCGCCGGAGGCCACGAGGGCGCCTTCTGGGATGCCGTACTTGGCGGCAGCAGCCGCGGTCACCCGCCCGGCTATCTCGTCGGGCCCGATGAGGCGGGGCAGGTAGGATTCGAGGGCGCTGTCGATGAGGGCGCAGATCTTGGAGGACCAGCGGCGCTTGCGGGAATCCAGCAGGGCGGTGCCCGAGGCGTCGCCGTATTCGGCCACATATTCCCCGGTCAGGAGGAAGTTGAGGTAGTCGTGGGGCAGGAGCATGTGGCGCAGTTTCTTGAAGGCATCGGGTTTGTGCTTCTTGAGCCAGAGGATCTTGGGGGCCGTGTAACCGGGCAGCATCAACAGGCCCGTTTCCTTGAGCAGGGCCTTTTCGCCGCCAGCGGCCTTGGTGATTTCGGCGCACTCGGGGGCGGTGGACGTGTCGCACCAGAGCTTGACGACGTGCACGCTCTTGCCTGCGGCGTCGAGGGGCACGAAACCGTGCTGCTGGCCGGAAACGCCCAGGGCCACTATGGAGGCGCGGGCCTTGGCCGGGATGGCGGCGAAACAGGTGGTCAGGGCCGCCTCGTACCAGGAGGCCTCCTGCTCGCGGGAACCGTCGTTCCGGGCGATAAGTTCCAGGTTGGTCGAGGCCCGGGCCACGACTGACTTTTTCTCGTAATCGTATAGAACGACCTTGCAACTCTGGGTTCCCAGGTCGATGCCGCAAACAGTTTTCATGGGCGGTCCTCCGATCCATTCATAATAATCATTTCCCGGTGCAAGGACCATACGCGATATTGACGAAACATATCTGAAATTGATATTACGTGGTGAGTGGCGCATGGGTCATATGATATTTATATTTACAATAATAGACAAATAGGTATATTATTGTAAATATGAAGTTCGAAGCCCTGTTGGAACGTGTAGGCACCCAAGCCTGCTTTGATTACAACACCGTCTCGTTGCTGTTTCCGGAAGAGAGCAAGGAAAGCCTGAGAACCGCACTCTACCGCCTGGCCAAGTCCGGAAGGATTGTGAGTCTGCGCCGGGGTTTGTACGCCTTGGGAGAAAGGTACCGCAAGACTGAACAAAACGGGATCTCCGCCGCCAATGTGATATACCAACCCTCCTATCTTTCCGAACGGTGGACCTTGGGCTGGTACGGGATCATTCCGGAAAAAGTCGTATCCTTCACCAGCGTGACGCCCAGACCAACACGGCGTTTTGTCAACGGATTTGGCACCTATCTGTACAGGACCGTAAGCCAGCAACTGTTCACCGGATACCTTCAGAGGGAGATCATGGGTGTGTCGGTCCTGATGGCGGAGCCGGAAAAGGCGCTGCTCGATTGCTGGTACCTCGAACCAGGGGAGTGGAGCGCGCCCCGGATGGAGTCGATGCGCTTCAACCCGGAGAATATACTTCCGGACAGGCTGAAAACCCTGGGAGCCTTGTATAAGGAAGGAAGGATGCGACGGGCGATCGATAATTGGATGCGCTATGCCGAGGAGCAGAAAGAGGGAGACATCCTCCTATGAAAGACCTCATACTGGCCCTGGCCAAGCAGACCGCCAATGGTAATGACAAGCTCAATCTACTCCGGGAATACCTGCAGGCAGGCGCGCTCAGAAGCCTTCATGAATCTGGCGCTTTCAGGAACCTTTCCTTCGTCGGTGGGACAGCCCTGAGGTTCCTGCACGGTTTGCCCCGTTTTTCGGAGGACCTCGATTTCTCCCTGGAAAATCCGGAATCCTACGCGCCAGTCGACTGGCTGGAAAAGCTGAAGCGGGATTTTACCCTTCAGGGTTTTCCCACGGAAATCACCTGGAACGACCGCAAGACGGTACACGTGGCCTGGATCAAGGTGGCAGGACTTTTATCCGAAGCCGCGATCGTTTCAAGACCTGAACAAAAACTTTCAATCAAATTGGAAATAGATACGCGACCTCCGGAGGGAGCGGTACTTGAAACCCGAATCGTTCAGAAGCAGTTCCTGTTTGCCCTGTGCTACCATGATTTGCCTTCCCTTTTCGCGGGAAATATTCGGGCCCTCCTGACCAGACACTTCCAGAAGGGACGTGATTGGTACGACCTTGTCTGGTATCTGGGAAAGATTCCGGCCATCATCCCGAATGAGACCTTATTGCGGAACGCCCTGGCCCAAAGCAGCGAGACAAATCACTTCAAGGCCGAGCTGGGCTGGAAGGCTTCGCTTATCCGGATCCTCGATTCCCTGGATACCCAGGCGCTAAAGGACGACGTCGGGGTCTTCCTGGAACACCCCGAGGAAGCCGAATTTCTGACCCGGGAAAACCTCGCACGGCTATTGAGGGTCTGACCCCATGCGTATCAAGGATGTGGTCTACGTGTACCGTCTGGTGGGCGGTGAGAAGCTGGCCTGGCACGGCCGCTACCATACCCATGGGCCAGGGGAATACGAGTTCCACTATTTCCTGGAAGGCCACGGAGCCTTCCTGCTCAACCGTTCCCGCCTGACGCTGGAACCGGGAAGCCTTCTGCTGACGCGGCCCCGGGAATTCCACTCCATCCTGCCGGAAGCCCTTTCGCGCCCCATCACCTACTATGCGTTGGTATTCGAGGCCGAGCCCGATTCTGCGGACGACGAAAACGCCCTGCGCCTGCTGGAAAGCTCCATCGCGGAGGCGGGACCGCCGCGCACCCTGGAACCGCGGGACCGTTTCCTGTTCGAGGAACTGCAACGGCTCGCACGTCTGGACGACGAGGGCGGCCGCCGGGCGGCCTCATATCAATTGCTGAGCCTGATCCACCGCTGGTACGGGCATCATGATAAAATTGCGGACAGGGCGGTCGCGCGGAATGAGCATACGGAAAAGGCGTTGGCCATAATGTCGCGCTCGCTACGGGAAAAACTGGGCATGGACGAGCTGGCCGGCAAGCTGGGCGTATCGGAGGAACATTTCATCCGCCTGTTCCGCGGCACGCTGGGCATGACGCCCTTCCAGTACTTTACGCGCCTGAAAATCGAGGCCGCCTCCGGCCTGCTCACCGGCAGCCGCATGGCCGTGGGCACCATCGCCGACCACTTTGGCTTCGAGAATCCCTTCCACTTCTCGCGGGTCTTCAGGAAATGCACCGGCCTGTCCCCGCTGGAGTACAGGAGGATGTACACCCAGGGGTAAATAAGGATAATTACATAACATCCCTTTACAAAGTGATATTTTGGTATATAATATCCCTTTGGAGAGTGAAACATGGTGGATGATTCGCTTACAGCCCTCATCTATGAAAACCAGAACCGGATGATGCGGACCGGTGGTACCAGAAGATATCTCCACGACCGCCTGAAATCGGCTTTCCCTTCCCGCCCCATCAAGGTGGTGGTCGGATTCAGGAGGAGCGGAAAATCGTGGCTCTGCCTGCAGGTTGCCAGGGAATTGGTGGAAAACGGCCAATTCGGGCTTGGGGACGTGCTGATACTCAACTTCGAGGATTACAGGCTTTCGGATATCCGGAGTCCCGAAGACCTTGACAGGGTACTCGGGCTGTTCCGTTCCTTGTCTCCAAATCCGGGGAAAAAGCTGATCCTGCTGGACGAAATCCAGATCGTACCGGGCTGGGATCGTTTCCTGCGCACCTTGTACGAGCGGAACGAAAACCTGGAACTGGTGGTGACCGGCTCGAACGCGGAATTGCTTTCATCAGAGTTCGCCGAACGTCTGGCGGGGAGACACATCTCCTTTGAGCTGCTCCCCTTCTCCTTCGCCGAAGTCCTGGCCAACCGGAAGGTCATGGTCCGCACCGAGGCCGATTACTTCCGGAACCTGGAGGCCATCCAGGACTTGTGGAATGAATTCATCGAACTGGGCGGCCTGCCGGAGCGTTTTTCCATAGTCGACCCCATGGCGGTAAAATCCTATCTGGGAGCGATATTCTCGAAAGTTATTTTGGATGATGTGATCAAGCGGTACCGGGTGGAGCAGGTGGCCGCCTTGGAGCAATTGGCCCGCTTCGTACTTTCGAGCCCCGGCCAGATTCTATCCTTCGCGAGCGCAGCACGAAAATTGGCAGCCTGGGGCGCAGCGATAAAACAGGACACGGTCATACTATATATCGGCTACCTGAAATCGGCTTTCGCGCTCTTCGATATCTCGCGTCTGGACTGGAAAACCGGTCGCCATTTCGACACCACCCGTAAATATTACGCAGTGGATACGGGACTCGCCGCCCTCTTCCGTTCAACTGCGGAGAACCGTTCCTTCCTGCTCGAAAACGCTGTCTATCTGGAGCTTCGCCGGCGCGGCCACGAGGTCCGCTTCGGTGCCATCGAAAACGGGAAAGAGCTGGATTTCATCTGCGCCCTACCCGGCCATGAATGGCTGAAAATCCAGACCACACGCCGGCTTACGGATGAGAACAAGAGCCGAGAACTCGCTTCCTTTGTCCTTGCCCAGGAATATGTAGCTCCGGGCGAGGCGCTGTTGCTCCTGGAAGAAGGGGGGAGACAAATCATAGAACGTAATGGAGTCCCGATTCGGGTTGAACCCGTCATCCGATGGATGCTGGGGCTCTGACGGCCGATTTTCCGTTTGAACCATTGCGCCCAAATCCTGAAGGTTATTACAGGTACTTCTCCATCCTGATGTCCTGCCACATCTTACCGTCCCAGAAGGTAAAAGCGTCCAGGCGGCCGATCTCCGCATAGCCCAGGCGCGTATATAGTTTGATGGCGTTCAGGTTGAACTCGAAGACGCCCAGCTCGATGCGCCGCATACCAGCGCGGCGTATTTCCCCTTCCAGAAAGTCAAGGGCGAGCGCACCCAGTCCCCTGCCCCGGGCGGCTGCCTCGCCTATGGTTATGCCGATCCACGCGGTGCCCTGTTCTTTTTTGAAGAGGTGTCCAGGATCGATCTGAAAATTCATTTCTCCCACCAAGGTGCCACCCAACCGGATGAGGTACACCGCATGGTTTTCAAGGCGCTTGGCAAGGGTTTCGCTTGTCACCTCTTCATGCCGTTCAAGCGCTTCACGCGTAGGGTTGGGCCTGGTGGATGGGACCAGGATGGGATCGTTTTCCCATGCGTTGAATCTTTGGATAATTTCCGGCGTGGGAACCACCATTTTTTCGAAGCTTGCGTCCATAGCATTAACGCCCATAATTAGATCCCTATTTCCGCCCGGCCTGCAGGCTATCCATCAATCACCACGCGGAGTTCACCGCCCGAATAGCCCAGCTCTAACGGAGCTGCTGTCCCAGCCGCGTTCCCAGATGCCTCGATCGTGTCCTGGCCGAGACCGGCAACCATCAGACGCACCAGAAAACGGCGGGAAGCGTCCATGCCGGGGTAGGCTCCTTCGCGGGCGGCGACGACCAGTGTACGCTCGGCATCGATCCAGCGGAAGGCTATACGCGAACACTCGCCCTTCTCGTGGCCGTACCCGTCACCTGCGTCCTCGTACAGGACGAAGTCCGCGTCCGCACCGGGATACACGCGCAGTTTGAGGGGGATTCCGAGCTGTTTTTCGCTATGCGGGACCAGACCGCCCAGGGGCAGGATGGAACCGGAGCGGATGAAAAGCGGGATCTGGTCCAAGGGTGTCGGGGCTTCGATGGTGCGCCCACCGTCGTGGACCGAGCCGTCCCAGAAGTCCTGCCAGCGCGCGCCGTCGGGCAGGTAGACGGAACGGTATTCCGGTACGCCTTTCAGGGGGGTAGAACCCGGGCTGTAGAGTTGGGGTCGAAGGACGGGGCAGACCAGGAGTGACGGCCCCAGCATGAACTGGTCGGCAACGTGCAGCGACTTCGGATCGGCACGGAAATCGAAGGCCAGGGAGCGCAGGATGGTGTAGCCATCGAAGCGGGCTGCGCCTGCCAGGGAGTACAGATACGGCAGCAAGCGGTAGCGCAGGCGGATGAAGCGCAGGATGGCGTCGTAGAAGGGCTCGCCCTTTTCGCCGAAGCGCCAAGGTTCGCGGGGAGTGTCGGTTCCGTGGGCGCGCATCATGGGCAGGAAGGCACCGAATTGGAGCCAGCGCACGAACAGTTCGCGGTAGCCCAGGTCCGACGCGCCTTGGTCGTAGTCGCCGTCCCAGAACCACTGTTCTTTCTTGGCGACAAAGAAGGCACCGATATCGGTGGTCCAGTACGGCAGTCCGGTGATGCAGAAATTGAGGGCATCGGGCAACTCGCGCCTGAGCGTGTCCCAGGTGGCGGAAACATCCCCCGACCAGGTCACTGTCCCGTAGCGCTGCTGTCCCGGGTAGGCCGACCGGGTGAGGTTGAGCACGCGCTTGCCGTCGGCCTGGGCGCGCTGCCCTTCGTAGAGCGCCTCGCTGTGGAGGAGCGAGTAGGTATTTATCTGGGAGGGGTCAAGGTACTTCTTGGCGGCCCCCACGTTCAATTCCATGCGTGCTTCCGGTTCCAGTCTGACCGGGCCGCTCCAGTCGGCCTCGAAGGGTTCGGTGCAGTCGCACCACCAGGCGTCCACACCGTGGGAGTATAGACCCTCGCAGGCCTGTTTCCAGTAGAGGGCGCGGGCATCGGGGTTGAAGGCGTCGTAGGTGGATTCGTTGCCCAGCATGAAGCCACGGGACTTCATCTCAAGCCGGTTTTCTCCCTCGCCGCTCATGTTCGGCCAGATGGAGATCATGAATTTGACGCCCCGATCGCGTAGGGCGGCGCTCATGGCAGAGGGGTCGGGAAAGCGCGCGGGGTCGAAGCTTTTCTGGCCCCAGAGACCTTCCGGCCAGGATTGCCAGTCCAGTACCAGGCAGTCCAGCGGTATGTCGCGCTCGCGGAATTCGTCGGCCACGGCGAGCAGCTCCGCGGCGTCCTTGTAGCGTTCCTTGGATTGCACGTAACCGAAAGCCCAGCGCGGCGGCAGCGCCGCCGGACCGGTGAGGAAGCGGAACCCCCTAACTATATCGTCGAACTCTGGGCCTGCCACGAAGAAATAATCCAGCGTGTCGCAGGCGTCCACCCACAGGTATGAACCCAGCTCGCCATCGCGGAAAATCATGAGCGAATAGGCGTGCACGAGCAGTCCCCAACCCCGGGAGGACACGAGCGCCGGCAGGGCGACTTTCATGTTCTGCTGGTACAGGTACTGGGTTTTGCCGCGGTAGTCGAGAATGCCCTCCTCGTGCTGGCCCAGACCGTAGATGGCCTCGCCGTCCTGGAACTCAAAGGACAATTTGGCGCGGTAGGCATCGCGCAGGAAATACGGCTTACCCTCCCCCGAGACAGCCCGGACGCCGTCGACGGTGGTTTTTATCACCACGTCCTTCTCGTCGAAGGTGCGCCTGTACAGCGCGGTCCTTTCCAGGACCTTGCCCCCCAGTTCCGGTTCGCGGGTCAGGAGGCTGCCCTGCGCGTCGTACCAGGAAAAAGCCCCGCTGACCCTGTCGACAACCAAGGTAAGGGCTGTGCTGGCGATGCGGATTTCCATGGCGCTTTCCGTCAGATTCCAGCGTGTCGTTTTTCGTGGTCGCGCGGGGTCGAGCATGGGGCCATCGGCAGCCACCTGCCCGCCGGCGGAGATGGTGGCTGGCGGGTTTGGGGCTTCGGTATTCAGGGTCACAATCACCCGCGCGATGCCCACATCCTCGAAGGAAACCCGCATGACTTTGAGTGCAGTGCGCAGGATTACGCAGGATTCCTGGCGTTCGACACTGAGGACAGGATCGGCCCTCATCTGTATTCCTCCACGAGTTTGAGGGCTGCCTCGAACTCCCGGGCCGAGTCCATGTTCACAGTCAGGTACAGGCCATCGCTACCCAGAGCGTCAAACAACGGGTGCAATTCCTCAGGCTTGACCCCGGCAAGCCAGAGGGCTTTCCCGGCGGCGCGGATTTTTTTGTACATGGGGAACCAATGAGCGTTGCCGCCTGAGGGCACCTTGGGATCGGGGGTCCACTCGACTGCGTCCAGGTCTTTCACGCTCAGTATATGGTCCAAATGGCAGATGCATTGATGGCCGTCCAGGTGATACAGGGAATTGTCAAGGAACGCGCATTCCCGCTCCAGGCCTGGCAGGACAAACTCGCCGAACATATCGGGCGAAAAGTTCGCCGAAACGTCGCACTGCAGGAGGCTGGTCCTGCCCTTACCCCAGAGCATGAAATAGCCAAAAGCCATGCTACCGTCTTCGGCGCGCACCAGATGGTACATCCGTTCCCAGGCGATTTCCCAGACCGTGTGGATCTCCGCCAGTTTTTCCTTAACCCAGTCCGGACGGTCGATGAGGTCCAGGAGCAGTTCCCCGGCGCCGCGCAGTTCGGCCAGGACGTCCATGTTGGAAATGATGGCGGGCATGCCCACCAGATAATCGCCCCTGCTGCCCGCGACGGCTTCCCGGACGACGCTTTCCAGCCGGATTACCTCCGGCTGGTTGGGGTCGAACACCAGGGGCGGCGATTGGTCGGGGTCGCCGATACAGGCCTTGTACCAGACGTTGTCCAGGCCGTATTCAGGCATGGCGCCCAGATACGCCGCGAGTGACACGGTGCCGATGTCGGGCCAGGCAACGGGCAACATGTCTGCGGGCCACACACGGCGGGCCATGTCCGCGCGCAGGAAGGCGGCAACATAGGCCGGGTCCGACCAATGGGTTTTCGTATCCGGAGCGGGAGGCGGTACGGGAACATCAGCCCAGGGACCATCGGTTTTTGCATACCCATTTCCCCACGCGCTGAATATGAAACCCTTTCCCTGCCACCAGTCGATATGGCGCTTCTTCGTCTGTTCCCAATCGGTCTTCCACATGGTCCCACATCCTTATTTAGTGAAAGTAGTATAAAGGCCAAACAGTCGAGAATTTCAAGGGTAGGTTTCTGGCATGAAAGACGGGCTGGTCAGGAATCCAGGAGTGTATCGATGTAATCCAGGCTGTACCGGGTCTTTTCCCGGGCATCAGGAGAAAGACCGGGCCTGACACGGCCGATGGAAATCTGAGCCAGCAGCACACGGTCGAACCGGGCGGCAAAATCCTCCACAGCCCGCACTACCGCCGTATCATGGGCTTCCTTGTCACCCCGGGCAAGGGCAGAAAAAGCGCCATCCACCAGGAAGAAATCCCAACTGGCCACCGGCTGCCCCGCAGAGCGAAGGTGTTTGTCTGTCTCCCCGGCGAGCAGGCGGGTGGGAACCTCGGTGGTGGGGTTGGTCGCGACTATGGCCACCGACGCGCCCTCCATGGAAGAGGCCAGCGAGAGGGCTTCCTCCAGCATGGGGGCATCGATCTTGAGGAAGGGGACGGACAGCCTCCCCGCAAGGGAGTCCACCAATGGGGACAGGGACGAACAGGTAAGTACGATACGTTCGGTACCGCGCTCCTGTAGGCTGCGTGCATGGGCGAGAACCCGGGAATGGATGCCTTCCCCAATCGTTTTCGTCTCCACCAGTTCCCGCACGAGTGTGTCGTCGGCTATATGGAGCTGATCCGCACCCCGGAAACGTTCCGAAGCGACGACGGCGGCTTCCACCAGCGACAGGACAAGCCGGGTGGAATGGATGAAACCAATTTTCATGTTGATGCCTTTTGGTAGGGGATGCCGTAGGGTCCATCACAGAGCCAAGCTATCCGAAGGTCCTTTCGTGTGTTGCCGGCATAAGATGCGATGGCGGCTTCCAGCGCACCGTCAAGAAAGGCCTGTGCCGAAGAAAGGTCCGGCATTTTCCGCTGGTTGGCGGGAAGGTAACGGCGGCCGTCGATGCCCGGCAGGTCCGCCCAATGCCTGTCGTCCAGCTGGGGCGCAAAATAATGGAAATGCCCGAAGGGGATGCGGTTGAAGAGTTTGGTCCACATTTGGGTCTGCCACTGCTCTGGGATGAAGGTCCAGTCTGGCGAGAGTATGAGCCGCGTGAAGGCCTCGGGGCCGATGAGTTTGAGGAGCTGGAGGCTAGTGCGGTAGGGAACCGAACCCACCGGGTTGGCCACGTCCTTGTTGTCCGCTATAACGATCAGGTGCCCGCCTTTCCTCAATAGTCCCAAGGAAGCGACCCCGACCTTGGCAACCTGGTAATGGTTTATCCCGACAAAGCCCGCGTGGGTGGCGACGATGTCGTACTCACCCTCCACTGGTATGCCGACGTAGCCCGTCATTTTGGCCACCGCCGCCTCGTGGGCCTTTTCCAGGTCCCCCGCGAAAACGCCGGTGAGCCTGAATGAATGATCCAAGGTGACGTTCACAATGAAGTCGGTGCCCGCGCGTTTGGCAACTTCCAGGGATTCCTCGTGGCAAGGGTTCCCTTCGAGTACCAGGTCCCGCGCCTGCGGGTGGGCCATCATGGGCGCGCCGTGGAAGATGAAGGTACTCCGCTCCCCCACTATGCCCGGGCAAACCGACTTGCGGCCGCCGGAGGCTCCCGCCATGAAATGGCTCTCCACCAGGCCGGTAAGGATTTTAAGGTCCGCGTCCAGGTAGCGGCTATTTATGAGGATTTCGCTCCCCCGGCTGGTTGTACCCAGCAAACGGAGCCCGTCCCCGTCCTTGCAGTCGTGGTTGGCCACTTCCACGCCGAGTGCGAATACCCGGGGGTCCACCATCGCTCGCAGTTCCGCCTCGCCCATCCCCCGGTGAGTGCCGGTCGCGACTAGGACGAGAATGTCCGCCGGAGCGAAGCGCGCTTCCAGCAGGTTCTGGACGAGGGGCAGAAGTATGCCCGCCTCGCCCGTATACGGCACCGGGCGCGTGTTGTCGGAGACGACGATGCAGGCTTTAGGCGCGCGTCCAGAAGAGCGGGCAGCCGCTTCGGCTTTTTGTGCCAGGGCTGCCAAAGGTGGCGAGGCGATTGGCTTGGAAAGGGCCTCCACCACGGCGCGGGCTGGCTCCGCGAGGACGGCTGGTGCCGACATCGCGAAGACGTCTACCGTATCCGGCAGGGTCAGATCGAAACCAGCGCTTCCCAGCGGGACGTGGACCTTCTTCATGCGGCCACCCTACACCATCGATTTGATCAGGGAGAAGTCCCCGCCAACCGCGGCGCGCAGTATGGGTCCCATATATTCGTCCACCGTGGCCGCCGTCAGGGGCACGGGCATGTTCTTCAGCTTCATCTCGAGCTGGGGATTCTTGGCGGCGGCGAGGGCCCGCCCGATATGCTTTTCGGTAAAACCCTTCAGTTCGCCCAGGGTAGTCGGCGCGCCTATGGCCTTCCCGAAGGCTACCATGCCGCGTGCGACTGCCAGGCCCAATTCGCGGTCTGAAAGCTTGTCCAAGTCCTCCGCCACGTACCCGTACTTTTTAAAGACCCCGCCAACCACGCGCAGATGCTTCTCGATAGCAGGGGCGAAAAAGACCGCGTAATAGGGATTCATGACACCGCAGGCAGTGCCGTGGCTGGTAACGTCCACCAGGGAGAAACTGGTAAGGTGGGCGCCGTTGGTGCCTCCCACCATGATTGCGTAGCCCCCCAGGTCGGTGGCCATGCCGATGGCCTCGCGGGCTTCCATGTCGCCGGGATCCTTCACCACCCGGGGACCGTACTTCGCCGCCAGCTCTATCGAATTCCGCGCGATCCGCTCTGCCAGTTCGTACTTCTCGCCGGGGATGCCGGTGAAGACCTCGAAGCAATGGGCTATGGCGTCCAGGGCGCCGTCTATGGTCACGCTGACGGGCATGGAGGCGGTGACGTCGTAATCGAACAGGCATTCCTTGGGGATGATCGAGTCGTCGACGATCAGTTTTTTCTGTCCGGCCACCGGATCGGTGACGTTGGCGTACTTGGTCAGGTGAGCGCCGGAACTGGCGGAGGTCTGCACCGCGATTACCGGTACCAGGTGGGCGCCGGTCCGTTTAAGCGCTTCGGTGACCATGTTGGTTCCGAAGTAGGCTTCGATTTCCGGTGTGTGGGCTGCGCCGAGCCCGGCCAGGGCCGCGGCTGCCTTGCACGCGTCGATGGTCGAACCGCCTCCC
>Ga0172379_10008693_pt1 | contig 12711 bp, 10 predicted proteins | sample GrowelOW334metaG_FD_119756 | JGI IMG/M metagenome (GOLD analysis project Ga0172379, IMG submission 119756) | Groundwater microbial communities from an aquifer near a municipal landfill in Southern Ontario, Canada - Groundwater well OW334 metaG | ecosystem: Environmental > Aquatic > Deep... | reverse complement strand
ATCGACGGGAAGCGACGCTTCATGTCGATGTCTGATTCGCGGCCGTTGTGAAAGACCGATGTGATGCCGACTGTCAGCAGCGCAGCGGTGAGCAGGAGGATGAACACCATGGGGGCTGACGATGGGGTTTCGGCAGCTTTGAGAATGCTCTGCAGCGGAACCAATGCCACCATGCCGACGGCATAGGTGCAGATCCCGGTCAATCCTGTGCGCAAGCGCACTTTGTCGAGGGCCCAGCGAGTCGTATTCCAGCCCTTGCAGGCGACCTCGTCGACCTTGAAGTCTGGCCGCGGCGAAGCGAGGTGACGCTCCAAAGCCCGACAGGTGAACGGATAGCGAATGGCAGCGATGGCTCCAACGAGTGCCGCCAGAGCAGCGACTGTGTACAAAAATGTGATCAACATGACTTACTCCTCTTTTTTTAGAATTGGTAAGTGACTAGGCGGCCTCTTGCAAAGCCGCATCGACGACGCGGCGATAGGCAAGGCTGCGCACCTTGAAGGAACGGCCGACACGCTCACAGCCTTTCAAGGGCTGGTCGTAGATGGCCTTGATACGAGGGGCGATGGTGCGATCTGCCTTGAGAGCGTCGGCGTGAACACGACCCAACTCGGCAGCATGGCTGGCACCAGTCACCAGGAATAGTGGCAAGTCGGCAACCGCACAGGCCGCAAGCAAGCGTTCCAGCGCGTACTCAAAGTAGGGCTTGGGCAGCTGGTAGAGCCAGCGATTACCCTTCTTCTGCTTGAGCTGAATTTGGTTGACCAGAATGCCAGCTGAAGTGGTGCACACGCCCAAGGTGAGCAGGTGCTTGCCACCACGACTGATGATCAAACCGAACTCGCCGTCGAGCCAAGTTCCGGCAACAGTGTCACCGCTGACAGGGTCAACCAGCTTTCCAGTGTACTCGCCAGCACCACGGGTGTTGCACCAGTGATGCGAGTGATCGATGGTGACTTCAAAGCCAGGCAAGGCGAAATCAAACGCCTTGAAGAACTTGTGAAATTGCACCACGCGCGACCAGGGCACCTTGCTGCTTTCGCATTTGGTGTACCAATGCCAGGCCGAAAGAGCCAGCTTGTGGCCGTAGATATAGTGCGGGTGCTTGTAGATGTCGTCGTCGATCTTGCCCGAGAAAGTGCGCTCGTGAAGACCGCGCAAAATCTCGGCCGAGGTGAGGTGACGTTCGAGCCAAGCCAGTCGAAAATCGTGGAAGCGCTCTTGCAGCAGACCAGCAAGAACAGCGATGTCCGGCTCTTCCGAAGACCAAGCCTTAGCCTTCTGGTGAGTCTCACCATAGTACGAATTGCAGTAGGCGGCAAACTTACCGGTCGCCCAAAGCTTGCGTGCCAACACGGCGCAGACGTCTTCGTCTTTGCCTGCCGCTTCCATGTCGAAGTTGAGTTCGTCTTGACGCAGACCCAGAGGGTGCTCCTTGCGGAACACCTCCCAGGCTAGGTCAATCTCGTACTCGAAATCACGACGCTCCGGGTAGTCTTCCGGTTCAATCATCCCGAGCAGCTCAAGGAGCGGCCTGGGAATTATTTCTGCTTTCGCGCGTGCTTTTGCAGTCTTCATAGGTCACCTCCTTAAGAGTGAATGATTGGTGTTAAAAGAGAAGCGCATGAAGCTATGCAGCAGCATGCTACGGCCGCAGGTAATCCGCCAGAGCGCAGCCTGCCGACTGATTGTCGACATTGGGCGCACCGGCACCGGCTTCGTGATCGCTCACGTGCACGGTACGGAAGTCAACGCTCAAGCGCGTTCTTCCGCTGACGTTCTTGCAGGTTTGATGCAGATGGGACGCCGCGAAGAGAATGATCTCTCCGGCCTTGGCGGCGAAAGGCACGACGACATCGCGCGAGAACTCTTCGGTTGTCGAAGGATAAACCGCAGCAGCTGCAGTGCCAGCAGAGCCGACAGAGCCCACGTTGGTATTCTGGAAGCCCACATTTTCAGACCACTTGCCGTAGTCGAAAGCTGCCGAGTTGTTGGCCACAGGCTTGTCGAAATAGACGGGGAAGAAGGCAAATGTTTCGCCTTCGCTGACGTCGTAGAGCGGAATCCACCAGTTGATCTGAGCCTGCGGATTGGCGTACCAGGTGTCGCGATGGGCAGTGTAAGCCGGAGCCGCCAACGGATTTTCATGTCCGTGGTCGGTGACCGCTCGCAGGCGAGCCGAGTCGAGAGCGTTGGCTTCAGGGATGAAACCATGCTCGGACATCACCGCATGAATGAGGGCTCGCGTTTCTGCACTAGCGAAAACAGCACGACGTACCTTGCCCATGCGCTGATACAGTTCATCGCCAGGCAGGCTGAATTGCAGCTGCTGGTGTGGAACTTCCGTACCAAACTCTTGGTCGAGCTGAGCCACCACATGCGCCACCAGGCGACGCGACGCCGGAGTGGCCGCGCGACGCAAGATGGCACCTTCGTAGATGCTCTGGCGCAACTTGTCGTTGGAGCTGGGCTTGCGAGCAACAACGATGCAGCGACCGCTGTCAGCAGTGAGCGGGCTGCCGTCCGTGCCGCCGTAAAGCTGCACATCGACGAAGCCAACCTGCTTGAACATCGACACCAGATCGCAGGGCATGTAGGCGCGCAGCGTGCTGTTCTGCGTCAACTGCTTGCCGTCCGGCATTGCCCACGTCCAGTGCTGATCCATCTTGCCCTTGTAGAGGTCAAAGGTGCACTGACGAGTCTGCACGATGTCACCTTGCGGCGAGTGCAGAGTGGTGCTCATGGAAGACTTGAAGCCTTGCATGATCATGGGCATGTTCAAGAAATCGAGGGCATAGTAACCGCCGGACTTGAGAGCCGCGAATGCCCGCGCCACCATTTTCATGTTCTGCTCATCTTCATCAGCATAGCCGAAGCTGGTGTACCAGTTGAAGGCAGCGTCGCACTCCAGCCGGGGCACGAAGTCGAAAGCGTCAGCCACGGTGAAGGTGGGCTTAACTTTCGCTTTCTTCCCAGCCGTCTTGGCCGCAGCCTTCGCCATAGCAATATACTTCTTGCAGAGGTCGGCTCCGAACATGCGAAAGCCGCGCTCAGCAAGGGGAATGCTCATGGCTCCGAAGCCACAGCACTGGTCGAAAATGGTGGCGCCGGCGGTGAGGTGAAGCTTCTCGCGCAGAAACGCGATTGACTCCTCCATCTCAGCCTGATTGCTGCGCACCATATAGAGCTCGAATGGCGTATCGTCGTAAAACGACTGCCACCAAGCAGGTTGCTTAGTGTTACTCATAGTTATGCTCCGGGTTATCCAGTACCTATTTCGATACTGGGTTGCCTTTCGGCTGGCAAAATAATGTGAGAAATGAGCCTCAGCATCTGGTCCAGAACTTCTGAACCAGATGCTTGAGGCAGTGACTGTTTGCTGCGTCGCTGGAGGTCTTATTGAGCCAGCATTTCCTGAACGGCTTTCACCGCCAGCTCAAGCCGCTCATCCCAGCCGCCTTTGATTTGCACGAAGTTGCGCTGACGCGATTCCAATTCGAGCACACAGCGATCGAAGAAGGCTGGGCTCTCTTTCGGAATGTAGCGGTGCACATCGTCAACCCAAGGCACATCGTAGTGCGTCAGCAGGTAGAGGTCGTAGTGCCGTTTGTCAGCTTCAGTGCGAAGCCATTCGGGCACTTCCCCCACCAAGCGGCCGCTCCAGATGATGCTGGTGACCAAATCAGAATCGCAGAACAACACGCCGTTCTTCGCTTCCCGAGCCATGGCGTCTTCAGACGCACACTGCCCGCGAGCGATTTTCAGCATGTCGCCGGCGTCGATTTCTTTGCCTTGCGCTTCGATGTAAGTCTTGGCATATTCCGGCACAGCGACGCTGCCGAAGCGCTCAGCCAGCTGTTTGGCGAGGGTGCTCTTGCCCGTTGATTCCGGACCAAAGACACAGACACGCCGCACATAGTAAGGCCGCACACAAGGAGGCAGCGCCTCCCAATGCTTGAGCGGGTTCTTGCGAATCTCCTGCTCGCTGGCCGTGAAGCCAATCAAGCTAGGGTCAACTGGAATGAAGGAGGCGCCGAGGTTTGCTGCCAGCAGCTTACCCCGCTCTTCCAGACAGAAGATATGGCCTCCGGTCTTCGGCACGATGCGCCGCAGACCTTTGACCAGACTCTCCGAAAAGTCTGCGCCATCCGATTTGTGCCAGGTGGCGCTTTTGATGCGCTTGACCGTGACACCAGGGAAGAGTTCGTTCAACCAGGCCACACGCACAGCCACCGGGATGGTGTCCTTTGCGTGCTCGTCGACGACGATGGTGAGTTGCCCCTCGTCGACATAGTGCCGGGCAAACTCGATCATGTGAATCTGGGCCTTGTTCACCGGTGAGAAGTCACCGAGAACAACGCCCTTGCGAGCTGCTTGTTTCATGATAATTTCCTCGGTGATTTGTTACCCCTTCGCCTTGTGAGCGGCGGGTTGATCGGCCCCGTACAGGCCTTTCTTGGCGATCAGCTGCTGCACATCCCAGGGCAGGCAGTAGAGCGTCGAACCACCCGAAGCCACGAGGCCGCGGATGTCGTCGCCCGAAACCGGCTGACTGGGCGCGTAGACAACTTCGATGTTGGCATTGGGAATGCGCTTGGCCCACTGCTTGGTCTGCTCGACCTGATTCCAGTCGTTGGGGAAGGCAATGAACTTGCACTCCTTGAACAACTCCTGGGCACCCATCCACTTGCTCAAGCAGAAGGGATGCTTGGGGTCGAGGTAGTCAGAGCGCAGCAGCACGAACAGTTCGACGTCTTTGCCGTAGCGCCGACGTGCTTCCTGCACAGTCTGCAAGGTGTACGAAACCTTGCCACTGTCGATGTCGTTGCGCCAGGCGTCGAAGTAGGGGTTCTCCGCCGTCGCCGCCACCACCATGTCGTGCCGGTCTTCGGCCGTGTCGGTGATCTTGCGGTTGTTCGGCGGCGAAGCGCTGGTGACGAAGACGACGCGGTCGAGGTTGTGCTCGCAACGAGCCCACTCACCACGCAGCAAGTCGCCGTAGTTGATGGGGTCGAAGGCGCCAGGGTAGATGCCGACACGCTTCAGCTCCGACACCGGTGGGGCCTCATGCTTGTAGGGCGCTTGGCCCGGCTTCATGTAGTGGCCCTTCTTGTAGATGACCTGCTGGACATTCCACGGGGTGGAATACCAGATGGAGCGGCCTTGGGCCACCCATTGACGAATCATCGTGCTGGAGAGCGGCGGGCTGGGGGCATGGAGTGCCTTGATGCGCGCCTGCGGGATGAGCTTGGCCCAGGCCTCGATTTGCTTGACGGTGACGCCTTCGCGGGGGAAGACCAGAAAGCGCACCTGGGGAATGGCGAAGAGCTGCTCGGCGCCGATCCACTTGGGCAGGAAGTACTTGTGGTCAGGATTGAGGTACTCGGAGCTGATCATGACAAAGAGGTCGACGTCTTCGCCGTACTCTTCGATGACGCCCTGCACCGTGTTGATCATGTACGACGTGCCGTTCTGGCGAATGTCGCTGCGCGAAGCCTCGAAGAAGGGGTTGTTGGCCGTGGCCGCAACCACCATGTCGTGACGGTCGTTGGCAGAGAGCGAGTCGGGCTTGTTGTTGGGCGATTCGCCGCAGGTGACGAACAGCACTTTGTCCAACTTCTCGGTCATGCGAGTCCAGTTGGCGCAGAGCAGGTGCCCGTAGTGAATGGGGTCGAACTGACCACCGTAAATGCCGAACCGGGGTTTGCGCCTCAACGGCTTGCCGTAGAGGGTGATGCCCAGGTGGCGACGAAGATTCTCGATTTTAGCCATGATGATATTCTCCTGTAACGGCAGCTTGCTGCCTACTGGTTGAGAAAAATTGCCGCAATGCTGTTTCCTCTGGGTAAAGGAAAATGCAGCAGTGCAGGTGTGACAATGCGGCCAGATACAACATCGGAGATGTATTTCTGGTCGCGGGTTAAGAAGTTAGTTCAGATTGAGATACGCGCTCTAAGTTGGGTTGCGGGAAAGATAGACTTATACCTAGCAGCTCTCCTTGACATCACTCAAGCCATATAAAGCTCTATGAGTTCATTCTTCCCTTTTCTACTAGAACTCTACTTAATGTTAGCTTGATAGCTCGCGCGAAGGCTCAATTTAGCTTAAGCGGGAGTAATATAAACTTAGCGTAGCAAGGCTCAGCCCAGGCAACTTGAATGCAATTTGGCTGTCAAACAATCCCCAGCTTCAGAGAGTAATTTTCATGGCAATAACATCAGAGAAAAACGTCAGAAGCGGAGCGCTCGTCAAAACATATTTTAAAATTGCCGAGTTGTGGAATCTCACGGCCGAAGAAGAAACTGCATTTCTCGGAATGCCACCAAACTCGGGAACTTACACTAGTTGGAAGAACATCCCTAGTTCAGCCATTCTCGACAAAGACAAGCTGCTCAAATTAACTTTGATTATGGCCATTTACAAAGACGTTCAAGAAATGTTTCCAGGCGGAACAGACTCACAAATATGGCTGCGCAAGCCAATTACCGAAGCACCATTCAATGGTGTTTCACCAGTAGAATTTTTGATGGCCGGAAAAATTCCCAATCTAATTCTCGTGCGGCAGTATTTGACTGAAAAGAAAGACCCGTAAGGGCAGTGGTCGGGTTGTTTGATTGACCACGGCGCACAATTTTTTTGTGCAAAAATCTTTCTGTTTTGAAAATCGAAAAGAGAAGCCGGACGCAGATGAGAAAAATCGCGATAACAATTCTATCTTTGCTCGCGCTAGGCCAGGCACCAGCTTTAGCACAAGCCACGGATCAGGTGGCAGAACTTCAGCAAAATAGCGACTGGTTTAAAACCTCTTTTCGGGAACTTTGGACAGCTTGCATTGAACGATCTCGCGACCTGCAATTTATCGAGGACAAACTTATCCAGGGCAAAGGCGCTAGAGCGGTTTATAGAGCTTGGGTCCTGGATGGTTGTACAAACCCAGGCACTCAACACTATTGCAATGTGAAACCAGGTTACGGCCCACAAGCCGAAGCTTCGCCGAACATCTGCGTCCCCCCACACTTTGAAGGCAAGCCGCTGATAGGCAATACCGATGCACTTAGCCTAGCAATGGTCATTCGAAAGGTCCATGATCGCTTGTCAGAATCTGTTTTAAACTACGTTTGCGAACCAACAGGGATTAGGTACGAGAGCGACAGGAAAGCAATAATAGAAATGTGTGGAGAAGAGGCAGTTGCAAGGCTTGATGCGTCTTTGAGCAAACGAAAAAACACAGGGCCTGTTGACGTGAGTTCAATCGACAGCAATTGGTACTACACGGCCTTTAGGAATTTGTGGTCTTCTCATATTGGAAGAGACCCCTATCTTCAATTTGTCGAACTAAAGCTTATCAAAGACAAAAATGCGAGACCAGCATACAAACCTTGGCTGACAAACATGAGTACGACCCCTGGTGACGAGCAAAGCATCCAAAGTTTGGAGGCGCCCAACACAACCACTCTGTTCCACAAAGCCCCGATTGTTGACGGTAAGCCAATTCTTGGCCAAGCTGAGACTGTGCAAGTAAACGAAACAGTCAAATCGGAACGATTTAAACTTGCTACTTACCTCAAAGAATACGTACACACAGACTCAGAAGAGATGCGCTCAAAGGCTAAAACAAAGCTGATAGAAATGTGCGGAGAAGAGGCAATAAGGCGACTCGACAAAGCAGTATCGCAGAACAAGACGCACGAACCACTATAAATTTAGTTACGGACCTTTACTATCACCTTCCCAATGCCACTGCATTTGGTTCTCACTGACCCAACGAATATATGGCCATCGCCCAAAGTTTGAAGCGTTACCGCCGGGGGTAACGTAGCGAGGCGGCAGGTCCTGCTCAGGGTCACACCAGGCTGGAAACCAGCCCCCGAGGCCTTCGTTTGACCGTTCCCCAAAGTCGATCTTATCTAGAGTTGCCGCCGGCTCAAGCAATGCCCGCTTCCACTCTTCGCCAGTAAGCAAACAGTTACCAGAGCGAACAAAAACATTTGGGCGGAGGGAAGTCACCTGACTTAGATTGCTCCAAATTTCAGATGTGCTTTGGCCATCGACTGGTTCTTCCCAATTGTCGAATTCAGCAAAGAAGCCACCCTCGACCACTTTCAATGACTTCAACATGACGCCGGACGGAGTGGAATCAATGAGATTTCGGCTCTGTAAGAACCAGCCCTCATAGTCATCTAGATTAACCTCGGATGGTGCAACAGCAACATCATGTATTCTGCGCCAACTCGCATCCGCACCAACTTCATTTAGCCACTCAATCCAGTCTGCTGGTATAGGCAAAGCTGTATCGGCAAAAAACAAAGTAGCGCTTCGCCGGTTGAGCGCAGGTAGATTGACAACAGTTAAATCAGATAGCTCACTGACCTGTATTCGGCGACACTGGAGCTGAATTAAATCATCGATTACCAAATCTATCAGGGTGTTCTCATCGTTAACAATTACACCGCCAAGCAATGGTCCATCAAATCCAAAGCTTGCGGCATGCTCTTTTGTGTAGGCCCATAGTTCAACACCATTGGCGATGAACTCATATCGCTTTACTCGCCTCAATTGACCGGCGTCATACGAGCCGCCGACCGGAAAGCCGAGCTGAAAAGAAACGCGTTCTGGAGCCCCCGCTTCAAGGCCAAAGGTAGTTGGCTCAGGGTCAAAGTGTCCCGCACAACCGCAGTCGAAATAATCATGCTCTTCAAGCCAGTCAGCAAAGCTAGTATTATCCTCAAAAGATAATGTTGCGGCTGTAGCCTCATCTGCCAAAATTATTCGTCTCCAAATAGCGCACTCAGACGCATACAACCCTAGATAGTATTGCCCAGCAACCCACAATCCAACACAACTAAGATTCTAGGGCTAAAGCTGGCAGGAGGAAGGGATGCGCATGATGACTGATGCATCAGACTGGAAGCATCCTGAAATTGCAGGCTAGGCGTCAGTCAGTAAGCTCACGCATGACATTTTCTTTCAAATTTTGAATGTCATGCAAGTGCGAGTAAGAAGTATAGTGGGCCGCGAAAACGACTGTTTCATCGGCATTCCGGCTAGACTTGCGTGACTCAATTCTTGCGCTTTGCAATAGATTACTGCTTTCTTGTATTTCAAGAAGTTCAACGCCGGCAGCTGTTTCGCTCATCACTGCAAGCAGACCAGGCAAAGCCAAAATGAACTTACAGTCGGCAAATGGACCAATAAATTCGTAGTTGCCAATTAGAAATAGTGAAGGGTCTTCCGAAATCAAGTCGGCGAGACTCTTCCATTGTTGCTCAGCTTTAAGGCTGTGTGGATTTTCTAGTAAGTTCATATGTTAGTAAATGCGCCTAATTCAAACCTCAGACATCGGTCATTCTGGCCCAGTTCGATTAAGGTAGGGTTAACGTTTGGATTTCATATGCTTACGCAATGCCTGATTGCTCTTCGGCGGACCATCGAGTTCATGACAAATAGCTTTCCAATGGTCTTCGGACACGCCAAGAGCCACTCAAGGAAGCATCAGCACTGCGCTATGTACTTTGATGCCATGCATTTGATACTCCAGTGCAGTTGAAACGATTGTCTAATTCAAAAGTCGTGTTATCCATCTGACCATGGTCGTATCCGGCTTCAAAGCAAAACCTAAACGTGGCCTTAACGGCAATTTCCATAAGATACATTCTCTCGACAGGAAAAAACCAGCAATAAAAACCAAGACCAGATAGCTCGAAGACTCGGGCTATCTGGCCTTGCGCTTTGATACCGCATGCGATACCATAATTAGCATAGCTATCGCAGCAACACACGCCTGCGATACGTAGATTCCAGGCCTTATTCGAACGATAATCATAGATTTGATTGAAAATCGATTAGTGAAAAAGCTAAGTTCAAATAATCTCTCTATTTCCATTTTCACCCGGTGATCTACCACCCCTTTAGCCATAAGCGCATTACAAATAAAAGCATCACTCACTTCGGTGAGCGGTAGCAAACTGGCGCAGTCACACTGGTGAAAACGAAACGAGACGCTGTCATTTCCGACATTAACAATTAAATCATCCAATCATCAACATCGCGCGAATGCGACAACAAGGGATTCTCCTATGAACAAAGACCTCTTCACCGCCAACGCGATCACTAACTGGCTTATCGGCGGTATTCTCGGCCTCGAAATCCTGGCGCTCATTCTCCTGCCAGTTCCACTGGTACTGCTTGGCACAATCGGCTTCGTGCTGATTGCCGCTTTTATCGGTCAGGTGACGGCCAAGCGCAATGATCAGTGCTCCAGCGGATGGTCGCGCATCGTTCGCGGCTCGACAGAAAACTAGGATCAACTGATCTCGGCGAAGGCGGAACAAATGCAAATTGCATTCATTCCGCCTTCGCATACCAATCTCCTTCCTCAATCTCAAGAGTTTTTAAAACGCTCGCATTACCATATACAATAGTAAATTTAAAAGACCTGAAAGCCAGAAATGGCCCCTGTTTTTGGTACAGGTAATATTAACAACAGGTTTTTCAAATAAAGCCGCTTTAACAACTATATGAATGAATAGACTAAGCGAAAAAGTTAAGTGATCGGAACACCCGCAGTGGAACTTGTTTCCACTGCGGATGCCACCGACAACAAACTAGTAGTCCGAATTGTGATTCATGCCATCACCGACCAGCTTGAGAGGGAATTTCTTCCGCAGAACGCTGACGCTTTCCTCACCGGCGGGCTGAATGTAGAAGGTCGCTTGCCGACGCCGTGACCCCTTGAACTCCACATGAGCGAAGGCATAGTTCGGCGCGGCCGACTTGTCGACGGGCGCGATGACCACCTCGACGTAGACGGCCTTGTCGAACATCTCGGAGGGAAAAGCAGACAACTCGCTTGCCTCGAAGAAGACTGCCTTGCGATTCGTCTCGGCCATCCATTCCATGGTGTCATCGTCATGCATGAAGCTCGACGTCATCTTCATGTAGCGGTACGCCTTGATTTCCATGGTGCAAGGCGTGCCGAAAGAGCGCTCGGCGATTTGCTTGTATTCGCGCACAATCGCACTGAACTGTGCGAAAGAAATCGACAGCAACAAATTGCTGATGCTGAAACGTGTCATGGTGTTTTCTCCCTATTGGAGCAAATCTAGAAAAGAGAAACGGCGCTCCTGCTGCGACACTCATTGCGAAGTGCCGCAGGCTGTAGCTAAGGTCGCCGCCGGACCTGTGACAAAGCCTTATGCAAAAACCTATCCATGATCCTTGCATAAAGGCCCTGCTAGCGATCTCTGTTCGAGACCGTTACGCGAAGATCGCCTTGAGCGTCTCCAGGTACTTCGCAGCGCCGCCTTCCGTCAGGGAAGTGGCCGCGAAGACATTGGTCGGTGCTGTGGTCTGCTTCATCTGCACCTGACCCCAGCCCGTCTGCTCGTGAGCGAGGAATGGCACCGAGGTGATCTCCACCGGCACGACGTTGTAGATGGCCTTGCGCAGCTCTTCTGAGAGACTGAGGGCAGCGACCACGTCGTGAATGAAAATCATTTCGTTGGGGTCCTTGGCCTGGCGAGGACGCACAGCAGCGTCGTACCAGAGCGCGTAGAGGTGATAGAGAGCACGCGTGCCGGCATTCTCAGGGAACGCCTCACGCAGCTTCTGAGCCGTCTCAAAACCGATTTCCTTAACGCGGGTGACTTCCGTCGGCATCAGGTAAATCGGACAGGTCAGACCCTTGAGCACGGCATGTGCACCTTGGGGGTCGCAAGCGACATTGAACTGCACGGCACCGCGCGGCTTGTCGTCGAACTGCATGAGCGACACGTTGCCCCAGGTGGCGAACATGGCATGCAGTTCTTTGAACTTGGCGGCGACGGCCGGACAGCGCACGAGAATCTGATAGAGACCGGTCATCGGGCCGCCGACAGTTACAGGCACAGAGCCATCGGGAAGAGCGAGAAGAATCTTGATCAGCTCTTCCTGAGCTTCCAGCTCGCTGTGGCGAATGGCTTGCAGCGGATCGACGTCGAAGAACTTGTAGTATTCGGCGAAGTGAATCCAGTGCGGAACGAGCGTGCGAGGAGCAATGCCGCCGTCAAAGACGCGAGTGACATTGACACCAAAGTGACGCAGAAAGTTCTTGATGCGCATAGCCGAAGCTTCTTGTGCCATGCGAGAACTTTGACCATCCCACTCCCAAAGAGCGTGCTCCTTGGAGGCGCCGAAGCGCACGGGGCGGCCAGTGAGAACGACATGAACTTCGGCAGCCGGGTTGAGCTTGTGCAGCGCAATCAGTTGCACGAAGTTGTCGGGGTCAGGCGCGTCGATGAACGCGAGGATGTGTTTCTTTTCTTGTGCTGACATATGAGTATCCGTTTATTCGAGGAATATGCCTGCTGCAACCAGAACCAGAAAGGTTGGTTCAGAGCAGCGAAGGCATTAACTAGCGAAGCGTTGGAGCGTTTCTGTTTGTTTGCTGTTAGAGGTTGAGGGGTAGGATTGAGAGGGAATACCTTGTGTCTAACAGACCGTATACGCGCGGATCAACAAAAGAAATGTAACTAGAGATGAGACTAAGAAAAAGCTCATAGACATTTAGATTTAGCTGTATAGCTAGCGCTAACTTTAGATAAAGAAAATAAATTGCTACATAGCACAGTAGTGAAAGAGAAATAAAAAAAGACCTGGATGATGCCACCATTAGCGGTGACACCACCCAAGCAGATTCTTATTGAGATGACATCTCACTTTCGGTACTTATCT
>Ga0172379_10008692_pt1 | contig 12712 bp, 13 predicted proteins | sample GrowelOW334metaG_FD_119756 | JGI IMG/M metagenome (GOLD analysis project Ga0172379, IMG submission 119756) | Groundwater microbial communities from an aquifer near a municipal landfill in Southern Ontario, Canada - Groundwater well OW334 metaG | ecosystem: Environmental > Aquatic > Deep... | reverse complement strand
CTATCGTTTTTAAAGTTGTTTCATTTCCCTGTCCAGTTAATTTCTGACACCACAAAGTGTCAAAATGTTTTATATCAATTAAAGCTAAATCAGTCAGAGCTAAAAGTTTTTTAGTTTCGTCAGTTAAAATTGTGCCATTAGTATCAAGCGCGGTATTATATTTTTTGTTTTTTGCGGACTCAAATAATTCTATTAAACCGCTTGCTTGTAACGTTGGCTCGCCGCCTGAAACAGTGAGTCCTCCACCACTAGTAAAATATGGCGCCTGGTCATGAAGTAATTCCATAATTTCTAAGGTGCTCATTTCTTTGCCACCTTTCTGGCTAATAGTATCTGGATTATGACAATAAGCACAGTTTAAATTACACCCTTGCAAAAAGACCACCAGACGAATGCCGGGTCCTTCGTGAGTACCAAAGGTTTCAATTGAATGAATTTTCATGTAAAAAATGTTGGGCAGCAAAAAGAGGCTAAATTGGCCTCTTTTATGTGCTGATATTGTAACAATAATATTCTAAATCGGCAAGACTCAAAAAATCTAGATAAGTTTACTAATTTTTTTTATTTTTTTGTGGTCCAGTGTGCCTTTTAACTCATGTCCCTGAATTTTACGAAGCGCCTCCCAAGATGATTTACGTTTTAAGACCCCTTTAGCAATTAAATTAGCCATCCAAGTTCCACTAATTAAATGAGGCAAAATAATATAATCAGCCCCCGCTTCGTAAAGTTTTTCTAAATATTTTTTATCATAAAGAGTCCCAATAATTACCGCTTTCTTATATTTAGACCTGATATAATTAAATAAAACTAATTGGTCTTCTGGTGATGGAATAGTCGAAATAATAATCTTAGTTTTATCCATTGGTAAAGCTTTTAAAAATTCTACATCAGAAGCATCCCCAAAGAATTCTCTAATTTCATAATTTTTTAGACGAGCAATATGAGCGGGATTAAAATCAACAGCCGCAAAACTTAGTTTTAGTTTTACTAAAGCCTCACCAATTCGCCAACCAGTACGCTGATAACCAAAAACCATAACATCAAAGCTTTCCTTAGGGTCTTCCTTTTGAATGTGTCTATCGTGACCAAATAATAAAAATATTGGCAATAAAAAGCTGTAAACTTTGCCACCATAAGCAACAACATAAGAAGAAATAAAAATTGTAATAATTGCCGCGACTGTAAAAATTGATAGCTCTAAACCATTTAAGTACCCCGAACTCATGGCCGAAAGTAATATAATAAAACCAAACTCACTCAGTGGCATTGAGGTTAAAGCCGCCAAAAAACTATTTCGTCTAGTAAATCTTCTAGATCTAAAAATAAAATATAAAACAATTGGCTTAACAACTAAAACAAATGAAGACAAAATAAGAGCCGGAATTAAAACGCCGTAAATATTTCCAAAATCCGCCAGACTGCCTAAAATAATAAAAAACATCACAATAAAAAAATCTCGAAGCGGTTTGATGCGACTGATTATTTCTGGTCGATATCTTGAGGCAGACAAACTAAGACCAGCGATAATCGCTCCTATTTCTAAAGAGAAGCCGCTCCAAAGCATCAGTGAGGCAATGCCAAAACACCAAGTCACCGTAAAGATAAACAGAAATTCGCCCGATGAAGCAATTTTATCTAAGACGCGTGGCAGAACAAATCTAGAAACAAAAACAATAAAAAATAGAGACAAGAGTATTTTAATTACTGTCTCCAGCCCAAAAGTAGAAACGCCTTCGGAATAAAAAAGACTCAGAACAAACAAGATAGTAATTGAAATAATATCCTGAATCAAAAGAAGTCCAATCGTATAACGACCGTAAACGGATTCCTCTTCCTGCTTATCATTAAGTAATTTTAGGATAACAATCGTGCTAGAAAAACAAGCGGCGATTGATAAAAAGATTCCTCCCCAAAAACTAAAATTTAAAAAAGAAGCTAAAATAAAAACCAAGGAAAAATTAAAGATGAATTGAAATATGCCAACAATTATTGCCGTCCGGCCGATTTTTTTAAGATAAGAAAAATTAAGTTCAAGACCGACAATAAATAAAAGTAAGACTACACCGAAATTAGAAAAAGTTTTATATAGATTAAGTTCACCATTTATCAGATTAAGAAATAATGGCCCACACACTACCCCGGCAATCATATAAGAGATAAGGAGTGGCTGCTTTAGAAAGCGAATAATAAAAGCAATTGAAATAGTGATGGCTAAAATAGAGCTGATTTGAAAAAAAAGATTGTGTTCCATTTTATAAAAAAAATTAAAAATTATTTATAAAATAATTATATCATATATTTTAAAAAAACCGTCCTATAAATTATGAAGAATATTTTGATTTTTTTGTTATTTACAAGACTCTTATTTAATGTTATAACTGCTAAACAAAAGTTTTTATCTTTCCTTTAACAAATGTTATAATGAATAAGAATCATCGATAACCAAAAAAATAAAATATTATGAATATTATTGAAAGTTCTGAAAATTTAAGTTTTGTTTACAAAACACTAAAAGATCTTAAATTTGACGGCGGAAAAAGACTTGAGCCGTCAAAAGAAAATGCCCTTGAGTTACTAATCCTTCATGATTTAATGAACTTAGTAGAACTAGCTAAAGAAGGAAATTCTTTTAATACGGAACTTCTTCGGGAAATTTTAGAAAAAGATTTTGTCAGAAAAATTAAAACCGGAAAAAGCGCTAAGTATTACAATTTCAAAAAAACTCTGGAAAATCCAGAGTATCTTGAACATTTAAAAGTGATGCTAAATAGCAACTAACTGTAAATGCATTCCGAAAATTTGACCCCCAAAGCACTAACTGCTTCGTGGGTCATTTTTATTTTATCGATAATTCTTAATTCTCCTTTAGTGGTATACCAACTTAAACTTTCATCCAAAACTTTCATAGACTTTTCTGAGCATTCAATAGCATAAATATATCGAGGTATCTTACCGGCGTAAAGACTTTCTAAATCAGTGCTAAAACAAATATCACCTTCTTCGCCACCTAAAATATTTGCCCCAACTCTTAAATCATGAGGGGAAACGTGAAAACCAAGAACCGTCTTGTAACCTTTTTTTTCACGAAAATCAATAATTTCTTTGATATGATCAATTGAAAAATTTTCACGAATACTTCTCTCTCTTAACTCCTCAGGAATTAAAGCGAGTAACTTAATTTTTTCGGTTTCATTGTCTAATGATTCATTATTATCCTCTTTTTCAATCCCCCTAGCGGCTTTAGCTTTCGCTTGTCCGTTTTCATGGATAATAGTTCTAAAGATTTCCATTCCCATATAATTTGATAAATTAATTATTTTCTATTTTAAGTTTATACTGCTATTTAAAAAAAATAAAGGGTTCTCGTTAAGAAAACCCTTTTTTTTAAAGTTTAGAAATCAATTTTTGTGATTTTAACTTTTTGTTTGTTGATCATAAATTCTGCACCAATTGTGGTGCCAAGCACTTTAGTGCCAAGCGGACTTTCCGTGCTACAAATGTTTGGAAAACCACCAACACCTTCGACTCTTAAGATTTTAGAGCTTCCTTCAAAAGAGAACTCAACAACACTGCCCACCTGCACAAAATTGTTGTGCAAAGGATTAGGTACGGGTTCACAACCCCGAAAAACATTTTTTGCTTCTTTTAGCGTTTTTTGCAATTGTTCTTCGTGAGCCAACTCCGGTCTTGATTTTTCTCCTCCCAGAAGACTCTCTCGGCTCTCTTTCTGGAGAGTTTTTAATTCGTTTTCCAAATCTAAAACCCTTTGTTTAATGAGTTGGAAAAAATCAATTGAAACTTGTTTTTTCATGTTTCCTCTCTCCTTTCTTTTCTGTTTGTCTGTTTTGTAGATTAACTATAACAAAATAAGATACTTTTGTCAATAGTTAGAGTTTTAAGCCTTTTTGGTAAATAATCGACTAATTTTTTCAATCCCCTGCTTCATTAGCCAAGCTAGACCCAAAAAGACCAAAAGATATAGAAATAGTGCCAGCCAAGCTGGTAAAAATTTAAAAAGGAAGTCATAGCGATACATAAGTGGCCAATGAAACATATAAATTTCATAAGAGAAAAAGCCAAACCAATACAGAGCTTTAATTTCAATTCTCTTAATTAAAAATAGAGCAATTAAGACTAAGCAGGTGGCCACGCTAATTAATTCCTCAATTAGAGGTTTTTCTCCAACTCCTGAATGTTTATCAAGATAAAAGATACCAGCAATTAAAACTATACTAGAAACAATTTGTAATAAAATTTTCTGATATTTATTTGTGAATTTAACTTTAGAAAAAAATTCCTTTGTCTTAGTCCAAGGAGCTGATCCATTTAAAAACCAACCAAGAATTATTCCTAGAGGAAAGGCAATTATATGAACGCGGTAGAGGTGAAGAACTTGATTTAAAATTGGGGGCTCTAATTTAATAATTGCAAAAGTAAAAGCATAAATTAAAATTGCTGATAACCAAGGGGTTTTTTTAATTAGGAACCAAGGGAAAATTAGATAATACATGACTATCCAGGTAAAATACCAGAAAGGAGAGTTAACATCTAAATATAAATCAGCATGTCCAAAAAAGCCTAAAAAGGCTTGCACCATATAGCTCCAACCATAATTTATGTGAAGAAAGAAAAAATCTAAAGCGAAAAAAACAACTAAACAAATCCAAAATGGAATATAAAGCTTAGATAAACGGTATTTATAAAATTGCCAAATTGATAAAGGTTTTTTAAGTGAACTAATAATCAAACCGTAGCCTGATAATAATAAAAATAGATTAACGCCGACGCCAGCCATGGTTGAAAGCGGATTTAAAAAACTGGAATCACTAACTAAAGCATAGGCCACATGAGCCAAAACAATTGTTAAAATTGCAAAGCCCTTAAGTTCCTGAGAAACAGAGATAGGAAAAAATTCTGAGTCTTTTCTTTTACGAATTGATAAGGCTAAGGCGAGAAATAAAAGCCCAGAGAACATGTAAGTTTGAAACAGGGGGTTAGCGATTAAAACGATCATATATTATTTGGGCCCAGAGCTTGTAACCAACAGCTGAGGGATGGAATGAATCAACGGAATAATGAGCTCCGTCTTTTTTTAATAAATCTTTGGTTGGTGAATTTAAATCGATGTATGTTAAATTGTATGTTTTAGCCAGTTCCTTAATAACTTCATTATAGCGATCTGTTTCCACATCAAAATAAAAATTAAGAGGTGGTAAAATAATTGTATTAGAACCAATGCGAGGAATATTTATTAAATATATTTTAGCGCTAGTTTCTTTAGTTAGTCTATCTAAAATAACTTGATAATTTTTCTTAAACTGTTCTAGACCAATATGATTATGAATATCATTTACACCGATAAGTAGCGTTATAATATCTGGCTTAGATTTAACTGCGGGCTCTAAAAGAACATTAATTAAATCCTGAGTTTTAGCACCTGGGGCCGAAAAGTTTTCAAGAGTTACGTTACTACCGTCAGTTTCATTAATCTTTTTAGCAATTAAATAGGGATAAATTTCTTTAAAAGTATCAGCGCCAACACCAGCGGTTAAACTATCGCCTAAAGCCACATATTTAATTTTAGCTCCAGTTCCCTCAATCATATTAGATGTTGATACTAATAATGGGTTAGTTAAGCCTCCTTCACCAATTCGAAAATAAATAAAAGCATTGGCCAAATTGATATAAATTACCAAATTAACAACAAATAAAAGTATGGAAAAATAGATTATTTTCTTCTTTATCATATTTACCTGTCTATCTTAGCATTAATTGGATAAAAAATGAAAATTTTTAAAACTTAAGCTTAAGACCTTTTATAAATTTGTAATTTAGCCTATACTAATTAATTATGAGAGTTCCCATTAGAAAATCTGAAAAATACACAAGCCTTAAGACTGATCCCCATATTACTCAGGCTAAGTTCGACGAACTAAAAATAAAATTGAACAGACTTATAAGCGTTAAGCGCCCCGAGGAAGCCGAAGAGGTTAAAAGATTAGCTTTAATGGGTGATTTTTCGGAAAATGTCGGTTATCAAATTGCTAAAGGTAGACTTAGAGGAATTAATCAACGAATTATTGATATTGAAAATTTACTTCGAGATGCGGAAATAATTTATCAAGATAAAGATAGTAGTGAAGCCCAAATTGGTAATTTTGTAACGCTAGAAAGAGATGGTAAAGAAAAAATCTATCAAATTTTAGGCTCAGAAGAAACAAATCCAAGTGCTGGGGTTATTTCTCACAATTCCCCACTAGGGTCATCCCTACTAGGAAAAAGCGTTGGTGATATTGTTGAAATACCACTAAGTGACAAGACCATAAAATATAAAATAGTAAAAATTTCTTAAAATCCCCTTAATCAGCTGATGAAGGGGATTTTTTTATTTATTTTTCTTAGCTCGATATTTATCAATCGTTGTTTTCAAATCATCCTGTTCACGACTAGCATGTTTAGCTACTGTATTTAAAAAACCTAAAATAACCCCAACCCCAGAAAAGATATAAAAAATTGTGAATATCTTACCAATATCGGTTTTTGGTGTTATATCTCCGTAGCCAACAGTAGTTAGTGAAATTGAACTAAAATAGAAAGAATCAAGCCAACGCCAACCCTCAAAATGATGATAAAAAGTTGTACCAATAATTAAAATAATTAAAACAAAAATAAGCAAGCCTCTAAATTCTGGATCCCTTAAGCCGTGCAGAATTGAAGTGCCGAAACTAAAAACATTTCCCGCAGATTTCATCATAAAGTTATAATTTAAATGAGATTATAAGATTCCAATCAATTTTAACTTCTCTTCTCGAGTTAAATGTTTAACGAAATGTTCTTGTTTAGAAGCATCAGACCGATTACTAAATTCTTCAGAATAAACTAATTCAACCGGTCGTCTAGCGGCAGTATATTTTGCGCCCAAAGGAGAGGTGTTATGCTCGTTAACTCTGCGTTTTAAATCAACCGTAATTCCTGTATACAAAGTTTTATCAGCACATTTTAATATATATAAATAATACATAATCTAGAAAGAAAAATCCACAAAAAGATTCCGAGCAAAAATAATTGTTTCTCTGTTTTTAGCTTTATCGGTATGTAAAAAACATGGTAATGGTTCGGTGCCATCGCGCCACAAATCTAAGCGGTCAGCATCCCAGCAAGTCTGGATTGTTATATCATCACTGTGCGCTGATTCCAAAGAATGATAATAACAAGCATAAATCAATTGTTTATATTGCTCATCACTAATACTTAAAAGATTTTGATTATATAAATTAGTTACAATTTCAGCGCTTCTAATTCCGTGATCAATGTCCTCATTATCATCAACTCTACCCAAATCATGAGTATAGGCAAAAAGCGAAATAACTTCGAGATCTGCCCCATTACTTGCCGCTAAATAATGACCGAGTTTTTCTACCCGAGCAAAATGACTTAAGCCGTGAAGACCGTCGGTATTAATTTTAAGTTCAACGCTAATATGTTTAAGTAAAACTTCTTTATTGTTCATAATTAGAAAAAGTATTGAATTATTAAACCGGAAATGACACTAATTAAAAACAATAAACTTATAACTTTAAAGATATCTTTCTTGTTAGTATCTTCTTTAAATAAAACTAAAATTCCCAAACCACCACTAGCTGATAAGCCAGCAATGACCGCGCCATAAGAAATTGCTCCACCTAGATATAATTCGGTAATGGCCACCGAAGCAGCACAATTAGGAATTAAACCAATAAGCGCCGCTAGAAATGGCTGCAAAAAAGTATGACCTAAAAATAATTTAGCAAAATTATCGGGACCAATTTTAAAAATAATAAAATTTAAGGCAAAGCTAATAATTAAGATAAAGCTAAATATTTTAGCGGTATGTCTAATTGGGTGCCAAAATATTTCTTGAAGACTAAATTTTTTAGCTAACGAACTAGTAGAATGACCACAACAAGCCGGTTCTTCAATAACAGATTCATGATGATGGTGTTTATCGTCGTCGCCTTTATCGTAAGAATTAATATGTTCTAGAATTTTTTTATTGGATTTTCTAAAAATTAAATCAACACCGTAACCAGCAATTAAGGCAATTAAAATCTTAGTAAAGATTAATGGCCAAATTAAAGACAGCTTATCTGGTTGAGATAAAATAACGGGAATCGCTTCATCAGAAGTCGCAAGGAGTACGGCTAAAAAAGTTCCAATAGTAACTAACTTTTGAGAATAGAGCGCTGCGGCAACAACTGAAAAACCACATTGAGGAAAACTGCCAGCCAGAGCGCCAAGAGCTGGTCCAGCGTTACCCGCTTTTTGCACTTTTTCTCTAATTAAATTACCAAATTTATATTCAATTAGTTCAATGCCTACGTAAACAAGCAACAAAAGGGGGATCATTTTAGCACTATCTACCAAGGCCTCGAGAAATATTTCTGTCATATTATTTTTATTCGTCTAAAGATACTAACACATTATTTGATTTTTTTCTAGTCTAGACTGAATATAAAAAAACAGCGCCCTTACAGCGCTGTTTTTTAAAGAATTACCACTCCAAGCTTCCAGTTGAATATTCTTTGACAGTTGATTCAAAGAAATTACTTTCAGTCATATTTCCTTGCGTAATTTCATCGAGCCAAGGAAAAGGATTTTCCGCATTCCATTTCTTTGGTAAACCTAAAGCTCTAAGTCTCAAGTCACCGACAAAATGTAAATAGTTAGTTAAGTTTTCTTTATTTAAGCCTAAGATACCATCAACAATACAAGACAGGCCCCATTCAAGTTCATGTTCAACGGCACCTTCAATATTTTTTATAATCTGTTCCTGAAATTCTTTAGTCCAAAGTTCTGGTTGTTCTTTTTTGATTGTGTTTACAATGTTAATGAATAACTTTAGGTGCATATCTTCATCACGATTAATAAACTGAATCATTTGAGCGCTACCAGGCATTTTATTACTGCGACGCAAAACATAAAAATTTAAGAATGCACTGTAGAAATAAATGCCTTCTAAAATAACATTACCAACACAAGCTTCTAAAAATAATTGGTCATTTACAAAGGTTCCCGTAGTAAAAGTGGGATCACCGACTTTATTAATCGCTTCAAGAACATATTGATTTTTAGCGTAAAGTTCTTTGTCATTTTTATACATGCCATAGATTTCATCAGGGTCAAAACCTAAAGCTTCAATCATAGTGGCGTAACTATGAACATGCAGTGCTTCCTCAAAAGCCTGTCTGACAATAGCTAAAATTATTTCCGGTGAGGTAATCTGATTAATAATATTAGTCGTCAGATTAGCCGTCTGAATACCATCGAGATTAGATACAAAAGCCAAGCTTCGTTTATAAACTCGGCGTTCATTCTCGGTTAAGCTTCCAGTTTTTTTCCACTGCTCAATATCTTCTTGTAAATTAACTTCTTGGGGTACCCAATTATTTTTAAGCGAGGTTCTAAAAATTTCATCTGCAAAAGGATGTTTGAGCGGAGCAATTTGCATTAGTCCGTCGTCATCGCCGTTTATCACTCGCCGTCTATTTATTACTTCAGCATTAGATAGTGTATTCATTTTTCCAATCATTCTTCCCATATATTTATAATTAATTTATTATTACTGACAAGCCTCGCAGTCAGGATTATTTATTAAACAGGCTTTTGGTTCAATTTTTATTTCACTCTCAATTGGTTTCTCGATTGTCTTAGAAATTTGTGAAGCGGCTAAAGTTCTTAAATAATAAGTAGTTTTAAGTCCAGTCTTCCAAATATCCATATATAAATCATTTAGAACTTTACCGCTGCTAGTTGAAACAAAGATATTAGTTGACGCGCTTTGATCAATCCATTTACCACGATAAGCCGCAGCACGAAATACCCAGGAAGGATCGATTTCAAAAGTTTCCAAATATTTATTTTTTAGTTTTTCGGGAATCGCTTTAATCTTGGAAATTGAACCATTATCATACTTAAATGAATTAAGTGTTTCCTTATTCCAAAGATTAATCGCTTTAAGATCGTCAATTAGATATTTATTAATTACCAAAAAACTACCGGACATATTTTCCTTACTATAGATATTTTTAAATATCGGTTCAACGCAAGGTACGGCTCCGGTAATATTTGAAATGGTAGCTGTCGGCGCAATCGCTAAACAATTAGAATTACGCATCCCCTGAGTTTTAATTTTCTCTCGCAAAGAATCCCAATCTAAAGTTTGATTTTTATTAATCGTTAATTCTATACCTCTTTCTTCTTCTAAAATTTTAAGTGTATCAATTGGCAGAAGCCCCCGACTCCATTTACTTCCCTGGTAGCTTTCATAAGAACCTCGCTCTAAGGCTAAATCGGAACTAGCTAAAAAAGCGTAATAGGAAATAAGTTCCATTGATCTATCAGCGAATTCCAAATTCTTATCACTAGCAAAATCGATATCTAATTGATACAGTGCATCATGATAACCCATAAGCCCTAAACCAACGGGGCGATGTAAGCTGTTAGATTTTTTAGCTTCAGGAATGGTGTAAAAATTTACATCAATAACATTGTCCAGTAGACGCATTCCAGTCGCCACAGTTTTTTTAATTAGTTCTTCGTTTAAAGCACCACCGCTAACCATTTTAGCTAAGTTAAGACTTGCTAAATTACAAACCGCTACTTCATCTTTTGAACTGTTTAGAGTTATCTCGGTACATAAATTAGAATTATGAACTACCCCGACGTGATCTTGAGGCGAACGCAGATTACAAGGATCTTTAAAAGTTATCCAAGGGTGTCCCGTTTCATAAAGCATCGTTAAGATTTTTTTCCATAAATCTTTAGCGGAAACTTGTCTGGCGCCAAAAATATTCGCCTTTTCATATTCTGCGTATTTAACTTCAAAAGCTTTACCGTATAAATCGTGTAAGTCTGGAACATCATTAGGAGAAAATAAAGTCCAAGAACCATCACTTAAGACTCGCTTCATAAATAAATCTGGAACCCAAACAGCTGGGTGAATATCGTGAGCCCGGCGACGTTCGTCGCCAGTATTTTTTTTCAGTTCTAAAAATTCTTCAATGTCGCTGTGCCAAACTTCAAGATAAGCGGCGAGCGCCCCTCGGCGTTTACCACCCTGATTAACGGCCACGGCAATATCATTAAATATTTTAATAAAGGGAATAATTCCTTGAGAATCACCATTAGTCCCTTTAATTTTTGAACCCATCGCCCGAACTGGAGTCCAATCAGTACCAATTCCCCCAGACCATTTTGACAAGCTAGCAACATCAGAAAAAGTTTTAAAAATACCAGTCAGTGAATCTTCAACGGTATTTAAATAGCAAGAACTAAGCTGACTATAAACCATGCCACTATTAAATAAGGTTGGTGTTGAAGGAATAAGTAAAAACTGTGACATCACATTATAAAACTCAATCGCTTTTTCTTCGCGATTGGCTTCTTTAAGTGACAAGCCCATGGCAACACGCATCCACATCCATTGTGGCAACTCAAAAACGTGACGTGGTTTAGTTGGCGTCTGAAGCAAATAACGATCATAAATAGTTTGCGCGCCTAAATATTGAAAACCATTATCTAGATTTTTGTCTAAAGCGGAAGCTAAACGATTTAAATCGAAATTGGCTAGCTCCGGATTAAGCAGTTCATATTTAATGCCACGAGCAATATAAGAAACAAAACCTTGTCGATATGTCTCTTCATTATAATTAGTACCTAAAATTTCTTCCGCTAATTGGTCCCACAAAAGACGAGCGGCTAAAAATGAATAGTTATAATGCCCCTCAATTAAAGCCGTCGTTACATTAATAATTGTTTTTTTAAGTTCCAGGGTTGTTACTCCTTCATAAAGATTTTTTTTAACTTCAGTAATAACTAAGTCAATATCAATATCGCTTAAATCAGCTGATATTAATTGCAGTTTTTCGAAAATGGCGTTTTCTGAAAAATTTTCTGTCTCACCATTTGCACCAACAATTTTAAAAGTATTATGATTTATTTCTTCTAAAATTTTAGCCTTTTCCTCTTCTCGCATTTTTTCGTGCTCCGAGCGATAGACGATATACTCTCTAGCGGTTTCATAAGCACCTGATTCCATTAAAGTTTTTTCTACAATATCTTGAACATCTTCAACACCCAAAACTTTTTCCAGAAGAATAAATTCTTGAGTTATTTTAGATTCAACTAAAGATACTAAATCATCTAATGGCCATTTCCCTTCTTCTTTAGCAGCTTGTGCCGCTCGACTTATAGCATTTTTTATTTTTAAAGAATCAAATTCAACCAGAATCCCATTCCTTTTTGTGATTTTATAAGCGATCATATAAATATGTTAAAATTTATCAATGAATACCACCATTGGTATTACTTATTAATATTATACCACTATATGTAGTGTATGCCAAGATTATAAAAAGCTAAGAATACTGGGCAAAATTGCCAAAATAAAAAACCATTTTATAATTAAAATGGTTTTTATGAGTAAGAGTTTTATGCGATTTTTAAAGATTTTTTATATCATCTTTTAATAATTTAACAATCTCAGGAAACTTAGATATTTTAAAGTGTCCATTAACATTATTAAAAATTATTAACTTAGCTTTATTTAATTTACTGGCATATTTTTTAGCATGAGAAAGCGGCACAACATTATCATCTTCAGAAAATAATAACTTAATATTACTACAGTTTTTTTCTATCAGTGACAAATTTGATTTAAGTTTAAAACCACCGG
>Ga0172379_10008691_pt1 | contig 12715 bp, 11 predicted proteins | sample GrowelOW334metaG_FD_119756 | JGI IMG/M metagenome (GOLD analysis project Ga0172379, IMG submission 119756) | Groundwater microbial communities from an aquifer near a municipal landfill in Southern Ontario, Canada - Groundwater well OW334 metaG | ecosystem: Environmental > Aquatic > Deep... | reverse complement strand
TGGGGAAAGGAAAATGAAAGATAAATTTCAAAATCACCCGTTTTTATTACTGTTTTCCCGCGATGTACTCCGCATAGACCATATCTTTGTAACCAGGGGAATGAGGGTGATCTCCGCAGAAGTCATCGGGGACGCCCAGGGTTCCGATCACAAACCTGTCATATCTGTGATTGAAATAAAGTAGATGACGGTAAATCCGAACCGGTGATGAGAATGAAGCAAGACTCACAAAAACCGACCCCTCCCTAAAACCCTACATACCGAATACTCCTCGTCTGACTATACTATATAAAGTGGAATTTTAGAAATATCTTTCTATGAAAAATCTGATTCATTATATTATCTAATTCGTATCAAAAAAGGTATTTGTTCAGGAGAAAGAATGCCAAAGGTAGATTTTCTGATAATAGGATCGGGCATGGCCGGCCTTTCGTTTGCTCTCAAGGTTGCCGATCTGGGCCGCGTGGTTATCATTACAAAAAAGGGTGATAGCGAGTCTTCCACCAATTACGCCCAGGGGGGAATTGCAAGCGTTCTGGGGAAAGACGATTCCCCGGAAAGTCATGTTGCCGATACTTTGACTGCCGGCGACGGCATCTGCCATGAAGATATTGTGCGGATGGTTGTTGAAGATGGGCCGGAGATGATAAAACAGTTGATCTCCTGGGGCTGCCGGTTTAATCGTGAATCGGACGGCACTCTGTCTCTGGGGCGCGAGGGAGGCCACACCCGTAACAGAATAGTCTATACCGACGATCTTACCGGCCGTGAGATAGAGAGGGCGCTTATCGAGCGGGTAAAAGAGCATAAAAATATCACCTTTCTCAATAATCATATCGCTGTTGACCTTTTAACCGAGCATAATGTGGGGGTGATCAGCAAACACCGGTCACCTAACTGTTTTGGCGCCTATGTTCTGGATGTCGGGAACAACCGCATCGAGACATTCATGGCGGGCACTACACTGCTTGCCACCGGGGGAACCGGTCAGGTATACCTGCATACCACCAATCCGGAGATCGCCACCAGCGATGGTGTGGCGATGGCATACCGTGCGGGCGCGAGCGTTGGAAATCTGGAATTCATGCAGTTTCATCCTACCACGCTCAACCTTCCGGATGGGCGGTCATTCCTCATTTCGGAAGCGGTACGGGGATATGGCGGCATTCTGGTGACAGAAAGCGGGAAACGTCTCATGGAGACCCATCCCATGAAAGACCTTGCTCCCCGTGATGTTGTAGCCCGGACAATCGACCAATATCTGAAAAGCAGTGGTCAGGGAAATGTCTACCTCGATATCACGAGATTCGACCCGGATTCGACCCGGGCGCGGTTTCCCAATATTCATGAAACCTGTCTGCGGTATGGGATCGATATCACCAGAGACCCCATTCCGGTTGTTCCGGCGGCGCACTATATGTGCGGAGGGGTTGTAACCGATTCCCACGGGAGGACGACCATCTCTAATCTCTATGCTGCGGGTGAAACGGCATTCACCGGCCTGCACGGCGCTAATCGTCTTGCATCGAATTCCCTCCTTGAGGCAGTGGTTATGGCTGACCGCGCTGCGGAAGCTGTGCGGAAAGAAAGGCTGAAACCTGAGAATCTCCCGGAAGTGCCGGATTGGAATGACCGCGGCACATTTGATCCGGAGGAATGGATCATCATTTCGCATGACAGGGAAAATATCAGGCGTCTCATGTGGGACCTGGTGGGGATTGTCAGAAGCGATTTTCGTCTGCGCCGTGCCATGAGCAGGATAGCCACCATAAGGGAAGAAGTCGAGGAATACTACCGCCGCACCCGTCTGTCGCTCGAATTGATCGAACTTCGGAATCTGGCAGTCACAGCCTGGCTGATCGTGGTTTGCGCACGTCACAGAAAAGAATCACGGGGACTGCACTATACTACCGATTATCCTGTGCGTGACGATTTACTCTGGAAACATGATACGGTTATAAGAAATGAAGAGATACTTCTGTAATTATCTCTCGCAAAGTTCGCAAAGTCCGCAAAGAAAGAAGAGACCATGAATGAAAATGAACTGTCAAAACGAATTCTTGATAGTTGTTTTAAAATTCATTCTCTCCTTGGGCCCGGATTACTTGAATCGGTATATGAAGAAGTACTGACGCATGAATTAACGAAAAGCGGTGTAAAGTGCGAACGGCAGAAAGATATTCCGGTACTCTACGATTCGGTTCAACTGGATGTCGGATTTCGGGCGGATATCGTGGTTGAAAATAAAGTAATTATTGAGTTGAAATCAATTGAAACTGTTTTACCGGTTCATAAAAAGCAATTACTTACCTATTTAAAGTTATCTCACATGAAATTGGGGTTGCTGATTAATTTTAACGTTCACAGCATGAAAGATGGAATCGTCAGGATTGTCAATTCTTTATGAATTAATTGTTGATTTGTCTTTCTTTGCGGACTTTGCGAACTTTGCGAGAAAATCCAACCATGAAAATTGATAACAAAATCACTGTTCTCGATTTCGGCGGCCAATACGCTCACCTTATAGCCAAACGGATTCGTCATCTCGGAGTCTATGCGGATATCATGCATCCCGATGTGAGTCTTGCCGAGCTGGGGCGCCCCGGCGGGATCATCCTCTCCGGCGGGCCATCGAGTGTATATGCGGAGAACGCCCCTCCGTTCAACCCGCAGATACTGGAATCCGGCATTCCTATTCTGGGGCTGTGTTATGGTTTCCAACTGATAGCTTATCTCCTTGGGGGAGAGGTGCGAAGGCTGGCGAAAAGGGAGTATGGCAGGGCGGAGCTGGAAGTTTCCGTCGACTCGCCTCTGCTTGAGGGATTGAATACTCGCGAGACAGTGTGGATGAGTCATGGGGATTCGGTGGCAGGCATTCCGGAAGGATATCTGAGTATCGGGCGTACGATGGACTGTCCTTTCGCAGCAGTCAGCAACGAGGCAAAGAAGATATACGGGTTGCAGTTCCATCCCGAGGTCACCGATACCCCTTCGGGCAACCGGATTCTGGAAAATTTCATCCATATCTGCGGCCTTGAGAAAAACTGGTCGATGGAAGGTTATATCGATGAAAAGATTAAGGAAATCCGGAAGAGAGTGGGCAGCCGCAATGTATTTCTCCTCGTGTCGGGCGGGGTTGATTCCACGGTGACATTCACTCTGCTCAACCGTGCGCTCGGCGAGGACAAAGTAATCGGTATCCATATCGATAACGGCTTTATGCGGAAAAATGAAACAATTGCAGTCAAGAAAGCTCTCGACCGTCTTGGATTCCATAATCTTTTTGTGGTAGACCGCACGGAGGATTTTCTTCGGGCGGTTAAGGGATTGACCGATCCTCAGGAAAAGCGGAAGGCAATCGGCGATGAATTTATCTATGTAAAAGACCGGGAAATCTCTGCGCTGCACCTTGATCCAGACCAGTGGCTGCTCGGTCAGGGGACTCTCTACCCGGACATCATCGAATCGGGAGGAACCCGTCACGCCGATGTTATTAAAACACATCATAACCGCACGGACATGATCAAGGAAATGGTCGCGAGAGGACTTGTGATTGAGCCTTTGGATCAGCTTTACAAGGATGAAGTACGTGAAGTGGGCGAGAAACTCGGGCTGCCGCACGATCTGGTATGGCGTCATCCATTCCCGGGGCCGGGGATCGGAGTGCGGGTGCTGTGTGATCGCAGGGTGGGAAGTTCGGAAAATTTCGCAGAAGTCCGTGACAGAGTGAAAGAAAAAGTATGTTCAGCCGGATACGATTCAATAATTCTGCCGGTGCGGAGCGTGGGGGTACAGGGCGATTGTCGTACCTATGCTCATCCCGCAGCGATCGACGGCCCGCTTGATTGGGAAAAACTTGAACTTCTCTCGACCGATATCACCAACGAGATCACCGAAGTGAACCGTGTGGTTTTGAGAATCGGTGGCGAATCGTTCAAACCGCTTGTGAGCAAAGCCGCCACGCTGACACGCGACCGTCTTGATCTCCTTCGTGAGGCTGATTATCAGGCGATGGAGGTGCTCCGCGAACAGGGTATGTATGAAGAAATATTCCAGATGCCGGTGGTTCTCCTTCCCATCTCCTCCGATGGCAAACGGGAAAGCGTAGTCGTACGGCCGCTTCGGTCATCGGACGTTATGACTGCGAAGTTCTACCGTATGCCTGCTGCGGGTGTTGAGGAAATTGCCAGAAGGATTCTTGCGCTTGGAGGGATCGAGTATGTATTTTACGATCTTACCAACAAACCGCCCGGAACGTTCGAGTGGGAATAAGGAGGATGTATGGAAACGATAGTGGATTATGAAAAGAGAGATTTGTTTGTTGAAAGAGTAAACAAACTCATTTCCATGATGCAGGAATGGGTGCAGGATACCGGACTAATAACCGGGATTTCCAATATTGAAATAGAGGAAACTGTCCCAGGGAAATATCCTGTAAATAAACTGGAGATTACAGATCGAGCGAAAATAATATCTGTACAAGTTATACCCGTTGGCGCGTATGTGATTGCAGCAGAGGGGCGTGTTGATATCAAAGGCTACCTTGGAAAAGAAAGCGTGGTGTTTCTCAAATACGGCGGGCCTGTGATTGTTTCCAAAGTTAATAGAGAGGTTAATAAAGTATCGAGTCTTTACGATGGCATTACTACCGAAGGATGGTATTGGATAGAAGATAAGCGGATGAGAAGAGCCTATCTCCTTGACAAAAAGATATTTTTAGAACTTGTAACCAGGGTGAGCGATTATGAGTTCCGTTGATCTCCTCTTACCAATTTGGGAATCCTATCGTTTGTTTAAAGATTCCTCTGTTGTAACGAAGCGGGCGCTGAAGAGAGAATGGGAATCTCCGGAAGAGCAGAAATACTTCTTCGATGGAACCGAATTTCGCAGCGATACAATGTCTGAAGCTGCGGAATCTGTCGATAGAAGTATACAATCGATTGAGGATCTGATGATCTTGTCGTTATATGCGACTTTTGAGCGGTATATCATCGAATGCCTCCAGGAGAAGGGCGAAGCAATTAAAGGCAAGAGCCCCGAGTGGTTGTATGTCAAACTGTATTTACGTTTCGAAAACAGCATCGAAAGAGGAAGTCTCGACGAAGTTTTTTCGTGGTTTAAAAATGCGAAGGTTATTGATGATGAACTTTGTGAGAGTTTAAAAAAAACAAAGACATACCGTGATTGGATCGCTCATAGAAATCCGAAAAGAAAGCCTCAAGAAATAAGTGATCCTGCTACTGTTTATACTATCCTCTCAACAGCGATAGAAAAAATAGATTCAGCTGTTAATATACATTAATACTTCGAGGAAACACTGTATGAATATCGTCGTTTGCATCAAACAGGTTCCTGATACCATGGATGTACGGATAGACCCGAAAACAAACACGTTGATCCGGGATGGCGTGCCCTCGATCCTGAATCCTTTCGATGAATTCGCCATTGAAGAAGGTTTGCGGATACGTGAAAAGCTTGGGGGAAAGGTGACTGCTGTCACCATGGGACCGCCGCAGGCTATGGAGATTCTCAGAACCGCCCTGGCAATGGGAGTGGATACGGTGGTACTGCTCTCCGACAGGGCTTTTGCCGGATCAGATACCCTTGCGACTTCATACACTCTGTCGCGGGGGATTGAAACAATCGGTGATGTAGATCTGGTAATCACGGGGAAACAGGCTATTGACGGCGACACGGCTCAGGTTGGGCCGGGAATAGCCGCACGCCTGAAATTTACCCAGCTGACCTATGTTTCAAAGGTGGAAAGTGTCGATCCGGTAAATAGAACTATTACGGTAGAACGTCTTCTTGATGACGGCCGGGAGCGTGTTGAAGGGAAGCTTCCTGCTCTCCTGACTGTGGTGAAAGACATCAATGTTCCCCGTCAGCCTTCGATTCTGAAAATAAAAAAAGCACGCAATACCGAAATTCCCGTCTGGAAAGTTCAGGACATCGAAGCAGACTCTCAGATGACCGGGCAGAACGGCTCGCCCACGTGGGTGGAGAAAATCTTTTCTCCCGAACAGAAAGAAGGCGGGGAAATATTTCAGGGTGAATCGGGCGATGTTGCGGGAAAACTTGCTGAACTGTTACTGGAAATGATGGCAAAATAGCGAGGACACATGGGCGTAACAATATTGGTAGATAAATGCATCGGGTGCCGGGCCTGCATTAAAGTATGTCCGTTCGGTGCGCTGGAACTGGTGAACGGCAAAGCTGTATGTCTGGAGTCTTGCAACCTGTGCGGAATTTGTGTGGGTTCCTGCAAGTTCGAGGCCATCGAGGTTCCAGAACGTGATATCTCTCCTGCAATGGATTTGGAAAATTACAGAGGCGTATGGGTCTTTGTTCAGACCGAGGGTGATTCCATTCATCACGTATCGCTCGAACTTGTCGGTGAAGCCCGAAGACTGGCTGATGAACTGGGAACCGAAGTGAGTTGTATGGTAATGAACGGGGGGGCGGAAAAAATAGTTGAAGACCTTTCCCATTATGAAATCAATCGTATCTATACAATCGAAAGCCCGGTTCTCGATCGATATCGCACCATTCCCTTTGTTCAGGCCGCTTCATTATTAATCCGTAGCTTTCGGCCGGAGATAGTTCTGATCGGAGCCACTTCCACCGGAAGGGATTTCGCAGGAGGGCTTGCCACCGAATTGAAGACAGGTCTTACAGCGGACTGTACCAGCATGGATGTGGAGGTTTCAACCCGCAGTCTTTTACAGACCCGTCCCGCATTCGGGGGAAACATCATGGCCACTATCAAATCCTCCCGCCACCGGCCCCAGATGGCGACTGTGCGGCCAAAGGTTTTCCCCATGCCGCTCAAAGGGGAAAAACGCCCGGTCAAAGTAATAAAGGTCAACGGGAATCTTTCTGAAAAAGACCAGAAAACCCGTATCCTTGAGTGGATTCCCCTGCGGGAGGGAGTAAATCTCGCCGATGCGAATATCATTGTCTCCGGAGGAAGGGGAATGGGAAAACACGAGAATTTCGCAGTTCTCCAGGAACTGGCGGATCTTCTCGGAGGAGCCTTGGGCGCTTCACGGGCGGTTGTTGATGCCGGCTGGATTGATTATTCCCACCAGGTCGGTCAGACAGGACGGACGGTTCGTCCCCATATCTATATCGCCTGCGGAATATCAGGCGCTGTGCAGCATCTGGCCGGGATGAAAACATCCGATGTCATCATCGCCATCAATCGCGACCCCTCTGCGCCCATCTTTTCTGTTGCGACATATGGGTATGTCGGCGATGTGATGGATATTGTTCCAAAGATGATAAACGAATTGAAAATCCGTATGGGCAGGAGATAAGTAGTTAGCCCGATCTATTCATAAACTCAAGGGTAAAATCCCCCCGCCGTTTCACGGCGACCCCCTGCTAAGGGGGTTGAACAAAGAAGAAAAAAGACAGCCTCGTACATAATTCTCCCCTTAATAAGGGGAGATGCCGACAGGCAGTGGGGATTTCTGACTCAATGATTGTGATGAATATTTTTTATGAATTATCAGGGCTAAACCATTTCAGGCGGTTTTACGAGAATTTCTCTCTAGAGCAACACAATGATTTCAAATACTGAACATGTTAGCCGGAAACCTGTTTAAAAAATAAGCAAATGAAATGTGTTTTTGTTAGTATGTGATTTTTGTCTTTATAAACATTTTCAGTAATAATTGATAAATCACGCCAGTTTCAAATAATGAGACTTTTAAAATCAATCACCCGACATGTTTGGCATAATATTCCCATATTCAAAAACAGATAAATGACTGAGCTAATTGCAAAAGTTTTTTTTTGAAGGCAGCCCCTTTTCTGTCCTCCGGACATCCTTCCCCCGGAGGGGGCAGGAAAAGACTGTGGAGCAACAACTTCCCTTGCCCTCTTTGGGGGAAAGGGATTGAGGGTTAGGGGGCTGAAGTAATAAAACTTATCATTTTTTCGTTTCCAAAACGACTTTTGCAATTAGCTCGACTATCAATTTGATTAATAATGTGTTTTTAACGAATGATTTGGGGATATTGTGATAAACTCCGGTGATACAGCATTCGTCCTCATTGCAGCGGCAATGGTGCTCCTGATGACTCCCGGCCTTGCTTTCTTTTATGGAGGTATGGTCCGGCGTAAAAATGTGCTTTCTACTTTGATGCAGTGTTTTATCATCATTTGCATTGTCGGGCTCCAATGGGAATTGTTTGGCTACTCAATCGCTTTCGGTCCTGATGCATGGGGAGGATTCTTTGGAACATTAAACTGGGCGGGTCTTCAATCTGTGGGAACAGCCCCGAATCCCGATTATTCAAACACGATACCCCAACTCGCTTTCATGATTTTCCAGGCAATGTTTGCTATAATAACCCCTGCTCTTATTATTGGTTCTTTCGCAGAAAGAATAAAATTCTCTGGCATGATTATTTTTACATTAATTTGGACAACATTTGTCTATGACCCTATAGCTCATTGGGTATGGGGAATGGGAGGCTGGTTGCGTGCTATGGGCGGGCTCGATTTTGCCGGAGGAATAGTGGTTCATATCAGTTCGGGATTTTCCGCTCTTGTGATGGCCATTTTAATTGGAAAAAGAAACGGATATGAACGTGTGGCATTTTCGCCGCACAATCTGTCACTAACTGTGCTGGGAAGCGGACTTTTATGGTTTGGATGGTTCGGGTTCAATGCAGGCAGCGCTCTTGCAGCGAACGGTCTGGCAGCGAATGCCTTTGTTACAACCAATACAGCTGCAGTGTCCGCAGGTCTCACCTGGATAATTATAGACTGGCTGTTCAATAATTCTCCCACTGTCCTTGGAGCTATGACAGGCGCAGTGGCCGGGCTCGCTACTGTAACACCGGCATGTGGATTTGTATCTCCAATGTCTTCTCTTATCATCGGAGTAATGGCAGGTATAATCTGTTACCTGTTCGTCATGAAGATTAAGCCAAAAGCCGGTTATGATGATTCGCTTGATGCGTTTGGCGTTCACGGTATCGGGGGTCTTACTGGGGTGCTTGCGACCGGGCTCTTCGCTCAGGTGTCTATTAACGAGGCAGGAGCTAACGGCCTTTTTTTTGGTAATGCAAGGTTATTCCTGATTCAAGGCTTTTGTGCGGTTATCTGCATTTTCTATTCGATTTTAATGACATTTGTGATTTATAAAATCGTTGATAGGTTTGTTGGTATGCGGGTTTCACGGAATGATGAAATCATAGGGCTGGATCTGACCCAGCATAAAGAGCAATCTTATACGATCATCGATTGATTAAAGTGGAGTTAACATGAAATATATAATAGCGGTTATTCAGCCATATAAACTGGAGGATGTAAAACGTGAGCTTGAGGAGGTTGAGGTTCATCTCATGACAGTTTCCAGTGTGCTTGGATGCGGCCGTCAAAAAGGATTGACTGAGATATATCGGGGCACTAAGGAGATAGGTAATCTCCTTAAGAAAGTCAAGCTGGAAATTGCTGTGAATGAAAGTTTCGTTCAACCCGCAGTTGATGCCATCACCCGTGGCGCACAGACAGGTAATATTGGCGACGGGAAAATATTTGTCCTCGATCTTCAAGAATGCGTTCGCATCAGGACAGGGGAGACAGGCAGTTATGCTATCGGGTAAATAAAGTAACTTTAGACGAAAGTGAAGATAAAAATATGTCCAAAATATACATAATTGACGTTACCAATAGAGACGGTGTACAGACTTCAAGAATCTGCCTTTCAAAACTTCAGAAGACAATGATTAATTTCTTTCTGAATAAAATGGGAATTTACCAGAGCGAGTTTGGTTTTCCCGGAACATATCATGAGACAAATTACCTTAATGCAAATATTGAACTGTCAGATAGGGGAATATTATCGCCGATAATTCTGGGAGGATGGATTAGAGCGCTCCCCGAGGATTTGAAAAAAGCGGTTAAATTAACCAATGTTCAACACCTGAACATATCTAATTCAACATCTGAGCAGATGATTCGAGGAAAATACCGCGGGAAGTTTTTTAAAGAAAATATAATTTCGACAATGGAAGAAACCGTCGATTTAGCGAAAGAAGAGGGAATAAAAACCATAGGCGTTAATGCTGAAGATGCCTCCCGAACTGAACTGGACTATCTTATCGAGTATGCCAAAAAAGCTAAAGAACGCGGTGCGGATAGAATACGTTATTGCGATACATTGGGATATGATGATCCATTTACGATATATGAACGAGTTCATGCATTGGCCAAAGAGGTTGGAATTCCCATTGAATTGCATTGTCATAATGATTTGGGGATGGTTGTCGGTGTTTCCCTGGCAGGGGCAAAAGCCGCGGTTGATGCAGGAGTTGATGCCTATATAAATACAACAATTAACGGGCTGGGTGAGCGGGCAGGAAATGCGGATTTGATCTCAATTATTCTGGCAATAAAATATTCGAGCGGATTTAAAGGTAAATATTTTATTGATGAGCGGGTCGATTTGTCAAAAGCATGGAAAATTGCCCAATATGCTTCTTATGCGTTCGGTAATCCGATTCCAATAAATCAGCCGGGTGTTGGATCAAATGCTTTTGCACATGAATCAGGCATACATGCTGACGGTGCTTTGAAAGACAGAAGAAATTATGAACTGTACGACTTTGAAGAACTAGGGAGGGGAAAACCGGAAGTCGTTGAGACAGGCCGTAAGATTACTGTCGGGGAATATTCGGGAATAAAAGGGTTTAGAAATGTTTTTGATAAACTTGAGATCGAATTCAAAGATGATAAAGAAACGCGTAAAATATTAGAACTCGTAAGATATGCCAATGTACATAATCAGAAGCCTCTTGTCGAAGATGAATTGAAGTTTATTGCACGATATCCTGAAGTGGTCAAGAGACTATTCAAAATGGAAGTTCCTGAAATGTAATTGGGATAATTGAGATGATTATTAAATAAAAGCGTTCATATAGTATTTATTAACAACTTATCGGTGAAGGCGGCGGAAAATAGTCCTAATATTCACTAGTGCGTGAGTATAGTGTTGATATTAAGAACTTGTCCGTAAATAAGAAATTTGCTGTTTGCTCCTACTCAATACCCCCTATCCCTCGATCCCTTTCCCCCATAAATGGGGGCAGGGGAAGTTTCAATACCACATGATTATCCCTGCCCACCGCAAGGGGGGAAGGTGGCCTGAAAGGCCAGAAGGGGGCAGCATTAAAACGCTTAATCCTTATTTACGGACAAGTTCTAAGTATCAATAGATGCAATTAATATGTTATTATGTACATTATTATATTGATATTTTATCCAAATATCTACTCCATTAACTACCCCCCAACACACATATACACCACTAATCAATCTCTATAGATTTGGGCTTATTGATCCCGATTGTTTTGACGGGATACAATCAAACATATGAATTGAGAAATTCAGTTTTTGATAAAAAGAATAACCTTGACAAAAGAAGTACTGACTGATAAATTTATACATAGAAGTGTTATGTATTGGAGCGTATATGGAACTATCTAAAGACCTTGTAGCGGCATCAGCGACACCTCTTGTACTTTCAATTCTCAAAGAAGGGGACAGTTACGGCTATGCCATCATAAAAAGGGTAAAGGAGCTTTCTGGAGAAGAGATGAACTGGACAGATGGAATGCTCTATCCAGTCCTCCACAGGCTGGAAAAGCAGGGTTATATCCGTTCATATTGGCAAAAGTCTCAAAGCGGCAGAAGACGGAAATACTATTCTTTGACCTGTGAAGGCAGTGATAATCTGGAAAACTTCAAATCTCAATGGCGGCTTGTCAATAAAACCTTGGACAAGACATGGAAACAGGTTTTGCGGATACAATTGGAAGGAGTGTATTGAAAATGGATGGGAACTTATCGATGATCGATAAAAAGATTCGTGAATGGAGGGATTATTGCCTTTGTTCAGGGTGTATCGGCGATTCGGATATTGATGAGCTTGAGGATCATCTCAGGGAAGAAATTGCTTCTCTCATACAGAAAAGTCTTTCGCAGGAAGAGGCATTTCTCATCGCTGTCAGGCGTATTGGGAATCCTCCGTCACTATCAAAAGAATTTCGTAAAATAAACACACACGATCTCTGGAAAAAACTTTTCTCTGAACCTGCGGACATCGAGGAACGCCGAAAGAATACACGAGATGTAATCCTTATTGTCGTCCTCGCAATTTCTGCGGGACTTTTAACGGAATTGACCAGACTCTTCGGGATAGGTTTTGAGGAAGACTCTATTTTCTACCTCAAAAATGCAAGCTTTTTTGTTCTGCCTTTTATTACGATTTTTTTTATCCGGGAAAGAAAAATTCCCCTTCCGGCTTTCTTGACTATCGTTCTGACCTTTTCCCTCTCCTTTCTGATTATCAACCTCTATCCTTTTTTTTCGGAAGAAAGCCACACATTATTTCTGAGTACAGTTCATCTTCCGCTCTGTCTCTGGTTCTTTGCAGGAATCGCCTACACGGGGAGTGAATGGAGGGATGTCTCCCGGACGATGGATTTTCTGCGCTTCAGCGGTGAGGTCTTTATCTATACTACGCTCCTGTTTTGCGGAATTTTTGTCATAAGCGGTCTGAATATGCTTCTTTTCCAATCCATCGGCATAAACGCCGAACAATATGTCGTTGAACATTTTGCAGTTCCTGTAGCCGCTGCGTCACCGGTCATCGCCGCCTATCTTGTTGCTCAGAAAAAAAGCGTTGTTGAGAATTTCG